>ERZ1034920.286-NODE-286-length-41426-cov-8.360083_pt1 | contig 41426 bp, 30 predicted proteins | sample MGYA00520688_ERZ1034920 | MGnify/ENA primary metagenome ERZ1034920 (study PRJEB33766, sample SAMN09781785) | gut metagenome | biome: gut microbiome | host: Homo sapiens | place: Madagascar | study: EMG produced TPA metagenomics assembly of the PRJNA485056 data set... | reverse complement strand
CGAGGACGACGCGCTGGTCACCCGCGGCGAGCGCGGCGGCCGCGGCGGCAAGGGCCGCTTCGATCGCAAGGGCCGCAACGACCGTGGCGGCCGCTTCGACCGCGACAACCGCAACGATCGCGGCGGCAACAAGGGCGGCTATCGCGGCAAGGGCGGCGCCGGCCGCAACGGCGAGTGGCTCTCCGACGAGGAGTTCCGCTCCCGCCGTAACGCCAAGAACGCCCAGGCTCGCCTGCACAAGAAGGAGCGCAAGGCTCAGAACGGCGCCCCGCACAAGGCCAACAACAAGAAGCGCGGCGGCGAGGGCGGTTACGACTACAGCCGCTTCTCCAAGTAACAACACGCGCCCAGTTGCGCGATAAGAACGAAAACGGTCGCTGAGCTGCCTCGAGCCATAGGCGCCGGCGACGACCGCCAACGCGAAACCAACGCCCCGGAACCGCTCCGGGGCGCTTCTCGTTCTGCGGTCTGCAGGCGTGCGGAAAGCGAAATCGACGGGCGGGGCAAGCGCCGACCGCTCGGTCTTAAGCCCGCCCCGCCCACGACGAACGGACCGGGTAAGCACCGGCTAGCACTCCCAGGAATCCCCATCGCCGCCGAAAGGCGAACCTTGCCCGCCCACGCCGCCGGGCAACCCATCGCCGCCCAGGAACGAAAGTTCGCCAACGCACACAAAGCCCTCCCAAACAGCGCGTTCATCTCGTATGATATGAAGCGACGCTCCATCATGCAGACGAACGCCAAGGAGAAGCTATGGCAACGCCCGACAAGCCCTCGCAAAGCTCATCGAACGGTTCCAAGAACAGCAGCGGCGATAATACCGTGGCGTTCATCGTCATCGCCGCGATCGTCGTCCTTGCGGTGCAATACTTCCTCACGGGAACGAACTTCGCCTTAGATATCTGGGAGGAAGTCACCGCCCCCGAGCTTTCCAAAGCCGAGATCGCCGAGTTCGAGGAGACCCTCGATCAAATCGACCAGAACGCCGCCGCATACGCGTCGGGAGGATTCCAAACCGAGGAAGATGTCAAAAACGCCATAGCGGCGCAAAAGTCCTACGCGAAGGAGCTTGAGGCGCAAGGAGTCGTGTCCTCTTACACCGCCGACGACAACAGCGTGTACTTCAAGTTCGAGAACGGCCTGTCGTACCTCTATATAGCCGCGCCCGAGGGAACCGATGCCCTGAGCACCGATTCCGAAGCCACCGTCTGCTCGGTGGAGACCACGGGAAGAGCCGATTCGCTCGCGGCGATCAGCACCGTTACCAGCGCGTTTTCCGCGACCTCCTCGAAATGGTCAGCCTCCACGGCGAAGACCCCGAGCAACATCACGCTGGCCGGGCTTAAAGAGCTCGGTGGCAAACAACAGCTGCTCATCTGGGCCGGCCACGGCGGGTACAACCGCAAAACCGGCAGCGTCCTTGACACCGGCATCGATTCCGACCTAAGCGACAAAGCCCAGCTCATCGAGATCAAGAACGACCGCGCCACGATCGTCAACGTGGCCGGGGACCCCGACAGCCACCTTGCGATCACACCCGGCTTCGTCAAGCGCTACGTGCGCGGCATGGGCGGGTCGGTCGTGTACCTGTGCGCCTGCAGCACGGGTGAGGACAGCCAGCTGGCCGACGCGTTCCTGGACAACGGCGCGACGGCCGTGTTCGGCAATACCGGGTCGATCTCGCACGTCTACAACGTCGCCATGCTCCAAGGCGTGCTGACCGCGTTTTTAACCCCCGATGAGAACGGCAACTACCCCACGCTGTCGAAAAGCCTGAGCACGGCAAAGAAGAACATCGGGGGCGATTCCGCCGAATACCTTGAGCGCGTGGGCGCAGATGCGAGCTTTATCGAATCGCAGCGCAACGTCAAGGTGAAGCTGTTCGGCGGAACCGAGGCGGGAGACCTCAAGGTGCAGGCGGCGTCGACGAGCACGGGCAAAACCCAGGACAAACCCGCTGCAAGCAGCTCGAGTTCCGGCTCGACGAGCAACTCGAACAGCTCGAGCACGGGCAAGGAAACCGAATCGAAGCCAAGCGAGTCATCCGGCGGCAGCTCCGCCAACAGCGGCTTGCCCGCAACCGAGAGCAAGCCGAGCGAATCCACCGGCGGCAGCTCCGCCAACAGCGGGTCGAGCGCTTCCAGCAGCGGGCAAACGGCGCCCATGCCCGAGACCACGCTGACTAACGAGATGATCGTGGGCCTTTGGAGCCCTGACCAGAACGCCCAGGAGCCCCGCTACATTGACTTCCTCGCAAAGGGCGACCTGGTGACCTACGACTATTACTCGCTCATCGACTCGAGATCCCTTGGCAGGCCCCAGCCTTCCGCGCCCGTGAAGTTCGAATTCTGCAACGGCGTCGTCGACATGATGCTGAACCAGGGAAGATGCTCCTGTCTGACGAAAGACTCGAGCGGGGTGTACATCTCCTTCTACATCGACGAGATGGCCAACGACGTCATCTACGACCAGGAGACGGGAACGGCGTGGCACCGCGTAATCCCGCACGTCATCGAGAACCACTGATAAACAGGACGCACGTAGCGCGCAAAAAGCCCGGGGCCTATTCCCAGGCTTTTTGCGTTCGCTAGTCGTTCCCCGTCTGACACTTGGGGACGTAGCGTTATGTGTCCGAAACCCGCATGCTTGGCGAACGCTCGCATATAGCGCAAAAGCCGTCGTTGATGACGGGCTTATCGGCAGATGGCTTCCCGATAAGCCCGTCATCTGGGCTTCACGTGCAATTGTCCCCCGCCGACATTGCGCGTGATACACTTTTCCCTTGTAGTTACAGGCAAGTCAGGAGTGTTATGCAGAACAACGGAAAGCATTCGCGCCCGGACCAGGCATATGGGCAACAGGCCAACCGACCCGCCAACATGGGCCGGCAAGCACCGGCGCGCCCGCAACAGCCATACGGCCAGCAAGCATATCAACGCCCCCCGTATCAGCAGCCGCGCTACGCCCAGCAACCCGGGCAGCAGCCGCCGCAAAACGGTTACGGCAACCCATACGGAAGGCAAGACTTCAACTTCCAGCCGCTTCCGAACAACCATGAGCATGACGGCATGATCCGCGTGAAGAAGAAGCGCCGCAAGAAGCACACCAAGCTGATCGTCTGCATCGTCGTCATCGCATGCCTGCTGGTGGGCACGTGCGGTTACGGCGCGGCGCTGGCGCTGTCCGCCAAGGACGTGAAAGCCCAGGCAGAGACCGCGCTTTCCAACGTCAACGGCATTCAGACCGCCATCGCCGGGCAGGACTTCGCAACGGCGGCGAAGAACGCCTCCAACCTGCAGTCTTCGGCACAGGCCATGAACGAGGAGCTCTCCTCCCCCGTTTGGAACGTGGCCGCCATGCTGCCCGTCGTGGGCAGCGACGTGAAGGGCGTGCAGACCATCGCTTCCGCCCTGGCAGACGCATCCGACAACGCCATCGTGCCGCTGACCAGCAGCCTGTCCACCACGCCCCCGTCCGCCTGCATCGATGCCGACGGCAAGCTGAACATCGCCGCCATCACCACGCTGCTCGGCGCCATCCAAAACGGCGCACCGGCTATGCAGCGCTGCACCGACGAACTGACCTCGCTTCCCGCCTTCCACATCGAGAAGCTGCAGAAGCTGGTGGGGCCCGCCCAGGAGAAGATCACCGGCATCAACGACGTCTTCCAGCAGGCGAACACCTTCGCGCCCATCATCGGCTCCATGCTCGGCGCTAACGGCAACCGCACGTACCTGCTAGCCGCGCAGAACACCGCCGAGATTCGCGCCTCGGGCGGCTTCCCCGGGTCCATGGGCACCATCTCCATCGACAACGGCGCCATCGAGCTGGGCGATTTCACCAAGGTTTACGACATGATGGCCGAGGAGACGCCTGCGCAGTGCGCGATCACCGACGAGGAGAACGCGCTGTTCTACCCTTGGTACACGCAGTACTCCTGGGATAACAGCTTCAACCCCGACTACCCGCGCGTCGCCGGCATCTGGGCGGCGGCTTACCAGGAGAAGACCGAGCAGTCCGTCGACGGCGTCATCTCCATCACCCCGACCATGGTCCAGGACCTGCTGGCGGCCACGGGCGACAGCTTCACGCTCTCGGACGGCACCGCCATCGACGGCACGAACGCCACCAAGGTGCTGCAGCACGACCTGTACTGGAAGTACCTCTCCAGCGGCTCGGACATGTCCGAGGGCAACGACCTGTGCGACGCCCTGTTCGCCGAGGCCGCGGAATACGCGTTCGATTCGGCTTTGGAGAACATGAACGCCTCGTCGCTCATGAAGCTGGTCTCCACCATGATGGGCGGCCTTGAGGATCGGCGCGTCATGATTTGGCTGGCCGACGCCTCTGAGCAGAGCTACATCGAGGACATGGGATATTCGGGCTCCATGACCGCCGCTTCCGAGCAGCAGCCCACCCTCGGCGTGTTCGTCAACTTCTGGGCCGGCAGCAAGCTTGGCTGGTGGCTGGGCATGGACACCCAGGTCTCCAGCCCCGTCACGGGCAACGACGGGTCCCGCACCTATCACGTGACCACCACGCTGACGAACTTCATGACCGCTCAGGAAGCGAAGCAGGGCGGCAGCTACATCGTCTCGGACAACGATAAGAGTCTGGGCGATGCCGACCCGTTCATCTACTTCTACGCGCCTGCAGGCGGCACGATCTCCGACGTGACGGCATCGAACGGCGCCACGCTCGGCAAGGCCACCTATCAGGGCCTCGACGTCACCTTCACCTGCCAGGTGGGCGACTTCTCGGTGCTGCCCAAGCCGAACAACCCGCTGCCTGTGGAGTCCACCGTGACCTACAGCTACACGGTTACCCTGCCGGCAGGCGTCGAGGGCGACCTGCAGCTGGCCACCACGCCAACGTTGACGAAGTACCACCAGTAACGGCACCACGGCTCATACGCCATGTGAAGGGCCCGGGGACGTGTCCCCGGGCCCTTTTGCGTTCGCTTATCTACATGCGGAACCCGAACGGGATTGCGTTGGCTTCCGGCGGCATTTCGCCTAGCCAGCGGGTGGACGCCGTCTCCCCCAGCGTGAACGATTGGCCGTCGTAGGTCACCTGGGTGACGCTGGCGTTCTTGATCTTGAGCGGGTCGTTCACGCGCGAAGGGGCAAGCATATACATGACCGATCGCACCACGAACGAATGCGTGACCACCAGCACGTTGCCACCGCCCGCGGCAAGCGCCTGCTTGCCCGCTTCGCTGAAGAAGCTTTCCAGACGCTCCCTCACCTGGTCGAAGCGCTCCGCGCGGCCAGTGTCATCCTGGTCGGCAAGCACCTCCGCCACCTGCGGCAAGCGACGGTTCAGCTCGTCGAAGGGCAGGTCCTCGCCGAAACCGCGAGTGAGCGCAGCGTGCAACTCGGCTCCCGGCCCCGCTTCCAAGTTGCCATAGCACCATTCGCGAAGGCGCGGATCGGGAACATGGATGAACGGCAGCGTGGCCTGCGGATTCTCTTTGATCCGGGCGGCGAGCACCGCATTGAGCGTTTGCACGGCGCGACCGGCGTCGCTGCAGTAGGCCTGCGCGAACGGAACCTCAGCCAGGCCTCGGCCCAGCAAGCGAGCCACGCGGATGCCCTCGTCGGTGAGCTGCGAGTCGCACCAGCCCTGCACGCGGCTTGCGACGTTGTAGACCGTCTGCCCGTGCCGCGTGATGTAGAACGTCACCGTGCCGTCGCCGGCAGCTGGTGTCTGAGCCTGGTCCGCCACAAAAGCGGCTGCCTGCGCATTCCCAGCGCCCGTCGAGCGCGCCTGCGCGCCCAAACCGGCCGCTTCCGCGTCATCGGCATCTGCCGCCCCAAAAGGCGCCCGTGGGTCTTTCTCTTCCAAGTTTCCGCCTTTCCCATGCAAAAGCGCCCGGATGCCCGGGCGCTTTCCCTTGCAGCGCGTTTTGCACGCCGCAAACCGTTTCGTTAATCCCCGTAGTTCGCCAGGAACAGCTTCGTGCGCTCCTGCTGCGGGTTGTTGATCACCTGCTCGGCAGGGCCCTCCTCCACGATGTAGCCGCCGTCCATGAAGATGATGCGGTCGGCGACGTCGCGGGCGAAGCTCATCTCGTGCGTGACGATGACCATGGTCATGTGCTCGTCGGCAAGGTCGCGGATAACCTTGAGCACGCCCTTGGTGAGCTCGGGGTCAAGAGCGCTGGTGGGCTCGTCGAAGAACAGCACATCGGGGTTCAGGGCAAGGGCGCGGGCGATGGCCACGCGCTGCTGCTGACCGCCGGAGAGCTCGCAGGGAACCATGTTCTCCTTGCCCTCCAGACCCATTTTCACCAACAGCTCGTGCGCCTGGGCCATAACCCGGTCCTTCGGGCGCTTCTGCACGGACAGCGGCGCGTCGGTGATGTTTTTCATGACCGTGTAATGCGGGAACAGGTTGAAGTTCTGGAACACCAGGCCGAAGCGCGTTTTCGCCTGCGAGAGCACGGCCTTGCCGCCGTATACGGAACCGGAGCCGCTGTCGGTCGCCACGGCAAGGTCGCCGTAGGACAGGCTGCCGCCGTCAAGGGTTTCCAGCAGCGTCATGCAGCGCAGAAGCGTGGACTTGCCGCCGCCGGAAGGGCCGATGATGGCGACGACCTGGCCCTGCTCCACCGACAAGGAGATATCTTTGAGCACCTCGGTTTTGCCGAAGCTCTTACGTGCGTGCGAAAGGGAAACAAGGGGGTTAGTCATGATAGTAGTTCATCCTTTTCTCGACGCGGTTGAGCACCATGACCACCACGAAGTTGAACACCCAGTAGATCAGACCGGCGATAACGTAGGGCATCATGCTGGTTTGCGCGGCGGCGATGGCCTTGGCCTGCGTGAACATCTCCATGATGCCGAGCACGAACGCCAGCGACGTATCTTTGACCAGCGTGATGACCTCGTTGCCCATAGCGGGAAGGATGCGTTTGAACACCTGCGGCAGGATAATCTTCATGAAGGTCTGCGTGCGCGTATAGCCGAGCACCTCAGCGGCCTCGTACTGGCCGCGCGGGATGGACTGGATGCCGCTGCGGTAGATCTCGCCGAAGTAGGCCGCGTAGTTCAGGATGAAGCCGATGCAACACGCGAAGTACTTCCAATCCGGGCCCATGGAGGCGCTGAACAGGTAGAACGGGCCGAACATCCACATCATCAGCTGCAGCATAAGCGGCGTGCCGCGCATGACCGATATATAGAACTGCACCAAAAGCGACAGCGGCTTGAACTTGCTCATGCGGCCAAGCGCCACCAGCACGCCCAAGGGCAACGCGCCCACAAGCGTGATCACGAAGATGATGGCGGTGAACTGCAGGCCGGAGAGCAGCAGCCCCATCATGGTTCCGAATTCCATTGGTCTCCTTCCAAGAGAAACGCTCTTGTCATAACACGCCGAACGCCAACCTTCGCAGATTGGCGGGAAAAGCAGCCGGAAGGCCGGGGATGCTTCCCCGGCCTTCCACGCACATGAACGCTGTTGGATTCGCGTCGCATCGTGCATAGGGGCAAGGGTTCACATCTCCGGCCCTAATAGGATACGCTATCAAGCTGCTTGCCGGGGGCAAGCGGGGGCATTACTTGCCGAGCACCCAGTTGTCGTAGCTGATGCCGTAGCTGGCGTACTTCTCGCACAGCTGCTTGACGGTGCCGTCAGCGTCGAGCTGCTTCAGAGTCTCGGTGACCTTCTGAGCCAGCTCGGTGTCGCCCTTCTTGAAGCCCACGGCGTAGTGCTCAGTGGACAGCGGGGTGGACAGCTGCACGTACTTGTCGGGGTTCGCGGCGATCTGGTACTGAGCGATGGACAGGTCGCAGGCGACGGCGTCGATCATGCCGGAATCAAGCTGCATGAAGGCGTTGTTGTAGTCGCCAATGGTCTGAGCGGCACCGCCCTTGAAGGTGGCGGCCACTTCAGCCTGGTCGCCCTCGAGCACGTCAAGCGCAGCAGAGTCGACCTGGGTCATGACGGTCTTGCCGGACAGGCCCGCGAAATCGGAGATGTCGCTGCCGGCCTTCACGACGATGACCTGCTCATTGAGCATGTAGGGGGCGGAGAAGGTGTAGCCGTCCTCGCGGCCCTCCATGGTGAAGCCGTTCCAGATGCAGTTGATGTTGCCCTGGGCCAGCAGCGCGTCCTTGGCATCCCAGTCGATGGCGGACAGCTTCAGCTCCCAGCCGTTCTTGTCGCACACTGCCTGAGCCAGATCCAGGTCGAAGCCGGTGAACTTGCCGTCGTCGCCGACGAAGCCGTACGGCGGATAGCTTTGGTCGAAGCCGACCGTCAGGGTTTCCTTGCCGTTAGCGGAGTCGCCGCCGGTCTTGTCGCCAGAGCCCGAGCAACCCGCCAGCAGGGCGCCGGACAGGGCCAACGTGGCAACGCATGCCACCAGGCCGAGGAGCTTCTTCTTCATGTTCCCTTCCCTTCCGCGCATGCCCGCGGGCATGGCTGCTTGGTTCCTTAGCAATCACTTTATCACAGTAGAGTGCTGAAGTGAAGTATACCAGACGTGCGGGAACGTGCAACCGCTGGCGCGAAAACGGCCGCGAACGGCACAAGATGCGCTAACGGACCTTCCACGCGATAGCTGCGAGCAAGCACAGCGACAGCACCGCCGAGAAGCCGAACGCCAAATGGTACGGCAGCGCCGCGAGCGCATCCGGCGCAGATCGCAGGCCGTCGGCCAACCCGCCACGGGACGCGATCCCCTGCCCCGCCGAGATCGCCAGCACCATGGCCGACGTGCCGAAGCTGGCGCAGGCCTGGCGCACCGCGACGGACAGCGAGCTGCCGTGCGGCACGAGCGGCCGCGGCAGGTCCGCCAGGCTCCACTGAGTGAGCGGACCGACGAGCAGCGACACGCCGCATGCGCGCACGCCCTGGAACACGACCGCCTGCCACAGCGGCGAGGCGGCGTCCAAAAAGCACATAGGCACGGCGCCGGCGGAGAGCATGAGCCCGCCTACCAGGCACACCCTTCGCGCGCCTATACGGTCGGTCAGCACGCCGCCGAGCGGGTTGAGCACCAACGCGGTGACGGTGCCCGGCAGCAGCACCATGCCCGCCTGAAGCGCCGTGCCGCCGCACAGGCCTTCCACATACAACGGCACCACCAGCGTGACGCCCATGAAGGAGGCGAACAGCAGGTTCTGCGCCGCGAAACCGGCGTTGAAGCGGGCCGAGCGGAATACACCCAGATCGATGAGCGGGCTTTCCAAGCGCTTTTGGCACACGATGAACGCCACGCACAGAGCTGCGCCCGCGACAAGCGGGACCCATACATAGGGGCTGCTTAGGGCGAAGCTGGAAGCGTCGCTAAAGCCGAGCAGCACGCCTCCCAGGCCCAAGGTGGACAGGATCAGCGACCCAGCGTCCAGGCGGGCCGAGGCGTCTTGCGGCTTCGAGGGCTTCACCAACGCCAAGGCGCACAGCGTCAACACGCAGGTCAGAGCCGCCAGAAGAACGAAGAAGCTACGCCAGCCCCATGCCGACGCCATAGCGCCGCCCACGGTGGGCCCGATATTGGGCGCGAAGCCCATGGCCACCCCCGCGATGCCCATGGCCGTGGCCTGACGGCCCGGAGGGAAGCTGACCATGGCGATGGTGGTCATGAACGGCAAAAGGATGCCGGTGGAAACCGCCTGCAGGATGCGTCCGGCCAACAGCACCCAGAAGCCGGGCGCTTCAGCGCACATCAGCGAGCCCGCAAGCGACAGGCCCAGGGCAAGCAGGACATGCTGCCGTGCGCTGAAGCGCTTGGAAATCCAGGTGACGGCCGGCACGGCAACCCCGAGTATGAGCATGTAGCCGGTACTCAGCCACTGGCCAAGCTCCACAGTAACGCCCATATCCGCCACGATGCCCATCATCATGGCGTTCACCGCGGTTTGCGACAGGTTGCCGCACGCCGCCGAAAGGACCACCAGCGCGAACAGCGCGTATGCCGCACGTTTGTCGGTTGCGGGCAAAGCCCCTCCTTTCGCAAGCCGCTCGAGCACGGCAGAACGGGCACGCAGAGAAGCTAGCGACAGGGGACGAGGGCGCGTTCACGAACAGAGGACGACAATGCGTCCTCACTACGCGCGCCGCCGGGCGAACAGGGGACGGAGGTGTGTTCACGAATGCCTTTCGTGGACGCAAGGCACTCAACCTGAACACACCTCCGTCCCCTGTTCACACCCCACCGCGCCCCCTGTTCGCCCAGCAGTGCTAGTTGAAGCGCTGCTGGGTTTTCTCCAGACCATCCGTGACCAGGCCCAGGGCGGCCTGGCTTGCCAGATGCGTTGCCTGGGCGAAATCGTCGGCCTGCTCCTTCTTCGGACGGCCCAGCACCCAATCGACCACCGGCATGCGTCCCGGCGGGCGACCGATGCCGCAACGCACGCGGAACCAGTCGCGCGTGCCCAGCTTGTCGCAGATGCTGCGAAGCCCGTTATGACCGGCGTGGCCGCCGCCGAACTTCACGCGAATGGTACCCGGGTCGATATCCAGCTCGTCATGAATGACGATCAGATGGTCGGCCTTCACGCCATATGCGTTCATCAGCTGCTTCACCGGCCCGCCCGACGTGTTCATGTAGCTTTGCGGCTTTGCCAGCACCACATCGTGGTCGCGCCACACGCCCTTGGCCGTGAGCGCGCCGCACTCGATCTTCCAATAGCGCGCGCCCACTTCTTCCGCCACCAAATCAAGCGAATCAAAGCCGGCATTGTGGCGCGTATGCTCATATTCCTCGCCCGGATTTCCCAGGCCAACGATTAGAAACATGCTTTTCCTTCTTATATGCGCGCTCCAGGACCGCGCCCGGAGCCTTTAACAAGCGAACACCCGCCAAGGCCGGCGGGTTTCGAACGCCACGACCCCACAGGCCCGGCGCGTCTTGCCCTAACGACAAGCGAAGCCCGCCCGAGCCCCTCGCGAAGCCAGGCGGGCTTTCCCCGTTTTAGGATATGCCGCCCATGCGACCGGACCCTTCGCGAACCACCGCATCAGGCGATGACGGTGCAGGTGCAACGCGAGGGCTAGCGAGCTCAAGCAAGCTCGCCGACGGTCCGAGCGGCGAAACGATTATTCGAACAGGCTTGCGACGGAGCCGTTGTTGTACACGTTCTTGATGGTCTGCGCGAACAGCGGGGCCAGCGTGACGACCTTGATCTTGCCGGTCTGGCGCTCGAGCGGCACGGGCACGGCGTTGGTGACCACGACCTCCTCGATGCAGGAGTTCTCAAGTCGCTCGTAGGCAGGGCCGCTGAACAGGCCGTGCGTTGCGCAGGCGTAGATCTTCTTCGCACCCTTGGCCTTGAGCGTGGTGGCTGCAGCCACCAGGCTGCCGGCGGTGTCGATCATGTCGTCGTTGAGAATGCAGATCTTATCCTTCACGTCGCCGATCAGGGCCGTGATCTCGGCCTGGTTGTGCTTCGGGCGGTCCTTGTGCATGATGGCGATGTCGCAATCAAGCAGCGTGGAAAACTTCTTGGCGGCCTTTGCGCGACCCACGTCGGGAGACACGACGCACAGCTCCTCAGACTTGAAACCCTTCTGCTCGAAGTAGTCCACGAAGATGGGCATAGCCGTCATGTGGTTGACCGGCTTATCGAAGAAGCCCTGGATGGCGTCCTGATGCAGGTCGATGGCGATGATGTTGTCGGCGCCGGCAGCGGTGAGCAGGTCGGCGACCAGCTTAGCGGTGATGGGCTCGCGCGGGGCGGCTTTGCGGTCCTGGCGCGCGTAGCCGTAATGCGTGATGACGGCGCTGACGCTGTGCGCGCTGGCGCGCTTAGCGGCGTCGATCATGATGAGCAGCTCCATGAGGTTGTCGTTGACGTCGAAGCCGTTGGGGCTCGAGCACACGGACTGCACGATGAACACATCGGCGCCGCGAACGCTTTCCTGGTAGCGAGCGTAGATTTCGCCGTTGGCGAACTTCTCCAGCTTCACATTGCCCAGGGAGATGCCCAGCTCCTGTGCGATCTCGTCGGCCAGCTTCAGGTTCGAGGAACCCGAAAACACTGCCATCCTCTTACGCTTTTCCATTTCCGCAGTCATGCGCGTGCTCCTTCGCATCGCTTCGCAGTTGTTCATACGAAAAGTATTTTACCTGGCGGAAAAGGAAAAGGCCAGCTGACATGCGAACCCTCTATGAGGACTTCACGGCCAGCTGGCCCTGTGGATTGCAAAAGGCTTATGGCAGACGCGGCTTACTTGCCTTCGGCGGCCTGGCGGGCGCGTTTCTTGGCGGCCCAGCCGGGGATCTCCTTCTGCTCGGGGCGCGTGAGCGCGAGCGCATCGGGCGCCACCTCCTTGGTGATGCACGACGCCGCGCCGATGATGGCGCCGTCGCCGATGGTCACGGGGGCCACCATCATGGTGTCGCTGCCCACGAACACGTTGTCGCCGATGGTGGTGGGCCACTTCTTCTTGCCGTCATAGTTGCAGGTGATGGAGCCGGCGCCGATGTTGACGCCCTCGCCCATGGTGGTGTCGCCGATGTAGCTGAGGTGCGGGACCTTGCTGCCACGGCCGATGGTGGATTTCTTGATCTCCACGTGCGTGCCGGCCTTCGCGCCCTCGCACAGATGCGTGCCCGGGCGCAGGTAAGCGCGCGGGCCGGCGGTTGCGGCGTCGTCGATCTGGGCCTCGATAGACACCGTCTCCTCGATGACGCAGCCGCGGCCGACCTTGGTGTCGGTCAGGCGCGTGTTCGGGCCGATGACGCTGTCCTCGCCGATCTCGGTGGCGCCCATGAGCATGACCTGGGGAAGCAGCTCGACGTCCTGGGCGATCTTCACATCGGGGCCGATCCACACCTGGTCGGGGTCGACCATGGTGACGCCGGCTGCCATGTGCGCGTGGTTGATGCGGCGCTGCATGACCTTGGTGACCTGGGCCAGCTGGATGCGGGAGTTGACGCCCAGGCACTCGGTGGCGTCGTCGGTGGCGAGAGCCAGCACGGGGCGGCCGACGTTGCGGCAGATCTCGAGCACGTCGGTGAGGTAGAACTCGCCCTGGGCGTTGTTGTTGCTGACCTGGGCCAACGCGTCGAACAAGGCGCGGGCGTCGAAGCAGTAGAAGCCGGAGTTGCACTCGTTGACCGCCGCCTCCTCGGGCGTAGCGTCCTTCTGCTCGACGATGCGCTCGACCTGGCCGTCGGCATCGCGGATGATGCGGCCGTAGCCGGTGGGGTCATCCAGCTTCATGGTGAGCACCACCACGGCGGCGTTGTTCTCGTCGCGCACCTGCGCCAAGCGGGCGATGGTCTCGGGCTTGATGAGCGGGCAGTCGCCGGTGAGCACCGACAGCGAGCCGTCGAAGCCGGCGAAAGCGTCGGCGCAGGCAAGCACCGCGCCCGCCGTGCCGTTCTGCACTTCCTGCACCACGACCTGCGTGTCGCCCTCGACCAGCGGGATGACCTGCTCGCGGGCATGGCCGACCACCGTCGCCACCTGGGTGACGCCGGCGGCGTGGGCGGCGTCGACCACCCAGCGCACGAGCGGCTTGCCCAAAACCTCGTGGGCCACCTTGGGCTTTTTGGACTTCATACGGGTGCCCGCGCCCGCAGCCAAAACGATAGCGGCAGCTTCCATGCGATCCTCCTTGGTCGAAAACGCGGGCGCCGCGAATACGCAGCGCCCGCAAGCGCGAACGCCGGTTTTGCCGGCGGGGCGCCATAGGCCGATGCGCGCATGAGCGCACCGGCGTTGCAAGCGATTGAACTGCCGGAAAGTATACCGCAACGATTCCCCCGCGCGCCGCGCCTGCGCAGCTTGCGCACACAGCGGCGGCGGCCCCGTCGCAAACGGCGGCGTTCGAGGAGCGAACGCAGGGGACCGGGCGACGACGCGAAAGCAGGAGGGCGCGAGCCGAGGAGCAACACCAGGAGTCGAAGGGACGCGCAATCCGAGGCGCAACGCCCGGAACCGAGAAGCAACGCAAAGCCGAGCAGCGATGCACGAGACCGAGCAAGCACGGGCCGACGGCTTTTTCGCAAGCGCGCCCTGCGGCGCGCTGCGCTCCTTACGCTACGCCGCGGGGGTCGAGCTCCTCGTCTGCTTCCAAATCATGCAGCATCTCGCGGCCCTCGAGCGCGGCCTCGCGCGCCGCGGTAGGCAGCGCCTCCAGGTTGCTATCGGCACCTTCAACAGCCGGGTCCACGAACGCCACGCCCTGCTTCTGGGCGCCGCGCGCCTGCACCAGCAGGAAGGTGAAGCCCAGCACGCCCGCCGCAAGCGACGCCAGCAGGATGCCCAGCTTCGCCGTTGCCACCAACACCGGATCGGTGAAAGCCAGGTTCGCCACGAAGATGGCCATGGTGAAGCCTACACCGCCCAGGATGGACGCGCCCAGCATGTGCTGCCAGTTGACGTTCTCAGGCAGGCTGGCCAGCTTGAGCTTCACTACCAGGAAGCTCATGAGCATGATGCCGAGCGGCTTGCCCACCAGAAGGCCGAAGAAGATGCCGAAGAACACCGAGGAGGCGAACAGCGACCCCACGTCCATACCGACGAAGCTGACGTCGGCGTTGGTCAAGGCGAACAGCGGCAGGATGCCGAAATACACCCACGGGTACAGCTTGTGCTCCAAGCGCGTCGCCGGCGGCACCACCTGGCGCGCCACGTGCGACAAGTGTCGGACGGTTTCCATATAGCGGCCCTGCGCCAGCACGGGCTCCTCGGGATCGAAGGCGCGATTCGCTTCTCGGACCTTGGAGTCGGACCAGGTGGCGAAGGTGCGCAGGTTCACGCGCGAACCGGACGGGATAGCGAACGCCAGCAGCACGCCGGCGATGGTGGAATGCACGCCGGACATATATACGCAGTACCACAGCAAGGCGCCCACCAGCATATACGGAAGCAGCGAGTACACATGCCCCCTATTCATGGCGACTAGCACGGCAAGCACCACGCCCGCGGCCAGCAGCCAGGCCAGCGACGGGCTTTGACCGTAGAAGATGGCGATGACCAGGATGGCGATGATGTCGTCGGCCACGGCGAGCGTGGAGAGGAACACGCGCACGCCGGCCGGCACGCGGTTGCCCAGAAGCGCCAGGATGCCCAGCGCGAACGCGATGTCGGTTGCCGTGGGAACGCCCCAACCGCCAACGGTTAGCGGGTCGGCGGCGTTGAACACCAGGTAGATGGCGATGGGGGCCAGAACGCCGCCGACGGCCGCCATGATGGGCAGCAGAGCCTGACGGATGTTCGTCAGCTCACCCACCGTGAGCTCGTATTTCACTTCCAAGCCCACCAAGAGGAAGAACACGGCCATGAACACGTCGTTGATCACGTGCGCAAGCGACATCTCGACAACGGATTCGCCGAAGAAGAAGCCCACATGCGAATGCCAGAACTCCAGGAACGGCTCGTGCGCGGCGGTGTTGGCCACGATGAGCGCCACCACGGCTGCCAGCAGCATGGCGCCCGCGGCCTTCGTGGACGAATGCGTCAGCTGGATGAGCTTCTGATAGCGATGCTGATGGCCCTGCACCTCTTTGATGTAGATACGGCTGTCGGTCATGTCCTACCTAACTTGCGGGGAGCGCCAAAGCCGCCCGCGAAACGAAGCTTGCTATTTCATGAGCCCGTGGCGAAACGAGCCGGCGGGGGTTCGGAACGCCCCTTTCCGCCCTTCGCGATAGACGCCTTGCAGGCAGCTTCGCGGATTCGGCACAGTCTATCATGGCGGCGTTGCGACACGCCCGGGAACGTGGCGTTGACGTTTTCAAATCGTTTACGAACGAACCCGAAAATACCGGGAATTCGCCGGTTAAATCAAGGTAAAGTGCGCTATGCTGTACTTACAGATTCGACGGAAGGGGATAACCTGCCACCCATCTGGAAAGAACTTTTTACGGTTCTGAGCAGGAGAAACACCGTCGGTCTTTTTTGTCCGCCGCGAAGAAGAGGTGATTGACATGAGCATTACCGTCACCGGACGCAAAATGCCTGTAACCGATGCGCTGCGCGAGTACGCCGAAGACAAAATCGGCAATTCCATGAAGGTCATGGACATCAATCCGCTGGATGCCGAAGTCGTGCTGCATGTGGAGAAGAACCCCGCCAACGCCACCCCCGCTATCTGCGAGGTCACGCTGCGCACCAAGGGCCACATCGTACGCGTGGAGGAGTCCGAAGAGGACATGTACGCCGCCATCGACGTTGCGGCTGCCAAGGTTCTTCGCCAGCTTCGCAAGTTCAAGACCCGCGTGCTCGACCGCAAGCCGCGCGAGGCCGCAGTCGCCCCTGTCGGCGAGTTCGATCCCGAAAGCCTGATGGCTGAATTCGCCGCCGACGAGGAAGTCGTCCGCGTGAAGGAAATCGAGTTCGCGCCGCTGACCGAGGAAGAGGCCCTGGTACAGATCGACCTGCTGGGTCACGACTTCTTCGCCTACACCGACCGCGACACGAACCTGGTCAACGTGCTGTATCGCCGCGACGACGGCGGTTACGGCCTGCTGAAGCAGACGGAGTAGCGAGAACGCATCGCATCTGACGGATCGTCAGCGCGGGACAAATGCATTTTGCAAGGGGCGGCCTTCGGGCCGCCCCTTTTCGTGGGCGCGGGTGCGCGGTTACAAGCAAGGCATATGGTGCTCGAGCAAGCTCGAGTCCTGACTTTACGGGTCAGTACGAATAGGGCGCGGGCGAATTCGAGCTTTTTCGCAAATGAGCGCGAGTCGCATCAGGGCCTTCGCACCCCTAAGAGACGAAGACGACTCGCACGCTCCGTTGCCCGCTTCCCCGTTATCAGCTTGAAAGCAACAAGCAACGGGAAAAGCGAGGACCGGCCCCGGGCAATTCCGGGGCCGGTCCTCAACATCCGACTTAAAAGCCGGCTTCGGTTATCGCGCTTTAGTTTGCGCAGTTGAGCACGTTAACATGGGGCTAACGTGCTCGATAAGCGTTGCGGCTTACAGGGAGTCGATGTACTCGACCAGCTCGCCGACGGTCTTCAGACCCTCGGGCTCGCCGAAGTCCACGTCGCACTTCTCCTCCAGGTCGCAGATCAGCTCGACCATGTCCAGGGAGTCGATGCCCAGGGAGTCGAACGTGGAGTCTTCGTTAACGGACTCAGGGTTGATGTCCAGGTTCTCTTCCAGGACTTCCTTAACGGTGTCGATGGTAGCCATGATGGCGGTCCTTTCTCAAACATTGCAATGTTCGTATGGTAGCACACGCCGCGCCGCGCACCCGGTTTTGCCCCGCGTCCCACACGTACGAACCATACGTGTTACGCGGGTGAACCATGCGGGCGGCGGGAGGCCGAGGCACAGGCAAATCTACGGTTAACCCCTACCCCTAATGCGGACCCCGCAGAACGAACGCTCGAATCGGCTTCCAGGCGAAACCTGGCGCCGGGAGACGAACGCGAGCGCTATTCGTCCGCGAGCAGCCCCGCTTCCCGGAGGGCCTGCTTGGTTTGCGCGATGCTGTACAGGCTCCCGAATGCGCAGATGATGCCGTTGGGGCCGGCGAGTTCGCCGGCTTTGCGGGCGGCTTCGGCGTAGGTTTGCGCTGCGCAAATGGGCAGGTTTGCGTCGATTGCGGGCGATTCCGTGGCTATTCGGGCGGCTTCTGAGGCGTATTCCGCGGCAAGCAGCGCTCGGGGATTGTCGGGAGTCACGGCAACGAACGCGGCAGCATGCGGCAACACCGTGCGCAGCATGGCGGGATGGTCCTTGTCGGCCATGACGCCCGAGAGCAGCACGGCTTTGCGGCCGGCGAACACGTCCGCCAGCGAATCGGAGAGCGCCTGGGCACCCTGCGGGTTGTGACCACCGTCGATAACCACGGTAGGTTTGCCCGGCACGTGCGGCAGCACCTCGAACCGGCCGGCCCAGCGCGTGGCGGCAACACCGCACTCGATAGCGGATTGCGGTATATCCCAACCACGGCGCTGAAGCGCGAACACGGTTTCTAAGGCCAATGCGGCGTTTTGCGGTTGGTAGCTGCCCAGCAACGTGGTTTCGTAGGCTTTGCCCTTGTAGGTGAAGGGGCGCACGACCGAAGGCTTTCCGGGTTCGACCTGCGCAGGGTCGAGATGGCGGACGGGCGCGATGTCCAGTTCGCGGAAATCGGGCTGCGCGACCGTGCAACCTACCGCGCGCGCCGCCGCTTCCACGGCTTCGGCGGCCTCGGGTTCCTGCGGCCACGAAACCACGGCGCTTCCCGACTTGATGATGCCGGCCTTTTCCGTGGCGATCTTGCCGATGGTGTTGCCGAGCAGATCGGTATGGTCGAGGCCGATGCGCGTGATAACGGCGACGTCGGGGGCCGCGATGACATTGGTGGAGTCCAGACGCCCGCCAAGGCCAACTTCCAGCACCGCAACCCGACATCCCACCTGGGCGAAATGCAGAAGCGCCACCGCCGTCATAAGCTCGAACTCCGTTGGGTGGTCACCGGTTTCCACCGACATCTGCTCAGCATGCTCGCGCACTTGCAGCGTGACGCGCTTAAGGTCGGACATGCCGATACTCTCGCCATCCACGCGGATGCGTTCCTCGAAGCGCTCGATGAACGGGCTGGAGAACCAGCCCACCCGATAGCCAGCAGCTTGCAGCACGTTGGCGATATAAGCGCACGTGCTGCCCTTCCCGTTCGTGCCCGCAACATGCACGATGCGCAGATCGTTCTGGGGATTGCCCAAGCGAGCCAGCAGCTCGCGAATACGGTCGAGACCCAAGCGCGACGCCTGCCAATGGGGAGCGTTGATATAGGCGATGGGATCAAAGTCTTGCGGGGTTGTTTGCGGCATACGGGATTCACCTTGCTCGAAAGTCCATTGTTCGTTAGCAGGTTAGCACGGGATGACAACCCAAGCCCCAGCATGCGCAGGTTCTCCAGGCCGTTGGGAAATTGCCGGTCTTCTCCCCTGCTGCGGTTACTGCCCGTTTCGCTGCTCTGCCGCTCTCGCCGCCTGAGCCTTTTGCTCGTCTAGTTGATGCAGCAGCTCGCCTAGGGTTACGAAGTCGTTTTCCAGGGCCTCGCGTTTTGCGCCGTCGTAGAGCGCGGCAGCGGGGTGGAAGATGGGAAAGACGAGAAATTTGCCCGCCCGCTGTACGCGGCCGTGCAGGCGCGTGATGCCCACCTGCGTCTTCAGGACGAACTGCGTAGAGAACTTACCGAGCGTGACCAGGACTTCCGGGTCGATGGTACGCGTTTGCTCGCGAAGAAACGGCGTGCAGGTTTGGATTTCCTCGGGTCGCGGGTCGCGGTTTCCGGGAGGGCGGCACTTCAGCACGTTGGCGATGAACACGTCCTCGCGGCGCAGACCGGCGCACCCGAGCAGCTCGTTGAGGTAGTGCCCGGCGGCGCCTACGAACGGCTCGCCTTGCAAATCCTCGTTTTTGCCCGGCGCCTCGCCGATGAACATCACACGTGCGTGCGGGTTGCCAACGCCGAATACCGTTTGCGTACGGCCGTCGCACAGCGGGCAGCGGCGGCATGACTCCACCTGCACGCGCAGCTCATCGAGCGGGATATGCGGTTTCGGCATGGTGTGCCCCTTTCCGTGCATCGGACGGCGACGTGCCCATCGCGCAGCTGGTGGGTTTGCGAACCGCGCAAGCAGGCAACGCTTTCCTTGGTCAACAGCCTAGCACAACAGCTGCAAGCGCGGCGGAAAAGGCAATGCTTGCGAATCTGCAGGAGACGATCGCCGTATCCGCAGATAGTAGCCGGCAAAGTCCACAGGGGCGAATTATCGGGTCTGAAAGAGGCAAACGCAAGTTCTGGGCGGTTTTAAACCACCGTTCGCGCGCCGCCCGCGGGCAGCGGGGCGCCGTTGCTAACGGTTGCGTTAAATCGCGGAAACATCGGGTGGCGGCGGGCCTGCCAGCTGCTACGATGGAAAATAAGTCGAATCATCTGCCTTAAGGAGAAACCATGCCTACACGCGATGAGAGAAAAGCCGCCGCCGCAAGCAACCTTGCGCTGATGCGCGGGGCATTTTCCAAGGACACCCAGGAAACCATCGACGCCGCGATCATCTATGAAGATGGCGAAGGGCGCGAGCTGGAACTGCCCGAAGTCGAGGAGGGCGCGGCAACCACCACCAGCGTGACCAGCGATTTCACCGTGAAGGCGGTGCATAGCGCGAAGGGCAAGACCGTAGTCGTGGACCCGTGCTCGTTCATGCGCCCGGGCGGCGCGTACGAGGACGGCGCGTTCGGGCCCGAGCAGATCCTGTGCTCGGAGAGCAACCTGTACCCGGTTTTGTGCGGCTGCAAAAACACGTACCATGCCGCCAACCGCGGATTTGCGTCCGGCCAGCTCTACACCGACCGCGCGCTGTACCTGCCCCAGGTGACGTTCGTCCACGACGGCGATATCCGCCGCGCCGACGTGCTGGCCATCCCCGAACCCAACCGCACCCATGCGCTGGAGAACCACCGATCCGAGCGCGAGGTCGAGACGGCATTACGCGCCCGCGTAGAGGCGCTGCTGCGCATCGCCGCAGCTAACGGGGCCGAAACGCTGATCGTGGGAGCGTTCGGCGCCGGCCCGCAGGGCTTCGATCCCGAGGTGGTCATCGAGCTGTTCCGCGCCTGGATTGCCGCGCACCCCGGGGCCATCGGCCACATCACGTTCGCCGTACCGCGCGCCGTCCTCGCCCCGTTCGAGGATGCATTCGGCGAAGAGCGCGAACCCGAGCCCGTCGTCGCCGCACCCACCGAAGCAGAAGAGGACGACGAGGACGATTTCGACCCCAACGACCTGCCCGAGGGCATCACGTTCCGCTCCTAATGCATCGGCTCAAAGCAAAACATGGGTAGCGAAGACATAGTCAGGGAGTTCACGGTTTGCAGCAATCACGTGACCGCGCACGTGCCAATGCATTGCGCAGGCGAAGCGCACCCTGATGCCGACGAGGGCCGATTCGGCGAAACAAGCCCGGCCCTCCCGGACAGTCTTCCGGTGGTTTACCTGCATGTTCATGATGGCGATGGGTCCGAGGTGCTGCGGTTGTGCCGTGAGCTTGGCTGTCGGGAATTCGTGCTCGCCGCCATACGGCCGCGTTGCTGGAACGACGATCTGACGCCTTGGGAATGCCCCGGGCTGTTCGCCGACGACGCCCCGTTTGCGGGCAAAGCGGCCGAACAGCTCCGCCTGCTTGAAAGCGAGATCATCCCTCGCGTCGAGGGGGACGCGCCGCGCAAACCCGAGCAACGTGTGCTGGCGGGCTATTCGCTTGCAGGGCTGTTCGCCACGTGGGCCTGCTTCAACAGCGCGTCTTTCGGATGCGTCGCAAGCGCATCGGGGTCGCTGTGGTACCCGGATTTCACCGGCTACGCGCAAGCAACCGAGTTCGCCCGCAAACCCGCCTGCGCATACTTCTCGCTTGGCAGCAAGGAGGCACGCACGCCCAGCAGGCTTTTGCGCAATGTGGCGCAAGGCACGCGCGATGTCGTCGAGCTGTTCGAGGCCAGAGGCGTGCCCACCGTCTTCGAGCAAAACCCCGGCAACCACTTCAAGGAACCCGCCCTACGTATGGCAAAGGGCATCGCCTGGGCGCTGGGCAGATAACCTTACCGCTCGGCCGCTTCGCCACACGCGCGCTTCGTCACACACTGGACATGGCGATGGCGTAAAATCATCTGCAACGCGAATCGCGGACAACGGGAGTACACGGCAAAGGAGACGCAATGGACGCAAGCACCGCACGCATCGGGTTCATCGGGTTCGGCAACATGGCCCAGGCCATGGCGAAAGGGCTGGTGGAGCACGCCGGCTTCGATGGCGGCCGCATCACCGCCTGCGCCGCGCACTTCGACAAGCTGGAGACCAGCTGCAAGCCGCTGGGCGCGAACGCCGCGCACACTCCCGCCGAAGTCGCCGAGGCAAGCGACCTGATCATCGTGGCCGTGAAGCCCTACATGGTAGCCGACGTGCTTGCGCCGGCGCGCGAGGCGCTTGCCGGCAAGGCCGTGGTGTCGGTTGCCGCGGGCCTGCTGTTCGACTTCTACGAGGACCTGCTGGGCACCGGCAGCCACCACCTTTCCACCATCCCCAACACGCCTATCGCCGTGGGCTGCGGTGTGATCGCCTGCGAGCAGAAGCACTCGCTCAGCGCCGACGAATGGGAGACGTTCGCCGGGCTGTTCGGCGGCATCGCGCTCATCGAGCCCGTTGCGGGACACTTGCTCTCGACCGCCAGCGCCGTCGCCGGGTGCGGCCCCGCCTTCGCCGCCATGTTCCTGGAATCGCTGGCCGACGGCGGCGTGAAGAACGGCCTGCCCCGCGCCACCGCGTATCGCCTGGCGGCGCAGATGATGGCCGGCACCGCACAGCTGCATCTGGCCACCGGCACGCACCCCGGCGCCATGAAGGACGCCGTATGCAGCCCTGGCGGCACCACCATCAAGGGCGTCGCCGCGCTCGAAGCCGCGGGCCTGCGTAACGCGCTCATCAGCGCCGTCGACGCCACGCTGCAGTAGCGGGGAGGCATCACTCGCCAGAGAGAACGCCACGACGAAAGGCGCCGCAAACGGAAACCGAAAGATTCCCAAGGCGCCATCCCGGCGGCAGTGCGCATCGAAAAGCGTGGCTTCAACCCCGACGAACCTAAAGCCATGCTCAGCCAAAACCTGCATATACGAGAAAAGCTCCCATTCCCGATAGTTCGGAAATGGGAGCTTTTATTCGCTCATCAGAGGCGCTTGGGTTTTGCCACGAAACCCTATTTGAGAGTCGCTCAAGCCAAAAAGTGAAAAAAGGGGGGTTCGCCGTTCCTCGACTTGTCGAAAGACTCAAGCCTAGCTCACCATCACGGTGCAATCCCCGCTTCCCCGTCTACACGTAATAACGCGGCATGCGTTGGGCGAAGCCGATGCACAGCTCGTGCGGGATGGTGTTCAGGGTTTCGCACATCTCCTCGATGGTGACCATGGCGTCGCCTTGCTGGCCGACGATAAGGACCTCGTCGCCCACCTGGGGATCGACGCGGCGACGGCGCGCGTAGCTGCGCAGGTCGACCTCGAACATGCACTGGTCCATGCAGATGTTGCCCACCTGGCGACAGCGCACGCCGTCGACCAGGAAGTCGGTGCGGCTTGACAGCCCGCGGCGCAGGCCGTCGCCGTACCCCACGGGCACGGTGCAGATCTTCACGCTACCGGGGCTGCGGTAGTTCAGCCCGTAGCTAACGCCCTCGCTCATGGGCACCAGGCGCGTATCGGTGATGCGCGCGTGCACGCTCATGGCCGGGCGCAGCTCGATGAGCGGCGTGGTTTCAGGGCAGGGCTGGTAGCCGTACAGGCCGATGCCCAGGCGCACCATGTCGAAGCGCACGTCGGGGTAACGGATAGCGGCGGCGGAGTTCGCGCAGTGCACGATGCCGGGGTTTATGCCCGCCACGCGCAGTCCCTCGACGGCTTCGATGTAGCGCTTCGCCTGGATGTGGAAGTCGAGCGTTTCCGGGCAGTCTGCCGTGGCGAAGTGCGTGAACACGCCCTCGAGCTCGAGCGCGCGATGGAAGCCGATCTGGTGCATGAAGTTCACCACTTCGTCCCAGCGCACGCCGATGCGGTTCATGCCCGTGTTGATGGCCAGATGATACGGCGCGCGCAGACCCATGGAGTCTGCGGCCTCGGCATATTTGATGGCGAACTCGGATGAGTACACCGCCGGCATGATTTTGTACGCGAGCAGCAGCGGGATGGCGCTGGCAGGCGGCTCGGCAAGCATGAGAATGGGTGCGTTGACCAGGCCTTCGCGCAGTTTGATGCCCTCGTCGACCGTGGCGACGCCCAAGTAGTCGGCGCCGGAGTTCAGCGCCGTCTTCGCAACGCGCACCGCACCGTGGCCGTATGCGTCTGCCTTCACGACGGCCATCATGTGACGACCCGAGCCGATCATCTTCTTGACGGCGGAGGCGTTGTGGCGGATGGCGTTCAGGTCGATTTCCAGCCAGGCCCAGCGGCGATCCTTCTCAGGGATGGTGGCCAGCTTCTCGGGGTCGAACTCTACACGGCCCTCGGCGTTTTCGCCGTCTGTGGAATATGACGCCGCCGCTTCCTCGTGATCGCGGTTGTATTGGAACGCGCCGCGCACCTCGTTGGCAGCGTCGGATGCCGCTTCGCGCTCGGTCAGGAAGCCGTTCACCCCGCCACGGCGAGGCATTTGCGCAGGCGCAGGCTGGCCGGCATGAGCCGCGCGCTGGGCTTCGCGCTCGCGGATGGCGTCCGCCGCGCTGGTACCGCCCGCCGGCTTGCGGAACGCGAAACCGGTGAAACCGTTGGGAAGCTGAGTATTGTCTGCCATGTTCTGCACCCTCTTGAAACCATTGCTTTGCCCGAATGCGCAGGTCGGCGATGCCGATTCGCGGCGAAGCCGCAGCGCGCGACGGGTCTGTCGTATAGCGGACACAAGTATATCACTGGGGAAATGCGGGAACGCTTCTGCGCAAACCCTGCAGATACCGGCCGGCGGCAGGCAAAGCGCCGCCTGACACTTGGGGACGGAGGGTTATCCGTCCGGAATCCGACGCTTGGGGACGGAGGATTACCCGTCCGGAACCCGACGCTTGGGGACGGAGGCCCTTCCTTCCGAGAACGAAGCATGAACCATCCGCTCAAATACCGAACTCCGCCGAGGGGAATCCGCTTGGCGCGACCAATCGGCTTGCAACGCGCCTGTACGACGTACGCTTTCGCACCCCACTCCCCTACGTTTACCGGGATTATGCAACGCTATTCCGGCGGAACGTCCATAAAAACTGCACCGATAAGCTACAATAAGCACAAGTGGTTTACGGGCTGGCAGCGGTTCGCAATCAATCCATTCGCAAAGCCTGCCCGGGACAAGAGAAATGGAGTGCCGCCATGCTATGCCCAACTGCGCAACCGAGAACGTCGCTGAACGCCGCCGCGCCGGACCCCGAAGCGCCCGCCGCGCCCGAGGCTCCCGCAGCTCCTGCCGCACCTGCCGCGCCGGTTCCGCCGGCCGCACCCGCAGCGACCGCCGCACCGATTCCTCCTGCAGCGCCAGCTCCGTCAGTCGCCCAGCAGCCTGCGGTCGCACCGCAGCAATATGCTGCCGCTCAGCAACCCGCCGCGCCGCAATCGCCCTACGCCGCTGCCCCGCAGCAGCCATACGGCACACCGCAGCCGCCTTACAGCGTTCCCATGCCTGAGAAAACATACGTTGTGGAGGGAAGCAATCAGACGCTTCGCCTCATCGCGTTCATCATGAACATCGTGGCCCTGGTCGTCATTGGAATCGGCGGCATCGCAACGCTCGGCATCGGGCTGGTCCCCTTAGCGTGGGGCATTCCCATGACCGTTCGCTCTTGGGGCGTCTACAAGGGCAAAAAGCCCAATACCGTCGCCCTTGGCGTTTGCACCCTGTTGTTCCTGAACATGGTTTCCGGCATCCTGCTGCTAGTCGCCCAAAAGGACGAGTAATCGACACGCGCTTCACCAGGAGAAACGACGCGATAGGTTACGAAATGCGAAACGACATGATATATCGCGAAACGCAAGACGGCACCGCAGCATAACGCGCGCCCCAATGCAAAGCGGGTCCCAATGCTCAAACCGAGCTGCGGGACCCGCTGCTGCATTCGCGCTACAACAATCGCGAAGTCCCCTTGCACGCATTGCCTTCAACATGCAGCTTGCGGCAAACGGAAGCCAGCACCATTTCGCCCGCGGGCAGACACTTGGGGACGGAGGATGACACTTGGGGACGGAGGGTTATCTGTCCAGAAGAAAGCGCACTGCACATTTCGCCCGGCAGGGTTTTGTTTGCGGCGCAAGAATCGTTCATTTTGTCCAGAGGCACCAAAATGAACGATTCTTCGCAGTTCACGAAAGAAAACGCCCGCTTCGGCCGCGATAGGCTAAAGCAGGCGTCTTTTGCGCTATGCATTGCTGCGCACCTTGGTAGCTACCGCAGCTCCAACCTTAATGGCGCGGCGGAAGCGCGCTGGTCTCTAGTGGCCGCCGCCGGCCATCATCTTCACGGCGTGCGGAAGGGCGGCCACGATGCCGTCCCAGTTTTCGCGGGCGGCCTTCTCGCTGCCCGGAAGATTCACCACCAGGTGCGTGCCGCGCTGCATGCACAACGCGCGCGAAAGCATGGCGAACGGCGTGATGGCCAAGCTATGGGCGCGCATGGCCTCGGCGATGCCGGGTACGTTGCGATCGCACACTGCCTGCGTGGCCTCGGGAGTGACGTCGCGCAGCGACAGGCCGCTGCCGCCGCAGGTCAGAACGATATCGGCGTCGATGGTATCGCATGCCTCCACGATGGCGGCGCTGATCTGCGGCACCTCGTCCTTCACCACCACATGGCTTTTGCAAACCCAGCCGTTGTCGGCGATGAGCTGCTCGAGCGCGGCGCCGGCGGTGTCCTGCTTCATGCCGCGCGTGTCCGAGCAGGTGATGATGGCGAACGTAATGGGCGCGGATGCGTGATCGTGTTCGGTCATGAGTTCCTCCTTATATAAAGGTTGAGCGCCGGCGAAGCATGCGCCGGCCATCTCGGCTGCAAGCTTTCCCGCCCGCGGCCGAGACTGCTAAGCGATCGGGCGCTTCCCGATCGTCCGGGCCGCAAGCCTTACCGCCTGCGGCCCGGTTCGTTAATCGATCGGGCACGTGCCGGCTACAGGCACACGTCCTCGTTGACGTCGAGCAGGATACACTCGACCATGCTGCCCGCCGTGCGGCCTTCCCCGCCTTCGGGCAGGACAGCCAAGCAGTTGCTGCGCTGGATGACGCCGAACAAACCCGAGCTCTGGTTCTTCGCCGGCTCGACCGCATAGGCGCCGTCGGCGTCCTTCGTGATGGTGGCGCGCAGGTAGATGCGGCGCGTGTCGCCCTTCTTCGCGTCGCGCGCGAGACGTGCCTTCACGAGCGGGCGCTGCAGGTTGGAATACCCCTGCATCTTGCGCAACGCCGGACGGATGAGCATCTCGAAGCCGCAATACGCCGCAGCCGGATTGCCCGGCAGGCCGAACACGGGCGTGCCGTTGACCAGGCCAAACGTCTGCGCTTTGCCCGGGCGCATGTTCACGCGGGTCATGAGCAGCTCACCGGTCTGCTCGACGCAGGGTTTGATGAAGTCGAAGTCGCCGTCGGAGGCGCCGCCGCTCGTGACCACGAAGTCGTACTCGCGCACCGCTTCCAACACCGCAACCTTCAAAGCCTCGAGCGAGTCCTCCACGATAGGCAGCATGGTGGGAAGTGCGCCCGCGGCGCGCGCGGCCGCAGCCAGCGCATAGCCGTTGGAGTTGCGGATCTTGCCCGCGGCGGGAACCTGGGTGGGCGGCACGAGCTCGCTGCCGATGGAGATGATGGCCACGCGCGGGCGACGCGGGGTGGGAACCTCGGTCACGCCGCAGCCGGCCAAAAAGCCCACGCCGGCAGCGTTGATGACCTCGCCGGCGCGCACGACGGCCTCGCCGGCGCGCGCCTCCTCGCCCGCTTCGCGCACGTTGCCGCGCAGCTTGGCAGGCGCCTCGAAGGCGACGCGGCTGCCGGGGCGGCCATCGCCTTCCACGTTGCGCACGATCTCGTACTTCACCACAGCGTCGGCGGCTGCGGGCAGCGGCGCGCCGGTCATGATGCGCACGCATGCGCCCTCGGGGATATCGCCCTCGAAGGTGTCACCGGCGGCGACTTCCGCGATGACGTCCAGCTCGACGGGCGATTCGGGGCTTGCGGACTGCAACTGGGCAGCGCGCATGGCGAACCCGTCCATGGCGGCATGGGCGAACGGCGAGATGTCGATATCGCTTTTCAGGTCGACGGCGGCGACGCGGCCGGCCGCATCCAACACGGGGACCGTTTCCGCAGGCAGCTGGGAAACGTGCGATAACACCAGGTCACGCGCTTGCTCGACCGAGATCATCTCCGGCATGGCATGTCCTTTCGATTGCGAATGATATTGAACCACTGCATTATACCGCTTGCCGAATAAAACAGCACGGATATCGACAAGTCCATCGCAAAGGACGCAATGACGCAAAACCCCGAACAGGGGACGGAGGGGTGTTCACCGCCGGGGACGAGAGGTGCGTTCGCCGTCTTCGCCCGCGCGGTGCCATCCCTTGCGCGGCGTGAACAAGGGACGGAGGGGTGTTCACGCGGCCATCGGCAAGGCCGCGGCAAAGGACGCACCACGCGCAAAACCCGACACGGCGTTACCCCGCTTGAACGCACCTCCGTCCCCTGTTCACGTGGGCCGCGCGGCGCTATCCCTTGGTGCTCGAAAGCATGCGACAGGCCCATTGAGCCGCCACCATGCTGCCCTTGGCAAGCACGTCCTCGTCGACGGTGTAGTGGCAGCTGTGCTGCGGATGGTCGGCTCCCACCTGGGGATTCCTGGTTCCCACGAAGCAGAACACACCCGGCACGATGCGAAGGTACTCGCTGAAGTCCTCACCCGACAGCGTGCCGCGGTAGTCGGCGACGCCCTGCTCGCCCAGCGTGTCGATCACCGCCTGGCGCGCCACCTCGGCGCACGTGGGGTCGTTTGCAAGCCCGGCGTTGCCCGGCTCGAACGTGAAGTGCGCCTTGGCGCCGAACGCGTGGGCGATACGGCTGACGATGCGCTCCAGACGATCGGGAACCTCAGAGCGCAGACGCTCTGACCACGTGCGCACCGTGCCGGTAAGCCACGCGTGGCCGGCCATGATGTTGCGCGCCTGGCCGCCGTGGAACTCGCCTACGGTGACCACCACGGGTTCGAACGGGGAAACATCGCGGCTGACCAGGACCTGAAGCGCCGTGACCATCTCGGCGCCCACCACCACGGCGTCAACGCCCTTGTGCGGCATGGAGCCATGCGCCGAAACGCCGTCGATGTCGATGCGGAACCAATCGGTGTTGGCCATGCGCTGCCCGGGCGCGCAGGACACGGTACCGGCGGGCACTTCGCTCCAGATATGCGCGCCGTAAATCGCGTCCACGCCCTCGAGCGCGCCGGCATCGATCATGGAAAGCGCGCCGATGGAGATCTCCTCGGCGGGCTGGAAGATGATGCGCACCTCGCCTACCAGCGAATCGGCGGCATCGCGCAGGATGCGCACGGCGCCGAGCATCATGGACATGTGCGCATCATGGCCGCAGGCGTGCATGACGCCGGGGTTCTCGGAAGCGAAGGGAAGGCCCGTCTGCTCGGTGACGGGCAGCGCGTCCATGTCGGCACGCAGGGCAACGCGGCGCGCAGGACGCCCATCGGCGCCGTATGCCCCGGGCGCGGTGCCGGCGATGGTTGCGATGATGCCGTTGTTGTCGAGCTTTCGGTATGGGATGCCCAGCTCATCGAGCTGTTCGCACAGCAGCTTCTGCGTGTTGGCCTCATGACCGGATACCTCGGGGAAGCGATGGAGCAAGCGACGCGCGGCCACGATGTCGGGCTGCGCGGCGGTGCCCAAACTGCGAACGAGGTCGGCGGTTGCGGCACCCGCCTGCGGAGTTTGCGCGACGGCGTAAACGGCGGGAAGCGTGGATGCGGCATCGGTCATGACGGGCCCCTTTCGAAGGAGTGCGTTCTCTTTTGGCCGCTAGCCTACCACACGCGGCCCCGCCTGCCCGCCACACGATGCGCCATCGGCGAGAAGTAACCGAAACCGCACATGAAAGCGTAGGAAGGCGGGCGAATCGAACGCAAAAGGGCCGTGCGAGCGACCCGCTGGGCGGCGGGAAAGGCCGACAGGAGCCCCGGCGGCCGGCCAGCGACGCCGCGACACGGCGCCCGCTCAAAACAGAGGCGCTATCGCCCGCCCAGCTCCTTGAGCATGGCGTCGATATGCTGCTCGGCAAGCTCGAACTCGCCGCGTTCGGCCAAAGCGTTTGCCACCTGAACCTGGTTGCGCAGGTCGTGGCGCAGGCGCGCCGAACGCTGGGCCATGTCGACCGTGGCTTGGTAGTCGGCCAGATATCGATCGAGCTCGCCGCTCAAATCGGCGGCGCGGGCATCATCGCGCACCTTGCCGCGGAACCTGCCGACCGCAAGCAGCAGCACGGCATCGACGCCGAAGCACAGCAGCATGAGCAGGCCGAACAGATGCAGCAGCAGCGAATCGCCATCGCACGGCCCTACCGCCAAACCGAAGCACAGCGCCAGCAGCAAGGCCTGGACCACGGAGAACAGCGCAAACGATGAGGCGATGACCGACGCACGACGCGACGACGGCGCGGAGGCGTCCGCCCCTTCTTCCGGATAGAACCTCCGGACCAACGCGGTAAGGCCCCAGAACAGCGCTATCTCCACAAACACCTCGAGCAGCGTCGCGCAAACGAACAACATGGTGTTCGCCGCAACCGTTGCGTAATCATGAACGGTAGCACCTGCCAGGATATCGAAGGTCATATCGAGGAACAGATCGCCGGGCAGCACGATAACCAAGCCGAACGCCGATAAGGTGACGCGCCGCGCCAACGTCCCTCTTCCGAACAGCAAAGGAGCCGCGGCCATGAGCACGCCGAGCAACAGATCGGCAAACTCGGCCAAATACCCTCTCACGCACAGGGCAAACACCATGAGGGACAGGCCCACGACCCAATACGCCCACCGATTCCGCAGATGCAGGATATGGGATTCGAACCCCAGATACACCAGCCACGTGGGCGCGACGACGGACAGCACCACGAACGCACCCGCGGGAATGCCGAGGATCATCGGCTCCATTCGTCATCACCCCCATCCTGAGCGGCCCGGTCTTGCTTCAAGATCACGCGCACGCGGTACACGCCGTCGACCTTTCCCGCCTCGAACGTGCCGTCATGGCGTCGCGCCACCTCGCGCACGATCCCCTGCCCCCAACCATGCGGCACGGACAGATCGGGAAACGGGCTTGCCGTACCGTCGTCGCCTTGATGGCCGACATCGCCCGACGGCGGACGGCTCGAACCGCCGGCACCGCCTGTCGCCGAAACGCCTTCAACCCGTCCCCGTTCCCGAGAAGGCGGGCAGCTGTTCTCCACATCAACGACCAGGTACATTCCCCACAAGCGCGCGGCGGCTTCGACGCGACGCTCCCCGTCAGGTGATTTCGCACAGGCATTGAGCGCATTGTCCAGCAGATTGGAGAACACCGCACACAGCTCCACGCCAGGCAGCTGGATATCCGCAGGGATATCCAGCTCAGCGCAGAAGGATGCACCCAAGTCCTTTGCCGCACGGGCCTTCTGCTCCAGCAACGCATCGACGGCGGGGTGCTGGCAGAATCGCTGGGGCCGCGTTCCGATAAGGGAGATGACGTCCTCCAGGCTTTCACCCGCCTTGCCTGCTTGATCCGCCCGCAAGTCGGCGCGCGCCTGCTCGAGTCGCTCGCGAAGCTGATCGCGCAACGCGCTGGCCTGGTCGCGCTCGTGGCGGGAACGTTGCCGCAAGGCGCTTTGCACCTGCAGCTGTTCTTGGAGCATGTTCACCTTGCTGGACGAATCAAACCATCGGCACGCCTGGTCGAGCGCGCGGAACAGCAGCAGGTCGACCGGCCCGCATACGATACCGAGCACGATGAGCGACGCATACACCCCAGCCGGCAGCTCGTAACTTGCAGAGCACGCCAAGGGATACGCAATCAGGCAGATCTGGCTTAAGGGGAATAGCATGCACAGCAGCTTCTGCATAAGCCGCGCGCTGCGGAGCTTCGTTATGAAGTTGAAGGCGACGACCAGCAGATACGCCGCCAAAACGCAAAGGACGGCGATCTTGAGCGAGGACATGCTGCCGAACGCCTACCGCGCGTTGAGGCCGACGTAGTGGAAGAACGAGTCGCGCACCGACGTGCGTTGACGCTGGCTGACGGGCACTTCCCTGCCCGAACGAAGCAGCACGCTGCCCGGGCGCAGCTCAACGATGCACGCCATATTCACCAGATAGCTTTTATGACATTGGACGAAGCACTCGGGCAGCATGTCGAGCATCTGGCCGAGCGTGGCGTACGTTTCGATGCATTCTCCGCGCACGGAGTGTAGGCGCACCTTGCGGCGCTCGCTTTCGACGAACTCCACCTCGACGGGGTCGACCATGGTGACCGTGCCGTTGTGCTGGATGGCCACAGGAAGCTGGCGGCTGTCCTGCAGGTTGGACAGCGCCTTGTCGAGCGCGGCGTCGAAGTCGGATTGGTTGATGGGCTTGAGCAGGAAATACGTATGCTCGGTCCGATAGACCGACGTGCAGTACTCGACATGGCCGGAAATGTAGACGACCTGGGTGGAACTGCCCGCAGGGAAATAGCGGCTGACCAGCTCGATGCCCGAGGGGTTGCTTTCGCCCAAATCGATGTCGGTGACGAAGATGTCGATGCGATCGTCCGAGGCCATAAGCGCCTCGAACGTGGTGACCCCGGATATGATGTCGACGTCAAGCCGTGACCTGCCGGGGTATTTGGACAGCATGCTGCGGAGCACCTTCTGGTACTCCTCGTTGTCCTCCAATGCAAGAAGGTGAAAAGCCCCCATCGTGCACCCCGATCCCGATTTCCCGAATTCCCGAATTCCCGAATTCGCAACAGCGGTCACCCGCTGTTCCTATTGTTCACCTCAGATTATATACAATAAGACAGAACCCCCCCCCTCAGATTTTGTCCAAATGCAACAAAATGCCTGGTCGAAGGAGCAAACGCAGGTTTTTCAGTAGCAAGCGCAGGCATTTTGGAAACGAACGCAGCACGATGCGACAAGGCGAACGGAACGGATGGTTGGCGAGCGGTTCGAGTGTCGCGATGCCGGCAAGGAGATTCCGCTCCTACCGGCCCGGAGGAGAAGGTTTTTCGCTTTCGCGGCTCGGAACACGAGTTTTCCCAACCGTGAACACACCTCCGTCCCCTGTTCACGTGGGAGCGATGCATAAACGGCGGCGAACGGCAAGCTACGGCATGGCATCGGAGGGGTGCTTGTGCTGTGAATATCGAACGCAGGGTCGGCCGGCTTCGAGCGACCTCGCTATAATATGTCGGATGAACGATTACGAACATACCGGCTCCTCGGCGGGCAAGCACGCCGCACAGCGCCCCGATCTGGAACGCGTGCAGCTCAATGCCGCCGAAAGCCCCTACCCCACCGCCCCGCGCAACGTGCGCGAGGAGCAACGTGCCCAGGCGCAACGCCAGCGCGCGGCGGCCGTGGCGAAACAAGCATCGCAATCGGCCGCGACGACGCAGGCGATTCCCGGGCAGCAGCAAACCCAGGCCATTCCGGGTCAGCAGCCTACCGAGGTCATCGGCGGCGCGCGGCGCGGCAAGCATGGCCGCGCGCGCAACGCGCAGCAGGTACGCAACGGGTGGGATACCCAGCAGACGCAGGCAGTTCACGGTCAACAGCCCACGCAGGCGATTCCCGGGCAGCAGCCTACCGTCGCCATGCCGGGCGGCCAGCCCACGGAGGCCATGCCGCGCGGCAAGCACGGCAAACGCTCCCGCAACGGCAAACCCCGCAAGAAAAGCTTCGTCACCCGCAAGGTGGAGGCCTGGTGCTCGCGCGTGCTCGGCGCCGTGAGCGGCGACGGCCTGGCCAAGCAGGAGGCCGAGTACGCCTCCGGGCGCACCACGCGCGACTACGTATGGAACACGGTGGGCGTGGGCCTGTGGGGCATGGTGTTCCCCGTGCTCACCATCGTGGTCACGCAGCTTGCCGGCGCCGAGCAGGCGGGCATGTTCTCGCTGGCCTTCGTCACGGCGCTTCTGCTCATGTTCGTGGGCAACTATGGCGTGCGCAACTTCCAGGCATCCGACCTTGACGAGGAGTACTCATTCGCCGATTACCAGGCGAATCGCGTACTCACCGTGGTCATCATGCTGGTGGCCGGCATAACGTACTGCAAGTTTCGCGGATATACCGACCAGATGTGGCTGATGAGCCTGGGCGTGTACCTATATAAGGCGGTAGATGCCCTGGCCGACGTGTACGAAGGACGCCTGCAGCAGGTGGACAAGCTCTACCTTGCCGGAATCTCGCAGGCCTTCAGGTCCGCCGCGGCGCTCATCGGATTCTCGCTGGCGCTACTCATCACGCGCAACGTGGGCGTATCGAGCATCGTGATGGCCGTTATCGCCGCCGTCACGTTCGTGGTGTTCACGTTCCCGTTGGCGCAGCTTGAGACGCCGAAGTCGCGCAGCGCGAACGCCAAGCGCGTGATAGCCCTGCTCAAGCAGTGCTTCCCGCTGTTCGTGGCGCTGTTCATGTACAACCTCATCGACAACATGCCGAAGTTCGTCATGGAAGGCGCGCTGTCCTACGACAACCAGCTGTACTACAACGCGCTGTACTTCCCCGCGCACGCCATCCTGCTGACCAGCGGCTTCATCTACAAGCCCATGCTGCTGAAGATGGCCAACGCCTGGGCGGACCCGACGAAGCGCAAGAAGTTCGACCTGATCATCGTGGTGATGTTCGTGATCATCGTGGCCATCACCGTGGTGGTGGCCGGCGCCATGAGCTGGTTCGGCCTGGCCATCATGAGCTTCCTGTACGGCATCGACTTCGAGCAGTACCGCGGGCTGTGCTTCGTGATGCTGGCGGCGGGCGGCGTGACTGCCGGCATCGAGTTTCTGTACCAGGTGATCACCGTGCTGCGCCGACAGCGCGCCGTGACCAAGCTGTACCTGATCACCTTCGGTTTCAGCCTGTTCGTGCCCGTGCTGCTGGTGAACTTCACGGGGCTGCCCGGCGCCGTGATCGGATACCTGATCGTCATGTGCATCTTGCTGGTGCTGCTGGTCAGCGAGTACGCGTCCATCCGCATGGACCTGCACCGCAAGCTCACCGGCAAGGCCGCACCCGACGCCGAGATGCCGCGCGCCGCGCGCACCGGAGCCATGGCGCCCGTGCAGGTTGCGGGGGCGGGTGCGAGCGTGATGCCGCAGGCGGCTGGCGTGCCGATGCGGGCGCCGGCCCAGCAGGCTGCCGCGGCTCAGGCCGCCCAAGCGGCTGCCATGCAGCAAGCGGATGCCGCCGTGCGCGGGGCCCACGCGCCCAAGGCGCCGATGGCGAACGCACCTGCCGAGGCGTCTGCTGCCGGAAATCCGACGCCCGATCGCAGTGCCACCGGCGACGCCGACCGTCAGGCTTCCGCACCCGGACGCTGGTTCGTTCCCGAGATATACGACGCCGCACCGATCTCATGGACCGCAGACGGCACCGTGGGCATCGCCCAGCCCGAACCCGAAGCGCCGGAATCAAACGACAAGGGCGAAGACAGTAACGCATAACCCACGCGATTTTGCGCTCTTTAAGGGACTTGCAGAACGGTCGTTCTGCAAGTCCCTTTCTCTTCTCATCTTGTAACCTATGGTGAACTTGTGGTATATAGTTTTCCTTGGAAAACTATACTGCGGTCCCTTGCGGATGCGACCGCCGCTCGCAGGGCCCCGCATACCGCGAAGGAGCGCGACATGGGAAAGAATCCCACAACCGGTACCGCCGATTTTAACTCACACGCAACCGAAGCAGCCCCAACGGCAGCCAACACACCCAGGGCGGCATCCATCAGCCACACCGCCGACACCGCTTCCTCCCCTACGCCTTACCTGCAGGTTCGTAACCTGTGCAAGCATTATGGCGAAGGCGAGGCGCGCGCCACGGTGCTGCACGACGTCACCACCACCGTCAACAAAGGCGAGATTTGCGTGCTGCTCGGCCCATCGGGCAGCGGCAAATCGACGTTTTTGAACCTGGTGGGTGGCCTGGAGGCGTCCGATAGCGGCTCGATAAACGTGGGCGGCACGGAGCTGACCAGCCTGACGTCCAAGCAACTGGGCGAGTATCGCCGCGACAAGCTCGGCTTCGTCTTCCAGTTCTACAACCTGGTGCCCGATCTGACCATTCGCGAGAACATCGAGGTCACGGCCCACCTTTCCGCAAACCCCCTGCCCATAGACGACCTGCTGCGCTCCCTCGGGCTCTACGAGCATCGCGCGAAGTTCCCTCGCCAAGTCTCGGGCGGGCAACAGCAGCGCTGCGCCATCGGCCGCGCGCTGGTGAAGAATCCCGGGCTTTTGCTGTGCGACGAGCCCACCGGCGCACTTGATTACCAGACGTCGAAGGAAATCCTGGAGCTGATGGAGAACGTGAACCGCGATTACGGGTGCACCGTGGTCATCGTCACGCACAACGACGCGATCAAGCACATGGCGCACCGCGTGCTGCGCCTGCGCGACGGCAAGCTGGCCGAGGACACGGCGAACGTCGAGCGCATGGCCGCGCGCGACCTGACCTGGTAGGAGGCGCGCCATGGCATCGCCTTTGCGCAAGCGCTTCCCGCGCGAGCTGAAAAACAACCTGGGGAAATACCTGGGCATCTTCCTGCTGATGTCCGTAACCATCGCGCTGACGTCGGGCTTTTTGCTGGCAGCGCACTCCATCGCCGTCATCATCGACGACATGCCCGAGCAATACTCGATCGAGGACGTGCGCTTCACCACCGCCTTCGAGGCCACCGACGAGCAGCTGAACGCTGTCGCCGACGCGGCACGCGATGGCGGCGCGGGAGACGCCAAAGTCTTCCGTAACTGGTCCTTCGACGCCGACTTCGACCATGCGCAAGGCGACGACGGCCGCGACCGCACGCTGCGCGTCTACCAGCACCGCACCCAGGTCGACCTGGCCGCATACGCCGAGGGGCGCGTGCCCGAGGCAGCCGACGAGGTGGCCATCGACCGCGTGTTCGCCACGAACAACGACATAAGCGTCGGCGAGGAGGTAGAGCTGTTCGGCCAGCGCTTCACCGTGTGCGGCATCATGACGACCTCCGATAACCAAGCGCTGTTCCAGAGCAACTCCGATTTCACGGTGAACACGCTGACGTTCGGCGTGGCCGAGGTTTCCGAAAGCGGTTTCGCGGCGCTTGAGGCCACGGGGCATCAGCCGGCGTATACGTACTCGGTGCGTTTCACCGATCGCGACTTGACCGTGGCGCAACGAACCGATGCCGAGAAGGACATGGTTCGCGCGCTCTCCGATACCGGGGCGACCGTGGACGACCTGACCGACTCGAGCGCGAATCAGGGCATCGGCTACGCCGCCGACGACGTTGCGGGCGACTCCACCATGTGGGGCGTGCTTCTGTATATGATCATCGCCATCATGGCGTTCGTGTTCGTGGTGCTGACGTCGGGCACCATCGAGGAGGAAAGCGCCATCATCGGCACGCTGCTTGCCAGCGGATATCGTCGCCGAGAACTGGTGGCGCACTACCTGGCGCTGCCCGCCGCCGTGGGCATTGCCGCCGCCGTCGTGGGCAACGTGGCCGGATACACCCTGATGAGCGAACCGATGCGCAATCTGTACTACGGCAGCTACAGCCTGCCACCCTACTACGCCACCTGGAGCTGGAGCGTATTCGCACAGACCACCGCGCTGCCCGTGGCAACGCTGGTGGGCATCACGTTGCTAGGGCTTTTGCGCAAGATGGGCCACACCCCGCTGGAGTTTTTGCGCCACGAGACCAGCAAGGGCGGCGTTAAGCGCGGTTTTGCCCTGCCCGAACGCCTGAGCTTCACCACGCGCTTCCGACTGCGCGTGTTCTTGCGCAACCTGGGCAACTTCGCCACGCTGTTCGTGGGAATCGGGTTCGCCAGCATGCTGCTGCTGTTCTCGCTGGCCATTTTGCCGACCATGACGCACTACGCCGAGAACCTGCACAACAACGTGGTCGCCGAGCATATGTACACGCTGAAGGCCCCGCTGGAGCTGGACGGCACGCAAGCCGACCGCGAGGCGTGGACCGCCATCGACGAGCTGCAAGGCGTGGAAGGCGACAAGCTGACCGCCGTGGAGGATGCGGGAGCTGCACTCGAGGATTCGGGCGATGCGTTGCAAACCGCCGCCGACAAGCTTCAGGATGCCGCAACGGCGCTTGCCGCGGCACCTTCCGCAGACGCCATGCAGACCGCGCAAGATGCGCAAGATGACCTTGCCCGCGCGCGGGACGCGTTTAACGCAGCGCAGGATTCATTCTATAAGAAAGTCGATTCGGTAGCCGCTGACCTGGGTAAATCGCGCGATGAGGTGTTGGACATGGTCGAGAAGTCCGCCGACATCGATGCGGATTCCGACAACGTCCACCCCGTGAACACCGTGGACAACGGGGCGGGGAAGATCGCGCAGGCCGAGAAGTACGCCGTATATTCGCTGGATTATGACCGCGGCGAGGACTCGGGCACGGAAACGATCACCGTGTACGGCGTGCCCGAGGATTCACGCTATTGGGACGGCCTTGCCGTGGGCGATGGGCATGTGGTGTTCGGCAACGGGCTGATCGACAAGTTCGGCTTCGCCGACGGGCAAACCGTCAGCTTGTACGACAAGTACGAGGACGAAACGCGCGAGGTGACCTACGAGGGCGACGCGTACACCTGGGGGACGAAGTCCGACATGGCCGTGTACATGAGCCTCGACGACTTCAACCGCTTCTTCGGAAACGACGCCGGGTACTTCAACGCCTACGCCTCCGACCAGGAGCTTGACCTGGACACGCGCTATCTCGCCAGCGAGCTGACTCCCTCGAGCATGGACGCCATCGGCGAGCAGTTCGTGGGCATGATGGACGATATGATCGGTATGCTGATGGGGCTTTCCGTGTTCATCTTCCTGGTGTTCATATACCTGCTGACGAAATCAGTGATCGACCGCTCCGCGCGCTCGATCAGCTACATGAAGGTGTTCGGCTACCGCGACCCCGAGATCAGCCGCCTGTACGTGCGCTCCATCACGCTGACGGTGATCGTGTCGCTGGTGGTGTGCCAGCCCCTGATCATCGGCGGATTGACGCTGCTTTTCCGCGCCATGCTGCTGGCCTATAACGGCAACATCGAGATCTACGTGCCTATGACGGCGATCGCGCAGGTCATCGCCATCGGGTTCGCAACGTACCTGGCGGTGGCGCTGCTGCACATCCGCCGTATCAAGCACGTGCCCTTGGCGCTGGCGCTGAAGGTACAGGAGTAGCAGGCGAAGGGGGCTTTTGCGGAAACGGCTGCCGTCGGATGCAAGGAAAGGCCGGCGAGGCCGCGGCAAACGGCGGCGCTCCCCTTCCTACACGGCAACGCCCCTGCGAGCCGAAGAGGCTTGCAGGGGCGTTGCCCATTTCGCACGCTTTTGCGGGCCCGCAATCCGCTGATCCCGCCTCCACGGCTCGCGGGTTTCGCGATTTTGCGCGCTTTTGCGCTTCCGCAAATTCGAGGGTTTTGCCGCGTGGCGTTTCACTCCCTTACTGCTCGAAGTCGACATCCTTGCTTTCGCGGAAGAAGGCCAGCGCCACCAGGGCGACCAGGGCCATGCCGCCCAGGTACCAGCCGAGCGACTGGATGCCGAAGTTCATGACCAGGGCCGATGCGATGGTCGGGGCGAACGCGCCGCCGGTGATGGCCGCCAGGTTGTAGCTCAGGCCGGCTCCGGAATAACGCACCTTCGCGGGGAACAGCTCGGGCAGGTAGCTGCCGCAGGGGCCGAAGATCGTGCCCATGCAGGCGAAGCCGACGCACAGGAACACCATCACGGACAGCACGCTATGAGCGGCAAGCAGCATAGGTGCCACCAGGGCGAACAGCACGGTGCACACGTTGCCGACCACCAGGACGGGCTTGCGGCCGCGCTTGTCGGCGGTCAGGCAGCCGACCAGGATGAACCCGGCGAAGAAGAACACCGAGATCATCTGCATGCCCAGATACTGCTGCTGCGTGAAGCCCAGCGTGGACACGCCGTAGGACAGCGACCAGGTGCCCAGCACGTAGAACAGCGTGTAGGTGATGCTCATCGTGCAGGTACCGAGCACAAGGCGGCGCCAATGACGGACCAGATCGCGCAGCGGGGTCTTCGTGGTGCGGTTCTCAGCGGCGGCCTTTTGGAAGACGGGAGTCTCGCTCATGCGCATGCGCACCACCAGGCCGACGATCACGAGCAGGCACGACAGCAGGAACGGGATGCGCCAGCCCCAGGCGACCATCGCGTCAGCGGGCAGCAGCGTGTCGAGCAGCAGGTTCACGCCGTACGCGCAGAAGAAGCCGATGGGCGCGCCAAGGTTCGGGAAGCTGCCGAACAGCGCACGCTTGTTGGCCGGGGCGTTCTCGGTTGCCACCAGCGCGGCGCCGGACCACTCGCCGGCAAGGCCCAGGCCCTGGCAGGCGCGGCAAACGCACAGCAGCACGACGGCCGCGGGGCCGAGCACGTCGTATCCGGGCAGCAGGCCGACGCAAAACGTTGCGGTGCCCATGAGCATCAGGGCTGCGACCAGGGTTTTCTTACGACCGAGGCGGTCGCCGAAGTGGCCGAACAACAGGCTGCCGAACGGGCGGGCCAAAAAGCTCACCGCAAAGGTGACGAAGGCGAGCAGCGTGGCAAGCACAGGGTCGGACTTGGCGACGTCGGTGAAGAAGATGAGGCCGAAGTAGCTGGCCGCAGCAATGGAATAGCAGTAGTTGTCGTAGAACTCGATGGCCGTGCCGACCATGGATGCGACCATAACCTCAAGAGTGGAATCGCGTTTGACCTGCGGCTTTGCGGCAACTGCTGCTACCGGGGCCGCCATGCCGGCAACGGCGATAGCGGGTGATTTGGTTAGATCGTTCATTTTCCTTGCCTTTCCTTTCCTGCCGCGTTGTCGGTTGGCGGCGCGGCACGTGCGGTCGATGACCGGCCCCGCAAGCGAACGTTGCTTGGGAAAAACGGAAGGCTTAGGCAAAAGACCAGGTGGCGAGCCATAAGGAGGAAGGCGAAACACATTAGGCAAAATGCCGGCGCCGCATAAGGCGGCGCAAAAAAGCCGGAGGCCGTTTTTCTCAAACAGCCTCCGGCTTGAAGAACCATCAGCTGCCCGTTTAGGGTTCGGGCAGCCGAAATGCAACCCGGACCCTAGATAATGGAGCTGATAATTCGGATATCCAGATTGGTGTAGGTCATCATATTTCCTAACGTTTGCAGGCTGCGGCGAAACCGCAAAACCCTGCCTCGTGCGCCGAAACGACGCGATTTGCGAAGCGCATACGCGCTCCCCCGAACGCCCATTGCGTTCGATGGGCCTATATTCGCACTCCGCCGAAAAACGTCAACCCAAGCTGCACCCATCGTCACAGAGTCTTAACATTTCCGACTACGCAGGTGGGGTTTTGCTTTCGCGGGCAGTCCCGACGCTTTGGGCTGACGTTCAAATGCGTTTCGAGGTCCGGTGTTCCCAGCCGCCGTCCTGACACTTAGGGGACGTAGCGGGTCGCCTTGATCGCGCGGGCGAAGTTCTGGGCGGTTTCGTAGGCTGCAGAGCTGGACGTTGACGATGCGAAAGCTTCTGACCTGGGGTTATGTCGCGGCTGATAGCGCGAACCACGGCGGACAGCTGCAAAACCGCTCAGAACCCCGGAAGGGCGTCAAATCCGGGCCCGTTTTCCTGCAAAACGGCCCAGAACTCGAGGGTCGCGGCACTAGAGAGGAGCGGAGCCCAAGCGTTCGCCCCCCCCTTCGCCCCCTCAGCCTGTTTCGCACTTCATTCGCCCCCTCTTCGCCA
>ERZ1034920.284-NODE-284-length-41747-cov-15.471745_pt1 | contig 41747 bp, 63 predicted proteins | sample MGYA00520688_ERZ1034920 | MGnify/ENA primary metagenome ERZ1034920 (study PRJEB33766, sample SAMN09781785) | gut metagenome | biome: gut microbiome | host: Homo sapiens | place: Madagascar | study: EMG produced TPA metagenomics assembly of the PRJNA485056 data... | reverse complement strand
CGGCTGCCGAAGAGACACGGGTGCAGGTGGAACGCTGGATGGTTACGATCCCGGCGCGGATGCAGCGGATCATCCGGTGGAAGTTCTTTGAAAGGCTGACATGGGATGAGGTGGCTGTGAAGATGGGGCGGAATGCAACTGCCGCAAGCGTAAAAATGGAATTTCAAAGATTTATGGTATGAAATACCGATTTGTTACGAATGTTACGAATGTTACTCAAAAGTTTGTTATAGTGTAAACTGACAGTAGTGGATAAGCCACTACTTCTCTTACACAATACATCTTTGGAAGGCACCTGGTCGTGGAAACGCGGTTAGGTGCTTTTTATGATACCATATTTGGTAGTATAGAATTTTGCCGGATTATGGTGTATGATGAAGCAAAATGTATTGTGTGGGAGGAAGAAAAATGGAATTTTTAAAAGATAGTTTAGAATGTATAAAGCTATTTTTTGAGGAGTATGGGAAAACAATAACGGGTATTGTGGGGCTGATCAGCATAGCGGGGGCAATAGCAGGAGGAGGTTTTCACAGGAGAAAAGATCCAGAGAAACCGGAGAAAGAAGAAAAATGTAACATTACTATACAGAATTCAAAACTTGAAAATTCCCAAGTGGCAGAAACGATTAACAATTACGGATTGTCTCCTGCTGAAGTGAAAGAAGTGGCGAGTGAAGTTGTTGTTCAAGAAACTAAAAATAAACCAAATGTATATGTTCAGGAAGAAGAGCCTGTAGATGCGAAACCGGGAGATATTTGGTATAAAATAGAGAAATAAACATATAGTTCACAGATTTATTAACAAGTATGTTGAAGGAGCAGGATTAATCCCTGCTTCTTTTCTTTTCCAAAAAAACAACAACGGACCCTTAGCTCAGCAGGTCAGAGCGTCCGGCTCATAACCGGTCGGTCGCAGGTTCGATTCCTGCATGGTCCACTGGTCAACGTGCCAACATTGGTTTCTCCTTGATCCTACTAGCGGAATGCTGTTAAGGGCTGTCAAAAGTCCGGGAGGATTTTATTTGTAAATGAATTGAGAGGTGGTGAGGTGAAAAGTGAGAAAGTAAGAGAACAGGCTTTTCGGGATTATCAGGAAGGAATGAAGTATAAGGAGATCGCTGAAAAGTATGAGGTAAGTCTTTCGACGGTCAAGTCCTGGGCGTCGAGATACTGGAAAAAAGGTTGCAACCTTGAAGAAAAAAAGTTGCAACCAAAAGGGAAAAAGGTTGCAACCAAAGAAAAGAGTAAAAGAGCCGTTGCGGAAGATGTTGGTCAAGTATTGGAAAATGCTGATTTAACAGATAAACAAAGGCTTTTCTGTTTATATTATGTTCGGTGTTTCAACGCGACAAAAGCATATCAGAAAGCATATGGCAGCAGCTATGATGTCGCAAATTCGGAAGGATACCGTCTCCTTGTAAATCCTTGTATCCGGGATGAGATTATGAAGCTGAAACAGAACCGTCTGAACCGCGAGCTTTTGGATGAGCATGATATTTTTCAGAAGTATATGGATATTGCATTTGCGGATATGACGGATTATGTTTCGTTTGGGCGTGAAACCGTTCCAGTAATGGGGGCGTTTGGGCCGATCACGGTGACGGATGAAAAGACGGGAGAAAAAATCCCGCTGACAAAAGAAATAAACGTGGTAAAATTCAGGGAATCAACGGATGTGGATGGGACGCTTATTGCCGAAGTCAAGCAAGGGAAAGATGGCGCAAGTGTGAAACTGATGGACCGGATGAAGGCAATGAATTGGCTGACGGATCATATGGATCTGGCAACGGAAGAGCAGCGCGCCCGGATCGCTGTCCTGAAAGCGAAGGCAAATGTCGCAGAAGATGAGGATGCGGCAGCAGACGATGGTTTCCTTGCGGCACTGAATGGAACCGCAGGGGAGGACTGGTCGGATGAGGCAGATTAAGCGTTTTTTTCAATTCAAGCCGTTTTCGCAAAAGCAGCGAAAAATCCTGAATTGGTGGTGCCCGGAATCCCCGGTAAAGGATTATGACGGAATCATTGCAGACGGCGCAATCAGATCCGGCAAGACAGTGAGCATGTCGCTGTCCTTTGCGATCTGGGCAATGGATACGTTTAACGGACAGAATTTTGCCATGTGTGGCAAGACGATCGGTTCATTCAGACGAAACGTTCTGTTTTGGTTGAAGCTGATGCTGAAAAGCCGCGGGTATCAGGTCTCAGATCACAGGGCGGATAACCTGGTGATTATCAGACGCGGGGCTGTGGAGAACTATTTTTATATTTTCGGCGGCAAGGATGAACGATCACAAGACCTGATTCAGGGCATTACGCTGGCGGGTGTTTTTTTTGACGAAGTGGCGTTAATGCCGGAAAGCTTTGTAAATCAGGCAACCGGACGCTGCTCTGTACAAGGGTCAAAATACTGGTTTAACTGTAACCCAGACGGTCCGTATCACTGGTTTAAAATAAACTGGATCAATAAATCGACCGGATATCTCGGCAGAGAGAAGACAGCGAAGGTCAGGGCGGAAGCCGCAGCAAAAGGGCTGGAAGCAGGGCTAAAAAATATCTTGTATGTCCACTTTACGATGGACGACAATTTGAGCCTGTCAGAAGAGATCAAAGCCAGGTACCGCAGTATGTACACCGGCGTGTTTTTCAAACGCTACATTTTAGGCTTGTGGGCAATGGCGGAAGGAATTATCTATGACATGTTTGACACTGATAAGCATGTACAGAAGATAACAGATTTCTTCCGGTGCCTGAAAGACGGCGGGCGATATGTAAGCTGCGACTATGGTACGCAAAACGCAACTGTTTTTTTACTGTGGAACAAGGGCAACAACGGGAAATGGTACTGTGTTCGGGAATATTATTATTCCGGTCGTGCGAAAGGAAAACAGAAAACAGATGGAGAATATGCAGATGATTTTGAAAAGTGGCTGGATGGCGTCCCGATCAGAGCAGTGATTGTAGACCCGGCAGCCGCTTCTTTTATCGCGGAACTGGGGAAACGTGGATATCGTGTCCTGAAAGCAGACAACGATGTGGAGGATGGCATACGAGAGGTTGCCTCCATGCTCAACATGGGCTTGCTGGTATTTTGCGATACCTGCATCAATACGATAATGGAATTTGGATCCTACATCTGGGATGAAAAAGCAGCACAGCGGGGCGAGGACAGACCGGTAAAAGAAAATGACCACGCGATGGACGCAGTGAGATATTTTGCGTATACAATTCTGAGTAAGCGGACAGGGCGTGTGAAAAACAAAGCAAAACACGGCTTTGATTAAAGCGAGGTGAAAGGGATGTATAAGTTTACAATGCCCGCGGACAAGTGGGATGAAACAGCGCCGGACAAGCAGGCAATCCGGCTGCTGATCATGAAGCATCAGATGTTTAGGGAGAAGCTCGCAAAAAAGAAAAGGTATTATGAAGGTGAGCATAAGATACTGGATGAAGCGGAGCGCAAAAATAAGCTGGTGTGTAACCATGCAAAGGACATTGCGGACACGGCATCCAGTTATTTTATTGGGAATCCGGTATCCTACAAGAGCAGTGCAGACATCGCTGCACTGACGGAGCCGCTGGAACTTGCCGGGGCAGATGAGGCGGACGGGGATAACGGTTTGGATTTGTCCATTTACGGACTTGCCTTTGAGTATATTTACGCAAAAGAGGGCGAAACCGACCTGATTATAAAGAATCTGTCCCCGGAAAATACCTTTATGGTATACGACGACAGCATCGAAGAAAACGAGCTGTTTGCGGTGTACTACTCCATTCGCAAGGACGACGGGCACGATACAAAAATTATATACGTCGCCACCGTCGTTACGAAGAATTTCCGGTATGTGCTGGACATCGAGGATATCGAGGGACCACAGGCACTGCTGGAAGAGCCAGAACCGCACTACATGGACGAAGTGCCGATTGTTGCATACCAGAACAACAAGCTTGGTATTGGGGACTATGAGCTGCAGATCCCGCTGATCGACGCGTACAACGCTCTGATGTCCGACCGTGTGACGGATAAAGAGCAGTTTGTAGATGCGATCCTTGCCCTATATGGCTTTATGCTGGGGGACGAAGCGGGAAAAGATGCAGACGGTAGGACAGCGCCGCAGCGGTTAAAAGAAGATAGGCTGCTGGAAATGCCTGCAGATGCGAGGGCGGAATACATCACGCGGACGTTTGATGAATCCGGTGTTGAGATCCTGAAAAAGGCAATCGAGCAGGACATCCACAAATTTTCTCATATTCCGTGCATGTCCGATGAATCGTTTGGCGGCAATGTGTCGGGTGTGGCGATGGAGTTTAAACTCCTTGGAATGGAAAACATTACGAAGATTAAAACGAGGTATTACCGCAAGGGGCTGCGCAAGCGGCTCCGTATTTTTGCCAATTTCCTCTCTAAAAAGGGGATTGCGGTAGATATTACAGGTATTACGCCGACCTTTACCCGCGCGATGCCGAAAAATCTGCTGGAAATTAGTCAGATCGTAAGTAACCTGTGGGGTAAGGTAAGTCGGAAAACGTTGCTGTCTCAGGTTCCTTTTGTGAATGATGTGGACGAAGAGCTGGAAGCTGTGGAAAAAGAAGAGCAGGAGAATCTGGAAAAGCAGCAAGCCATGTTCGGGCTCGGCAGCAATACGCCGCCGGACACACCGTCAAAGGATGATGTAGATGAGTGATTACTGGGAACGTCGGAAAGCGCAGCAGATGTTTGAGTATATGGCTGGAGCGGAAGAGCGGGCGGGTAGCATCGCAAAGCTGTATCTGCAGGCATCCCGGTATTTTGCCGGGAAGATGGATACAATCTTTGAACGGTACCGGAAGCAGAACGGTCTAAGCGAAGCGGATGCAAGACGGCTTCTGAACCAGATCAGAACGCCGGGAGATATCGACGAATTAAAACAGCTGTTTAGGCAAGCGACAGAAGACGGGGACAGCGAAAAGCGCAAACAGCTCCTTACGGAGTTGGAAGCCCCGGCATACCGGGCGAGACTGGAACGGCTGCAGCGGATGTATGGCAATCTGGATCAGGTCATGCAGAACATCTATAAACAAGAGCAGATCGAGCACGAAGCGTGGTATTTAGAGCTGGCAGCAGATGCCTATTATCATTCCGTGTACGATCTGCAAAAACAGACCGGTCTTGCCTATTCCTTTGGGTATATCTCCCCGAAGATGATAGAGCGTGTTATTAACAGCCGGTGGAGCGGTGTAAACTACTCCGAGCGAATATGGGGCAACACCCGGAAGCTTGCGGACAACCTGAAACGGGAATTACTGTTAAGCCTGGTAACGGGCAGGACAGACCGGGAGACGGCAGAGGTATTTGCGCAGCGTTTTGCTGTAGGTGCAAGCTATGCAAGGCGACTGATCCGAACAGAATCCTGTTACCTATGTACCCAGATGGACATGCTGAGCTATGAGGATGCAGAGATTGAGTATTACCGGTATCTGGCAACGCTGGACTTGCGGACATCAAAAATCTGCCGAGAGCTGGATGGCAAAGTATTCAGAGTCGAGGATCAGCGGACGGGCGTAAACGCTCCGCCAATGCATCCGTGGTGCAGGTCAACCACTACGTCGGCACTGAGCGACGAAGATTTAGCCCGGCTGACCCGCAGGGCAATAGACCCGGAGACCGGAAAAGAAATCCACGTGCCCGCAGGTATGACATACGATCAGTGGTATCAGACTTATGTGGTCGGAAATCCGGAAGCAGAGCTGAATGAAAAGAAGATCAGAAACCGATATTCTGACCGGAAGCAGCTTGAACGGTATCGGACAATCATCGACGACATGCCGAAAAATCTGGAGGATTTCCAGAATTTGAAGTATAATGAACCTGAGAGATGGAAAAAGCTTAAATCCTTAAAGGCTTACCTGAAAAACAATCCAGGGAATACCCGACAGGATTACGCTGTTCAAACAGCACTGAAAGAAGCCGGAATAAAAGGAGTTGCAAAAGTAAACCCTGAAAAGCTCGATGTTTCTGGATATACCTATGATACGGATCACATTAATGTAGAGCGTGCCCACATGGTCAGCCGTGAAGATGCGGAACGATTTATAAGGGAATCTGATGTTTCGCTTACCCGATGGAATGGCAGGTTTGTAAATTATTACAGCAAAGACGGGGCAACGTATGTGGATGTAGAAAACAAGAGCATCAGGACATCTTTTTCAAGTAGAGAATTTGATGGAAATACTTTAAAAATCAGGGAGGTTGTAGAAAAGTATGCAGGAAAGAACGATTGTGTGCCCAATCCTGAAAAAGCAGATTGATGATACGATCTGCTACGATATCCATATGAATGTCGAGGGGCTGCTTCCTGACTGGGGAGTACCAAAGGAAGTTGTATGTATACCGGACTACAAGCGGATTTGTATGGAATGCAAAAATCATAAGGAGTAAATACCACCAGTCAAAAGACCGGTGGTATTTTTATACCCATTTTTAAGAAAGAGAGGAAGAGCAACATGGAAAATGAAGAATTTTTAAGACTGTGTAAAGCAAAGGTAGCTGAGTACACCAATGCACATATGGATAAGACAGATCGGCAACAGATACATGTAAATGACGTTTATTTAGTGTGGAGTTGCAAGGCATTACAGAACAACAAAGCACTGCTTAGCACTACAGTTCCGGATGGCATGTACTACGAACTGACATACAACGGCGATAAAAAGGAACTATATTTGGATGCTTATAAGAAATTTGAAAATCAGTGTTTTAAAATGTAGGAGGAGAAGAACATGAAGGCAATGTTATCACAGCCAATGGCTGGAAAGACTGACGCAGAAATTATTGCAACAAGAGAAAAAGCAATCAATGCATTAAAAGAAAAGGGATATGAAATTGTAAATACCCTTTTTACAGATGAATGGTATAGCAAAGAAAAAATGGAAGAACGCGGAGTTGTGCAGATTCCTTTATGCTTTCTTGCAAAATCCTTGGAGAATATGAGCTTGTGCCATGCTGCATATTTCTGTAAAGGATGGGAAAATGCCAGAGGATGCAGATTAGAGCATGATGCAGCAGTAGCCTATGGATTAGATGTCATTTACGAAGAATAATTGCGCCAGCGCAACGGAGGGAGGTGAGAGCGGTGAAAGTGAAATGTATCAAACGTTACAGCGACATCAGACTGAAAGAGATCATTGAAGTCGGAACTGTTCTGGAAGTAGATAAAGAAAGAGCAGAGCATCTGATCCATGACGGCGTTGCTGAGGCGGTAAAGGAAACTGAGAAGGCAGCAGGCAGGGGAAAGGAATAGGTGATCCAAACATCTCCCTCTGGGACGCAGGGTGAAGCGTCTTATTTTTGCGTCTTTTTCTGCCAGACGTTAAAGAAGCAGATTCCATAAACTGAATGGCCCGGGCGTGAATACGAATAGGCTGGGCAGAAAGGAAAAGACATGAAAAACAGATTTGCAAAAGCAGTATGCAAATACCCACTGAATATCCAGTTTTTTGCGGAGGGAGACGGTGCTGGTGCCGGAGACGGAAACGGCGGTGGTTCCGGAAGCGGATCGGATGGAAGTGGCACAGGCGATGGAGGAAGCGGGAGCAGTGGGCAGAGCTTTGACGATTTCCTGAAAAATGGAAATCAGGCAGAGTTTGACCGCAGAGTGAATAAGGCGGTTGAAACGGCAGTCGGAAACGCCCGTGAGAAATGGGAACTGCTGACGAATGATAAGCTGTCCGAAGCAGAAAAACTCTCCAAAATGACAAAAGAGGAAAAAGCGCAGTATCTGGCACAGAAGCACGAAAAGGAACTTGCAGACCGGGAAGCAAGCATTACCAAACGGGAGCTGATGGCAGAAGCAAAAAATACCCTTACCGAGAAAAAGCTGCCACTCGGTTTGGCAGAAATTTTGAACTATACGGATGCGGAAAGCTGTAAATCCTCTATGGCAGCGGTCGAAAAAGCGTTTCAGGAAGCCGTGGAAGCTGCGGTAGAAGAAAAGCTTAAAGGCGGGAAACCGCCGAAAAAGGCAGGTGATCAGGGCGATGATCTGGCTGCGCAGGTTGAAAAAATTATGATGGGGTACTAACCCGGAAAGGAAAGGGAAATAAAGAATGGCAATTAACACATTAGCGACTGCAACACTGTTCCAGAAGACTCTGGATAAAGCTGCAGTGAGAGAAGCTGTAACCGGATGGATGGACGGAAACGCAGGACAGGTTAAGTACAGCGGCGGCGCGGAGATCAAGATTCCGAAGATGTCTGTGCAGGGGCTTGCGGATTACGACAGAGACAACGGCTACCAGCAGGGCGGCGTTACTCTGGAATACGAAACCAGGAAAATGACGCAGGACAGAGGAAGAATGTTCCAGCTTGACCCGATGGATGTCGACGAAAACAATTTTGTGACCACTGCAGCCGCAGTTATGGGGGAATTTCAGAGAACTTTTGTAATTCCGGAAATCGACGCATACCGTATTTCTAAAATTGCAACAGAAACAATTACCGCAAAGAAAGCGGGCATGATCGAATACGGCTATACCCCGGGCGCTGCAAGCACTTCTGCGCTGAGAAAACTGAAAGAGGGTATTAAGGCAGTAAGAGACCTGTATAATGGTCCTTTGGTATGCCACGCAACCCCTGACTTTATTATGGAGCTGGAGTTGGAACTTGCAGGAAAGATTACGTCGGTGACATTTGCTAAGGGCGGCATTGATACGCAGGTACCTTCTGTGGATGGCGTACCGATCATTTCCACACCATCCAACCGGATGTACAGCGCTATTAAGATTCTGGACGGCAAGACTGTCGGGCAGGAAATTGGCGGTTACAAGAAAGGTGATGCTGCAAAAGACCTGAACTTCTTTATTTGCCCCAGAACTACGCCGATTGCAGTTACCAAACAGGATGTGATGAGGATCTTTGATCCTATGACAAACCAGAAGCTGAACGCATGGCAGATGGATTACAGACGGTTCCATGACATCTGGGTACTGGATAACAAACTGGACAGCATCTTCCTGAACATCAAAGATGCGGAGGGTTGATATGCGGCTGATCTTTAAAAATGTGGAAAGGGAAACCGATGATCCTGTAAGAATCCGGAAACTGAAAGCAGAAGGATACGAGGAGATGGACCATGTACCGCAGGAAGAAAGCGAAGAGCAGCCGGAAGCACTGGAAGAAATGAGTGTTTCCGCGCTGCGTGCGCTGGCAAAAAGAAAAGGGCTGGATGGAACCTCTGGACTGAATAAAGAGGAACTTCTGACTGTATTAAAGGATGTGGTCTGATGGACAATATCGAAAAACTGCAGGTCCTTACTGGAGAAAAGGACGGCGTTATTTTGACCGTACTGCTGGAGGATGCAGAACAGTTTGTCCTGTCCTACACGAACAGAACACGGATGATCCCGCAGCTTGATAAGACCGTCCGTGAACTGGCATTGATTGCATATAACCGGCTCGGGACAGAGGGCGAGAGCAGCAGGAATGCAGCAGGAGAATCCTACAGCTTCGATAATGCACCGAAGCAGATATATGACATCCTGAACCGGTACAGGCTTGCAAGAGTAGGAGGACGGGTCTATGAGACTGAGACGGAACCGACTGATTGAATGCAATCACAGGCGTGCGATTCCGGTAAAAGATAAGGAGGGCGTGACCACGATCGAATATGGCACGCCGTCTTCTTTTTTTGCGGAAATGTGGGCAGGTGGCGGAAAGCTGCAGGCGGAACGTTACGGAATCCGTTTGCCGAACATCCGGAATTTACGCCTTGATGGAGACTATCGGGAGATTATGGAGAACGGAGAAGTACGGTACGAGTTTGATGACGGCTTCTCCGTGTCCGTGAACGACGGTATCTGTATTTATTCCGCGCCGGAGCAGGAACCGGATTATAAAGTCGTGGCGGTTTATCCTTATGGACATCTTGTGTTGGAGGTGGAACGCAGATTTGAAGGTGGAATTTGAGGATCTGAGCAGGCAGATGTCTGAGTTATCCATGCTTCCAGCCGGGCTGCGTGGAAGCCTCGGTAGACAGATTGCACTTGTGCAGGCTGCAGCAAAAGAGAAAGCCCAAGCAAGGCGTTTTGGAAGCGGCGGCGGTGAGCTGCGGCAGAGCATCCTGACACAGGTGGAAACATATTCTGATCGGATGGTTGCGATCTGCTACACCAACAAAGAGTATGCGCCATGTGTGGAGTTTGGCACGGGTCCAAACGGAGAAGCCCATCATGCCGGAATATCTCCGGAAGTGCATCCGGTGTACAAGCAGCGCGGTTGGAAGATACCGGCGAATGCAATGTCCGTGGATGCTGCGCAGTCCTATGGCTTTGGAATTGCCAGAGATGGCGACAAGGTAATCGGATATTACACCAGAGGGCAGGCAGCGCGCCCGTTTATGTACCCGGCGTTGAAAAATAACGAGGGTGAGATTATCCGGCGCCTGTCCGCCGATCTGAGAAAAGAGGTAAGGAAACCGTGAAAAATGTAAAAGACGAAGTGTTTGCGGCGTTGCAGACTGTGTGCGGCAACGTATCGGACGTATACCCGACAACATGGGTAAGCCTTCCGGCGATCCAGTACACCGAAGAGGAAAACAGGGTGTATGAGCGTACCGCAAACAAAGAAGATAAAGCATCTGTCCGCTACCGAATTGACATCTGGGACTTTGAAAGCACATCTAAGACGGCGCAGGCTGTAGATGCTGCCATTGCCGCGCTCGGGCTGGTGCGAACCGGCTGCAGCGATGTCCCGGATCCATCCGGCATGCGACACAAACAGATGCGATATGAAGGTATTATTGACATGGATTCCGATATTGTGTATTGGAACGGCAACAATTATTAAAGGAGGAATGCGAAATGCTGGCAAATGGAGCAGCTTTAGGCTACAAAGAAACCAAAGAGGGCGCAAGCTATACAGATCTTGCAGGATTAAAGGAAATCCCTGAAATTGGTTCTGATCCTGAAAAGGTAGAAAACACTACCTTAAAAGACAAGGTAAAACAGTATGAAATGGGCATCGGTGATCCGGGCGATATGGTCTATAAGTTCAAGTACGACAACAGCTCGGCGGAAAGCTCTTACCGCAAATTCCGCGAAATGGAAGCATCGAAGAAGACCTATTATTTCGAAGAGACTGATCCGGATGGAACGAAAATCGAGTTTGCGGCACAGCCCTCTGTGAAAAGAACAGGAGGCGGTGTCAACGGCGTTATTGAGTTTGATGTAACGATGGCACTGCAGAGCGAACTTACATTCAACGATCCGGCGTAAAGGAGGGCAATATAAATGGACTTTTTTGGAAATACAACACCTGGTTCGCAGATGCCTATACAGAATGAAACTTATCAGCCTGCAGAAAATGCTGCGGTGCAGGAAGAAAAGAAAGCGCCGCAGAGAAATCCTTTTGCAATCTGGGAGGTCGGTGGAGAGACTTACAGGTTAAAGCTGCAGACTGCAGGTGTCAAAGAGCTGGAAGCGAAATATAAAGGCTCCATCATGGAGCTGATGTCGTTCAAGGGTGGGATGCCACCGCTGACCGTTATGTTGGATGTTGCACACACGGCGATGAAGCCGTGGACGCATAAGGTATCTGCAAAGGATATGGAGTCCCTGTATGACAAATACGAGCATGAAGGTGGCGACCTGCTGAGCTTCTTTACCAACGTATATCTGGAAGTATTCCTGGTGAGCGGTTTTTTATCGAAATCGGTGGCGGCGGAAATGTCCGAGTCACTGGCGGAAATGCGCAAAGAACTGTAAGCGAGTTACTGGACGAGCTGTATCCGAAGTTTCTGGACATGGGATACAGCCCGTCTTTTTTCTGGGAATGTAGCCTTGCGGAAGTGATTGATCTGATCGAGTCGTATCGCAGGCGTGAGGAACGGAGACAGAAAGAAAAAAGTGAAGCGTTTAAGGTGCGGGCTTTGAGCCTGCAGGTATTGGCTCTGCAAATCCGGGATGCAGTGTGGGGAGAAAAAGACAGCGATTTCCGTACAGTACAACATTTTTACCCTACATTATTCCCAGAGACAGAAAAAGTAGATCGAGAATTGATAAAACGAAACGAAAGAATGCGCAGATTTGCGGAGGAGCATAACCGACTCTGGCGGCAGGCGCACAGTGGAAAGGAGGAAAGCTGATGTCAGGGACGACACTGGAACGCCTGCAGGTCATTATCGATGCGAGTGCAACCAAATACAAAAAAGAAATGGATGCAGTTGCGCAGAAAACCCAGAAAGCAGAAGCGATCGTTGACCGCTGTATGTCCCGCGTGAACAGCATCGTCGGGAAGGCGAACACGGGGAACGCTGGGAAGACAGTAGACAACCTTACTGCGAAGTTAAAGCGGCAGCAGGAAGCGATCGACAAGCAGGGCTTTAAAATTGACAACCTGCGGCGTAAGCTGCTTGATTTACAGTCTGGAAATGCCAGAAATGCGACCATTGCAAATCTGGAAGCGCAGTTAAAGGCGGCAGAAAAAGAGTTTGCAGCGGTAGACAAAGAATACGAAGCGTTATTGGCAAAGTACAGAGATATGGAGGACATGCCGACAACAAGCGTGTTCGAAAATTTGTCTGCGCAATTGGATGAAATCGCTCCGAAACAGGATGTGTTGGAAGATAAAGTAGCATCCCTACAAAAACGGCTGAACGAAGCCCGGATGAACCCGGAAAGCACCGCAGAAGTGCAAAAGCTGAACGGGGAACTGCAGCTTGCCAACGAGAAGTTGGAACGACTGACCGGCGAGGCAGCGCAGACACAGGCGCAGCTTGACGCAGCCGGAAAAGCTGCTGAAAAAGGCAACGGCTTCGAAAAGTGGCAGAACGGCTTACAGAAAGTTTCTGGTTTGCTATCCAGAGTGGATGCAAAAATAAGCGGGATCATCGGCGGGTTTACCAGAACCAAAAGTCGGATTGATAGCTGCAGCGCGAGCGCAGGGAGCTTATCCCGGCATGTAAGCCGGATTACAAACCTGCTCCGGTTTTCCATTCTGTCACGGGCGTTTTCGGGCGTATTTAGCGGGTTGGGAAGTGGATTTCGAAATCTTGCACAGTACAGCGACGAAGCAAACGTGGCGTTATCCGGTTTGTGGTCTGCATTGGGGCAGTTGCAAAATGCGGTCGCGGCGGCGGCAGCACCTTTGCTGGAAGCACTTGCCCCTGCGCTGATTAAGATCATCGAGCTTGCAACGATGGCGGTAACAGCGATCGGACAGTTGTTTGCAGCACTGACCGGAAAAGGCACTGTCATAAAGGCAACGAATGCCTATAAAGACTATGCAGCGAGCCTGAAAAAGACGGGTGCAGCTGCGAAAGATGCCACACTCGGAATCGACGAGCTGAATGTGATCCAGAAGCAATCTGGTTCTGGAGCATCCGGCGGGCTGAATCCGGGCGACATGTTCGAAGAAGTTCCAATCGAAAACAAGTACAAAGACCTGGCGGGCAAGATCAAAGATTTCTTTTCGAAATTATTTGCGCCTCTGAAAGAAGCATGGAACCGGGAAGGCAAGTTCGTAATGGACTCCTGGAAGTATGCACTGGATGAGGTAAAAAAGCTGGTGCAAGACATCGGGCGGGATTTCCTGACAATGTGGAACCAGGAAGCTACAATCGCCATGTTTGCGGACATCCTGCACATCATCGGGGATATCGGGCTGGTGGTCGGAAATCTGGCAAAGAATTTCCGCGAAGCGTGGAACGCAAACAACGCAGGACTGAGAACGCTGGAAAACATCCGCGATATTTTTGCGGTAATTATTTACAATATCCGGCAGGCTGCAGACGCTACCGTGGAATGGTCGGCAGGCTTGAACTTTAAGCCACTGATGGAGATGATCGCACAGTACACAAAGTCTTTGATTCCCGTGTTTGGCGCATTGTCCGGTGTGATATCGGATTTCTATGTACAGGTGCTTTTGCCGCTGGGGGAATGGACGATTGAAAAAGGGCTGCCTGATCTTCTTCGAATCCTGAAAGAATTTAACGATAAAGTAAACTGGGCGCAAATCCGGCAAAATTTATCTGATTTCTGGGATCGACTGGAACCATTTGCAGAAACAGTTGGCGAAGGACTGCTGATCTTTCTGGAAAAGCTGTCCAACCTGACAGCGAATTTTCTGAACAGCGAAACACTGAACAATTTTCTGGACCATCTGGCGGACTGGATGGATAAAATCCAGCCGGAAGACGTTGCGAGAGGAATCGAAAATCTTGCGAAAGCATTTATTGCATTTAAGGCATCTGTGCTTGCTTTTAAGGTAGGTTCTGCTGCGTACAATGCAATAAAATTCTTACAGGAAACCTTGCCTGTGCTAAAAGGGCTCGGTTGGATTACGCTGGGCATTACCGTAACCATGATCGGTGTGGAAGCATACGAGAACTGGAAAAAAGATATTGAGTACATTCAAGAAAACGGCTGGAAAGCATTTCATTCAAAAAATCGGCAGGAACGTGCAAACAGTCCTTGGGCGATTTACGGGCATGACTCGACCGGAGTTGGAAACATTCAGGGCGAGAACGGCGCTTATAATCCGTATGAAAATGCTGATTTTAGCTGGGTCGAAGAGTGGAAAAATAAGTTTCTGGAATGGCAGGCGAACAACCGCGCAAGCCGGGAAGCGGATCAGGCAGAGTGGGATCAATGGTTTAATGATCTTGGCGATAAATTCTCGAACTGGTATGAAAACGAAGTTGCACCGTGGTTCACAGAAGAAAAGTGGACAGAGCTTTTTACAAATGTGAAGACCAGTTTTGAAACCAAATGGGCTGAAATTGTGGACTGGTGGCAAAACACAGCAATTTATACATGGTGGGAAGAAAACGTAACACCGTGGTTCTCCGAAGAAAAATGGTCGGAATTGTTGGAAAACATCAGAATAAGTTTTGAGACCAAATGGGATGAACTTGTAGACTGGTGGTCGAATACCGCTATCGTTACATGGTGGGACGAACATGTAAAACCTTGGTTTGACACTGAAAAATGGAAGATGATGCTGGAAAACATAAAAACGTCTTTCAAAAAGAAGTGGGATGAAACAGTTCTGCAGTGGAAAACGGACATCCAGAAATGGTGGGACGAGCATGTTGCACCGTGGTTTACAAAAGAACGTTGGCAAAAGCTCGGAGAAAACCTGAAAAATGGAATTTACGAGGGCTTTAAAGGGCTTGCGAACAAGGTAGTTGATGTCCTGAACAATGTAATTTCATCGCTGGAAAGTATGCTAAATACCGCGCTGGATGGCATCAATGCTTTACTGGCTAAGTTAAATGAATCTCCGCTGGGAAAGATGCTTGACTTTGATTTTCAGGTAAGAAATGTTTCCTTTGGCCGCATTCCGAGATTTGAAGACGGCGGTTTCCCGGATCGAGGCAGCCTGTTTATTGCAAACGAAGCGGGACCGGAAATGGTTGGGCGCATCGGAAGAAGACCGGCGGTCGCAAACAGCGATCAAATTGTCGATGGTATTACGGCGGGCGTTGCAAACGGTAACGAAGTATTGGCAGAACTGCTGGTGCGGGTGATCGAACTGCTGGAAAAGATCAACGATCGGGATCCTGAAATCGTCTTTGATACCGCAGAGGGCATTAAAGCCATGCGGGAAAGAGAAGAAAGGAACGGTGTTGTATTCACATAACGGGGCGCGAAAGCGTCCCGCTTTTTGAAAGAAGGTGAGTAATTTGTGGCATACATCTATGTAGACGGAGAGGAATTTCCTTACCCGGAAAGAGGACTGAACGTAATTGTCACAACTCCTGTAAACTCTGCCAGGGACACAAAGGCGGAGGTTGTCGGGCAGCGAATCAGCCGAGATCAGTATAAAATCAATAATTTGAAGTGGCCCATGCTGTCGGCAGAACAGTGGTCGTTTATCTTAAAAAAGTTCCGCGAAGGCTTTGGTGTGCCGGTAACCTTTCCGGATCCCATCACACAGGACTGGATAACCTTAAAGATGTATCCGGGGGATCGCAGCGCGGAGCCGTACTGGATCGATGATGAGGACAAACCGACACGATACCGGAACTGCAAAGTAAACATTATTGATTGCGGGGTATGAGGAATGCAGCATGTATCAAAAGAATATAAGACCTCCATGAAACAGATATGGCGGAATATCGGCTATATAAAGGTATATCTCGGGATCATAAACGAAGATGCACAAAAGCTTGTATCTGCGCAGGATAATCGGAATAATTTCGTATATTTTGCGGATGCGAATAAACCGTTCGATTCCTACCCGGTAGACCATATTTATGCCACCGCTGAACAGGATTTCGCAAAGACGGACGGCAGCATGTACTTTCTGCCGGAATCACCGACCGCTGATTTTTTTAATCAGGGAATCGTGACGCAGGATTTATCCGGGACCTTATATGTAGTGTTTGAGCATGAGGGACTGGATATTAAAGGGCTTACGATAGACTTCGGAGAATGCTATCCGGTTAATTTTACAGTCACAAACGATCAGGGGACGCACGCGTACACTGGAAATGAGAAAAGCCGATGGGTAACCGAAGATGTATTTTATGGGACGACGTATCTGATCATTACGCCTACCAAAATGGTCAACGGCGCTGGGCGGCTGCGTGTAAAAGAATTTATCTGCGGGATTGCGAATGTGTATACGGACAAGGAAGTGCAAGCGTTTACTTATAAGGACGTTGTATCCCCGATTTCGGAAAAACTTCCGTCGCAGGACATGACTGTGACGATCGGGAATCTGGATCGTTATTACAACGCGGACAACCCAGAAAGTGCTGTGCGGTTTCTGGAAACCGGGCAGGAGATTCGGGCGTATTTTGGATATGATGTAAATAACGACGGCAAAATCGAATGGCTCGACCCGTTTAACGGATACCTTAAAAAATGGTCGGCGGACGATCAAAAGGCAAAGTTCACGGCGACAGACCGATTTGACAATATGACCGGGAAATACCACAAGGGCACTTATCACCCGGACGGGATTAGCCTGTACGCGCTGGCAGAGGACGTGCTAACGGATGCAGGAGTAGACCCGCGAGAATATTTTATCGACCCGTATTTGAAAAAGGTAACGGTTCAAAATCCAATCCCCATTGTAAAACATACAGAAGCGCTGCAGATGATCGCAAATGCGGGACGTTGCATTATGACGCAAGACCGGAGGAAAAAGATAACCCTCCGGTCTTCCTTTTTGCCTGATGTGAATGCAAATTCGGAGAATCAAACGGCGTTCAGCCGGGTGGAGAATATCCTCATGGACGATCCTGTAGACGCGTATGCAATGGGAAGCAGAGACTTTTCTACGACGGACGGCAGCATGTACTTCCTGCCGGAGAATACAGAATATCTTTCGATCGGGTATGTGAGCGATTCTGTAGCTGGTGCAGACGGCACTTTTGACCCACCGCCGAAAATAGATGTTGTGCTGGAAGCTGGGTATACCTGCTATGGGCTGCAGCTGGATTTTCGGTCAGTCGCACCACAGGAGTTTGTTGTGCGAACCTTTTACAACAGCGAAACGGTAGATGTTTATACCGTGGTAACCCCTGACCTGAATGCAGTGCTGGACGAAGAGCTGCAGCTTTTTGACCGGATGGAAATTACTTTTACGAAGTCTATTCCGGGCAGCCGTGTGACGCTGGACAAGCTGCAGCTCGGAAACGTTACGGATTATGTCCTGGATGACCGGGAGCTACTGGGAAATACGCCGATTGGAACGGTGGACACCAGATTAAAAGCGTTGACCATAAAGAAATGGGTTTACGCAGAGACGGAGACAGTGGAAGACCTGAGTAGCGGTGACATCATCGTGGACGCGGACGGGCAGGAGCTGGAAATCACCATGAATGATCCGGCATACGGTTATGCGGTTGAATTGGATCAGGAGGGAATCAGCTGCGAAATTGCAGAAAGCTATAGCTATTATGTAAAGCTGCGGTTTTCAGGCGTGAGCCAGTCTACGACCGTGAAATACACCCTGAAAGGGCATAAATACACGGTCTATGAAGGAAATTACAGGGTGCAGCACGATACGATTGGGGCAGAAAAAGAATGGAAAAACCAGCTTGTTAGCACCGACTTGCACGCTGCTGATCTGGAAGAGTGGATCGCGGGATATTACCGGAACAACCTGCAGTATGAATTTAAGTACCGCGGTGACCCGCGTGTAGACGCAAACGATCTGTTTTATCTGCAGCGGGAGAATCTGGACACTGCGCTGATCCGCGCACATGAAGTACAGCTTACTTATAAAGGAAGCTGGGAAGGGAAAATGAAAGCCAGGAGGAACAAATGGGCTGGATAGAACCGAAAACGGACTGGGACCCGACAAAAGACAGACTGAACCCGGAATCCTACAATCGTATCCGGAACAATCTGGCAGTGCTGGGAGAACTGGTGAATGAGATTTACGCCCCGCTTACGCTGGAAAGCATGGGCGAAGAAAAGAACTATTCCAGCTGGTATTATGCACGGGAATTTAATGTGTTTGAACGAAACCTCGATGCAATAAACCAGACATCCTATAACAAAGTTATAGGGACAACAAAAACATTTTTTGACAATGGACCATTTATCGACAGCAGCGAACTGAACAGAATCGAATCTGCGACGCTGCAGCTGTATGAAATTGGTCAGAGCCATAAAAAAACATTACCACGCCTGAGTATACGCTTGGGCAGCTTGAAAGGAGTAAAATAAATGGGAGTAAAACAGGTAAAAGCCGTCATTAACGGCGTAACAACAGTCCTTACACTGAACAGCTCGACAGGGAAATATGAGGCAACGATCACAGCACCGGCGAAATCCAGTTATAAGCAGACTGGGCATTATTATCCGGTATCTGTAACCGCGGAGGACTTGGCAGGAAATACAACCACGGTGAATGATACACACAGCACGCTTGGACCGAAGCTGCGCCTGACCGTAAAGGAAAAGGTTGCGCCGATTATTGCGATTACCGCACCTACATCCGGCGAGCTTACTGCAAACAACAAGCCCACCATTACGTTTAATGTAACTGATGAAGATTCCGGTGTAGCAGCAAGCACTGTGAAACTGTACATCGACGACAAAGAAGTTACGGGACTTACCAATTCGGAAATCACAAACGGTTACACCTTTACTTATACTGTTGCAACAGCCCTTGTCGATGGAGCACATACCGTAAAAGTAACCGCATCCGATAATGACGGCAACGCAGCAGATGCAAAGACCCTGACCTTTAACGTGCTGGCGACTGCTCCGAACCTTGCGATCACCAGTCCTGCAGAGGGTGCTTACTTCAAGGCGAAGACGGTAAGCTTCGCAGGTACCACAAACGGCGCGAAGCTGACCGTAAAGGTGGGCAACGGAACCGCACAGAATGTAACAATTGCGGGCGGCAAGTTCTCCGGAACTTTCGATCTGGCAGCAGAAGGCAAGAATGTTGTTACGTTTGTTTCCACAAGTGCATCCGGCGTTACCACAACGGTTACCAGAAATCTGTATCTGGATACTGTCGCACCTGCTATTTCTGCAGTTACCATCACCCCGAACCCTGTGGATGCAGGCAAGACCTATATCATTTCCGTATCCGTAACAGACTGAGGAAACTGATATGGTCGTAAAGCTGACAGGAAAAGTAAACGGCGAGACCATCATTTTTGAGCGCAAAGCGGGAGGATTGTGGGTAACTGCAATCCCCCGCGTAAAAAGCGGTGCCTACGTTGTGGAGCTGACAGCAGTTGATGAAGCGGGAAATGAGACGTTTTGTACAAAATACATCCTGACAGTTGACCTCGGTGCGCTTACGGTAAAACTGGAACCGTTCCCGTACAGCGTGAAGCTGTTGCAAAGTAGTTTTCGGGAGGGCATGCGCATGACGGCGACATTTGATTATGGAGAAAGCAAGCATATCCGGCTGCTTGTAGTCTCGCGAAAAAAGGAAGATTTTGACATATCGAGCGCGTCGTATGTCCTTACGAAGGATGGCGCAAACGATCCGGAAGACAGCGGCAATGTGGTTATTGATGAACATGTTTTAGATGCACTTATAGCGCCAATGCAAAAAGGACGGTATAAGCTGTCTATTACATATCACATTACAAATGAGACATTTGTAGAGGAAGTGCATATTGCTGTATTGTAAGGAGGTGTGTCTGTGGGAATCGCAATCACAAAAGTTACTGTGTCGAAAAATCCTGTTGGCACATCGGAAAAGTTCCTGATCACGGTGACAGTGAAAGAACTTACCAGCGAGCCGACGATGTACCGGCTCCCTTACACGTTGGGAAAGGAAAAAGGAGGAATGAAATAAAATGGCAAAACAGGTACTGCCTACGAACTTTATGGATGATATCCTGAATGAATCCATGAACGGGAAAAGAAGATGGACCATTACACCGAACGATGATGGTACATACACATTAGAGGATGCGACCACCTACGACCAGATTGGAAATACTTTCGGGCAGGCACAGGTGAACGAGATGAATAAAGCGATCAACGAGAGCGTCGATCAAGCGCGGGTGATTGATGATTACAAAACGCTGGCGGCAGTAAACCAGAACGGTTTCGTGCCAGGCGCGAAACCAGTTGCTCAGTTAATTAGTGAATTAGGAACAGGAGGCGGCGAAATGAGTTTAAAATCTATGGTGTCTGAGCTATATGGCAAACTTGCAAACTTTGATCTGGTCGTGGATATATCAAAATATTTTTCGACAAATACAGCGCAGATATTCGAGGTTAAATCTTCTGCCGATTTATCCGGATATGAATATATTGCAATATGCGCAACATTCCAAAAAGGAAAGACCGGAAATTTCACCGAGATATCCGGATGCCAAATTCTTGATCAACTAGGATGGTCCCATATAACGAGCAGCGATGAAGTTGCAATCCATCTGGTCATATTAAAAAATATCACAGGTGCAATTAGCATTTTAGGTAGATATGGTGGTACTGGCAGTGCTACTGTCAAAGCCTTTGGATTTAAATAATAAACACACGTTTGGTATCGGATGATTCTGTGTCGATCGTAGCTCCGTTATTCAGATTTGTTACATCCACAATTGCTAAAAAGCACAATACACCACCAATATGCGCAGGGACAATCTGCCTGATGTTATAGGAACCGTTTAAATTTTTAATTGTAACATTTTGGGTTGCAGACTTTTGGTGGCAAAAAGTAAGCAAGGTGCATTCGCCATAATCCTGCGTGCAAGTGTATGGCATTTCTCCCAAGTAAGCAGTGTCATTGCTACCCAATTTTTTTCGTACTGAATCAGCACCTACAATGTAAAAATTTCCGCCTTCCTGCTCCAGAGAGCAGCCACCCAAATCACTACTTAATAAAGTAACCTGTAAACGAACCCAGTAGGGTTCTTTTTGCTATGAAAGGAAAATGATATGGCATATATTAAATTCCGAAATTCAAAAGACTTTGTAAAATGCCTCATCGAACCGAAAGAAAATATTGTTTCGCTCGCCTTTCCACTCGGCGACGCTGTATCCACAAATACAAGTGGATTTGACGCTTATCTAGATGCCAAAGGAGAATTACTTATCGGAGAATATGGTGCATATACTACGGTATATCGAAATTGTCCGGAGAAAAACGGCTATGAACTGTCGAACGATGGAAGCGTGTACATGGAGCCGGAGAAGATTATTTCTTTCCGGGCGGAAGTAGGCGGAAGTTTAGACGGCGAGACAGATCAGGTGGTGCAGGATTATGCGAATTTGACTACCCCAGAGCCGAAACCGGAACAGAATTATGTATTCGTGGGATGGGTTCCGGAAATCCCGGAATCCGGAGCGGTAAAGGAGAGCACTGTGTATCATGCGACTTTTGAATATGTACCCACATTAGAGGAAGTACAGGAGGCGAAAGTGACAGAAATGAATACGCTGCAGCAGAGCATTATTGCAAGCGGGCTGGATGTTACTCTTAGCGACGGAACAACCGAACACTTTACGCTTACCGGGCAGGATCAAACTAGTCTGATGGGGTTGCAGACGCAGGTAGCAGCCGGCGCAGAAAATATCCCTTGGCACACCAGTGATGAAAAGGAACACTGCAAATTTTACAGCAATGCGGATATGCTTCTGATTGTAACCGCGGCTATGGAATTTGTGACATGGCATGTGACTTATTTCCGCGATCTCAGAATTTACATTCGCAGTATCGAAGATAAAGTTGCTGTGGCGGCGATCCAGTACGGCACTGACATTCCGGAGCAGTACCAGAGTGCGCCGCTGAAAGCGATGCTTGCGGCGCAGAATACATGAGAATGGTAAGACCGCTAATCTTGTGGATGATCGGCGGTCTGATCTATACGCTTCTGGAAATTGTAACCCGCGGTCGTAGCCACTGGACAATGTTTATTGTTGGTGGATTATGCTTTTACCTGATTGGACTTATAAACGAGGTTATTCCGTGGGAAATGGCTTTCTGGAAACAGTGCATTATCGGGAGCTTTCTGGTTACCGGGATCGAATTTATTTCCGGTTGTATCGTAAACTTGTGGCTTGGTTGGAACGTCTGGGATTATTCCAATATGCCTCTTAATCTTCTGGGACAGATATGCTTGCCGTTTTCGTTGCTGTGGGTGCTTGTTTCCGGCATTGCCGTGATTTTGGACGATCACCTTAGATACTGGCTGTTTGGAGAAGAAAAGCCACATTACAAGCTGTTTTAGAAGCTGCGTTCTGCTATTCTTGTGGCAGGAGGTGACGCCATGAAGGAACAAATTGTAATGGACATTTTGCGCGAAATGACGGCGATTTTGACGCAGGAACAGTTGATGCGGTTAAAAGAGGTAGTGCGCGTGCAACTGTGCGGATACGACATCCGCAAGAAAGAAACCGCTCTGATGCGAACGGATCAGAACTGGTTAAATTATCTGCAAATGTATCTGGATGGCTTCCGGCAAAACGGGAAGTCCACAGGAACGATAGAGCAGTACAATTTGCATTTAAGCCGAATGCTCTCGTATGTTGCAAAGAACGTGCAGGATATAGAGGACGACGACCTGATTGCGTACATGTATAAGTATAGGGCATTGAGAAAAGTATCAAATAGATACTTGAACAATATCCGTCTTGTGTTTAACGGCTTTTTCCGCTGGCTGCAGCGTAAAAAAATAATCCTAAGAAATCCGGTGGATGGCTTGGAGCCGATCAAGTATAAGCAGGCTGTAAAAAAGCCGCTGTCTCCGGAGGAGTTGGAAAAGGTGCGCTGTGCCTGTGAGCAAGAGCGCGATCTGGCCATAGTCGAATTTTTATACTCCAGCGCGGTCAGAGTGTCGGAATTGTGCCGATTAAATAGCGATGATATATGCTGGGAATCGGATGACGTAATGGTGCTCGGTAAAGGGAACAAAGAGCGGGAGGTATATCTTAATGCCCGCGCTCATTTGCACCTGAAACAGTACCTGGAAAGTAGGACAGACGACAACCCAGCCTTGTTTGTAGGGACACGAGCGCCGCATAAGCGCCTGACAAAATCCGGAATCAGGAATATTCTAAAAAAGATCGGGAGTGTGGCAGGTGTCAGCAAAGTACACCCACATCGCTTCCGCCGGACGTCGGCCACGGATCTGCTCCGCATGGGGATGCCGATTGAGCAGGTTCAGGAGTTGCTGGGGCACGTTAAGATTGAGACCACGCGGATATATTGTACGGTTACAAAGGAGCAAGTAAGGGCATCGCATCGGCGCTTTATGGCAGCTTGATGTGAGCACATCATATGGATTTTTTGAGACCGCCGCAAGACGGTCTAAGAGAGGTTGTATGTGTAAGTTGCACAGGTGCAACGGTGGCAGGGGCGGGCGAGAGTATTAAGTAGTGATTTGGGTGGCTGCTCATTTGAGCAGGAAGGCGATAATTTTTATGTAGTAGGTGCTGATGCAGTCCGAAAAAAATTGGGTAGCAGCGGGATTGGCGGAACGTTAGAAACCGTTGCAGTAAGAGATCGAACTGTAATGACAAGGAATTATATTTTTAACAATACTGGGGATTACGTATCACTAGTTTTAAACGTAAAAACTCCTCCCAATGGAGGAAATGCAAATTCTGTGACTGTTTATGGTACTGCTATTGGTACAAGCACTTATAAACAAATCCAAAAGATAACTACACTTAATGCAGATGTAACTGTAAATATCAAAGGGTATGATCATATAAAGCTTGCTGTTACTGCCAGCCATTCCGGAAATGTTGGGCATTCCTACGAAGCCACGACAATAACAACCTATGCTTTATCGTAACACCGGCGCAATCATTCGATACTTATCTTATTACTTCTGTCAGGGCGTTTGGTTTTAAGTAAATCATTCAAGTTTAATACAGACATAGAATGCCGCACCTGAACCGTATCCGCCGTATACTTTGAACCCAGTATCCGTTACTTCTTGTAACGCGAGCCGGTTTCCTGTACTTGGGCCAGTAGGAAATGATCTTCTGATGCATTTTGGCGGGTTTGAAGACCCAGAATCCCAGATGAATTCCTTTTGTAATTCAGTCCACCACAGCACCAGAGTTCGATCGTTTCCGCTATTCCCATTGTAAAAAGCTTTGGTTATATCGCTTCCGCCAAGAAATCCATACATGATGAAATCTGGCTTAAAACCAACATCGACGGTCGCGCCATTCGGATTCCCGTTATTGCCTAGAAATTTAAAACCTCCCATCGCTACTTTGGAACTTTTAAAAGGGATTACTGGATCAGCACCTCCAATCCTGTATCCCCAGCTGCCGTCTGCATCCTGACCAAAAGACAGACCGCCCAAATCACTATTTAATAAAGTAACCTGTAAACGAACCCAGTTGGGTCCTTTTTGCTATGAAAGGAAAATGATATGGACGCACTGATCGAAGCGTTTGGCAGCTACAGCATAGGCTCTGTTATTGTGCTGGTGGCTGCCTTTGTATTTTTATATAAGATTTATCGCAAGGCTGCGCAAGCAATCGTCGAGCAGCATGACACAAAAAAAGCGCAGGACGAAAAGATTCAGAAGATCCTAGATCAGGAATCGAAATATCCGGAATGGCGCAGACAGTCGATCGGCATACAAGAAAAACTTACGGACCGGTTAGATAATATCGAGCAATCGCAGAAAAGTGTTATCTGCCGGCTGGAAGAGATCGAAGCGGAACGCAAGCGGCAAAAGTGTAATGAGCTGCGTGACAGGTTGCTGCAGGCATACCGGTACTACACAAACCAGGACGCGAACCCACGGTGTGCGTGGTCGGAAATGGAAGCGAGTGCGTTCTGGGACATGTTCGGAGACTACGAGAAAAACGGCGGGAACGGGCATATGCACACTGTTGTGCAGCCTGATATGCGTGCATTGGAAGTAGTCCCGATGCACGAGACAGAGCTGGTTGCAGAGCTGATGCAGAGCAGGAGATGAAGCAGATGCGAAAACGGAAACGTAAAACGAAAAAGACATGGTTGTGGGAATTTTCCAAAAAGCTTGTGGTTACATGTTCCTTATTGTATATCATAAGCTTTTTTTATGCCTGTGCAGCTATGTGGTATTTTCAGGATTTTGCATATCTTGGGACGTATATTGAGCAGGCGTCCGATATTCTGCGGACATGCGTATTCGGCTATTTTGCAAAAGCCGCAATCGAAAATGTGTTTAAGATCAAAAACGGAAGTCAGGACAATGACAACGTATTTTAAGAAAGCGAGGGAAATTTTATGAACTACACAGAACTTATCAGCCAGATTTTACTTATTATCAGCGTGCTTACGGCGCTGGTGAACATCGTGACCGAGGTAGCAAAAAAGACGTTTAACTGGGTGCAGGGGTCTAAAGTAATCAACGTTTTTGTGTTGGCGCTGTCCCTGACCCTGACGGTCGCAGTCTTTACGGCATACTGGCAGATTAAGCAGATGGTGATTACCTGGTACATCATCGCAGCGTTTATCATCATCGGGTTCCTTGTCGCATACGCAGCGATGTTCGGATATGACAAGCTTCTGAGCTACTTTAAAAAGGAGGGCTGACGATGGCAACACGAGAACAGGCACTGGGCTTTATCAAAGAGATCGCACCGATTGTGCAGGACGTCTGCAAGAGCCGGGACAAATGGATTTTACCATCCGTGGCGATTGCGCAAGCAGCCTGCGAAAGCAACTGGGGGACAAGTAAAGCTATGGCAGCAGCAAACGGGCTGTTTGGCTTTAAGGTCGGCAAAGGCATAAAGTACGGAGACGGATGGAAAGGCAAGTCCTACAGTACCAAAACCAAAGAGTTTTATAACGGCTATGTCACGATCACGGACAATTTCCGGGCGTATGATTCGGTGCGGGATGCAGTCGTGGACTACATGGACTTGCTGTGTAGCTTGTCCAGATACAAGGCGGCCGCAAACGAGACCAATGCCCAGAAGTGCATTACCGCCATTAAAAACGGCGGATATTGCACCAGTCCGACGTACATTGCTACAATAATGAGTATTATAAGGACGTATAACTTGACGCAATATGACAGCGCTGTGAAGCTGCAGGTATCCGGTACACTTTATGCTGCGGTTGCCGGTTTTTGCAATACAGCGGCGGAGTGCCAGGCATTCCAGAAACAGCTACAGGCTGCGGGAATGATTACGCAGGTCTGGGAGGTAAAACCTGTTAAAAATATTTCGTAATTCTATAGGTGTAGTAATTTATAATATACGGTAGAGTAATATAAGTTACTACACCCATCAGGCATTCAGCTGGAAGCCGCTTATCTTGCGGGTTTCCGGGTCTACATGGATTTCTTTTATGATGCTGCGCCAAAAAGCCTTCTTGTGGGCGGCATCCAGTTCACGATACACATCCTGCCAAGAATCGCTCAACAGGTCGCAGATGGGGCGGTACGCTTCGATGGACACAATGTTTTCGGATGCAAGAGCATTTTGCAGCCGCTCGTTCAGGGCATTATATTGTTCATCGTAATAGGCGTCCGAGATACGCCCTTTTTGGTACATATGATTCAGCCGGTCGATTTCCTGACGGATTCCTCGGGAGCGGTTCAATGGGGCGGATTGCTCTTTCTTTTTTGCTTCCATCATGTCATATGACAGCTGTTCTACAATGTGATCTAAAAGATATTGCTCGATCACACTCTCAGAGATACATGCGCCGTTATGATACTCTACAAATTTCGCACTGCAGCGATAACGCTTGTATTCTGACTTTTCTCCGTTTTTTAAATACTGACGTTTTACAAAGCCTGACATAAATTTTCCGCAGATTGGGCAGCGGATCATCGAGGAAAACAGAAAAGGTTCTGTTTGATGCGGAATAATTTTACTGTCTGATGTTTCTGCAATTTTCCGAAACTGGTCAGGAGTGATGTAAGCTTCGCAATAGTCTGGGATCTCGTATTTCTTTCCCGTATAGACATCGGAAGAAAGGATCCGGTTTACCTGATACATGGTGGGAGCGTGATTGCCGTATTTGGACAGTATGTAGGAAACCGTTTCCTTTTTGGAAAAGGTTGTGAAATAGTGGTCAAAAATATCCTCTACAATATGTTTGGTAGCAGGATCCTTTACAAGATGTTTTTGCGCGTCCATTTTATAGCCATATGCCGGTTTCCCACAGAGATTCTGCTTTTGCAGTTTCTTATATTCAAATACGCTTCGGATTCGTTCGCTGTCCCGGTCGCATTCGTTTTCATTTACAGACAACATGATATTGATCGCAAAGCGCCCGTTGGACGTGGTGGTGTCATATTCTTCATAGATTGTTTTCCAGTTGCACCCATGAGCTTCCAAAATAGCTTGAGTGTTATGGTAGTCCTTTACATTTCGAAACCATCTGTCGAGCCGGGCAACAAGGATTAAATCTATTTTATCCGCCTTTACGTCATTGAGCAGACGGATTAAATTCTTGCGGTTTTGCAATTTTTTTCGGGCAGTAAGACCTTCGTCGGAGTACACGCCTACAATCTCGTAGCCGTGGCTGACAGCGTATGCCGTAAGAGCTTCTCTCTGGGCATCCAGAGACAGCCCATCTTTTACCTGCATGTCTGTACTTACCCGGTCATAAATAGCGCAGCGGATTCTTTTCGAAGTTTTTGTCATGGTAACCTCCAGTTCATTCTATTAAAAAAGGGTATAAAAAATACACCTATGCAGATGCCGGAGGTTTGTGGTATAATTTCTTTTGCGTGAGAAGATTATACTGGCCATCCGGTCTGCGTAGTTTTCTGGGATTGCCCCGGTGTTGGTAGCACTGGGGCTTTTTCTATCATTTTGTTGATGTTAACAAAATGTTCAAGTCCTTTCAATTATTCAGCAGATCATCAATGCAGATCTCCAGATCAGGGTAAATCGAAACAGCTACAGACTGTGAGAACGTAAACATAATCGGCACATTATCCCCGGAAAAATCGCAGACCGTAGTGCGTTCTCGGATTGGATCGACGATCCAGTATACCCGAACACCGGCATCGAGATAGAGATTCATTTTTTTGTAATAGTCCATTCGGGAGCTGGACGGCGATACAATTTCCACGATCCAGTCCGGCGCCCCGGTACAGCCCCGATCTGTGAGCTTGCTGTGGTCGCAGATAACGGATATATCCGGTTCAACCCAGTCTTTATCGTCTGCGTCCAAATTAACGGCAAATGGGGCAGGATAGACCTGACAGGAGCCGTGATGGCTGCGGATATAATCTCGGATTGTAGCGGATAGCTCCATAACGAGCCGCTGATGCATCCTGCTGGGCGGAGCCATGTTGTAGAGCTGACCGTCGATCAGCTCCGCACGCTGCCCGTCTGGTAAGTTCCAATAGTCCTCAGATGTGTATGTGTGTTGTTTTGGTAAAGGCATGAGTAATCCTCCTTTCAAAGTCGCTATTTGTATAATAGTTGTTTTAATTTCGCACGAAACGAAAAAAGAATAAACTTGCATTTTTCAAATATTCGAGAACTTGGTGATGTATTTGTTTGAAGAACATTAGCAGTTTCTTTTGAACTTGAATAAGCTGTATTCAATTCAGGAAAATAGTGTCCTAAAATATTTGAGCAATCAATATATGTTGGACAACATGGAGCAATTGTTATTTCTTCAATCATAGAGATAAAATCATGTTCAGATATAATTTTTGTAATTATACATTGAGAGTATGCGACTGATGCAATAACAGTGCTGTATTCTTCGCGAAGCGAATAAACTATCTCAGCAATCCAAGAAACCAAATGTGGTTTACCGGATGGTAATGAGTATCCATTTACATCGAAGCAAATGGTCATTAAAAAATATTGCAGTGCATCATGATTTTTTTCTTCAAAAAGCAATAACGCCATAGACAGATAATTATTACGCAACGCAGGATAATTTCTTGAAAAAGAATAAGTCAGCGTACGTTGATTTAAAATACCCCATATTACGTCATTGGTAGAAGGGATAAAAGTAGTAATACCTTTTCGAAAAGAATCATATTCGGTTCTGTTTATTTCGTATTTTGCTAATTTTTTTTCGAGTTTTTCTTTGGAGGACAATATATTATCCTGTGCTCTATGATTCCAATAAGCTTGTAAAAAAGTATGTCCGTATTCTGTAAGAACAAAATGTTTAGCACCAAAAAAATAAGAAAAATTTTCATTTATTCGATTAACTAATTCGGCTTTTGCTCCTGATGTTTTCAAAGATTCAGATTGCAGAAATCTTTGGCATTCTTTTATAGTGGTTAGTTTTTCATCCTCTGCGGGAGATGAGAAACGTATTAAGTGCTTTGATAAACAAAAGTCACAAAATGCTTTTCGATCGATACGAACCGAAAGCTCTCCGGAAAATTGGTCATCGATATTACTTTTATTTAATCTGTTTAGTGCTCGATATTCTATATCACTGAAAGCGTCTAAAGAAAATGTTGATTGGCAATTATTTTCTAATGACATTCGCACACATCCTTTGATTCTTTTTATTTCATCCTCAATTCAATCAAATTCTTTTGATACCCCGTAGCTCTTGCAACCTGATCTATGGTGCAATCCTGGTATTCCAAAAGCAATTCGTCCGGGACCAGAAGTTCCATTGCGAACTTATTGGCTTCGATCTCATTTTTTGAGTTGAGCAGCAGTGTTTTATTTCGGATAAAATAACAGTTTTCCTTTCTGTGCAGGATTGCGTGCCCGAGCTCGTGAGCCATTACCAGTTGTTTATCGTGGTACGATAGGTTCTGGTTCAAAAAAATGTATCTGTGATTCTTTAAAAACATATAACAGCCCTCATATTTCAGATCACCGAACTGATACAAAATGTTCATGCGGTCGGCAAGTTCAAAAGGGTCTGATGTGTTATATTTCCGTTTATAGTAGTTGACAATCTTTTTGATGTCCTGCAATCAAATCACCTACTTTTTATATTTCTTAGGAGTGTATTTCTCCTTGTTGATTATTTTCAGGCGGCGCAGGGCAATCTGGAGCTCGTCGCGGAACAGATCGGCAGCTTCGGGGTCAAGGGCTTCGCCGTTGTAGCTGGCAGGACCATCTTCACCGGCGGTGAGCTTTGCCATGATGTTGTCAACGTCTTTGGCGATGTCGCGTTCGTCTTTTGGCGTGATGCCTTCTGTTTTTTCATCAATTAAATCTGTTTTGCCTATATTAAAGTAATCGGCTAAAAGTTGTACTTTTCCCATTCGAGGAAGAGCTATTCCCTGACACCATGTATTGAATGTTTGTGGAGAAACTCCAATAGCATCTGCAACTTCCTTTTGCGTTTTGTTATTCAAGGAAAGATAATTATTTAAGTTTCTTGAAAATATCTTTTTCTGTTCTTCATCTGCCATAACGATACCTCCTATTTGGATAATACAATAAAATAGTATTAAAAGCAACAAAAAGTCAAAAAAAAATTGATTTTAGTATTGACATCAAATTTAATTTGATTTATTATAATAAGCGAAAGGAAGGTGGTTTGAATGGATAAATTTCAAATAAGTCTGGCGGCTGCGCGAGTTAATGCCGGACTTACACAGGAAGAAGTCGCAAAAGCCATGAAAGTCGGGAAACAGACGATTGTGAGTTGGGAAAAAGGTAATTCAGAACCTAAGATGTCCCAGAGCAGAGAATTAAGCGAACTTTATAAGATTCCGCTGGATTATATTTTTTTACCCACAAAATCAAATTAAAATTGATTTCAAAGAAGGGAACACATGAAAGTAATTACAGGAGTGGCGGTAACAATCTTGATGGTACATTTCATAAGAAAATATGTAGTGCCAGCTATCAAGGAAGACCCTTTAAGAAATCTAGCAATTCCGGCAGCCACAGCTCTTTTAACAAATTTGTTGCTATGGATGTTAGAAATGCTACGACAATAGGCGCCAAGTAACGATGGACGAATTGATTCCAAAGGAGGTGGAGAGATGAAAAAACAAGAGGATGTTCTTGAAAAAGCCGAGAAAGCAAAGCAGGATGCTCTGGAAGCCGATCATATGGCAAATCTTGCAACGGTTGTGTCGGTTGTGGGGATTATTTCAGCTATTGTAGCCAACCTAGATAAGATATGGCTTTTTGTAAATTGGTTACGATCTTGTCTAAATTTATGACAATCGTAAGCAGTATGGAAAAAAGAGACAGAATAAAAGCTCTGTTCGCTTTTAATTTGGCAACAATTGAATTTTTTTCAGCTTCTTTTGCGATTTGCAGTGCTTGAGCCTGCTTTACGGAATCCATATATGAAAGTCCTTTAATGGTAACGAACGGATTACCGACACGCTGACCGCAAGGATCTCCGTTAACATTTCTGACGAAGTTATAACCTAAAAGAAGTTGATCTTCAACACATTGAGATAAAACTTCGTAGAAATCTTTCTCTGAAAATCCAGGGAAATCTTCCGAGCATGGTATGTGACCGGAAATAACTAATTCAAGCAGTTTTACAACGAAGTTTTCATATTCGCCTTTTGTTTTAATCATTTTGAAGCCCTCCTTAAACCAAGGATAGCAAACAAAAGAGCAAGGGGCAAGAAAGAATTGATTCCAAAGGAGGTGGAAAGGAAATGACCTTAATAGAATTGCTGAAAATCACAAATGATTCAACCCCCGTAGTTGTGAGGACAAGGATGTACGGGCTGACCGGATTTCCATTAAGCATAATTGAAAGCGGTAAGAATGAGCTGCTATTCAGGAATGTAATGCAGCTGGAAACACAAGAAAATTTTCTTCTGGTGATTTACCTGAAAGAATAAACCCAATAAGAATACAGACAAACAGAGCCAACATAACGTGCTGTAAGCGAGAAAAGCGAGGTACGAGGATGAAAAACACAGAGCAGAAAGACATGTATCAGGTGGAAAAGCTGACTGAGAAACAGCAGGAAAGCATTAAAAATGTACTGATTCGGCTTTATGAAGATCAGTTCGGTGTAACAATTATTCGCAAAGGAAAGGAACCGGCGTAAAGCCGGAAGGGTGGACAAGCTATGGGAGATTGGGATCAGAAAAAGATCGACAAGCTTTATGAGCTACTGGAAGAAAAAGAGCGGAAAAAGGATACCGAAGCGGCTTCGGCGCTGAGGTGGGCAATATTCGAACTGGAGAACAGGAGGTGAAAGTGAAGATGGACAAGTCTGATGTGTGTCTGATGACCGGATCTGTGCTGATTACGGCAGCGCTGATTATGTGGGAGACGTTTGGCATGATGATCACGCCGACGGTACTGACGGTCGCCGCCGGCGGCTGCTTTGTGGCAACAGTGCTGTGCGCGGCACGCGAAGAAGAATTAAGAAGCCGGAAAAGAAAAAGGCGCTGAACCGACCAAAGTACCAGCGCCAATGAAAAAATATTACGCCTTTAGTATAAGGCGGGAATGGAGAGAATGCAATGATTAAATCACATATGGGAAGTGTAAAAGTGGAAGGGAAAAGGTCGATTGTGCTGACTGACCTTGCTGTAGCTGTACAAGCAATAATGGAAGCGTTAGTGGAAAATGGAAGTAATGGAGAAAGTGCGAAAGAAGAGATTATGCATGCGGTAAAGGTGGGAATTCGGCATGCGTCATCTGATTATGAAGAAAGCTCTGTGGAGAAGAAAATTCGGGAACTGGTAGAGGAGATTATGAAAAGCAGGGCAGAGGAAGATGTTGACAGAAAAAGAAGCTGAGGAAAAACTGCGAGGACTGGCGCAAGAATTCCAGAACTTGATGAAGCAGCGGCAGTACGGTAAGGCGAAAGCGCGGTATGAAGTGGCACGCAGCGTTGCTGTGACAATGGAGCTGTCAGAGGATATCAAAGAGGAGCTGTTCGGAGTGCGTGGCGGAAAGGGAGAGATTTTGAGAAATGGAGCATTTCCGGAAGAGTTGGTGCAGAAAGCGCTTTATGAAGCGTCAGTCAGAAATACATAAAAGAAATACATAAAAAAGAAGGACATGCGTTGGCGCGCATGTCCTAATCGTCCAGAGACGAAAATAACCTACTAAAAATATATCACTCTGTGACGAAAAAATCAAGAAAAAAGCGGGAAAATCCGCTTAAAAGCTTGGTAAAGGATATTAACGATAGGGGCACAGATGATATGGCGGTAGTGGAGAAACGGATCAAAGCTGGACGGACGGTGACAGTGTTGCAGGGGCAGCGCCGGACGGGGAGGAAAGGACCGAGGGAGAAAAAAAAGAACGGGACGACACCGGCGCAGAAGGAAGGTAACCTCAGGCGGGCAACACAGATGCTGGGATGGCTGATGGCAGAAAATTTTAAAGATGGGGACCTACTGGTGACGCTGGATTATAAAAAAGAGAACCGGCCGGAAGGTTCTGACAGGATGCAGAAGGATTTCAAAAATTTCTACGACCGTTTAAAACGCCGCTTAAAAAAGCTGGGGATGCCGCCGCCGAAGTACATTCGCGTAATGGAAGTCGGCAAGAAGGGAGCGTGGCACCACCACCTGGTCATGCAGGAAACAGACCTAAAGCTTTTGCGGGAGTGCTGGCAGCAGGGCGGAATCCATGTAGACCCGCTCTACACCGATGGAAATTACCGGAAGATTGCGGAGTATTTTGTCAAATATGCAAAAAGGACGATGGAGACAGAAGAAAAGGAGACGAAAAAGCTCTGGTATCCGTCACAGGGATTAAAAAAGCCGACAATCGGGAAACCGAAGATGATCAAGAGCCGGGAGCTGGGGCAGATTAGGATCCCAAAAGGGTATTACTTAGACCGGGATAGTGTGCGCCGGGGCATCAGCGGCTATGACGGGCACGAGACCTTTTGCTATACGCTGGTCATGCTGCCCGGATACAGCCGGAAGCGGAAGAAAGGAGGGAAACACCATGGAAAGTAGCCCGCAGGTCAACCGGTACCCGCAGGTCAACCTGTACATAGAGACAACAGTACACGGTCCCAGGCAGCAGGGAGGCAGGTGGATGTACCTTCTGGAATTTGTTACCCGGCGGGGCGACCCTGTGACCCTATGGAAGGTTGGGGACTGGGAGGCGGAGAAGGAAAACGTGCTGATTATGCAGGCGTTGTCTGCAGCGTTGGACCGACTGCGGCTGCCTTGTGTGATTAATGCCCATGCGGGCAGCAGCCAGATACGGAGCACCATTGAAAACGGATGGCTGGAGGAGTGGCAGGAGCGAGGCTGGAAGACGGCAAAAGGGCAGGATATAAAGCACAAGGATTTATGGCAGGAGATTGTGCTGAAAATGGCTCCGCATTTGGTCTTTATGCGGGCTGGCGGGCACTCATACCAGCTCTGGATGCAGGAGAAACTGAAAAAAATGGTTGAAACACCTCAAGAAACCCGTTGATGATGACGACCATGCAATATATATCACGGAATACACAGCGGGGCAGACTGCCCCGCAAGGAGGGATCGGGATGTTGTTTGAAAAATTCGGAGAATTTGACTCTGCGGAAGAATTGAACCGTGCCGCCGCCGCACAACTGGCGGAAGGAGATATCGATGCAATCTATGGCATCGCAGAAGAAAACGGAATTGACCGGGAGGATGCAGAGGACTACATAGACGGCGCAGCGCCGGAGCTGTGCACACCCATCATGGCAGCGCTTGGAAAATTAAAGGTAGAAGCAGCAGAGCTGGAGCCGCAGGAGATCATGGAGGACTGGCTGACCTATATCCGTATCCAGTGCGCGGAGCACCCGGAGACGGCGGAAGCAGTCCGGAAAAAAGAGAAGAGCCTGCGGGGGTGCATTGCGAAGCTGCTTGTATGGAGTTTTAAAAATGCAAAAGATGTGGATGAGAAGATCGTAAAGGCAGCAGGTATCAAGCAGGGCTATCCGGTCAAGCTGGGCATCCCCGGGATGGCGCGGGCGCGCCGCATCATCACGGAATACTACACGGGGGCGGGAAAATGATCGCATACAAGGGATTTGCGCCGGATTTTACCGCAAGCTTCGGGAGCGGCAAAAAGCAGTACCATGTGGGAGACGTGTTGGAGGAGGATAGCTCAAAGACGGCGCGGACAGGGATGCACTGCGCAGAGTATGTCCTGGACTGCCTGAGATGGTATCCGCTGGGAAACGGGAACCGGTACTGTCAGGTAGAAGCCAGAGGGAGCATCGATGAGGACGGATCCGTCCAGATTGCCTGTACAAAAATGAACATCGTCCGGGAACTGAATACAAAACAGATCGCATCGGCGGCATGTATGTATATGGTGACCTTCCCGGAGCGAGACTGGAAGCGTAAGGGGAGGCTGCTGGACGTGGCGGAGGATGCTGCCAGAGGGCAGGGGGCCGGCGCGATCGCCATTGCCCGTGGGAAGGACCCGAAGGTAAAGGGGGCGGCGGGGAGTGTGCTGGCGCTGCTGAAAGAACCCCAAAAGGGGCAGTTTGAGGCGGCGAAAGTATTCGAGGTCGGCGGGGACATCCTGCCGGATGTGTGGTACACGATCAAAAACGGAAAGGTGGTAAAAAGCGAATGAAAAGACGGCTGGTATTGCGGGAAACGCCGATAAAGACCAAAAAGAAAGGGAAAGTGGTTACCGTGCAGAACGTGGAGAACATCCTGATCCTGAACATGTACCGGGATAAGGATCTGACCTGCCGATACTGTATGAACACGGACACCGGAGAATATGAGACATGGGACGCAAAGACCGGGGAGTGGTCAGTGATGAAAGCCCACCGGGCAGCAGGCGGGCTGGACTGGTACGACAACGGACGATCCGTTGAGAAAACTTTAAAGTACGACCCGCCGGAATCCCGCGCCCTGATTAAAAAGGCACTGGACGGGAAAACATGGAGGAACTGGACAGAGGGGCTTGTGCTAATCGACGATGTGGAAACAGACTACGGCAGGGATCAGAGGGAAAAGAAAGAGGAGCGCCGCATGGAGAGGGAACGCAGGCTACAGGAACGCGCCCCGAAGCCCCCGGAAGACTTCCGGGACTGGGCGTTAAAGGCAGCAGGCGGCGGGAAGCATTATCTTTTTTGGGACAAGGGAAAAAAACAATATGCCTGTACTGCCTGCGGGGGCAGGTCTGATGCCAAAAACGTGCCGGGAAAACACAATGACATGTCGGTGTGCCCTTCCTGCGGCGTGCAGGCGCAGGTCAAACGGCGGACAGGAAAGATCATGGAGCGCGGGAAGGTGTGCCTGATGCAGGATATGGGTGCAGACATGTCGGTGTGCAGGCATTTTGACATCAGGATGGAGTGGACAGCGGACGGGGAGCACGTCCACCTGTCGGAGGGCGTGCGGGTCATGCCGCTGCGAGGGCATAAAAAATACATATGCCAGATCCGGTATAACTGCTGGGGCAGGGATGATAAGGGCGTGTGCTTTGACAAAAGCAACCCAGCAAATCGTCGGATGGGGAAGTGTTACCTGTATCCACAGGGCATTCGAGAATGTCTTGTGGATACGGAATATGAGGACTGGACGGGAATCATGGAGTGGATGGCTGCCGCAGGGATCTGCGCGGACTATAACCGGATGATGGCATGCGCCGACAGACGGATGCACAGCGTGGTGGAGTATCTGGCAAAAGGCAGGTTTTACAGGCTGCTGGAAGAAACCACCGAGTGGATCAGCCTGTTTTTCTGTTCCTACAGCGGGACACTGGACCTGGACGGGAAGACGGCGGAAGAGGTGCTGAGACTGGAGGACCGCCAGAAGATCAACCGCCTGCGGGATGCGGATGGCGGGGAAGCGATGCTGGAGTGGCTGCGCTGGTCAGAAGAGACAAAAGAGAAACTGCCGCAGGAAGCACTGGAATGGGTGCTGCAGGAAAAGGTATCGCCGGGGCAGATCCCCGGAGGAATGTCGCTGCTGAAATTTAAAAATTACATCATAAGGCAGCAGGCGGAATCCTACCCGGGAAAATCGATAAGAAGCGTTATTGAACAGCATCGGGACTATCTGAGTATGTGTCGGAGATTGGGGAAAGACCTATCTGATGAGATGGTAAGCCGGCCGCGCCAGTTAAAGCGCCGTCACGATGAGGCTGTGGAGGAGATCAGGCAGCAGGAGATTCTGGATAATATCGCACAGAACCGGGAAGCGTGGGAGAAAAAAGCGCAAGAGATGGCGGGCAAATACCCCGGCGCGGAAGATAATCTGGCAGCAGTCCGCAAGATCTACGAATACACCGGAGAAGAGTACATGGTGCTCGTCCCCCGCAGGCTGGTGGACATCGCGGTGGAAGGAAATGCGCTGCATCATTGCGCAGGCTCTTCGGACCGGTATTTTGAGCGGATCCGGAATCGGGAAACTTACGTGTTCTTCCTCCGGAAAACGTCCGCGCCGGACGTGCCGTATTACACGCTGGAGGTGGAGCCGGGCGGCACCATCCGACAGCACAGAACCTATCTGGATGAGGAGACGGGGATCGAGAATGTGCGGGGTTTTTTGCGTGAGTGGCAGAAGGTTATCAAAAAGCGCCTGACGGCATCCGAACGGGAGCTGGCAAAGATCAGCGCTGTAAAGCGGGAAGAAAACCTTCAGGAGCTGAGGGAAAAGAACAATACAAGAGTCCTGCAGGGGCTTATGGAAGATTTTATGGAGGCAGTGTGAAGTGGGAGAATTGATCGAATACGGGAAAAAGGCTCTGGAATATGGGAATTATGCGGATTTTAAGCAGACGATGGATACCGTGGTGGAGGAAGTCGAGGAAGGGTTTGTAAAGATCGGCTATCTTTTAAAGGTAGCGCGGGACACGGCGGTGCTGCAGGAATCCGGATATGCAACGGTCAATGAGTTTGCAGAGAAGGAGTATGGGCTGGACAAGTCGGCAGTATCAAGGTTTATCGCGATCAACGACCGGTTCGCAGAAGGCGGGTACGCACCGCGTCTGCAGGAACAGTACAGAGGCATGGGACGGGCAAAGCTGTCTATCATGCTGATGCTCCCGGAGTGGATCAACGAGGAGATCAGCCCGGACTACAGCAAATCTGATATTCAGGCGATCCGTGCGGAGGTGGCGGAAGAGGAAAAGACCACGGATCTCGAGATTTTAATGGAGGAGCGGGAAGACATCTACGACCGTCTGGAAAATGACCTCCAGCGGGTGCTGTGGAAGCTGGGGCAGGACATCCCGGAGCTGTACTGCAAGCTCTGGAAGGAATATATGCGGGCGGATAATGTTGAGCAGCTGGCAAAAGAGGTCATGGAGATCATGGCGCCGGCAGGAGAAGGGATGCACAGCGCACGGATCCCCGGCATCGGGCGGCTGATGCTGTCGCTCAAAGGAGCAGACAGGGATCTGGTGCTGATCAATGTGCGCAGCGGCGAGAAGCAGGGATATGGATGGGACGACATGGAGGCAGCGTTTGACCTGCTGATGGGCAGCGACAGCGCCGAAGAAAGCTGGGAAACCGTGTATGGCGCAGAAATGCCGGGAGTTGCACCGGTGCAACCGGAAAGTAGGAAAACGTCCCGCGTCAGCCCAGCGGTCACGGGAGAAAATAACCCGGCAGCAGAGCAGGACGGAACGAATCTGGAAGAAACTGAAACGGAAGTACCGGAAGAAATCGGGCCGGAGCGCCTGCCACGCGGAGAGCAGAAGTGGAACTCCGAAACGTGGAAGGAACCGGAGAAAAAGGAACCTCGCCCCATAGAACTGCCGCCGGAGGACGCAGTCTATACCTATCCGATGGGAACGAACGTGATGACGGACATCCGGAAAGGGCAGCGTTTTTTAATCCTCCGCACTCATGACCCGTACCGGGTCGGGAATACAGTGCGACTGCAGCATCAGAAGGATGGGGAGCAGACCGGTGCAGAGATAGATATCAGGATAACGCACCTGATAAACGACCACGGTGGGCTGATGCCAGGATATGTTGCGCTGCAGTTTGAGATCCTTCCCGCACCGCCGGAAGAGATACCGGGACAGATGAGCATCGACCAGATGGGAAAAGAAACAGAAGAGGGCAGAAAGGATGAAGAAGAGAGTGAAAAAGAAGCTGACGCGGCATCTGGAATTTACAGCGAAAGACCGGAAAGCGATACATAAGCGTGATAATGAAACCTGCGTCTTCTGCGCGGCCGGATATGAGCCGCCGGAAGACCCGGCCTACTGCCGGACGGCACTGCAGATCATGCATATCGTCCCGCGTTCTCAGCTGGGGATGGGAGTGGAGCAGAATGGGGTGCTTGGGTGCGTCTGGCACCATCAGATGCTCGATAACGGGAATCTTGATAACCGGAAGGAAATGATAAGGATGCTTGAAAATCGGATGCGGCGGATGTATCCCGGATGGACGCGGGAAAAGGTCACATATCGGAAAGACAGCGTAAATGAAAAAAAGCATTTGTCTGCAGATTGGGGTGATGCCGGGAAAGAGATTGAAAAAGTACAGCCAGGCAGCAGGACGGTACCGCCGGAAGGATTTGTGTTTTGGGAAACAAAGGAGGAAGCACAGGATGTTACCAGTAAAAAAATTGAAACCGGGAGATAAGATTATGATTCGAGAAGCATGGGCACAGAAGGATGAAAACCAAAAGACTGTGCCACGCGGCCGGGCAACAGTGATCAAACAATACCGGCACCATGTTCTCGTCGAGAACGCGAAGGGAACCAGATGTTGCATCACAAATGCGGAGATTTATGGGATGGAGAAGAGGAAAGGAGTACAGGAGGCAGCAGGGATGCGTGATAGCAGCGGGAAAGAAGTGGACGTAAAAGAAAGTAAGCGGCGCTTCCCTGCACTGGAATTTGGAAAGGAGCGGAGGAGATGAGGGGGACAGCATGTGCATATAAGATCTATAAGAGAGGGCGGTATATGGGAATATATCGGGCATCAGAAATTGAAACGCTCACAGGGCTGCCGAAAGCAAGGGTGAACCGCTATGCGCGGGAACGGATGAAATGGCAGGGAATGTACCGGATCGTGCTGGCAGGGGAGGCGAAACGCACATGAATATGAGAGATGAGGTGGTCGTGATTCTGGCAGCAATCGTGACAGGAGCTTTGTTTTGGGCTTTATGCGGCAAAGCGGCGTGGTTTATCGGACACGATGATGGACAGGCGTATGAGAGGTACATGGAATCAATGATGGAAAACGGGATGTGCCCGGATATCTACGGGTACGGATGGGGGAGATAATGAAAACATGGAAAGTGATACTGATTGTCACAGTTATGATGATATTGTATTTTATGCTTCTGTTCTGGTCAGTCGCGAACTACGGGCTGGAAGGCGGTGGGAACATGATGTTTATGAGATAGGAGATATTGGAAAAAGATGGAACAAAAGGAAATGAGCAAGGCATATGCTGTAGATTTCGACGGGACGCTGTGTGAAAACAGGTGGCCGGAAATCGGGGAACCGAATCAGGAGCTGATCGGTTATCTGGTCGGACGCAGGCGGCAGGGAGATAAAGTAATCCTGTGGACCTGCCGGAGCGGGGAGCTGCTTCAGAAGGCAGTAGAGTGGTGTCAGGGACATGGTTTGAAATTTGACGCCGTGAATGAAAATCTTCCGGAAAGAATTGAATTTTTCGGAGGGGACTGCCGGAAGGTGGGAGCAGATGTCTATATAGATGATAGAGCGTGGAATCCGATAACAGGTGGAGATATATCAAACATGGCAGCAGGCGAACGAGGAATCTGTGAAGGATTGGAGACAACGGAGGAACTTGCAGGGTGGAAGAAACAAATGATGAGGACATTTATGGGAGGCGGAAGCTTATGAAAAAGATAAGAGCAATAGCAGTTGCGATGGCAATGTCAGTATTTTTAAGTGGGTGCTACGATTATGGAAGGGACATTACCATAATTTGTCCGGTAATAAATTATATGGCTGTGGACGGTGGAGCGATTGTTATATACGAGATGGACGGGGAACGCAGGGAGAAAAAAATTTTAGAAAAAGATGTTTACGCCTGCGATGAATCCAGCCGGATCATTGCGGTAGGGAAGGTGTACGAGGATGGATCGAGGTCGTTGAGGTTGTACCTGTATCTCAGCGAGGAGGATTATGCGCAGTACACGAAAGATAGGTTTGATTTGGATTAAATGAGTATTTAGGCGAATAAGCCGGAAAGAGCAGAATGGAAAGAAAACCTGAGATTTAAGTAAGCAAATGGATGAGAAAGAAGGTGGCACCGATGGATAAAAACATCCTAAACGACTACATAGATGCGTGTGCGCTGATCCGGGAAACCGAACAGCAGATCAGGCGACTGCAGGCGAAGCAGAGTGAGACAACGCAGGACAGCGTCCGGGGCAGCAACCCAGAATTTCCCTACAATTCGCAGCATTTTAAGATCGAGGGGACAACCTTTTCGATGCGAGACGATGCGCGCCTGGTAGAAAAACAGAAGCTGCTGGCAGACCGCCGGGCGGCTGCCGAAGAGACACGGGTGCAGGTGGAACGCTGGATGGTTACGATCCCGGC
>ERZ1034920.283-NODE-283-length-41796-cov-21.182578_pt1 | contig 41796 bp, 65 predicted proteins | sample MGYA00520688_ERZ1034920 | MGnify/ENA primary metagenome ERZ1034920 (study PRJEB33766, sample SAMN09781785) | gut metagenome | biome: gut microbiome | host: Homo sapiens | place: Madagascar | study: EMG produced TPA metagenomics assembly of the PRJNA485056 data... | reverse complement strand
CCACGCTCACGAGGAAAACCCGGAATGCCCGATTGCAAGCTATGAGTGCGATGGTGGGATTTTGGGCGGTGTGTATATTTACGACACGGAAGAACAAGCTGCTGAAGCATGGAACCGGAGGGCTGACAATGGCTAAAGCGGTACTTATCAGCATCCGGCCGGAGTGGGTGGAAAAGATTCTGGCCGGAGAAAAGACGCTGGAAATCAGAAAGACCCGCCCAAATATGGGAACGTCGTTCAAAGTTTACATTTATTGCACTGCCGGAAACCTGAGCTACAAAGTTAATGGCGGGATGGTATGCAATGTGAGCGGTGGGAAAATAGTTGTCGGTGAGTTCACATGTGACGACATAGCAACGTACAACTACGATTACTGCCCGCACCCGGAAATCGGAATGGATTACGACTGCGGTGATAATTGGTGGGAGATTGCCGACGAGGATTTGAAATCTGCATGTCTGGAAGAGAAAGAATTTCGGTATTATGCGATCGGAATGGAGGCAATGTACGGCTGGCATATCTCCGACCTGAAAATATACGCTCAGCCGAAACAGCTGAGCGAATTCAAGGGGTTGCGGAAAACGAAATTTGGATATGCGCCTGTTGAAATTAAACGCCCGCCCCAGAGTTGGTGCTATGTGGAGGAATTGAACTGAGTGATTATTGTCTACCGGGAAAGGAAAGCCCGATAAACGCCAATCGAACCGCCGACTATGACGAGTGGATTGAGCGGCAACGAACGGCGATTTCGGCGATTGAAACTTGCCGTCAACTTAAAAAATCCTTATTTGGCAAGGAAAACGTGACAAATGATGAGCTTGTGAGAATGGTTTTGCAACTTAAATCCGAGAAGTGTAAAGAGCAAGAAGGAGCGAAAAAGGAGGAAGAACGATGAAAACGCCTGACGAGATCAAGAAATCTCTGAGAATGTGTACTGAGTACAAATGCGCACCCTCTTGCCTGTCTTACGAGGTTGAAACCAACTGTCGTGACGCATTGATGGAAGACGCGCTCGCCTGCATCGAACAGCTTGAGAACCACGTCGAGCCAAAGAACCGCGTGCTCACGCTGGAAGAAGTGGAAGCGCATTGCGAAGGCGGCGCGGATGCTACGCCGCTGTGGGTGGAGTTTGACGGAGGCATAAACAGATGGGTACTGATTGCGCCAGTTAGAGAGACCTGTAAAATGGATTTTGTGAGCAAGTATCTTGCGATGATGGGGATTTTGTACGAAAAAGAATGGCGCTGCTGGCTGCGCAAACCGACCAAGGAAGAGATGGAGGGAACGCCATGGGAAAGCTGATGACTAAAATTCGGCAGAAGCTATGCCGTCATACGAGGCTTGAATTTAGCGCATGGCGACATGAAGATGGAAAGTGGTTTGTTTACGGCACATGCATATATTGCGGGGCAAAGTTGCGCGGGATAAGTTTTACAGACAGTTGCGCAAAAGAATTGAAGGATGTTATGGAACGTGAAGGATAAGTGCTTGATGCGGCAGGAATGAAATGCAGAAAGAGAGGAAAAAACATGACGCTAGGCGAATGGGTACATTGCGATGGATATATCAAAAAATCTGGGAATCACTACAATGTTATCCCTTGGAAGGAGAAACGGCAAGCGGCGACGGGCGGATATCCAATAACAAATTTTGAGCCGCATATAGATGCTGCGATTTTTGAAGACAGCGACAAAAATATGTTCGAAGTCGAAGACGAGCATTACTGCGAACGCATTAAATTTATAGAGCATCCTTTTGACGGCATTTTTGTTGGGGTTAAAAGCGTCTGCATGATGCTCTCTTGCTGCTACGACGAGGACGCAAAAATAATTTTTGAAAAATACAATCCGATTGATGTTGCTATTATATATTACCAAGCAGGGAGAAAGCGTTTAGTGCCGCTAGACAAATTGAGCGTTGTGGAGGCGAAAAGCCGTGAATGACGCGCCATGCCGCGACTGCGCGAGCCGCTAGGTCGGCTGTCACGCGGGATGCGAGAGATACAAGGCGTATGCCGACGGACGGAAGACGGCGCTGGAAAACCGCTACACGGCTTGCCTAGAGGGAACAGGCAGAAAGCGCAGTCACGAACGCTGGCTAAAATTTCAGAGAAAGGCGCAAAAAGGAGGTTAATAATGCAGTTGACGGAAGTGGACAAGCGAACGCTGCTTGATACGCGGAAAAAGCGCAAGGCGTATATGAGAACGGAGGAAGCCTACGAGGAAGAGAAAGCGGCTTATCTGACGGCGCAAAAGCTCACGGGTATGCCGTCCGGCTCGTCCAGCGGTGCAGGGCTTGAAGCCTATGTCATGCGGCGCGACAAGGCTTTCGAGGCGCTGCAAGCCGCAAGCATGGCATATCTTACGGCAATTTCAGCGGCGCTTGAGGTGATCGACAAAATTGTGCTGCAAATCGAAACACTCGAGAAGGTCAGCCGAGTGCGAGAGTTTTGCAAGGCGTATTTTATCGAGGGATTGTCCGTCACCGAGGCGACGGCGCGTCAAGGGCTGGCCGAAAGCACGGGCTGGGCGTACAAGAGGGAGATTATAGGCGACTTGCAGTAGACTTATAGAGCGGTCGGAGCTACACATAGAGTGCGACCGTGTGATAACATTACAATCAGCGGAGAGCGCAAAGCGCAGGACGCTGGAAAAAAATCAGCAGCAAAGCCGCGGCGAATGTCACGGCTTTTGTTTTGGGGTGATTTGTGCTTTACCTCCGGCGCAGATCGGGACGCAACGCAACAGAGACGCAGAGTGGGAGCGGCGTTGCTTATGCTGATTCAGGAGGATGTGCATGGAGGCGGAATCATGGAGATCAAGCGCGTCAAGCTGTCGGAAATCCGACCATACGAAAAGAACCCGCGCAGGAACGATAGCGCGGTTGATGCTGTCGCCGCGTCAATTAAAGAGTTCGGCTGGCAGCAGCCCATCGTCGTTGACAAGGACGGGGTTATCATTGCCGGACACACTCGATACAAAGCCGCGAAAAAGCTGAAATGCAAGGAAGTCCCTGTTGTATACGCGGACAACCTGACCGAAGAGCAGGTCAAGGCGTACAGGCTGGCGGACAATAAGACAAGCGAGCTTGCGGAGTGGGACGCTGATCTGCTTTCCGAGGAATTGCTTGATCTTCAAGATTTCGACATGGGGCAGTTTGGGTTCGATGATTTTAACGCAGACACTCAGGAGTCAGAAAAAGAGACTTGATAAAAGCGATCAAAAGAATGAAAGATGAATTGACGCTGTATGACAGTTACCATGCTCATGCAAAAAGGTAAAAGGGGAGTGCGAAGATGTGCCGACGGTGGACTGGGAGCGGATAAGATCCGAGTATATAGCAGGCGGCGCATCCATACGCAATCTGGCTGACAAGTACGGGATTTCAAAGGACGCAGTCGGACGAAAAGCGAAAGCGGAAAAGTGGAAAGAGACCCGCGACAAAACCGCGACAAAAGTGCGACAAAGGACAACTGAGCGTATTGTCGCACAGAAAGCAGACGAAGCAGCGAATAACGCTGTTATTGCCGCAAGAATTCGGTCAAAGCTGCTTCTCCGACTGGAAAGCGAGATAGACGCTCTGCCCGGTAGCATCGGAACGGAGAGCGCGAAGGACATCGTAAAGTCTGAGAAGAACGGAGGAAGACGCGAGGTCATATCGAAGCGCTGGCGGCTTCGCGATCTGACGGCGGCTTATAAAGATTTGACGGCAGACATGGACTTAGCGGATGTTGACACCGAAGACATTGACGCGACACGCGAAGAGGTATATGGCGATGAAGACACGTAAATATATGCCTGTTTTCAGCCCGAAGCACCTCTCGTATATCCGAGCCTGCCGGAAAAATATGTATAACATCGCCGAGGGAGCTGTTCGCGCCGGAAAGACGGTTGATAATGTTTTTGCCTTCTGCACCGAGCTTGAAACTTGCCCGGACAAGATACACCTCGCGAGTGCTTCGACATCTCCAACGGCAAAACTGAATATCGGGGACTGTAACGGGATGGGCATTGAAGCCCAGTTCCGTGGACGCTGCACATGGGGCAAATATCGAGGGAACGACTGCATCCGCGTCAGGACGAAGACGGGAGAGAAGATTGTAATTTTTGCCGGAGCTGGAAAGGCAGACAGCTTCAAGCGAATCCGAGGAAACAGCTACGGCATGTGGATTGCAACGGAGGTCAATCTTCACCATGAATCTTTCATTCAGGAGGCGTTCAACCGAACCGCTGCGGCAAAGCTGAGAAAGTTCTTCTGGGACTTGAACCCAAGCGCACCCAATTCTCCGATCTATGAAAAATATATCGACCTGTACCGCATAAAGCAGGAGCGCGGAGAATTGCCGGGTGGATGCAATTACGAACTGTTTCTGATGCGCGACAATGCGACAATATCCGACGAGAGATTTGCGGAAATTGTCGCGCAGTACGACCCGCAATCCGTATGGTATAAGCGGGACATTGAGGGAAAGCGCGTATCTGCCGAAGGCATGATCTACCCCGGCTATTCCTCAGCGCTCGAAACACCGTTCACGCCGCCACGCTGGCGTGACGTTTTCATTTCCATTGACTACGGCACACAAAACGCCTTCGCTGCCCTGCTATGGGGCAAAAGCGAGGGCGTTTGGCATATTTTCCGGGAATATCGCTACTCAGGGCGTGACACGCAGGCGCAAAAGACTGATGAGGACTATGTGCGCGACATGGAGCGGTTCGTCAGCGAGAGTCTGCCGGAAGACCAGCAGCGCGGCGTGATGACGATCATTGACCCTTCTGCTGCATCGTTCATCGCGGCGCTCAGGCGCTCGCGACTTGCTTTCCGCGTTCGCAAGGCAGACAACGACGTGCTGGACGGCATCCGCGACGTTGCGGTTTGCTTGCAGCGCGGCGACGTGCGGATTTTCGACAATCTGCCGGAGCTGCGGAAGGAGTTTGACGGCTATGTTTGGGACGATAAAGCAGATGACAAGCCGATCAAGGTAAATGACCATCTGATGGACGCGCTGCGCTATGGCGTGCGCACCATGCGGCTTGTCAAGCCAAAAGAAGAGTATAAAAGCCCATTTTTCGCATAAGGAGGTGATGGCGTTGCTGACGTGGCAGGATTTCCCGACAGACGAGGATAAAATTCCCGATTTCATCTCGCAAATGATTTCAGAGCACAAACAAAATGAAGCGGTTGAAATGGCGCGGACTGCCAATTTGTACGACCATCAGAAGAACAAGACCATCAATGAATATGTGCAGAAAATCTATTCGTCTGCCGGAGTATCGGTGCAAAACTATGTTGCGTCAAACAACAAGATCGCGTCGAATTTCTTCCGGAGGTTGAATACGCAACTCTGTGCCTACTCGCTGGGCAACGGCGTGACCTTTGCAAGCGACAAAGACACCAATGGAAAAGCGAAGCAGGGCGGCGGGACTAAAGCAAAGCTGGGCAAGACGTTTGATACTGAGTTATACAGAGCTGGATATCTGGCACTGATTCATGGCGTCAGTTTCGTGTTTTTCAACTTTGACCACATCCACGTCTTCCCGCTGACTGAGTTTGTGCCGTTGTGGGACGAGAATGACGGCACGCTGCGCGCCGGTCTGCGGTACTGGCGCATTGACGACACTAAGCCGACGATTGCCGTGCTGTACACCGAAGACGGTTACAGGAGGTTTAAATCAAAAGCTGGGTATGCGCAATTTGAGAAAGATGGAGATCTGCGCGCGTACAAGCAGACCATCTCGAAAGCGCCTGCCGATGCGGAGCCTGAGGTTATCGCTGAGGAAAATTACAGCCGCCTGCCGATTGTCCCGCTGTGGGGAAGTCGATTGCATCAGTCGACGCTTGTCGGTTTGCAGCAAAGCATTGACAGCTATGATCTGATTCGGTCTGGATTTGCAAACGATTTGCAAGACTGCGCGCAAATCTATTGGATTCTTGAAAACTATGGCGGTATGGATGACAAGGATTTGCAGAAATTCCGCGACCAAATCCTCTTACAGCATATCGCAGTCGCAGATACGCATGATGGCGGCGGTATCAAGCCGTATACGCAAGACGTACCGTATGCTGCGCGGACGGCGTATTTGCAGACCATCAGGCAGGATATCTACGAGGATTTCGGAGGGTTTGACACCAAAGCGATTTCCGCGTCTAACCAGACTGCAACGGCGATTAACTCCGCGTATCAACCGCTTGACGAGAATGCGGATGACTTTGAAAATCAGCTCGAATCCTGCATTCGGTCGATTCTGGGGCTGATCGGCATTGATGATGTCCCCGTTTTCAAGCGAAACCGCATCAGTAACCAGCTTGAGCAGGTACAAATGCTGATGCTGGAAGCAACGTATCTCGACAGACAGACGATCCTTGAGAATCTGCCGAATATCTGCATCGACAAAGTGCCGGAGATCATGGCGCGGCTGGACGAGGAAACGGAAGGACGGTTCGTGCGCGAGGAATCGGAGGAGGAAACGACATGAAGCGCTACGGCATACCGTACAAAGGGAGCAAAAACAGCATAGCGCGGAAAATAGTCAGTTTTCTTCCGTCAGCTGATGTTTTGATTGATATCTGCGCTGGCGGTTGCGCTATAACACACGCAGCGCTTGAAATCTGTGAAGGGCTTGCACCAAAGTGGGAGCGGATTATAGCGAACGACATTTGCGAAATGCCGTTAAAACTGTTCAAGGGCGCAATATGCGGAGAGTATGCGGATGAAAAGCGCTGGATTGATCGAGAAACGTTTCAAAAATTGAAAGACGTTGACCCATATGTAAGATATTGTTGGAGCTTTGGGAATAACGGAATCGACTATCTATATGCGCAGGAAGTAGAGCCGTGGAAAAAAGCGCTGCACTATGCGCGGGTTTTCGGCGACGTGTCGCTCCTGCGAAATATGGGAATTGATGGAGACGGAAGCCGCACTGACGTTCTGGCGCATGAAGCCGAGTACAAGGATAAATATATTCGATGGTGGCTTTCACATCAGAAATATTCCCCGGCAGAGCTTGACGAACTGATTAAAAACGCGAAAGCAGATATCGAGAGAGACGAGGAAGAACTGAGGGCGTATCTTCTGAAAGCCTTGAAATCATCAGGCTTGACGCAGGCTGAGGTTCAGCGTCGTCTCGGAACGCAGATGGCGGGGCATTACTTCGGGCACTCACAATGGGAGTTCCCAACGCGGGAAATGTACAAACGTATGCAGGAGTTTATGCCGCTTCCCGAAGATTACAACGAGCTTGTCGGATTGTACAGGCTCAGGCAAAGGCTGCAAAGGCTGGAAAGGCTGGAAAGGCTGCAAAGGCTGCAAAGTCTGCAAAGTCTGCAAAGTCTGGAAATCTCGTTAGAAAGCTATGAGAACGTCAAAATCCCAGAGAATAGTGTGATTTACGCAGATATCCCGTATCGAGACACGGACTGCGGCAGTTATGAAGGATTCAACCACGAATCCTTTTTTAATTGGGCAGCGGTGCAGAAAACTCCCGTATTCATCAGCAGCTACAAGGTGGACGATGAGCGCTTCGCGTGCGTTTTTGAGTGCGACAAGCGATCACTCAACAACGGGAAAGGTTCCGGGAAACTGATGAAGGAGCGGATTTATGCGAACACGGCGGGGGTGACGGCGCTTGACAGATCAGGCGGTTCGGTGGACTGACAAGCAGATCGAAGAGCTAGAGCGGCGCATCCGCGACGTGTACACCGACGCGGCGGCTGATATCCAGCGCAAACTCGACAAGTTTATCGCGAAATTCCGCAGGGACGACAAAAAGTACCGTGCGCAGCTCGAAGCGCGAGAGATCACGCAAGAGACGTACCGCGATTGGCTGGCGGGGCAAGTGTTTCAGGGAAAGCGCTGGCGACAGATGCTTTCCAACATGACCGAGACGCTGACGCACAGCAATGAGCTTGCGATGCAGATCATCAACGACACGACCCCGGAGGCGTTTGCCTACAATGCCAACTGGTCGAGCTACACGCTCGAAAAGGGCGCGCGAATCAACATGGGCTTTGAGCTGTACGACGCATCAACCGTCAAGCAGCTTATCCGCGACCAGCCCGACCTTCTGCCGCCGTCGAAGGTGGACATACCAGCGGACAAGCGCTGGAATCATACGCAGATCACGCAGCAGATCACGCAGGGCATTATCCAAGGCGAACCGCTTGAGACGGTCGTGAAGCGATTGCAGCGCGTGACGACGGCAAACGAGGTCAGTGCAAGGCGACACGCGAGAACCGCGATGACATACGCGCAGAACGCGGGACGCATCGAAAGTTATCATCAGGCGGCAAAGCGGGGTATCAAGCTGCAAAAGGAGTGGCGGGCGACGCTAGACAACCACACACGCCATTCTCATGCTATGCTTGACGGGCAGCACGTAGACGTAGACAAGCCGTTTCAAAGCGAGCTGGGCGAGATCATGTGTCCGGGCGACCCGAACGCAAGACCCGCGAACGTGTACAACTGCCGGTGTGCGCTCGTGTCGTACAATCCCAAGTATCCGCCGCGAAATGAAACGCGGCTCGACAACATCACCCGCGACACGATACCGTTTAAGACCTACGCGGAGTGGGCGGGATGGAAGGAGGCGCACAATGGCGGGAAACCTGATCGACAACAGCGCGGCGTTTTTGGCAGAGCTGGAACGCGCAAAGGCGCGGGCGCTTGAGACCATCGGTCAGCAAGCCGAGCGATACGCGAAAGACAAGTGCCCCGTCGGAACGGTTGAAAGCACGGGAAAAAAAGGGTACATCGGTGGAACTTTAAGAAACAGCATCACGCACAGGGTTGACGATGACGCGGTAAGCGTGGGAAGCAACGTCGAATATGCCCCATATGTCGAGCTGGGCACCGGGCCGTATTTTGAAGCACCGCCTGAATGGGAGCAGTTCACAACGACGCGAGGAAGCGGCGTTGGCAAATCCTACGTCAGACCCAGACCGTACATCAGACCCGCGATTGAAGATCATCGAGAAGAATACAAGGAAATCATGCGAGACGAGCTGTCAGGAGGTTAAAAATGGGGCTTATCAAGTGGTTCAGGCGCGAGAAAATCCGCCGGGGAGCGCGGAAAGAGATCAAACAGGCGCGAGAAGCCGCACCCGGCACAAGGCAAGGTCAACGCGCACTGGCGCGGAAGATCGAGAAAATCAGGGCAAAGGCAAACAAGGAAATTGACAAGCACCGCTGAGAGCAGCGGTTTTTCTTTTGGCAAAAACGGCAAAGTACCGCCGTTTGCATATAAAGCGAAGGGCGAAGAACAGCCCCCGAAGTAAAGGAGCGTAAACATGGCATTCACGAGAAAATTTCTCAAGGCGCTTGGTTTGACCGAGGAACAGGTTGACAGCGTGGTTGAGGCGCACACGGAAACCGTTGACGGGCTGAAAAGCCAGATGGCGGGCTACAAAGCCGACGCTGAGAAGCTGGAAGGCGTTCAGAAGGAGTTGGACGATCTGAAAGCCAAGGGCGGCGGAGAGGACTATGAGGCAAAGTACAACAACGAGCACGCAGCGTTTGAAAAGTACAAGAGCGACCAGACCGCCAAGGAAGCGGCGGCACTGACCGAGCGACTGTACCGCGAACAGCTGACGGCGCTTGGCATCACTGGAAAGCGAGCTGACAGCATCGTTCGTCTGACCGATCTTTCTGCCGTGAAGGTCAAAGATGGCAAGCTGGAAGACGCTGACGGCGTGAAGAAGGGCATCCAGGCCGACTATGCGGATTTCATCCCAAACACCAATACGCACGGCGCGAATGTGGATAATCCGCCCGACAACAACGGCGGCGGGGCATCCAGCCGTGCGGCACAGGTTGCCAAGGATTATTACGCCGCGATTTATGGCGCGGCAGAAGGAGCGAAAAAATGAGCTTTATCAAAGCTGAAAACGGCGCGGTTTACGCGCCTGGTTATTTTCTGGTTCATCCCGAAGACGTAACACGGGAGACTTGCACGGTCAAGGCAGACCACGAGAACGTCAAAACCGCCACAAACGGCGGCAAGTATGTTCCGGCTGGGTCTGTCATCCCGGCGAATGACACAACGGCGGTCGGAATCCTGTATGAGGATGTGGACGTGTCCAGCGGTGACATGCCGGGGTCTGTCGTTACGCGCGGAGCTGTCTATGAGGACAAGATTTCTCCGGCGGTTGATACGGCTGCAAAGACGGCGCTGAAAGGCATCACCTTTGTTGCCACTGCCCCGGCGATCACGCGCCCGTACTGAAAGAGGTGAAGAAAAATGGCTGAAATGTTTGAAAACAACATCCTGGGTTTTATCCCGCAGAAAGACTGGCTGAACATCCCGTTCCAGGTTACCCGCCCGAACGACCCAATTGACGGCCTGTTTGGCGACACGCGAACCGCGAATCTGGTAGCCTACTGGCAGAGCATCGCGGCGCAGTATCAGATCCCCGTTATGGCACAGTTCCACGGCTTTGATACCGAAGCACGAACGACCTTCCGCGTTCCGGTCGATACGCACAACATCGAAAAAGGTCTGATTAAAGTCAAAATCAATCAGTCCGAGCGCATGCGCGCTCTTCTGCGAAGCGGTGTGCAGCAGAATGACATGTACGATTATGTCATCCGCGATGGCATCAACCTGTCGGAGCAGGTCGTGACGCGCACGAAGGTTGCCAAGAACGAGATGCTGGCAACGGGCAAGGTAACGATCAAGGAGAATAACCTCGACCTGACCGTTGATTACGGCGTGCCGTCCGGGCAGACCTCCAAGATGCTTGATCTGTCCGAGAGCGCTAACGTGCCGAAGCTGCTGCAAGCGCTGATCGATGAGGCAACCGACAATGGTGTGACGCTGACTGGCATTTACACCAGCAAGGCGAACATCACCAAAATGCGCAGCAATGCGGCGATTCAGAAGGCTGTGAACGGCAACGTTGGCGCTGGCGCGCTTGTCCGCGCGGACGCTTTCAATGCCTATCTCAATGAGGAGTTTGGCATTCAGCGCGTTATCGCAAACGATTTGACCTATGCGGTCGAAAATGGCGTCGGCACGAATGGCCGCCCGAACAGAACGACAAAGCGCTACTACCCGAAAGATAAGATCACACTCTTCGCGGCGAATCCTGCTGGCCGTCTGGGCGAAGGTCTGTGGGGTGACCCGCCGGAGACTGACGCGGGCGCGTTTATGCAGGTCGGCGCGAGCGGCGTAAGCCCGTATGTCTACGTTTCACAGTGGATGGAGCAGGACCCGGCGGTGCTGTGGACGAAGGCAAGCGCGCTCTTTATGCCGGTGCTTTACAATCCGAACAGCCTGTATATCGCGTCTGTGACGGGGGAATAACGGAGCTGTCCGAAACGCCTACACTTCAAAGCGCAAATCTTGGCGGCATGACAAAGGCTGAATTGCTGGCGTATGCCGCCGAGAAGGGCGTTGAGGGTGTCGGCAGCTCGATGAACAAGGCGGATATCGTGGCGGCGATCAAAGCCGCAGAAACGGAGTAAACCAATGCTTGAAGCGGTTTTGACGTATCTGCATAACTGGTTTCCCGTCAGGTGTGACGCTGGGACGTTCAAAATCGCTTCCGGCATCCCTGACGTTGACTTCTTGAGACCGGGGCAATACTACCGCATTAAGGGCAGCGTGTTTTCCGACGGGCTGCACATCTATCAGAGCGGCGAGACGCTGGCAGATGAAACGTTCAGCGGCGAAATTTGGGCGCTGGCAATCCCGAAAAGCGTCAAAGAGCTTTCGGAAGAAATCGCCGCGTACACGGAAAAGAACCCGGTGACAGACAAGATTTCCGAGAGTTTTGGCGGTTACAGTTACTCCCGCGCATCCGGCACGACTGGTGCGCCGACGGGCTGGCAGGGGGCTTTCGCCTCCCGCCTTGCCCCTTATCGGAGGATAAACGATGATTAACGCAGAGCTGATCGAGAAATTTTCCCAGCCGTGCGTGATGCTGGAAAAAAAGCGCGTCCCTGACGGGCTGGGTGGCTTTGAAACGAGCTGGGCGGACGGTGACGAGTTCGACGCGGCGATTGTCAAAGATCAGAGCTTGCAAGCACGTGTCGCCGAGAAGCAGGGCGTTTCCAGTGTCTACACCATCACGACGGCGCGAGGCGTTGCGCTTGAGTATCACGAGGTTTTCCGCCGCGTTTCTGACGGGGCAATCTTTCGCGTGACGAGCGACTACACCGACAGCAGACCGCCCGACGTGGCAACGTTTGACTTTGAGCAAGTGACGGCTGAGAGGTGGGAGCTTCCGACATGACTGAGACGGCAAAGGCGCTATACAGCTTTTATTCCGGGTTCGGCATTGACGCATACCCAGAGAGCAACGTGCCGGAGAACGCGAAACTCCCATACATCACCTACACCGTCATTGAGCCGGACTGGCGAAACGCTGCAAGCCATCAGGCGCGTGTGTGGTATCGGTCTGAGAGCTACAAGGGCATATGCGCCAAGGTTGACGAGATCACAAAGGCGGTGGGTGAGCTGGTTATGCTTCCAACCTTAAACGGCTACGTTGCCATTCGCCCCGCTGACCCGCTGGTGCAGTATCAGCCCATCGCAAACCCGGAAATCAAAGTCGCGTATCTCAATTTTCAAATCAATTCGTACCAATCGAGGTGATATAAATGGGCAAACCTGTAACGGCTGTCAGACCGCAGACGTTTGAGCGGTTGCAGCTCAACGCGGGCGCTTTTCTCAAAAATTTTGACCTGAGCACCTATACCGAATACAGCGCGCTCGAAGAAGCACTTTTCGCCGCCATTAAGGACGGCACAAAGGCGCTGGGTGCGACGCGAGGCGGCGGCACATTTACCGCAACGCCAACCATGCGCAGCATCGAGGCAGACGGAAAGCGGTATGAGTTCAAGGGCAGTACGGTCATTGATACTTGGGATATCAAGCTGACCGCGACGCTTATGGAGATCACGCCGGACAACTTCACGCTTGCGCTCGGCACGGCTGAGAAGACCGAGGACAAGTCTTTCACAACCGGAAAGAAGACCACGATCAAACTGCGAACCAACATCGAAGACGGAGACTATATCCAGAATCTTGTCTGGTTTGGCAACACGTCCAAGGGATTTGTCGCCATCGCGCTTGACAATGCGCTGAACAACACGGGCGTGACGTTGACTTTCAGCGACAAGGGAGAGGGCACAATCCCGGTCGAGTTCCACGCTTATCAGGACACCGTGGAAAACAACGAGTACGCGCCTTGCGCGATCTATTTCTTCGAGGAAGCGGCGCAGTAACAACACGCCGAGGGCTTTGCCTTCGGCGCTTTTCTTTTTTGAGGTGAGAAGAAGATGAAACTTTCGGAGATGAACGGCGAAGAGCTGTCTGTCTGTCTTTGCAAAATCGCAGAACCGCTTGAGAGGATCGGATTTGACAAGAAGACGACAGAAACCTTTCAGGAAATCGCTAATTTGAGCAAAAGCGGCATGAACAACATCCAGCAGGCCTCTATGATGATCGGCAAATTCATTCCTCTGCTGCTGGGCGACCACAGGGAGGACACGTTCGCGATTCTGGCGGCAATCAACGACAAAACCGTTGATGAAATCCGCAGTCAGAAGGGCGTACAGACCATCAAGGAGCTGAAAAACGCACTCGCAGACCCCGATCTGATGGATTTTTTTACGTCGTCCGTGCATACGGTCGGAAAGCTGTAACGGCGGCGATTTACAGGCACGGAGCACCGCCGACAATCGCGGCACTCTCCGACCTTTTGGCAGATGATCGTCAAAAGTGGCTGGGAGACGTGTACAGCGCGAAGATGCTTTCCGCCATCTGTCAGGCGATGGGAAGCGAACCCGTGAGCTATGAAGAGTTTGTCGGGCTGGTGGAGCAGGACAACCGAACAGGGCAGGAGATCATCAACGACCTGCTCGAAGAACACGAGAGAAGAAAAAAAGCAAGAGGGGAGGGGTAAAGCATGGATTTGTTTACGCTTGTGGCCAAAATCGGGCTGGATTCGAAGGAGTACGAGCAGGGAATCAAGGGCGCAAAGCAGGGCTTTGAAAAGCTCGATACGTGGATGGTTGCAAAGGCGCAGCTGATTGCAGACGGCGTAAAGCGCGCATTTTCGACGATTGCGGACTTTGCCAAGGATGCGGTCACAGCCGCAGCCGATGTGGCGGCAGAAAAGGCGCAGTTTGCAGCGACCTTTGAAGGCATCGAGGAAGCCGCGAACGGCGTTCTTGCCAGCGTCAGCAATGACACAGGCATCCTTGCGACGCGCTTGCAGCAGGTCGGCACCAAGGCGTTCAGCCAGTTCAAGGGTGCAGGCATTGACGCGGCGGGGGCACTCTCGATGATGGATGAGTATACCCGCATCGCGGCTGACGCGGCGGCGTACTACGACATCAGCCTTGAGGATGCAGACGTGCGCTTGCGCTCTTTCCTGCGTGGCAATACCGAGGCGGGCGACGCTATCGGCCTTTTCACGTCGGAAAGCCAGCGAAACTCCAAGGCTGTCGAGCTGTACGGTAAAAAGTGGACGAAGCTAACCGAAGCACAGAAACAGAACCTCATGCTCAACGTCGCGCAAGAAATCTATGACCAGAGCGGCGCAACCGGGCAAGCAGCGCGTGAAATGGACGGCTGGGTGAACGTCGTCGGAAACTTGCAGCGCGTCTGGAAAGACGTTATCGCGATTATCGGCGCACCATTTTATGAATCATTAACACCTGTTGTACAAAAGCTGTCAAATTTTCTCGGCGATGATACGATTCAAATGAGAATCGGGATGCTTGCATCGAGTTTGTCAGACGCTACCGGCTGGGTCTTTGACGGTATCATTGACCTTCTGGATAAAATTCTGGAATGGAGCAGCGGAGACGAGGAATTCAAAATTGATATTCACATTCCGACATGGGAAGAGATTCAGACTACCGCTGAAACTGCGCTGACAACCATTCAAAATGGCATTAAGGGCTTTGCGACGTGGACGCTGGGCGCGTTTACGCTGGACGGCGTTTCCATCCCTGAGATATTGCAGACGGCCAAGACATGGTGGAACGGTCAGGGTGCGAACACATACGAGCGCCTGAAATCTGTATTTACGTGGACGCTTGGAAACTTTGTTGCCCCAAATGTTGAAGGATTCTTTGACGGTGCTTCAACATGGTGGGAAGAAACGGCACAGCCTGCGCTCACAGCGATCACACAATGGTCGTTTGGCGAGCTGATCGTTCCTGCGTGGGGAGATTTCGCACTGAGCGTCAAAAACTGGTGGATAAATGATTTTTTACCCTCCATGACCGCTATTTTGACATGGAATCTGGGCGATCTGAAATTGCCAAGCATCGAAGACGTACAAGAAAAGATTTCTACATGGTGGAACACAGTCAAAGCAGGATTAAAACTATCGTTTAGTGCATCGTATAGCCGAACGTTCAGCCAAGCCGAGCTTGAACAAGGACAAAAGGACTACAAGGACGAAATAGACGCGATTTCAAGCCCTTCACTTGCTCCGTGGTCAAGCAAGAAAAACGCGCCGAGCAAGGCAACCGGCCTTGACTATGTGCCATATGACAACTTCATCGCCAAGCTCCACGCAGGAGAAACCGTTCTCAATCGCGCTGATGCGACGGCGTACCGTGCGAGAAACGTCGGTGGTATCAGCGCAGAAAGCCTCAGTCAAGCCGTCGCCGTCGCCGTACGAGAAGCGCTTGACGGCGTGGGCGTGTACATGGGCGCGGATAGAGTGGGCGATCTTGTGACGCAGCGCGTGAGCCGCAACATTGCCAAGGGTGCAAGAGCTATGAGGTATGCAAACGTATGATGACGAGATACGCCTGCCGGTTGAACGGCATTGATCTGTCGAGCATTGACCCGGCAATCTATGTGCTTGACGTGAGCACCGTTTCGCCCGTGCGCGATCTTGTGACGACACCACTTGCAGGGAGAAATGGGCAGCGAATCACGAAGCGCACGACGAACAGCCTGAGCGTCGATGTAAAATTTGAAATCCACGAGCAGAACACCGTTCGCCGCGCCCTCATCGCGGAGAAAGTGACGGAGTGGGCGATTCTCGGCGGCATTCTGACGACGAATGACCGACCTGAAAGGCGGCTGCACGTCATTTGCGAGACGTTGCCGAACTTCTCCGCGTTGCGCTGGACGAACAGCCTGACGGCCACGTTCACGGCTTTTGAAATCCCCTTTTGGGAGAGCGAATACCCGCGAAACGCGACGGTTGACGGGAACGGCGAAGCTCAAATGATTGCGCCGGGTTTTGCGGACGATTCCCGCGTGTGGGCAAGCGTGACCAATGCCGGAACGGACGCGATCACGACCGTAGACCTGACAGCCGGACAAACCGCGCTACACTTCTCCGGGCTTGCACTCCCTTCCGGCTCGGTGCTGGAAGTCGGAACGGACGAGCACGGCGTTTTTTATGCGCGAATCGGAAGCGAAAGCGTACTGAGCAAACGGACAGCAGAATCGAGTGACGAGCTACGGCTTGAAGCCGGGAAGTTTGGCAAGCTGTCCGTCTCCACAGACGGAAAAGCAAAGACGAGATTCGGCGTGAGGGGGTATTACACATGAGTGTAAGGCTTCCGCGTCTGCTTGACGCGCAGCTCCGCGAGGTGTGCCGCCTCCATCCCGTTACATTGTCCATCAACGAGCGGCTTGTACCGCCGCATGATGCTTCCATGACGCTTCCTCCAGGCGAGGGAGCGCCTTTCCATGCATGGGTAGAGCTTTATACCATCGACGGCAGCGCGGGCTTCTACCGAGTTTCTGGCGCTTCTGAGTGCTATGTCATCACAGGAGACGTTGACCTAGAGCACAGCGCGGCGATTCTCGGCGACGCGATCATTCCCGGCGAGGGGAAGTACAGCGGAACGTGCGCCGAAGTGCTGACGGCGTTGCTGGCAAATCAGACGACGCTCATAAACGGTCAAAAGCCTTGGGTTCTCGGCACTTGCGCGAAAAGTTCGAGCATCGAATATGCGTATGACTGCAACAACATCCTGTCTGCGATGACAGAAGTGGTCGGCGACGAGAAAGACGGCTATGCGCTCGAATTTGACGATACGCACGGCTTCCCTTGGCGTGTGAACGTTGTATCGGTCGAAACAACCGCGAGTTGCGAGGGACGACTGAGCCGAAACCTCGAAAGCGTCAGCATCTCGATATCCGATGACGAGTTCTGCACGCGGATTTACTGCAAGAGTCTCCCAGAGCCGCACTACATCGACGGTCCGACCGTCAGCGTGTGGGGAATCATCACGAAGACGATCACCGCCGGAGAGGGCGTGACCGCCGAAAGCCTGCAAAGCTACATCACGCGATATCTGGAAGACCACAAAAACCCGCGAATTAGTATTGAGATCAACGGAGTTGACCTTGCGACCGCGACCGAGGAAAGCCTCGATTCTTTCCGAATCGGACGACTTTTCCGGCTTGCGCTCCCCGATTATAGCGTGAAGATGGAAGAGCGAATCCTCGTGCGCAGCATCACCGACGTTTACGGCGACCCGCGCGGCGTAAGGCTGACGCTTGCAAGCAACATCCGCGACACGGCGGAAGACCTCGTGCGGCTGGACAACACCGTTACAGGCGGATCGTCGAAGAACAGCACAAAAAAGTATATCGGCGGCGGCAAAGGCACCGGCCTGTCGAAAACGTCCGTGCTCGATATGCTCAAAAAGACCGATTCCTTCACCAGCGCAACGGAAGCATGGGTTAAAGAGGCTGGCGTGAAGATTGAGGCGAATCACGCCGATCTATACGCGACGAAGCAAGCGATCACGGGAAATTGGGCGGGAGACGTTGAGACGATTAACGCCTTGATTACCGCATCGAGCGACAACGGCGGCCTTGTATCAATGCTTGTCGGTCGGCACAACAAGCTCGAAGATGTGAACGCCGCCATCTCTGCAACCGCCGCCGGAGGCGGCCTGATCAACATGAAAGCCGATGCAAAGACGGTTACAGACATGGGAAAACGTCTATCGTCGGCGGAAATCACGCTGAACGGCGCAGACGGGCAGATCGGCCTTGTGGGGCGTGTCGAAACAGCAGAAGGAAATATCAAGTCCGCAGAGGTCAAGATTGACGGTCTGAACAGCGCAATTAAGCTGAAAGCGGATTCATCCGTAACGGACGCACTCGGCAAAAGAGTTAGCAGCGCAGAAGTTAAAATTGACGGATTAAACAGCTCGATTAGCCTGAAAGCGGATGCGACTGTAACGGACGCGCTCGGTGAAAGAATTAGCAGCGCAGAAGTCAAGATTGACGGCCTGAACAGCGAGATCGAGCTGAAAGCGGACAAGATCACGCTGAACGGATATGTGACCGCGAACCAGCTTAAAACCGAATTTACGAATTTTAAGAGCGGCATATCGGACACGTTGTATGTTAGAGCACTCAGTGCGACGGGTTTTGAGTGCGGAAGCCTAAAACTCAACGGATACGGTATCTCGCTAAAACAGCAAAATGTTGTAACGTCCGTAGGCCGTACAAAGCGGTATGCGCTGGGCCCGAACGGAGAAACGAAAATCGAATTTTATGAGTGCTCAAGCATAAATAACACCACCATTTACTATGCGTCTTGGGAGTGATCGAGGAATGGATATTGATAATTTGATTCTCCGGCTCGGAAATGTCGGGCTGCTGCTCGAATCTGTGGAAACAAAGGGAGAAGGAAACCTGAACAACTTGCTGGCCGCCATCCAGCTCACCCGAAAAACCATTAATGAGTTAAAGGAGGTTGTAAACGGTGAAAATCACGACAAGCAAGGGGAAAGTGTTTGACATCGTCTTCATCTGCTCCCCTCTCAGTGCCCCACAGCATGTCATCATTGAGATGCGCGACAGCCGGCCGCTTTCAGAAATCGCAGCCGACTTCGAGGGGCTTGAAAACCTCAAGAAAGAGGACGATACGCGCGGCTCGTCGGTGTATGAAATGTATGAAGGCTTCTCGCGCCTCGTGGAAATACACCGATACGCGGATGGAAGCGTTCGCCTGACGCTCGAAAAGGAGTGATGACCTTTGAATCTCGGCGTATTCAAGCGCAGAATTGACGTTGACGCTGAAATCCAGATGACCCCTCTAAAGTCGCTGTATGCGTCAGGCGACAAGGACGCGCACGTCTTCGAGCTTTCCCTTTATCGAGGCACCGAAGAAATGGACTTGAGCGGTGCAAGCGCTCAGGGCTATTTTATCCGCGCAGACGGGTATACCGTTCCCATCACGGGAGCGATCAGCGGCAATGTCGTGACCCTCACGCTTTCGGAGGGCTGCTATTACGTCGTCGGAAACTTTAACCTCATCATTAAGGTTTCCACCGCTGAAAGCCGAAAGTCGGTATTTTGGGGAAATGGCTATGTCGTGCGCAGCATGACAGACGCGATTGTCGATGGGGAAAACGTCATCCCGTCGCTTGATGAGCTTCTGGCGCAAATTTCCGCCGCAGAATCGGCGGCGAAGGCCGCGAATCAAGCTGCATCGGCAGCAAACTCCGCAGCAACCAGCGCAGCGCAAGCGGCAAGCGCGGCTGAAACGAACGCATCAGCGGCCAACAGCGCGGCAAATGCGGCCACAGCCGCAGCTTCCACCGCATCAGCAGCAGCCACCAAGATCGACGATATGACCATCACAGCGATCGGCCTTGCGGCGGGCGCAGCGCCGACGGCAGAGCTGACTGAGGTGGGCGGACACTACAATATCGCGCTCGGCTTGCCGAAAGGCGATAAGGGCGACACCGGCGCAACCCCTCAGATCACCGTACAGGTCAAGACCGGCGAGCCTGGCACGGCAGCCAGCGTCAAGCAGACCGGCACGGCGGAAGCGCCGGTGATTGAGCTGACGATTCCGCGCGGCGACACGGGGAGTCTGGGCGCACTGACGATCAACGGCAAAGCGCCGGACGCGGCGGGAAAGGTCGAGCTGACGGCGGCGGATGTTGGGGCGTTGTCCGGCACAGATGCGACGCTGACGCAGGCGGGGAAAGCCGCGGATGCGAAAAAGGTCGGCACAGAGCTTAGTCAGCTAAAGGACGAGAAGGTTAATAAATCCGATGCGCTGACGCTGGAAGAGATAGAAGCAAGCACCGACCTGACGGGCAAAGTGGCGAGCGCTTCAGCGCTCAAGTCACTTGGCACCGATTTTGTCCATACAAAAATTGTAGTGGGCGACACTGACAATGTGGGCGACATGTATCTACAAATTGGCCTGCCTAATATTGTGATTGCTGCCATACTCCTACGGAATTATGGCAGCGACACATATAGCGATATGGCGAGTGCTATTTGCATTTATCTGTCGGGTGACAATTCTTCGTTGATTGCAAAAATTGTCGATGATAACATGACTCCTGTTGCAAGCGCTAAAGTAGCAGTAAAAGTTTATTATGTCGATGCGAAATACTTCGCATCGTAAGGAGTGGCACATGATAAAAGTAAAATTTAGGGGCGCAACCGCCATGAACGATGTGTCTTTTGCGCGCGTAAATAATCATGTCGTTGAGCTTGACGGTATCACCAACGCGCCAACGACAGGGTTTACGACGTGGCGCATAGATGGTGTGACCCAGCTCGGCGATTTCAGAGCCTACACGACCGTTTATCGCACACTTGACAACGCGGTGCAGCTCTCTGACGACGGCAGCGTGTACGTCGAGCCGGATGTGCCGGAAACGCCGGAACCGGGAGAACCGCAACCTACACAGCTTGAGCGCATCGAGGCGCTTGAAGCAACAACCGATGACATCGTTTTGATGATGGCAGATATGATAGGAGGATAAAAATATGAAAACTTTGAACAGCTTGAAAATGAAGATTATGGTTCGCGCGTTCCGCATCCGCATCCGCAACGGCGAGGATTTTGCCGATATCGCGGCGGACTATCCGGCACTGACGGTGGATGATCTGGATGCAATCCGCGAGGCGCTGAATGCGGCGTAAGGGCGCTATTGTCAACTAACTTGATTCTCAAATATGGCGCTTTTGCGCACTTTTGAGAGTCGAGTTAAACATTTCGACGTAAAAAAGTTTGACTTGATCGGTAGGGGGAGGCGAACTTTGAAAAAATGAAAAGCAAAATGGAATACAGAAAGCAAAAACAGCAGGCACGAGAATGGGCTATCAGATATCTTGTTGAGTGCATGCACACTGAGCCGACCGATGAAGCTATCCGGGAATATGCATGCGCTAGAAGACGAGCACTCAAAAAGTTCCATCGTCTTAGAGGGCACATGCTCGGATAAAGGCGGAAGGAGTGTGAAAGCCTTTGATTCAAACGGAAGAAGCCATTCGCGCGGCGCAGGTGCTGATCGGAACGCCTTACAGCGAGCTGGACTGCATCAACCTCATCAAGAAGGTCATCCGCACGGCGCCGGGCGGCGACAAGCGCTACACGACGGCAGGCACGAACGCCCTGTGGGACAGCGACAGCAAGTGCGGCAGATACCGCGATTTGACGTGGAAGCAGACGGGCATTTCCGGCGCGAAGCCGGGGATGCTGGCGTTCATGGGCGTGGGCACGAGCGACGTGAGCCACACCGGGCTGGTGACGGAGCGGGGCACGGTTATCCACTCAAGCAAGAGCCGGGGCGGCGTGGTCGAAACCGCGCTGACGGAAAAAGCGGGGTGGAACGGGCTAGGAAAGCATCGGATGATCGCGGTGGACTATCCAGAAGGAGGAAAGACGGAAGTGAGCGAAGCGGAAAAGATTTTTGGCAACGCGACGGTGAACATCACCAGCGGATATCTCAACATCCGCGATGGCGCAAGCACGCGGTCAAAGGTCATCGCCAAGGCCGCGAACGGCGCGAGGGTGAACATCGTCCGCGAGGCGGGCGGCACAGGCTGGGTCTTCGGCGCGCTGGAAAGCGGTGAGATCGGGTACATGGCAAGCGAGTATCTGGTCGAGGATACGCCAGAAAGCGGAGATCAGAGCGAGACGAGCGGTGAAACGCCGAACACAACGACCCTGCGCAGGAGCGACGGCGTGTACATCACGCTAGCCGGAAAATGGACGATTGCGGAGGATTGACCGATGACCCTACAAAAGCTGCTGGACGGCTTGCGAGCGGCTGTCACGACACACAGCACGCTGACGCTCGTGCTGGTGTACATCACGCTCAACCTGATCGAGATTTCCCCGGTCAAGGTGCAGCCGCTGTCATGGATATTTCGCGGCCTGCGAAAGGCGCTCGTCGGCTCGTTGGAGGAGCGCATGAGCAGGATCGAGGCAAAAAAACGACCTTGAATTTGCCAAAATCTCACGCGCTCGCATCCAGCGGTTTTCCGATGAGTGCTACAACAGCGTCAAACACAGCAAGGAGCACTTCGAGCAAGTTTTTGACGACGTGAAATCCTACGAAATGTACTGTAAAGCACATCCAGAATTTGAAAACCACAAAACAGTTGAAGCCGTCGAAATCATCAAAAACGCTTATCACAAGTGTTTGCAGGAGCATAAATTTTTGTGATGTTGCCCGGTAAAGACCGGGCGGAAAGGAAAACAAAATGAAAATTAACTGGCTGGTTAGGTTCAAAAACAAGACATTCCTCGCGTCTTTCCTGGCGCTCATCATCGCCTTTGCCTACAACATGCTTTCCCTCTTCGGCGTAACGCCTTCCGTGCAGCAGGACGCGCTGTTGACCGCCGTCAACGCGATCCTGACGGTGCTGGGCATGATCGGCGTGATTGCCGACCCGACGACCAAGGGCATCGGCGACAGCGCGCAGGCGATGACCTACGACAAGCCCAAGAAGGAGTGAGGGAGGCGGTTTCTCGTGCGTCTCGACTGCAACAGACGCACGAAAGAAGAAATCGCCCATGACTGCGGCTTTGACGAGCACGTCCGGCTGGGGCAGGTCTTTGACCTGCTCTGGCGTGGTTACAGCATCGTGCAGATCAGCATGACGCTGGGCATGTCTCCGGCGACCGTAAGCCGCAGCATTCGCGAAATCAAAAAACGAATGTCTGCATCTATATATACAGATGATAACACCCCTGCCTGATGGCAGGGGATTTTTTTGTTTATGGCGTCTTTTCGCTGTCTTTCATTTTTGCCCTCGCTTCTTCGATAAGCGGCTTGTGGTATTTTTCTTCCGCCTCTTCTCGGACGGCTATCGCGTCAGACAAAAGACTGTAATTGCCGATGATTTTCTTCTCGCCGTTTACGCCAATCGACACGCCCCAGCCCTTTTTCCTGCTGTTCCAAAATACGCCTTTTCGACCGGATTTATTGTTTTTTGAGACAGATCTCGTCAGCCGGTAAAGGTTGGAGTGCTCTACGTCGCCCAAATGCAGGCACCTGTGCATCTCTTCCAGCGTGTCGGCGTTTATACACCCGCATGATACAGTGCGCCCGCGTTTAATGTCTGTACCGCTTGCCAAACGCTCTTTTCCGCAATCGCAGACGCAGCGGTACAACAGATTTCCCGTTTTGCCGCCATTGCATGATTTGACATCCGTTCGCTCGACGACTGTCAGCCGTCCAAATCTCTTACCGATAAGCTCCTGCTCAAGCATCCTGCCGTCACGCTTACAGCCGCACGATACGACCGCACCTCTTACCAGCTTTGACGCAACCGCGCTGATCTCTTTTTCGCAGTCGCATCTGCATATATATCTGACACTACCCGATTTCTGTTCGTCTCGCCGCAAAACGGTCAAAAAACCGAAACGTTTACCTGTCAAATCCGGCAGTCTATTTTGACAGCCGCAGGATGTTGTTTGTCCACTACGCAGATTGTAAAGCCTATATTGCTTCACGGTGCCGCAAAGCAGGCATTTTGCCTCACACACCGGGATTGTTCGGTTCGGCTTGCCAGGTATCGGATACGGTATGCGCCACTCTCGGATTACCTCAAGATTGCCATAACGAGTCCCCACAGAATCGCCTCCCTCATGTCTCTGTATAATGATATTAGCGCAAGCGATAAGCAAAGTCAATAGTATTTCATTCAAAAATGTTTTATAAAACTATTGACAAGCAAAACAAAATGATTTATAATATACTTGTAAGGAACAAGAAAACAAACAAGAGAACAACCCGGCAGGAGGAAAAAACCATGAAGAAACTTAAAATGAAAGATGTCATCACCCGCGAAGGGTATGAGTGCCTGACCGCCGATGAGCGCCGCGCGCAGCTCAAGGTTGAGCAAGCCAAGGAGTGCAGCGGCCTGCACCGCTACCCCGGCACATGCTCCGCGGTGCTTGATCGCATCCCCGCCGACTGGTGGGACAAGTACAGCGCCGAGCACATCGGTGAGGTGATGCGGCTGCTCAAAGCCGCCTATGATGACGGGCGGCAGTACCCGAGCCCGGACGAGTGGCAGCGCCGAAAGGATTAAAAAAGGGGAGAAGCGAGAGATCGCTCTCCCACTTCTCCCCTTCGCTTAGTCGCGTTTGCTACTAAACAATTCAATATTTCAATCCCACACGGGAGCGACGCTCCCGCGACACCATCATTATAAGACGATCAATCATATTTGTCAAGGAGTGGAAAAGCATGAACATTAAAGAGTTGCGCGCCCTGCGCGGCCTGAGTCAGAAAGAGCTTGCGGACAAGCTTGGTATATCGGCTCAGAATCTTAACAACTACGAGAGCGGCCAGCGCAACCCCGGCAACAAGATTCTGCCTGCGCTGGCGGACGCGCTGGGCTTTTCAGCGGCATACCTGCGGGGTGATGCGCAGCGGCTGGCCGTCTACGACTGGGAGACCGGTCGCACAGAGGCGCTGCCCATCATGGCCGAGACGGTGATCGACGATTACGGCATTTTCTACCTCGTCGAGCACCCGGAAATCGGAATGATTGCTGTGATCCAGTCCGAGGGCGTGCAGTTTACGCCGGCGGACTGGCAGGGTGAGCAGCCTATGACCGTCGATGAGATCGGCACCGCGCGCTGGGTTGACGCGCGCGGTGAAGACACGGTAATGTATAGGGGCTTACCGCGCATCCTCGTTGGCGGCGAGTTTGGGAGGAGGTAAGCGGATGAGCGATGTTCTGTCGCCCCGAATTTGTCCGATTTGTGGCGAACCTGTGCCAAAGGGGCGGATGGTTTATTGTAGTGCAGATTGCAGGAGCAAGGCGGATCGGCGCAAAGATTATAGCCGCAAGGGGCAGAAAGACCGACACCCGCCCTTCCGGCTGCTGACCTGTCCCGTTTGCGGCAAGGTCAGCGAACGCCCGATTAAGTCGAAGCTGTGTGAAGCCTGTCAGCGCGAAAAGGATAAGGCGAATACTGCCGCGTATCGCGCCCGGGCAAAAGCAGGCACATCCAGGCGTCTGGGCGAATCGTATCCGTGCTTGAGCTGCGGAGAGCTTTATACCCTGACCAGCGGCAAGCAACGCTATTGCCCGCGCTGTGCTGCCGCCGAAACAACAAAAAATATTCGAGCGCACAAACGGGCTTATAACGCAAAAAAGCGTGAAGAAGACCCAAACTATTTTATAAATCTCAACAAAGCTCGCCCCCCAAAGGATACTATACGGATCTGTCCTGTCTGCGGAGACTCTTTTGCTGCGTCTTTTTATCATCGCATCTATTGCAGTGAAGAATGCCGCCGAAAGAAAAAATCTGAAAGTCAGAAATGATAAAAACCCGATACAAAACTGACGCGCATCTGATAGGTGCACGTTCTTTTTTTATGCAAAAATGAGGGCAGAAGCAGGTGAGAGCGTGTTTGTTCCATTCAACCCAAACCCTTTTCGTTCTCGCGTCGGCGACTGCGCGATTAGAGCTGTAAGCAAGGCCACAGGTCAAACATGGGAAAGCGTCTTCGTCGCGCTTTGCCTTGATGGTTTCTGTGCAGGGGATATGCCAAACGCGAATCATGTCTGGGGCGCGTATCTTCGGCGAAAAGGCTTCAAGCGTCACAGCATCCCGGAGACGTGCCCGGACTGCTACACGGTTTCGGACTTCTGCCGAGACTTTCCGCGTGGCGTTTACGTTTTGGCGACAAATGGACACGTTCTCGCAGTCGTGAACGGTGATTGGTATGACACATGGGACAGCGGCGGCGAAACGCCCCTGTACTACTGGGAGGGATGATTTATGGCCTATCCGATTCAAGGCTGGCAGCAGCCATACGGCGGTTATTACCCACCTATGCAAGACCAACTCGCGCAGCTCAGATCACAGCCGTACATGCCGCAGCAGCCAGCGCAGCAAGCGCCAGTTCAAAATAGCGGCGGAATCATCTGGGTGCAAGGCGAAGCGGCGGCGAAAAGCTACCCGGTCAGCCCCGGAAGCGGCGTTCTGCTGATGGACAGCGAATCTTTGACGTTTTATCTCAAATCTGCGGACGCAAGCGGTATGCCGTCGATGCGAATCTTTGACTACACCGAGAGGACAGCACCGAGACAGGCCGAGCCTCCCGTACAATCAGCCGATTATGTGACCCGCGACGACTTCAACGCACTCGTGGCGCGGGTCGATGCGCTGACAAAAAAGCCGAGTAGGAAAAAGGAGGATGCAGCCGATGAGCAACCCGCTGTTTAATGCTATGCAGGGAATGTCTGGGAACCTGCCCGGACAGATGGGACAGTTTCAGCGAATGGCGCAGGAGTTCAAGCGGTTCAAGGCCGGATTTAACGGCGATCCGCAGCAAGAGGTTCAGCGCCTGCTCAACAGCGGCAAGATGACGCAGCAGCAGTTTAACCAGCTCTACGGTATCGCCCGCCAGTTCCAAAGCCTTTTTGAAGGCCTCTAACGGCTAAATCCGTGCGCACGGTTAGCGATAAAAACGAAAGGACGTGTGAAAATGTCTTTGACAACCTCTGAAATGACCCCCGCCGATATCGCGGCGGTAACGGGCGGAAATCGCAACAACGGCGGCATGTTTGGAGACGGGAACGGCGCGTGGTGGATCATCGTTCTGTTCCTCTTCATGTTCTGCGGCTGGGGCGGCATGGGCTGGGGCGGCGGCTTCGGCAATAGCGGCGCTAATTCGCCGGGCTTCCAGGGCTACGCGACCCGCGCCGACATCAACGAAGGCTTTGCCATCAACGGCATTGACAACGGGATCCGCGCCATCCAGAATGGGCTTTGTGACAGCACATACGCCATCACCAACGCCGTCAACAGCGGTTTCAGCGCGGCGGAGCTTTCCCGCGCGAACCAGCAGGCAGCGCTCATGCAGCAGCTCTTCGCAATGCAGATGCAGCAAGCTAACTGCTGCTGCGAGACGCGCGAAGCGATTCAGGGCGTGAATTACAACCTCGCTACTCAGGCTTGCGACACGCGAAACCAGATGCAGCAGGGCTTCTGCACCATCCAGAACACGCTTAACAGCAACACTCGTGACGTGATCGACAACCAGAACGCCAACAGCCGCGCGATTCTCGACTTCCTGACGCAGGACAAGATCGCGACGTTGCAGGCGGAAAACACCGATCTTCGCCGCGCTGCGTCGCAGGAGCGTCAGTCGGCGCTGCTGACCACGGAGATGGGGGCGCAGACTGCGCATATCATCAACGCGCTGCGTCAGCCCGTCGCCGTCCCTGCGTATCAGGTGCCGAACCCCTACACGGGCGGTTACGGTTACGGCTGTGCTGCAAACGCCGGTTGTAGCTGCTAAAATCGCATAAGAGATGCAACTGTTCGGCGTGACCGAGCTGTTCAGCCCTGAGCTGATTCTGCAACAACGGCGGGGCGAATGTGCCCCGCCGTTTCTTATGAAAGGAGAAATTTATGGCTGAGTATACCAACGCCAGCACGGCACTTGTCGCGGCTGGCCAGAATCTACCGCTGACCGAAACGCCGATTGGCGGCTCTCCGTGCATCGTCCATCGAGATGGCGCGGGAATCGTAACCCTTCGCGGCCTGACGAACCAGTGCCGAGCGCGGTACTTTGTGGACTTCGCCGGGAACATCGCCATTCCGACTGGTGGAACGGTTGGGGCGATCTCCGTTGCGCTGACGATAAACGGTGAGCCGCTGAATAGTGCCGTCGCTATCGTCACCCCTGCGGCGGTCGAGAACTATTTTAATGTTTCCGCCTCCGCGTTTGTCGATGTGCCGCGCGGATGCTGCGTAACCGTCGCGCTGAAAAACACCAGCGCGCAAGCGATTGACGTTGCCAACGCAAATCTGATCGTCACGCGGCAGGCGTGAGAAAGGAGCAAAAAATGAGCATGAAAGCGATGCGCGACTTGCGCGATATGCTTTGCGATGAGCTGGACAAAATCGCCGCCAAGCGCGACATGAACCCCGGCGACCTCGAAACCGTCCACAAGCTGACCGACACCATTAAAAACATCGACAAAATCGAAATCCTCGAGGACGAAGGCTACAGCAACAGCGCGGAGTGGCGTGCTGACGTGCGCGGAAGCTATGGACGCAACGACCGACGCGGCGAACATTATGTGCGCGGGCATTACAGCCGCGACGACGGGCGTGAAAGCATGATGCGCAAGATGGAAGAGATCATGCGAGATGCGACCGGAGAACAGCGCGAAATCATCCGCCGCGCGATGGACGAGCTGCGCAACGCCTGACGGGCGGTGAGCGGCATTGATCGACCTGAAAGAGATCGACGAAACCATCACCAAGATCAAGCGTGAAGGGACGAGCGTGAAAGACGCTGAACGTCTGGCGGTTCTGTACGGTCTTCGGGCGCACATGGCAAGCGAATCTGTGCAGGATGTGAGGGAAGCGCCCATTTCGGCGTACTCGATGGCAGCAGAGCCGGAAAGCGAGTTCCGCGCCGCTTGTGCAGGCTTGTCATCCGCTGAGCTCATCGATGCGCTGGAAGACACGATTCAGGGCTTGCAGATCGTCGCACCGAAGGCATACGCGGCGGCGATCCGAAAGCTGAAAACGCGCTTAGCGTGAAAAAAGGTCGGGGGTAAATCCTCGACCTTTTTCATGTGAAATTTCGTGTGAAATGATTTTGAAAATGATTGCACTCTTGTGGGAAAGGAATGCACGAAACGAGTAGAATTTTACACGCGAAAAATCAAAGGACAAAAGAAATAATCCAGAAACCTTTGTGGCTTCTGGATTTCACACGTGGTGCCGGTGGCGGGGGTCGAACCCGACGAACTGGCATAAAAAATCAAAGAATACAAAGATTTTTGATTTGACGTGTGAATTTTCGTGTGAAATGGTGCTCGAAAACGGCTATTTTTTAGCCGAAACAGACCCGTACAAGGCCGCTGTTCCCGCCGCCATTTTGGCGTTGATTTCGTCCTGCCGTTCGCGGAAAAGCTCGACGTACACCTGATGCGAGAAAGCGGACGTAGAATGACCCATGACGCGGGCAAGCTCTTCCTCGGACGCGCCGGAGTATGCGACCGACGTTGCGAAGAAGTGGCGCAGATCGTAAAAGCGCATGGTTTCCGGTAGCCCTAAGTCTTTGCGCGTGATATCCCATCTGTAAATAACACGGCTGGGCTTCATCTGAAAAACCTGTTCTTTGTCTTTCCCCCTCGGCTTTGCGTCGTAAAGGTTATCGAAGAAAGACCAGTCAACGCGCAGGACGCGCTCTCCCGCGTCGCTTTTCGTCCCTTTGGGCTGGAAGCCCTTTTCGCCGCGAACGATTGCCTTGTCAATGTTGATCGTTCCTATTTTGTACGTCCTGCCGCTCGAATCCAGCGCGTCAATGGGAGATGCGGACAAATCCCCCCACGTCAGAGCGTAAGCCTCAGAGGGGCGCAAGCCCGCGCTGATAATGAAACAGCAGTAGAGGTAGAAATCCGTCTCCCAGCGTTCCGCGACATATCGGAGAACGTCTCCCGCCCACTTTTCAGAAAAGAGCTGCTTTTTCTTCCTCTTGAGCTTTGCGAGGACGATTCCGTTTAACTGTAGATCGGGGACGTTCTTCTCCAAAATTGTTTTGAGAAAGAAATAATCGTTTCTGACCGTCTTCGGCGTGTGTTCCCGCGCCCGGTCGTCAAGTGCCTTCTGCACATCGCGGGGCGTGATTTGATCGAGCTTCACATTGACCAGAGACGGGAAGCTGTTCTTTCGGATTGTGACATATCCCCTCAGCGTGGACGGCGAATAGCCCTGTACCCTGCACGTATCTATAAACTCATCCATCGCTTGACCGAGCGTCAGCGTTTGTTTCTTCTTTCGCTTATGATCGGCAGCAGCGACGGCGGCGAGACGTTCAGATTCGCGGGCGGTCGATGCGGTGAAGGATTCGACGATTGGCTTTCCCGCTGCATCCCTGCCGAGATAAACCTGTGTTCGCCAGTTGCCGGACGGCAATTTTTTTGCTTTTGCCATAAATAATCCCCCTTTTGATAATTATTTGATAGTATATTCTTCAAAAATCGGCATATGATAAAAAAAGAAAGGCGGTGAACGCATGAAAGATGTGAATCGGATGTTTGCGTTGTGTGTCCCGGAGTGGATGGTCGAAGACGAAGAAACCAAGGCGGAGGAAAACGCGATTGTGCTTGCAATCGTCGAGAATCTGCGAACATGTCTGAAAGGCTTGCCCGGTGAACTGACGCAGGATCAGAAAAGAATCGCTTTTGAAAGGGCGGTCAAACTTTTCAAATCGGAAAACTGTTTCGACGTTCCGAACGCAGCGGATTATAGGTTTGGGTTGGGGTTCGGTTTTGCATCGACTACCCCGTGCTGCAGTAAAGCCGAATAAATCAAAAGACGCGCCCATCAGGACGCGCCTTTTTTGTCGCTCAGCGCGACCTGATGTTTTGTCGACGTCGGCAAAACATCGCTTGTTTTCATTTCAAGCGATTAGTAGCGGATTTTTGCGTAGTATTCAAGAGACAAGCCGTCCCGAATGATCGGATTGATACCAAAAGAAACGGCGATTCCCGGCATCATTTCGGCGGTAAAGTTGCGAATATCCCAGTTGACTTTCGCCGCTTCCGATGCTTTCACGCGGATAGACGCAGCCATGCCGTCGCTCTCATTGCCGTACTTATCAAGATATGTCGTATGAGCGATGATATTAACCGACCCGTACACGATTTTTCCCTCTTTAGCGAGATTTGCGAACTTCTCGTTCGCTTCTTTTGCTTTATACAGGAAGCCGCCCATGCGATCATCGTTCTTGCGCATGAAGGTATCTGGATATTTCACGTCGAGCTGAATCATGGGCGCATCCTCGCCGAGCATTTGCTCACACGTCACGGAGATCAAGTCACTGTACTTGGGGTCGTAACTGCCGTATACGGAGTTCGCGACGGATTCTGCCCATCCTTGCAAGGTATCAGGTTCAGGTGTTGCCGTCGGTTTCGGCGTATTTGTGGGTTTCGGCGTTGCCGTCGGCTTTGGCGTTTTTGTGGGCTTTGGCGTTTTCGTCGGCGCTGGGTTTTTTTCTGCGCTGGCTGTCTGCTCAACTTGCACATTCGGTTCATCCTGCGCTGCTGTGTCTTCGCGGCCATGCTTGTTTACCGAGCCGATAAACGTCAAAATGACGATTGCAACGCAAAGATAGGAAAACACCTTGAAGATACGAGATAAACAGCCTGCTTTCTTTTTCTCTTTCTTAGCCAATTTTAGCCCTTCTTTCGTTCTTACGTTTGCTTATTCAATCGCAGATTCCTTGACCGTTATGTTGATTTTATATTGTTTGCTGTTATCGATTGTATATATGATAGATCCTTTTCCCTCGCTGACGGGTGCGATGTGATAGGCTTCACATATTCCATACTTGCGCTCGTTTATGCTGTCATAAGTAAAACACTGATCCCCCTGTGTGCTGACGATGCAGAAATGCGAGCCGCTATTTACGCCGAGGAGCATATACAAATCTTCGCCGTCAGGCGAATCTATGACGATATCCTTAGAGCTGAAATAGGTATCGGGCGCAGACAATGATATCTTGATCGTTTCCCCTTTGCCGTCCTTCGGTACGCCCGTCAACGTGCCTTTCCCCATAAACAAGGAGAACACGCCTTCTTCCGTGACGTGCAGGGCTTCCGCGTTGGAACTCCAATCGTAATTCTGAGGGTCGGAAACATCGACAGCATATAGAGCGGTGGCGGCGACCTCTGCCTTTTTGCAGTCAGCCGGGAACGGGATGCAGTCCTTCGGGTCGATCTCGTTCTCAGCCGTCACGTGCACGGGAAGAAGAGCAAACGCCAGAAGAAACAGAACAACGATTCTTTTCATCCTCTTAACCTCTTTTCATATTCTTTTCTCCGTCCAACAGGAATACAATATAAGCAATGGAGGGAACGCCGATGATAATTATTATAATTCTACCTCAGCCGCGCAGGCCGCTTGAAATGCCGCCGCCGGAGAGGGTAAGCAACAAACCGAATTGAAACAAGGGTCAGTATTCTTTCGAGTGATTTTTGAATGAGGTGTTGATATGAAATCTTGCGATGCACTCGTGTTAAAGGAAAAATTAAATGAACGACAAATTCGGCTCCTGAAAGCGTTCGACAAATTAAACCCGGAAGAGCAGGAGAATCTTATCTCTTATCAGCAGCGCCTTCTGCGTATGCAAGAACGCAAAGCTGATTCTCGTTGTTGCATCGATCAAAAGTTTTAAGAAGCGTTTTTTGCCGCTCTGAAAGTGGAAGCTCGTCAATATTGGCGAGCTTTTTTTGTTGTTCAACGTCTGGCTGATCATAGCCAATCAAATAATCAACCGAAACATCCAAGAAACGCGCCATTTTACGAAGCGTATCAAAATCTGGCTCCCTTTTGCTGTTCTCATACATTGAAGCAGTGCTGACGGCAATACCCAATTTGTCGCTAAACTCTTTTAAGTTTACCCCTTTGCTCTGCCTGGCTTTCCGTATGTTATTCATGTAAATCCCCCTTTTTGCTTTATTTTAGCATTTACATTTTGTGAAGTAAATACTTTTCACGAAACGAGAAATTTTTTCACAAAATGTATTTACAAAAAGTGAAAATAATGATATAATCCATTTGAAAGTTCACGAAATGCGAAAAAGGAGGCCGATAGCTGATAATGGATTTGCGTGAGTTGCGCAGCAAAAAGGGATTATCTCAACAGCTTGTTGCTGATAAGTCTGGGATATCAACATCCCTTTACTGCATGGTCGAGAACGGAAAACGTCGCCCTTCCGTTGAAACCGCAAAAAAGATTGCGGCGACACTTGGATTTGACTGGACGCGATTCTTCCAAGATAAGGAGGTTTGAACACGATGAAAAAGCGCCAGCGGAATTGGGACGCGGAGGACGATCTCTTCCGGCGGCAGGTTGGTCAGCTCTGCGGCGTGTCCGGCATGAGCAAGGCTGAGCTGGCGCTGAACCTCGGCGTCTCGACAAAGACGCTGTACAACCGGATCAACCACCCGGAAACGCTGACCAAGCTGGAAGAGCGCAGGTTGTACGAGCTGATGCAAGCCGAAGGGCTTGAGTATCAAGCGGGGTTTGACGGCGTGGCGTTGCCGCGCCTGAGAATCGCAAGGTAAAAAAGAACCGCCCCGCGTTGCAGCGCGGAACGGCCAGAGAGAACAAAAAATGACATGGTTATTGTACCACGGAAAGGATGGAATATCAATGCTTAAAGCGCAGTTTATCGGATTTCTTGCCCGGCTGCTCGAAGGTCTGGGCATGGCGCTGGCGTACACGCTGGCGGCGGCTTTCGCTGGCGCGGTGCTGCTGCTGATCGTCTGCATCATTGCGGAAATGGATAAGGAGGCCAATAAAAATGGATGAAAAAACTGTTCTGGATGCGCTGAAAGAGACGGAGAATCTGCTGTACAAATTCGGCTATTCGGCGCTTCCCCTCATTATGATTGAGGAATATGTGAAGAACCTGAACAAGCGAATCGAGGAGCTTGAAGATGCGGAGTGAGCTGTTGGAGCTTGAGCGGCAGGAAGCCGCCGAGCGGATGGGTTACGATGCGTGGGCGGCGATGCAAGCGCGAAAGGTAGACGCTTTTCGGCGGACGCAGATCATCAGAGAACAGGAAAGAGAGGTAGACCCGAATGAACGGTATGACCTTGTACCAGATCGACGCGAATATTGAGGCGCTGCTTCAAGGTTTTGAGCTGGTGGACACGGAAACGGGCGAGATCATTGGCGCGGAGGCGCTGGACGCGCTGCAAATGGCGCGAGAGGACAAGATCGAGAACACCGGGCTTTACATCAAGAATCAGGCGGTTCTCATCGAGGCACTGAAAAAGGAAGAAAAAGCCATCGCGGAGCGCCGGAAAGCGTATGAAGGCCAGCTTGAAAAGCTGAAAGCGTATCTCGGCGAATCGCTGGGCGGTGAAAAGTTCGAAACCGCAAAGGTGAACATCTTCTTCCGAAAAAGCCCGCCGTCTGCGGAGATCATCGACGCAAGCAAGCTGACCAGCGAGTACATGCGCGAGATTCCGGCCAAGTACGAGCCGGACAAGACCAAGATCAAAGAAGCCTTGAAGGCTGGAAAGGCTGTCGAGGGCGCAGAGCTGCGGCAGACGGTGAACTGCTATGTCAAGTGATTTGGCGCTGTATATGGCCTACACGGGCGAAGAATGGTCTCCACGCCTGACAGGCCGGGAAGCAAGTTGGAACACCCAGCAGGACGACGAGAACCCATTCTGCGACATGATGGACAGGGAGTGATGAGGATGGCAGAAACACCCAAGATATTTAGCACGATCAATTCCGTTATGAGCGAACTCGGCGCGATTACAAAGAATAAGCGAAATCAGCAGCAGGGTTTTAGCTATCGCGGTGTTGATGACGTGATGAACGCACTTAACCCGCTGATGGTCAAGTACAAACTCTTCTGCGTCCCGAAGGTTCTGAAAAATGAGCGCGAGGAACGGCAGACTTCCAGAGGGTCGAACCTCCTTTACAGCATTGTCACCATGGAGTACACGCTTTACGCGGAAGACGGCAGCAGCGTCAGCGCAGTCGTGATCGGCGAGGGAATGGACAGCGGAGACAAGGCGACGAACAAGGCAATGGCAATCGCTTACAAGTACGCCATGTTCCAGATTTTCAGCATCCCAACAGAAGAAACAGCACCGGAAGCAGACGCGACAACGCCGGAGAATACCACGCCAATACCGAAGCATGATACCTGTACTGTATGCCATAACTGGATTACACCACGCATACGAAAATCTGACAATACGATTCTTAACACGGCAGAGGAAGTAGCGAACTACACGAAGAGCACCGCCGGCGTAATGATGTGCTGGACGTGCTATAAAAAATGGAAAGAAGAAAGGGAAGGCATGAATGGAAATAGCGCCGGGGAAGATCGTTGACGTTGTTGATGGCGGCTTGGTGGTCTTCGTCCCATACGGCGATATGGAGAAGATCATCAAGCGCCAATACAACGAGGTACAAGTTGGCTTGCCGGACGGGCGAAGAATCAGCCCGGAGCAGCGCCGCAAGGCTTATGCGCTGATGGGCGAGATTGCGGAGGCGGTCGGATATGAAAAGGACGAAATCAAGGACGTGATGAAGCATGATTTCGTATCAAACCACCTCCAACAGCTCGAAAAGGAGCTGTTCAGCCTGTCAGACTGCGACGTAACGACGGCGAAGGAGTATATCAGCTATTTAATTGACTTCATCCTCCGAAACGACATTCCGACGCATGTACCGCTGATCGAGCTGGCGGACGACATCGACCGCTACGTGTACGCTTGCCTGATGCGTAAAAAGTGCTGCATCTGCGGGCAGAAGGCGGATTTCCATCACGTGGACGCGGTCGGCATGGGAAACGACAGGGACGAGGTGCAGCACATCGGGCGGCGATGCTTGCCCCTGTGCCGCGCTCACCACGTCGAAATCCACACGATAGGCACAACAGAGTTTTGCGACAGATACCACATTCGCCCGCAAATCTGCGATGAGAAAATCGCCAAGGTTTACAGGCTCAGAAGCAAGGGTTAAACCCTTGCGCATGGTGCGCAGCTCAGGAGAGCAACCGCGTGACGTAAAGCGGCGTTACGCGATAAGGGGCGGCTCGATACCGTCGCGCGCCGAGCAGCAGGAGAAATCCATATTTTGAACAAGCACGTTCCCCCGCTTGAAACGGTATCGCCCACCAGAAAGGAGGACACAGGGCAGACAAATTCACACTGGCGGCTCGGAAAGACGAGCAAAAAATCAATAATCATAGGCTCAAAAGGTTTGGGCAACGCACATTTTTTCTGGCAGCCGGAAAGACGGCAAATAAAAACACGTTTCACAAACGGCCTAGCCGCCGGGGCAAAACGGCGGCACTTATGGCAAGCATGGAAGGCATCGCGCGGGTGCAACCCCCCCCTATTCGTCAAGGTTTCTTCCTTTCCTTCCCTTCTCACACAAAATTGACGCGAAGCACCTTGCCCACGCGCCCGGTTCGAATCCGGGGCTTGCCACAATTTTACTTTCAGAAAGGAGAACCTCATGCTCGACTACTTAAAAATTTTCCCGGAGTTTGAAACGATGCTCAGGCGATACACGGACGAAGAGCGCGGTCGGCTTTTTATGGCGATGATGGCCTATGCGTATCGCGGAGAAGAGCCTGATTTCGCCGAGGACGCGCACGAATGGTACATCTGGGACACGATCAAGCTCAAGATTGACCAGTGCGCCGAAACGCTCGAATCCAAGCGAGCGAGCGGGAAGAAGGGCGGAAGCGCCAAGCAGACCGAAGCAGACGCAAGCAAAGCGAACCAAAGCGAAGCAGAGGAAAGCAACGTCAAGCACATTGAAGCAGACGCAAGCACAACGAAGCAAACGCAAGCAGACGCAAGCAAAGCCAAGCAGACCGAAGCAGACGCAAGCAAAACCGACATATATAAGAATAAGAATAAGAATAAGAGTAGTAGTAGTTACGTACCCCCTACCCCCTACGACGACATCGACGACGACGAACTGCTACGACTGCGACAGGAACAGCAGGACGTGGAGACTGCCGCAAGGCGTGTCGGCTTGCCTGTCAGCGCTGCTGGCGACTATGACACAATGGACAACCTGCGGGCAGAGCATGGAGCAGACAATCTGCTCAAGGCCATATCCCGGATTCAGGGCGCGACGGAAAAGAGCCGAGACTGGCGGTATATCTCCGGGATTCTGCGCAAAGAGAGAACATCCGGCTACACATGGGCGGACAAGCCGCCGACAGGAGGGATGAGCTATGAACGACCCGAGCCAAGAAGCCACACGCGCGATCTCTGAGCGGGCTTTCTGCGGCGCGATCATCAGGGGCGACACCAGAGCGACGGACGCGGGGCTGAAAGCCGATTGGTTCACCGTGCCCGTTTGCCGACGCATCTTCTCGGCGGCGCTGGCGATTGAAAGACAGGGGCGGCCTTGCGATCTTGCGACGCTCGAAGAGATTCTTGGCGATGACGATCTCCACGAGGCAATCACCATCGCGGCGGAGACCGTCACGACGGCGCTTGCAGACCAGCAGGCGGACAACATCCGCCTCGCGGCGATGCGCAGGGAGATTGTCAAAACGTGCTTGGAGACGGCGCGAACGGCGAACGAGGGCGAAATATCGACGACAGAGCTGCTAGACGGCGCTGTGATGCGATTAAATGCGCTCAGCGGACAAACAGACGACTGCGGTGTAATCAACGGCACAGACGCGATTTGCGGCTTCTACGCGCGGCTGACAAGCGGCACGGTCGAGCCGGTCACAAAGACGGGCTTTCCCAAGCTCGACAGGGCGCTGATGATTGCGGACGGTAAGCTGATCGTCGTCGGCGCGAGGCCGTCGGTAGGCAAGTCTGCGTTTCTGCTGCACCTTGCGGTTAAGGCGCTGGACGTTGGCCGGAAAATCCTGCTGGTGTCGTGCGAGATGGGCGCGGATGAGATCGTCGGACGAATCGTGGCGCAGAAAAGCCGCGTATCGTCTGACAAGATCGAGCGTCACGAGCTGGACGACAGCGATATTGTCAAAGTCGCGGAGAGTTTCGCGGAAATCCCTTCCGAGCAGCTTTTTATCAGCGAGAGAGCGCGAACCGTGCGCGACATAAGGCGTATGGCGCTGAGAATCCGCGCGAGATGCGGGCTGGATATGATCGTCGTCGATTACTTGCAGCTTCTCGACGCGGGGCAGAAGACGAGCAACCGCTCGGAGGCGGTCGGCGTTGTCACACGGGCGCTTAAATCGCTGGCGATGGAGCTTAAAATCCCGATCCTGACCGCAAGCCAGCTCAACCGCGCAAGCGAGCGCAACGACGCGCCGAGGCTGTCAGACCTCCGCGAATCCGGCAGCATTGAACAGGACGCAGACGCGGTACTTCTTCTCCACGCGCCGGATGACAAGGACAACCCGGAAAGGCTGCTGTTCCTCGACAAAAACCGAGGCGGAGAGTGCGGAAAAATCAGGCTGTATTTTGACGGCGCGACCATGAGATTTTCGGAAATGCAATGACGGAGGAAAAGCATGAAAAAGCAAGTGCCGACTGAATCCGAAGAGCAGCAGACCCTTTTCCGCTGGGCGGCGATGCAGAGTGGGAAATACCCAGAGCTGGCGCTGATGTTTCACATCCCAAACGAGGGAAAACGAAGCTGGATGACTGGCGGCAGAATGAAGGCCGAAGGACTGAAAAGCGGAGTGCCTGACATCTTCTTGCCCGTCCCGCGTGGAGAGTTTCACGGGCTTTTTGTCGAGATGAAGCGCACAAAGGGCGGAACGGTCAGCGATTGTCAAAAGCTATGGCTGCATGATCTGCAAAAACAAGGCTATTGCGCGGCGGTGTGCCGGGGATGGTGCGAAGCTGCGGAATGTATAAAAAAATACTTGGGAGGATCGAAAAAGTGAAGAGGTATGAAATTATTCGAGGACTTGAATCAATCCAAGAAATGTCCGACAGGGAAATTGAATGCAATGCCCAATTTATCAGAGACGTTGCTTCGTCGTGTTATGGATTATTCGGTTCCATGAACAAAATCGTTGTGGAAAATCAAAAAATGCGAAAAACGATCCTGAATCAGATTGGCAGAATTGCAAACCTTGAAAAAAATCAAAAATACGGAGAAGAAAAGGGGAATGGCTGTGAATAAGGTTTTCCTGATCGGCAATTTGACGAAAGACCCGGAAATGCGATCCACGCAGTCCGGCGTTGCGGTCTGTAACTTCTCGATTGCAGTCAATCGCCGCTTTCGCAACCCGCAGACTGGACAGCAGGAAACGGATTTTCTGAACATCATCGCTTGGCGGCAGTTGGCCGAGCTGTGCGGCAAGTATCTTGCCAAAGGGCGCAAAGTTGCCGTGACGGGAAGCATCCAGACCCGCACGTATGAGGCGAAGGACGGGAGCAAGCGGACGGCGTGGGATATCGTCGCCGACGAGGTGGAGTTCCTGTCGCCGCAGAACCAGCAGAGCAGCACACAGGGCGCGCCGGGGGCATACACGACGGCGGCGAGCAAAGACAGCGGGACGGCCTATGCGCCGCAACCGCACAATGATTTTGGCGGGTTCACGCAGGTGGACGACGAAGAACTGCCGTTTTGATGGAGGTTCGAGCGTGAATAACTGCTTATTTTCAAGCGCATCCGTCGAGTGGGCAACGCCGCAGGCTTTGTTTGACGAGCTGGACGCAGAGTTCCACTTTGATCTCGATCCATGCAGCACGCACGAGAACGCAAAATGCGCGGAGCACTTCACAAAGGCGGAGGATGGCCTCTCACAGGATTGGAGGGGTAAAAGGGTATTTTGCAATCCGCCGTATGGAAGGGAGCTTCCGAGATGGATCAAGAAAGCGCACGACGAGGCCGAGAAAGGCGCACTTGTGGTGATGCTTATTCCCGCGCGGACGGACACGCGAGCTTTTCACGACTACATATACCATCAGGCAGAAATCCGGTTTTTGAGAGGACGGATTCGGTTTGTCGGTTCAAAATGGGGCGCACCTTTTCCGTCGATGGTGGTTATTTTCGAGGGAAAAACAAATAGGGGCAGATAGACAAACGAGCGAAAGTTAAGGTAAATAAGATGAATGAAGATTCGAAAAAATTTGACCTGAAAGAGGTTGCGGATGCTCTTTCCGAAATCATGGAAAAAGTGAAAATAACTGCGTTTCCGAAGTTCAGCGCGCTTGACAATGATCGACTGCTGGTTGTTTATTCGGTCAGCAACCGCGCGTATAGGAATTCTGAGCTCCCGGAACTCCTGCCGAAAGAAGCGCTTTCAGCTACGCTTCGCGCTGGCAAAATGAACATACGCGAAATTGATGTCTATCTGGCAGAAAAGAGCGTCGCGGTATTCCGGGAAGACGATCTCCGGGAAATGATCGAAAACGTGATGGAGCGCGATGAACAGCACAAAAGCTGGGATGAGCACATGATGTATCTGATTCACGATTCGCCGGAGACGAAAGCCTTTTTGCAATATCTCAACGGGTGCGCCAAGGAACTGACGACCTACACCGAGGGCGAACAGGTTGAAATGGATTGGAGGGGATAACGGATGGCGTTAATTGAGTATGACCTCTTCGGCGAAAAACGAGATAAGGTGCAGACGGCGATAGACCGGCTGCGGGCATTTGAACCGCAAGAGGGGTACTATGTCGCGGACAGCGGCGGGAAAGACAGTACCTGTGTCGTCAAGCTCTGCGAGATGGCAGGGGTCAAGTTTGATGCGCACTACAACGCGACGACGATTGACCCGCCACAGCTTGTACGCTTTATCCGGCAGCATCACCCGAAGACGAAAATCGAAAAGCCTGAGTATACCATGCGGGAGCTGATTATCAAAGAACAGCATCCGCCAACGCGATTGATGCGCTATTGCTGCGCCGAGCTCAAAGAGACGCGCGGGAAAGGCCGTGTCGTTGTGACGGGTGTGCGCTGGGCGGAAAGCCTGAACCGACGCAAGAAACGCGGCCTTGTCAACATCGATGGCGAAAAAGCACGCAAAATCGCGGATGAGCTGGGCGCAGAACACAGGGATGACCGATACGGCATTATTCTAAATACGGATAACGATGAAAACAGAAGAATGGTTGAAATGTGCTATCGGACGCATAAAACGCTGGTCAATCCGATTATTGACTGGACGGACGAAGACGTGTGGCAGTTTATAAAGCGCTACAATGTGCCGTATTGCGAGCTGTACGATTGTGGATTCAAGCGGCTTGGCTGCGTGGCCTGTCCGCTGGGCGGCTCTGCGAGCATGCAGAGGGCGCTTGAGTTTTTTCCACAGTTCAAAAAATTTTACGTCCGTATTTTCGACGAGATGCTGGACGCGAGGCGAAAAGCAGGGAAGCCCATCGATAGGCATTGGACGGACGGCGAATCGGTCTTGCGCTGTTGGATCGGAAAAGGCGGAGAGAGCAAAGACGAGTTGCAGCTTGGAATTTTTGACGAAACAGAGGAAATGACCGATGAAATGTAAATGGTACGCCGAGTTTGAAGGCGTCTGCGTAAATGGTGATTGTCCATACCGCGGCGACACATGCCCGACGAGCGAACACCCGGAGGTGTGCAAGCATGCGGAGGAGAAGCCCGAAATTCCGCAGTTGAGCGCGGAAGAGCTGGCCAAGTCGCTGAGGCTCTGCGGTAGCGCGAGCTGCACAGGTTGCGCACTTTATGGGTTTTACGACTGCGGCAGCATCATAAATCCGCAAGCCGCCGACATGCTGGAAAAGCTGGCGGCGGAGAAGAGGAATGAGCACAAAATAAAAACGCCATACGCTAGAATCTACGTGAGCGGCACACCCGAAAAACCATACTACGGCATTACATATTTTGACCTGACAGACGGAGAAATGCACAGTGGGTTTGGCTCGTATTCGCTTGATTTGGTGTTTAAGTGGTTTTCGGAAGAATTCGACGTTGCAAAGCCTGATACGCCGAAGGAGGATGAACAATGAAAACGCCTGAAGAGATCAAATTGAAGCCCTGCCCGTTTTGCGGGGGTAAAGTTAGCCTTGTTCTGTGCGATGACGAAGGGAATCTGCATGATGAGGCATATAGAGAACATCCCTATAGTGGGCTTGGCTTTATG
>ERZ1034920.282-NODE-282-length-41868-cov-99.378877_pt1 | contig 41868 bp, 59 predicted proteins | sample MGYA00520688_ERZ1034920 | MGnify/ENA primary metagenome ERZ1034920 (study PRJEB33766, sample SAMN09781785) | gut metagenome | biome: gut microbiome | host: Homo sapiens | place: Madagascar | study: EMG produced TPA metagenomics assembly of the PRJNA485056 data... | reverse complement strand
TTCCTTCAAAACATGTCATTCCCCCCAAAAAAGCAAGACGTCTGACTGCAAAAAGCAACTGCTATATCTTTACAAGTCTACCGTGGACAGGCTACCCTAAAGTTACAGACGGCTCCCGGTCGTTTGCGCGAAACCAAAGCCCGCGCCGTTGTTCGGCCAGCGGCGCGGGCAACGCCTACCTATATCTTACAACTTTTGGGAGGCGCGAACAAGAGGCAAAGATTAACAAAAAATGAACGCGGTTTTTGTGGAGAAATGGAGACGGAGATGGAAAAGACAATGGAACAGATTGAAAACATTTTAGAGCGGGCCACACTGGATCAGCTGAAAATCATCCTGCGATTCCTGCGGCACATCATAAAATAAGCGCCGGAACGGGAAACCGTTCCGGCGGGAACCTATGGATTGCAATGCCCGCACGGGTCGTACCCTGCGGAGATTGCCGCGTCTCTGGACTTGAAAATTCTTTGGTTATCCTCATCCGGGAGATAGGAACATGAAGATCTGTGGAACCTGTGGCTCTTCTTGTTCCCGACGTACTCATTGGAAGTGTAACCATCTGGGCGCTGCGGGCCATTGCCGCTGGAATCAGAAGAAGACTCCGAAGATTCAGAGGAGGAAACAGAAGAGGATGAAGATACAGATGAAGATGAAGAGGAATGATGAGCGGATTCATCCGACGAGGAAAAGAACGGGGAAAGGAAAACGAAGTAAGCAAGCGCGGCGCAAAGCACATAGATGACAATGCGCATAAAGCGAAAACGCTTATACGCGGCTTCATAAAATTCTGCGTTTGCTTTGCGCTCCAAAGACAGGCTGACATTTGCATTGAGAAGTTTATTGTCCGCTTCGGCCATATCCTTTTCGTACATGCGAAACAGAGCGTAACAATGGCAGTACAGGTCATAGTCGTCCTCTGTTTGAATGATTTTCCCATTATAAGGGCTTTTTTTGCCGATGGCTTTATGGTACGGATACTCGGCCTTGATCTTCCTAATTTCGGTACGGTATCTGGTTTTTTTCATCTCGGACTGCAACGCAGTCGTTGATTCCGTGGTAGGCATTGTGGGAGATGCAGCCATGAAATATCACCCCCTACCAGAATACAAAAATAAACGGAGACGGTCAAGCGTCTCCGTTTAATTTTTTTACGAAATTTTCAATTTCGCTCCATTTTTCCGGCGGCAGCGCCATCAGGAGAGAGATAAAACGCTTGCGGAAGGAATCGTCGGCGTCGGACATGATATCCGTGACCAGCAGGGCCAGCTCCTCATTCGCGCTGCGCTGCACATACATTTCCCCTTCGCCGTCTTCGAGCCAGGCGAGGGAGACGTTGAATTCCCGGCAGATATCCGAGATCGTGCGCTCGGTTGGGACATATGTGCCGGAGCATATTCGAGAGACATGAGCTTGTGTCAGGTGAATGCGCTCGGCAAATTTGGACTGCGTCAGACCCTGATCTTTGATTAAAAACGAGATTCGTTCATTCACTGTGTTCATGGATTCACCTTCTTTCTGAAATGAGAGTATCACAGGCACGCATATTTGTCAATCAGAAAATATGTGAAATGTATAAAATAATACTTGACAATATACGTTTCACATGCTAGTCTATACATAACGAATAAACCGAGCGAGGTGAGATCAATGCAGTTTACAGAACCGACGGAATCCTTGAAGCAATACGAGGAACTGAAGAAAAACCAGAACCCGAGCGGGCACAAACTGGCTCTGCGGCTGATGGAAGCAGCCGCAGAGCTGGGGGCAACGGAAGAAGACTTCGAGTTTGCCACAACTTATATCTGGGAATGGATCAATGCGACGAAGGATCTACATGCCATTACGCTGGCGGAAGTCAAGGGCAACCGTGACGCCTTCGTCAAGGCAAGCGTAGAACGCTGATCTGCGGCGCGGGAAATCCTTCTCGGAGTGGTTCTGCGAAAGCCACTCCGAGAAGCGGGCCTGCGCGTAGGCAAGCGCAATCTGGCGCTCGTCGGGCGTGAGAATGAAGTAATTATCCACTGTGCTGACACCTCCTTTCAGATAAAGGATAGCACAGCGCAGGGACGATTGACAATAGCGAGGTGAGATCAATGTCAGAGGAACAGAAGCAGCAGGCCGAGAAGATCTCGGCTGAGATCAATAAGATGACGCCGGAGATGCGCGAGAAAGCGCTGATCTTTATGCAGGGCATGGCTGCTATGGTGCAGCCTGCGAAGCTGATGAACGAGAAGAAGGAGGCGTGAGGGGATGCCGAGAGAGCTGGAAGGATATCGGCCGCAGCTGGAGCTGCTGACGGATATGTTTCCGGGCCGGGCGGCGATCGGGATCACGGAGTGTCAGGCGGCGCTGGGGATCGACCGGCGGACGCTGCTGGCCGACCGGCGGTTCCCGGCCCGGCACATCGGAAACAAGTACACGGTGTCGCTCACGGAGCTGGCACGGTGGATGGTACAGAGATAGGAGGCTGACCCATGGCGAAGGTAAAGACCTACACCCTGACGCTGGATGCGCAGGAGCTGCACGATCTGATCGAGGCGGCGCTGGTCTGAGAGTGCCAGGCGGCGCAGATCATTAACGGACTCAAGCGCAAGGGGCTTGACCTGGACGCGCAGAAGCTCGTGACACAAAACGCCCGTCTGTCGCGGCTCGTCAGGCGGATGCAGGAGGCGAAGGAGGAGAAGCGGAGTGGTTAAGCTGATGCTTACAGCTGAGCAATGGGGCGACTTGAAATTTGTGGTGGAAATGGCGTTGATTAGAGCCAACCTTGCGGCAACCAAACATGAAAGACGCGCTGCAACGGCAACCAAAGAAAGAAGGCCGCCTGCTGTATATCTCGCGGAAAGCTACAGAAAAGAGGCCGAAATGTGTGAACGCATGGAGGCGCTGGTAAAATCGGCGGAATTTGTGCCGGAGACGAAGGAGGATAAGCGGAATGCGGAAACTGATTCTCAGCGGAGACGATTGGTTTGAGCTGAAGCACACGCTGGAGCTGCTTGTGATCGTGGCAAACAACGCGGCGAATGAGCACGAGAACATGGCTGCACACGCGCAAGTGGCGGAATTGTCTGAACGGTATGCAAACCTCGCAAAACGCGACAGGGAAAGGACGGAGAACTACAAGCGACTTCTGGCGCTGGTAGAATCGGCAGAACGCCTGCCGGAGACGAAGGAGGAAACCAATGGATAACGGGAAGCTACACGTCGAGATCGGCATGGACGGCAAAAAAACGGTATCTGCGCTATCCGGCAGCGCGCTGGAACTGAGCGCTGCTGCAGCGCGAATCCTGAACATATTTTATGCCGCGTTCTGCCAGCAGGGAATAGGCGAGGAATTCAAGAAAGCTATGCGCTACTGCGTGAACCGGGAGGACAGCCCGGTATGGAGGAAGGAGTTAGCAGAATGAGAACCAATCTTGCAGAGCGGCGGATCGGGTATGAGCCGCCGGAAGTTCCTGAAGGAGAAAGTCTGGAGGAGCGCCGGGAGAGAATCCGGGCGATCTACCAGTGGCGCAAGGCCATGCGGCGGCTGGCGCGGCTGGGGTGCATCTGGCTATCGGGCGTGGGCTTCGCGCTGTGCATCATCGCAGGCTGCGCCCACGCGACGGAGATCGCCGCCGTCATCGGCTTCGTATCGCTCATGGCGTTTTTGACGGGGATCTGCCTGTACGAGTGAAGCGCCATGAGGCAGGAAGAAAAGCGCATCCCGATAAATTTCCGGCCTGATCAGCTGGCGGACGTGATCGAGGCGGTGAACGCTTACGCGGACGATCTCAAAAATGATCGGGCGCTCCTGTACGAAATGCCGAAAATCGATCACGAAACAACGGACGCGCTGCTCGAGCAGGAAACACGGCTGCAAAAGCTGGCGTACTGGCTGATGAAAGTACAGGAGGAAACCTTATAACAAAAACAGGAGGCAAAGGCCATGAGGCAAAACAGCATCGGATACCCCGGCGAGCGGGACGCGCAGCGCCCGGACATCGCCAAGCAGGCCGGGTATACCGGCAAGAACCATTACGCCGTTACATATCACGATCAGCAGTTGACCGTCCGCGCGGCGGATGAGCTGGCAGCCGTTTTCACGGCGGCCAAGCACTGGGGATACGCCTGGACGCGGCCCGAGTACCACCAGAACGCGCGGGCGTACAAGCTCCCGTACACGCCGGGCAGACCGGGGGAGGTATTATGAGATTCGTCTGCGACTGCTGCCACGATCTGACCAACATCGAGGCAGACCGGATGGAGATCCGGGAAGACAAACTGCTTGTATACAACCGCGGGCGGCTGGTATACATGGCGGATCTGGGGCAGATCATACTGGCGAAGCTGACACCGGGGAGGGGTGAGGCAAAATGCTGACGCATCTGAGCCTGTTTTCCGGGATCGGCGGGCTTGATCTGGCTGCCGAGTGGGCAGGATTTACGACCGTCGGGCAGTGTGAGTTTGCCGACTACCCGACGAAGGTGCTGGAAAAGCACTGGCCGGATGTACCGCGCTGGCGGGACGTCCGAACGTTGACAAAGGAGAGTTTTTATGAGCGGACAGGACTGCGAACAGTTGACGTTCTCTCTGGGGGATTTCCCTGCCAGCCCTTCTCCGTGGCAGGAAAGCAGAAGGGAAAAGGGGACGATCGTTACCTCTGGCCGGAGATGCTCCGGGCTATCCGAGAGCTGCGCCCGCGCTGCGTTATCGGTGAGAACGTACCTGGAATCCTCCGCATTGCCGCCGGGAAGGTGGTCGAGGATCTGGAGCGTGCAGGCTATCACGTTGTCGTGTTCAATTTTGAAGCTGCGGCTGTCGGAGCTTGGCACAGAAGATCAAGGGTATTCTTCGTCGGCATCGCAGATGTGGCCGACGCCGACGGCAAGGGACTGCAAGGGCGCGAACAGCGTGCGCCAGCTGGCGAATGCTGTGAAACTGTTTACAACGCCATGTGCGGCGGACGCTACGGGGGCACATGGCGGGAACAATTGCAGGAGTTTGCGGACGGACGTTGCTGGGCCGTTGAACCCGACGTGGGTAGAGTGGCTCATGGGATTCCCCATCGGGTGGACAGACTTAAATGCCTCGGAAACGCGGTAGTGCCGCAGCAGGCATATCCGATCTTTCGGGCACTAAAAGAGATAATTTTTGATGGAATGGAGGAGGATACGCTATGACAGACAAGGAAATCGTGCAGGCGCTGCGGTGCTGCGCAGACCATAGCTGCAGCGCCAAGTGTCCGGCATTTCCCGCCGGGCTGGATTGCAGATCTATTGCGAGGATCGCCGGACGCGCCGGAGGAAGGAGGTTGAGGCATGAGATGCAAAGCATCTGATTGCTTTACTTGCCCATATCCTGATTGCATTAACGATGCAGACATCCAGCCATTTGTCAGCACCGACGGACATCGGGCCTCGACTAGAAAAGCAATAGCAAAAATGTACCAAAAAAGAAGAGATGCTGGGCTTTGTTACCGCTGTGGAAAGAGGAAGCCAACGCCGGGGCATGCAATCTGTTTAGAATGCAGAATTATAAACACAAGGCAAACGCGCAATCGTAGGCGCGCAAATGGCACACTGCCGAGAGAACTGCTGGACGGGATTGAACGTTGTGCTTTTTGCGGGGATGCACCGCTTGCCGAGGGGAAAAAGCTGTGTGCAAGATGCCTGGAAAATGCAAGGGAAGCTGCAAAAAAATCACGTGAACAAAAGAAAATCACTCGAATGACAAGCGCATGAAAGCAGAAGAACACAAAGAAATAGGAATAAAAAGTCATGAAATACTTCGCAATACAGAAACGATGGGACATTGAAACATACCCGTTCTGCCCATGCGTGGAAAGTTCCATAGGAAAAACCATATTTTTTACCCGCGAGGAAGCCGAGCGGGCGATGGAGGGCAGGAAGGATGACTGAATCGAAACCGTGCCAGTATTGCGGCGGGGAAAAGACGCTTTATCAGAAAACATACTCAACAAAGCTGTATCTTGCTGCGTTCGGCAGCAGAAGGGTTCTGATTACAGAATGTATGCAATGCCCACCGTATGCAAAGTGCTGCAAGCGGGGAAAACCGGCTAGATCTGCGTTTCTCATCAATTTCTGCCCGGAATGCGGGCGGAAACTGAATGGAGGCGATGAGGATGGCTAGTCGGTACATCACCAAGGTACAGCGTGAAGAACTCGAAGATGCAAGCTGCTTCGGGCTCGAAGATGCACACGAACTGCTTGAGAAATACGCCGGGATCAAAGCCAGGCCATATACCGCGTATCAATACTACGATGAAGATGGGAACTATCTATCAAGCAGCGATGAAGCAGATATTGATGGTTTGCTGGAAGCGGCGTATGTGGAGGTGCTTGGCGATGGGCCAGCACAAACATAATCCCACGGCCATTGCGGCCAAGAATGGAGGGAGGCAAAGGTGAGCAGTAAAGAGTACATGCGGCGCTACATCAGGGAGTACAAGCGCGAATCTTACACATTTTTCCGGGAAATCGGCCTTTGCACGCGCTGCGGGCAGAACCCGCCTAGGCCAGGAAGAACAAGGTGCCAAGCCTGCGCGGATAAGGAAAATGCGTGGCAGCGGCAGGAAAGGAGCCGGAAGCATGGACAAATCCGAGTATGAGAAAATGAGCATCAAAAAACTGGTTGAAACGATCTGTTTTTTGAAAGAGCAGAATCAAAAGCTTGGGGCGACGCTTTTGCAGGCCATGCGTGATATGGCAAAGCTGGATGCCTGCGAGATCTGCAAATACAACCAAAATGGCAGCTGCACAGCGCCGAAGGAGCTTACAATGGGCGGCTCGTGCTTCAGCTGGCGCGGAAGGAGTGATTGAAATGCCTGAAGAATACATCAGCCGCGAGGCGGCAATCAAATATGCGGAGCACGCATACCACGAATGGAACCTTGCAATGGCAGCAGCGGACGGGAAAAGAGAAATCAACCTTGTTTACAAACGACAAGAATTGTGCAAGGCGGTGGAATCGGTTTTCAGAGATATGCCCGCCGCCGACGTTGCGGAGGTGGGGCATGGGCAGTGGGTTTTACACCATACCGCAGCAGGCAAACCATACACGGAATGTTCAAATTGCTGCACGGATTTCAAATTTAGGACGGACAAAGGAACATTAGCCAAACTCGACATGCGAAGTATGCTCTACTGCCCGCATTGCGGCGCGCGGATGGACGGAGGTGACGACCGTGCGACTGATTGATGCGGATGCAATCTACAACAAGGCGGTGGAGAACAGCCAAAATGGAGAAATTGAAGACTGGGAAGCCGACTCGATCATAGATTACTTAGATGGTGCGCCTACGATCAACGATGCAGAAATTGTGGTGCGGTGCAAGGACTGCAAGAGCTGGAGACGTAATGGCGGTATCGTTGATAGCCCAAATGGGCATTGCTTCGAGCGTGATGACGAGACAAACGGGGGGGATTACTGCTCAGACGGAGAAGCCATATGAGCGGGCTGCGGTTTGAGAGCATGGCGGACATGCCGCCGAGGATGCGGGAGGCTTACGCGCGGCAGATGCGCGACCTCTCAGGCGCTGCGGCGCCAGCTCCCCTTCACGAGGGGAGCCAGGGGAAGGAGAAGTACCGCAACGCGCCTGCCGAGCGGGCTGGGATCCGGTTCGACAGCCGCAAGGAGGCGCGGCGGTACGACGAACTGATGGTGATGCTTCAAGCTGGGATTATCACCGATCTGCGCCTCCAACCCCAATTTACCCTACAAGAATCGTACATAACCGAGACCGGCGAGCGCATCCGCGCGATCCGGTACACGGCGGACTTCAGCTACAAATTCGGCGGAAAGCTCGTCGTCGAGGACGTGAAGTCCAAGCCGACGCGGACGAAGGACTACCTGCGCAACCGCAAATTCATGCGCTCGAAATTCGGGATCGACATACAGGAGGTTTAATATGCCGGAAGAAAAAAACGAATGCCGCCCGGGAATGCCGTGCGGCCTGCCGAAAAGCGGAAACGCCTGTATGAACCGCACGACGGCCTGCTGCCTGAAATGCGGCTGGAACCCGGATGAGCAGGTGCGGCGCAGAGCTCTGCCGCTCGTCAAGGGCGCGGACGGACTCTATCACAAGGACGTCCGAGCGGAAGCATAGGCAATCAGCCGGGGAACCATATTTTATCGGACTTATGCTGCAGCCGCTCCGCCATGAGACGGCTGCGGAAGGAACCATCTTCGGCTTTGCACCCGGCGCACGGGAAGCTCCCTCAAGCTCTGTGCGCCGGGGATAAAAAGCGCGTGTGGAACGTGCGCGCGAACGGAACCCGTCAACGTTACCCCACACGGGAGTCTCGCATAGCTCCCGTGCATCGCTTGCCTCCTTTTTATAAGCCGCCTGATGGCAGTCAAGGGCGGCTCGCCCGGAAATGCGCAGCGTTTGACAAGCGAGCGCGGCGCGCCGGTGCGCAGACGGTGAAAGCCCGTCCTGCCTGTGGGGGCCGGAATACCGGCCCCCAGACGAAAGGAAGAACGCCATGAAACAGGAATTAGTCAAGCTGATCTGCCCGCAGTGCGGGAAGGAATTTTGCAGGAGCCAAAGCTACCTGCGGCAATACGGTAAATATACGCCGTGCTGCTCGAAAGCCTGTAAGGGCGCAAATATAAAAGCGACCAGGGCAGCAGGGCGCATGCAGCAGGGTGAGCGCATGCGCGCGGCAAACGGCGAGCTTCGCCTGCCGCACACGTGGGTAAAGATCCGCATCATAAAGCAGGTCGAGATCTATCCGGAGCTGAGCCCGGCCGTCGGGCAGATCTACCCGGCGGAAAGATACAGCCCGCCAACAAGCACAAAGCGGTACGGCTACGTGATCCAGTCCGGCGGCAAACGCATCAATATCCGCGCAGATGAGTGTGTGGAAGTATGAAAGGAGATCAAAATGGCAGAAATCATGGGACTGTTCGCGTCAGAACTGGATGAGTTTGTCGCGGACTATGACAATCAGTTCTGGGAAGCAAGCTTCCACGGCGAAACATACCCGCCGAGGATCATCATGGAGCGCTCCACGCCGCCGCTCTACCGGGTGGAGGACGACGGCACAAAGACATTGGAGCCGAATCCGACGATTCAGATCATCGGCAGCGTGGACACGGAGGTTGTAACGACCGGCAAGCTCCAGATCAGCAAGAAGGATTTCACCAAGCTGTGCAACCGCGCCGCTGCTCTGCTGGAGCTATTCCTGCATGGGTTCATGCAGGAACGCAAGGAAATGGAGGCGGCGAATGGAGAATAAGGGGACGCAAAAGGCTGCCGAGAGTGAGCAGGAGGCAATGCGGTGGAGCAAATTTGCAAGTCTAAAAGGGCCGGGGCCAGACCCCAAAGGAGCGCGAGGCGCGTGGGGGCACTGCCCAAAATGTGGGGCTGTCGGCTATTGCTACTGGGATAAAAAAACAGATACGTGCACGTGCATGGCGTGCGGGCACAAGGACAACGGCACTATCCGCTGAACGCATGGCCGGAATCTCCGGCCACGCTTTGAGCGGGCAGATAGCCCGAAGCCTATGGGCACAGAAAGGAGCACAAAAATGAAAAAGTACATCGGAACAAAAATGGTAGAGGCGGAGAAAACAGAAAATGGGTACCGAGTGCGGTATGAGGGCGGGTATGAGAGCTTTAGCCCAGCAGATGTGTTTGAAAAGGCGTACATGCCGCTTTTGGCGAACGGATGCTTGAAAACCGAGAAACCGAGTATCAGCCAGAGGATGGTTGATGATTTTATCGCATTCCATGAGGTAAAAAAGCTCGGAGGGAAAACGACCGTCGTAAGGGCTGTGCTTAGGAATGGCTTTGAAATCGTGGAAAGCTCGAGCTGCGTGAGCGCGGAGAACTACGACGAGATGATGGGTGAAGCTATCTGCATGGGCAAAGTAAAAGATAAGGTCTGGCTGCTGCTTGGATTCTTGTTGCAGACGGCAGTGAATGGAATCCGCGGTGAAGCGACATGTCCGGGTGACCGTTGAAACTGTGGCCGGAATCTCCGGCCACGCTTTGAGCGGGCAGAATGGGAAAAGGGGTTGAGACTATGGCAAAACGACACAAGCGCAGGATGTTTGCCGGGAAGGTATGTACGCAGATCGTGTATCCCGTATCCGATGGTGCGGAGCCGAAGACCAGCAAGCCGCGAAAGCCGCGCTTCCAGACGCAGGCAGAGCGTGATGAATTCAACGGTAAGCAATCGCTGGATAGGCTTGTCGCGCTGATGAATGCCAATTTCTCACCCACGAGCCTGTATTCTACGCTGACGCTGGATGCAGAGAATGAGGTACATACAGCAGAGGAAATGCGCAGGGTGCGCGACAATCTTGTACGCCGGATGCAGTATCACTATCCAAAGGCAAAAATCGTTGTGGTTTACGGCAGAGGCAAGACAACCAATCGTTTCCATTTACACTTAGTCACAGAGGGCATCCCGGAAGAAGCCATCGGCGAGCTCTGGGGGCTTGGCAGTGTGATCGATGTCCGGCATCTGCGCAAGCACAATTATTACATAGATGAGCAGGGCAACAAGGTTGACCACGGGCAGGACTACACAGCGCTGGCAAGCTACCTGCACGCGCATTGGAGAAAAGAATTCGGCGGCCACCGGTACAAGGCGACGCGCAATTGCATCCGCCCGGAGCCGGAGCCCGCGACCGAGGCCGTGCGCGAATACAGCCCAAAGCACCCGCCCGTGGCCCCGCGCGGCTATATCCTCGTCGAGGCCCGGACGACAAAGTACGGGTATCAATATTATAAGTATGTGGTAGACCCAAAAGAGCACAAGCGGAACGGGAGCCGCTTAAATTAAGCCTTGTATATGCGTAAGGTTTTAAGACGAAAGGGTGATGTTCACGAGCGACTACTGGCATAGGGAGTATATCTGCCCATTTTGGCAGGCGGCCGGTAAAAAGACGATCCGCTGCGAGGGGGAATGCGTGCTCGTATTCCCCGAGCGGCGGGAGACGTCAGACTACATCACACGATACTGCGCGAGCTTTGACTATGTGCGGTGCAGTATTGCGGCGGCAAAGCTCCGCTATTACGAAAGAACAGAATGAACGCCGAAGCGCATGCGGAACGACGTATGCGCTCATTCTGCGTGCGTGGGGTGAAAAGATTTTCCGGATACGCTATGCTGAAAAGCAGAAGGGAGGCGTGAGCCATGGCGAGGAAACCGAAGTATGAATCCGTGGAGCAGATCGAAGGGCTGATCGAGGCGTATTTTGAGAGCTGCAAGGGAGAGATCCTGCGGGATAAGGAAGGGGACATCGTTTTCAACCAGAAAGATGGGACTCCGGTCTGGGTGGGGCGGAAGCCGCCGACGATACCGGGGCTTGCGCTGGCGCTGGGATTTTCCAGCAGGCAGAGCCTGTACAACTACAAGGCCAGGAAAGAATTTATGGACACGATTTCGCGCGCGCAGACGCGCGTGGAACAATATACGGCGGAAAAATTGTTCGACCGGGATTCTCAGAGAGGCGCGCAGTTTGCGCTGGAGTATGGGTTCCGGTATCGCAGAGACGCAGAGGGCGAGAAGCAGGAAACAGGCGGAACGCGGATCCTGCTGGAAAATGACGCGGAGGAATCCAGCGAATGAAGACGCTGAATCTGGGAACTGCGCAGCCGAAGCAGGTGCTTTTCCTGAAAGACAAGCACAGGCATATCGCATACGGTGGCGCTCGCGGCGGAGGGAAAAGCTGGGCTGTGCGCGTGAAGGCAATCTTGCTTGCAAGCAAGTATCCCGGGATCAAGGTGCTGATTGTCAGAAGAACATACAAGGAGCTGCAGAACAACCACATTGCCCCGCTGCAGGCTATGCTGCATGGAATCGCGAAGTACAACAAGACGGATAAGGAATTTACATTCCCGAACGGCTCGAAGATCTCCTTCGGTTACTGCGCAAAGGAAAGCGATGTCGGGCAATACCAGGGCGCAGAATACGACGTGGTATTCCTGGACGAAGCCGGGCAGATGCAGAAATCGTGGATCGACGCGATCAATGCCTGCGTGCGCGGTACAAACGGATTCCCGAAGCGGACGTATTATACGCTGAACCCCGGCGGGCCGGGGCATGCGTATTTCAAGCGGGTGTTTGTCGACCGGAATTTCAACGACGACGAGGATCCGGACGATTATTTTTTCATTCAGGCGAAGGTGCAGGATAACAAGGCGCTCATGAAGGCGCAGCCGAAGTATCTGAGGGAGCTTGAAAAGCTGCCTCCGGCACGCCGCGCCGCATGGCTGGAAGGCAGGTGGGACGCATACGAGGGACAGTTTTTCGAAGAATTTCTGGACGACCCGAAGCATTACGCAGACCGGCGCTGGACGCATGTTATTGACCCGTTTGAGATCCCGGAGGGGTGGACGATCTGCCGGAGCTATGACTTCGGCTACGGAAAGCCGTTTTCCTGCGCGTGGTGGGCGGTCGACTATGACGGTGTGATCTACCGCATCATGGAACTGTATGGATGCACGCAGACACCGAACGAGGGCGTCAAGTGGACGCCGGATCAGCAATTCTCGGAGATCCACAAGACAGAGACACAGCACCCATGGCTGAAAGGAAAGAACATCCTCGGCGTGGCAGACCCGGCGATCTGGGATGCGTCGCGCGGGGAATCGATCGCCGACACAGCGGCGCGGTACGGCGTGTACTTCGTGAAGGGTGACAACGAACGTATCGCGGGGTGGATGCAGTGCCACTATCGGCTGCAATTTGACGGGGATGGATATCCGCGCATGTATGTCTTCAACACATGCAGGGCGTTCATCCGGACGATCCCGCTGCTCATCTACGACGAGCACAAGGTGGAGGATCTGGATACGACGATGGAAGACCACGTCGCGGACGAATGGAGGTATTTCTGCATGTCGCGGCCGATCAAGCCGATCCGGGCCGTGAAAGAGCAGCGGATCCTCTTTGACCCGCTGGACATGATGAAACGGAGGTAAGGCCATGTTGGCACCACAACTGACAGAGATCGAGAAGCAGACCATGATGACGGAGGTCTTCCTTGGATACGATCACAACCTCGAACCGACAGACGGGGCGTTTTACGACATGGAGAATCTGACGTCGGACAGCTATCCGCTGCTTTCGCCGAGGACTCGGCGGGGGACGGTGCAGGCGGTCTCCGGTGTGCAGGGGATCTTGGCAAAGGATGCGCTGTGCTGGGTGCAGGATCAGGTTTTGTACATCAACGGCGCGTCCATGGAGGCGTATATGCCGTCCGTGTCGATCTCGGCGGGGGAAAAGCAGCTCGTTTCCATGGGCGCGTATCTGTGCATCTTCCCGGACGGGATCTATTTCAACACGGAAAAATACTCCGACAACGGGTACATGGGGCAGGAGAACGTGATCGACGCGGCGGGCACGAACGTGGAAATTTCCCTCTGCCTGGTCGACGGGTCGGCGCTGACGGTGAATTATTCGCAGGCTTCGCAGCCGGAGAGCCCGTCGAACGGGCAGTACTGGCTGGACACGTCCGGCAAGCTCCACACGCTCAAGCAGTGGGCGGAGGCGACGAGCCAGTGGGTATCCGTGCCGACGGTGTATCTGAAGCTTTCCGCGAACGGCATCGGGAAGGGCTTTCAGCAATACGACGGAATCCGGCTTTCGGGGCTGACCGGGAACGAGCAGGTCGAAAAGCTCAACGGCAGCCAGATCCTCTACGATGTGGGCGAGAGCTATATCGTGATCGTGGGCCTCGTCGACGAGACGACGAAGGTGACGAGCGGGACCGTGAAGACGGCCCGGAAGGTCCCAAGCATGGACTTCATCACCGAGAGCGGGAACCGGCTGTGGGGCTGCAAGTACGGTGTGGCGGACGGCGAGACCGTCAATGAGATCTACTGCTGCAAGCTGGGCGATTTTAAGAACTGGGAGTGCTACCAGGGCGTGTCGACGGATTCGTGGCGCGCGAGCTGCGGCACGGACGGGAAGTGGACCGGCGCGGCGACGCTGGCGGACAGTCCGATTTTCTTCAAGGAAGACTGCTTCCACCGGGTGTATCCGTCGGCGACGGGGGCGCATCAGGTGGTCGTGCAGAAGTGCGCGGGCGTGCAGAATGGGTCGAGCAAGAGCCTGGTCGTGGTGGATGACCGGCTGTATTACAAATCGCGCATGGGCGTTTGCGTGTACGACGGGAGCCTGCCGAGCGAAATCGGAAGCTGCTTCGGGACGAAGCTGTATTACAACGCTGTGGCGGGCGGCGCCAGAGGAAAGTATTTCATCAGCATGGAGGATGAAGGGCATAACTGGTCGCTGTTCGTCTACGACACGCGCAAGGGTCTGTGGCACAAGGAGGACAGCACCCACGCGGAAGCCTTCGCGCGGGTGGACGATGAGCTGTATTTCCTCGAGGACGGGACGCTCAGGACCGTGTACGGCAGCGCCGGGACGCTGGAAGGCCCGGTTCGCTGGATGGCGGAGACGGGGATCATGACGTATGGGCTGGTCGGAAAGAAATATGTCTCGCGCATCAACCTGCGCATGCAGCTGCCGAAGGGGTCGAGCGTCGACTTCTGGGTGCAGTACGATTCCGATGGCGTCTGGCGGCACTGCGGGCACATTGAGGGCCGGGGACTGCGAACGTTCCTGCTGCCCATCCGGCCCGCGCGGTGCGACCATCTGAAATTCCGGCTGACGGGGAAAGGCGAGATGAAGCTGTTCAGTCTGGCGCGAGTGCTGGAGGCGGGAAGCGATGCGTAATAGAAAAAGGCTCCCCTTTCGCAAAAGGGGAGCTGGCGCGAAGCGCCTGAGGGGATCGAGGCTTGCGCATTTCGGAGCTGCATTTGTATACGCAACGTTCGAATCCCCTCAGCCGCCGTTGGCGGCAGCTCCCCTTGCGCCCAAGGGGAGCCTTTGGGGGAAAGGGAGTGAAAAAACATGGGCAGTCTGACACTTGCATACCCGTCCATCGCGGGGAAGACGACGCAGGAGAAGCTGGAGAGCATGCGGCGGTATCTGTGCAGCGTGACCGAGCAGCTGAACCTCGCCGACTGGTCGGCGAAGGCGACGCTGACGGAGATCTCACAGGCCATCGACGCGGACGGTCTTCCCGAGGCGGAGAAGAAGGAGGCGCTGTCCGGCTACGCGGCGTTAAAGTCGCTCATCATCAAGACGGCGGACTTCGCCGCGGCGAACTCGGAGACGTGGTCGACGAAGCTGTCCGGCAGCTATGTCGCCATCTCGGACTTCGGCAAGTATCTCGAGAAGACACAGCTGACGATCGAGGGCAATTCCGTCGGCATCAAACAGCTGTATGACTACACGGCGGGCGTCAACAATGCGTTTTCCGTCAATTCGCAGCAGTACATCAAGACGGGGCTGCTGTACTACAACGACGTGACGCCGGTCTACGGCGTGGGCGTGGGCAACATCGAAACGACCGTGACGGATGGCGGCGAGAACGTCATCGACCGGACGAAGAACGAGCTGGTGACGGTGACGCCGGACAGGATCGGCTTCTGGCAGGACGGAAAGGAAGTCGCGTATCTGTCGGAAAAGAAGCTGCACTTCCCGTCCGGGACGCTGGAAGCGTACAATGCGGTGCTGTCCGGGACGATCACGGCGGCGGCGGATTCGACGTTCGGGCCGTGGACGATCTCGGAAAGCAGCATTTTCCGCACGGCCAATGAATTTGGAGGCAGTGCGAGCATGTACTTCGGCACGAGCGGGCTGTCGATCAGGGATACGTTTAAGGTGGATGCGAACGGGAAGCTGACGTGTACGGGGGCTGAGATCGGCGGAACGATCAACGCGACGGATCTGCGGCTCGACGGCACGAGCATCCAGACGAAGCTCAAGCAGATCATGGATGAGATCAACATCATCGCAGACGGTCTGGAAATCGCAGGGACGAATTTCTCCAACGGCACGATCGGCGGCGCGGAGGGCAGCCTGCAGTTTACGTCCTCCAGCTCGGCGGCCTATGCGGTCGATCTGTCCGGCCCGGCGGTGCGCATCCGGTCGACGAGCGGCGCTGTGTTTTTGCAGAATGCTGCTGGGACGGCGAGCATGCAGATCCGGGCAGACGGCAGCATTGGGTTCTCCGCATCCGGCGGTATCACCGGTATTACGCCGGTGTTCGGATAAGGGAGGCTGGTTGAATGGCAACGCTGACAGGCGCGTCGGGTACGCCGACGAGTATCACGCTGACAGTATCCGGCATGTCGAGCGATACGAAGTACATACGCAGATACGAATATATCCTCGCGGGGCAGGTCATGGCGACTGTGACGGACTCGGCTGCGGGCACGACGACGGCAAGCCGGATCATTACCGGGCTGACGCCGGACACGCTGTATATCTGCCGTGTGCGGATCTACAACAGCAGCACGAACGGGCTGGTTGCGGAGGTCGGGCCGATCAGCGTGCGGACGCTGGCGCAGTCGGCGGGCACGGCGACGGTCAGTATCCTCAACTACCTGGACAATCTGACGCAGCTGACGAGCGGGTCTTTCAAAGGCGGCATCGGAGATACGTTTTATATCTCGGCGTCCGGCACGCAGTACCGGACGTACTCGCAGCAGTATAATTTCCTGTATTTCCGGCTGTCGTCGCAGAATTACAACACGGAGCACGACGCGAGCTATCCGATCCCCATCCAGGAAGGACAGACCGTCAAGGTCTATTACCAGAGCAAGACCACGACGGTTCCGATTTACAACTATCTGGACGGGCAGAATACGCTGGTGAGCGGGTCGGTCACGGGGACAATCGGAAACACGTTTTTTCTGTCCGTGGCCGGGACGCAGTACCAGACGTATTCGGAAGAATACGAATTTCAGTATTTCCAGCTGGCGTCCGAAGGGTATGCGACAAATCACGCGGCGACGGAGACGATCCCCATCACGAGCGGGCAGGCCGTGCGCGTGTATTACAAGACGAAGATCGTGGCAGTCGCACCGGTTATCAGCGGGGTCACGCTGACGAAGGAAACGGCGACGGTCACGTGGGATAAGAATGGCGGCGGGTACGGAAGCTGGACGCTCTACTGGGGAAAGACGAGCTATACGGCCATCGGATCGCAGTCGATCGGGAGCTCACCGGCGACGGTCTCGGGGCTGGACCCGGGCACGACGTATTACTTCTGGATCGTCAACAAGGCCGGGACGGACTCGAAGACGTCCAACACCGTATCCGGCAAGACGAAGGCACAGATCGCGGCCTTCGCGTGGACGAGCGACGATGCGTCGTATATCGCGGCGGGGAAGGCCGTGACATACCTGACGGCGGCGAGCTGGAACCGGATGACGGCGAAGATCAACGAGGTCCGGGCCGCCAGAGGCTACGGGAGCATTTCCTTCACGACGGCCTACGCCGGGCAGACGATCACGGCGGCCATCTACAACGAGGCGGCAAACGCCATCGGGAATCTGGCAGGCGCGGGAAGCGTCAGCACGGTATCGGCAGGGACGAAGCTGGAAGCGACGTACTTTGCAAACAGCTATTCTGCGCTCAAGGAAGCGCTCAACCGGGCAATCAGCAGTTATAACGGATAGGAGGAGCTATGAATATCACAAAAGCAGTGGTGCAGCTGCGGGGGCGGCTGATCGAGGCCATCAACGAGGCGGGGCTGCCGCCGGTCATCGTGGGCTTTGTGCTGGACGGGATCCAGAACGAAGTGGCAAGACTCACGGCGGAAGACCTGCGGAAGGAGGAAGCGGACAATGAAGACAGAGCAGATGCAGACGACCATGCAGAATGACACGGCGAGCGGGCTGACGGCGCGAAAGGCCATCGGCGAAGAGCAGGCCAGAAAGGCCATGGACACGCTGTTAAAATACCGGCAGGGCAAGAGTGCGCTGGAGGCGCGGGTCATTGCTTCGGAGGACTGGTGGCGCATGCGCAGCTGGCAGCGGATCCAGAAGGGGAACCCGGAGGATGACAAGTGGACGTCGGCGTGGCTCTTCAACGTCATCATGGGCAAGCACGCGGACGCGATCGCGGCCTATCCGGCCCCGGCCATCCGCCCGCGGGAACCGGACGACCGGGAGGAGGCGGCGAAGCTTTCCTCGGTGCTGCCGGTCATTCTGGAACAGAACGACTTCGAAGAGGTCTATTCGGACAGCCAGTGGACGAAGCTCAAGCAGGGCACGCTCATCTGGCACGTGAAGTGGGATTCTTCGAAGCTGAACGGCCTCGGGGATATCTCGGTGCAGCCGGTAGATATTCTGTCTTTCTTCTGGGAGCCGGGCGTGCGGGATCTGCAGAAGTCGAAGAACATCTTCCTGACGGAGATGGTGGACAACGATCTGCTGGTCGAGAAGTACCCGGAGCTGCGGGGAAAACTCAACTCCAAGCAGCAGGTGCAGCAGAAGTACAACACGGACGACGTCATCAACTTCGACAACAAGTCGATGGTGGTGGACTGGTATTACAAGAAATATCAGAACGGACGGCAGGTGCTGCACTTTGCGAAGCTGGTGGGAGACACCATCCTGCAGGCGACGGAGAACGACACAGAGCAGCGGTATGACACGATGACAATGCCGGACGGCAGCATCGTGCAGCAGCCGGTCGGAAAGCCCATGGCGGAGACGGGCCTGTATGACGACGGGGAATATCCGTTTGTGGTCGACGCGCTGTTCCCGGTGGAGGGCAGCATTGCCGGGTATGGGTATATCGACATCGGCAAGTCGACGCAGGAGCAGATCGACCGGATGAATCAGGCGATCGTAAAGAACGCGATCATGACGACGACGCCTCGGTGGTTCAAGCGGTCGGACGGGTCGGTCAATGAGCAGGAATTCGCGGACTGGACGAAGCCGTTCGTGCATGTGGATGGGAATCTGGGGCAGGACAGTCTGCAGCCGATCCAGGTCAACATGCTCAACAGCAATTATATCGCCATTCTGCAGAACAAGATCGAGGAGCTCAAGTGGACAACGGGAAACACGGACGTCAACAACGGCGCGACGAGCTCCGGCGTGACGGCGGCCTCGGCCATTGCAGCGCTGCAGGAAGCGTCCGGCAGGAGCAGCAAGGACTCCACAAAGTCGGCTTACCGGGCCTACGCGCGGATGATCCGGATGGTCATTGAGCGCATCCGGCAGTTCTATGATCTGCCGCGGCAGTTCCGAATCATCGGGCAGCGCGGGGCAGAGCAGTTCGTACAGTACAGCAATCAGGGATTGCAGCCGCAGACGCTCTACGGCGCGAACGGGCAGCCGGATGGAATGCGGAAGCCGGTCTTCGACATTGAGGTCTCGGCGCAGAAGGCGAGCGAGTACACGTCCATGGCGCAGAACGAGCTGGCACTGCAGTTCTTCCAGCTGGGATTCTTCAACCCGCAGATGGTGGACCAGACACTTGCAACGCTGGACATGATGGACTTTGACGGGAAGGACTCGATCATCCAGAAGGTCCAGGAGAACGCGGACCTGCAGCAGCGGCTGGTCGAGTGGCAGCAGCTGGCGCTGGCGTTGGCAGACCGGTACGATCCGGTCATGGGTGAGGGGCTGGCGCAGCAGATCCTGCAGGAGGGCGGACAGGCAGTCCCGCAGGCGAGCGCCGCGGCAGCAAAGAAGCCGGAGATCAACACCGGCGAGACGCAGGAGCCGAAGATCGTGGAGAATGCGCGCAAAAAGTCGGAAGAAAGCACGCAGCCGGGATGAGAACCGCCGCTTGCGGCGGCCCATTCCGGCGAGATTATTTCTGGCTGGCGTGGGGTGAAGTTGGGAAAAGTTTGTGCTACGATGATTTTAGAATAAACGCCAGAAAGGAATTTACAGCATGGAAGGCGAATTCACGGGCGTAAGCGTTCAGACGAACGCAGCTGACGCCGCCGGTCAGCAGAGCGGGCAGGAGGCAGCCGCACAGGCGCAGGTGCAGCAGCAGCCGGCCAACGTCCCGGACGCTCAGGGACAGGGTACACAGCAGGAAGAAACGTTTGACAGCCTGATTCAGGGCCGGTTTAAGAAGGATTTCGACGCCGCCATGCAGAAAGCAGTCAGGCAGCGGGTGCGCGGGCTGAACCAGTACAAGGGGCAGGCGGAGGCCATGGCTCCGATCATCGACCAGCTGGGCGCGCTCTATGGGATCGACACGTCGGATCCGCGGAAGACGGACTTCGCGGCACTGGCACAGCGCTTTTCCGCTGACGAGCGGCTTTACAGCGCAGAGGCCGTGGAGCGGGGAATGTCGGCGGACGACCTCAAAAAGGAGTACGCCGGACGCGCAGAGAACACGGCCATGAAGCGGCAGCTGCAGGAATACCAGATGCGCGAGGCATTCGCGGGGATCCAGGCGGACTTCGAGCGGGATGTAGCGGCGCGGTACGGCGCGGACTTCGAGACGGAAATGCAGAATCCGGATTTTGCAAGACTGCTTGGAGCGGGCGTCCCGGTGAAGACGGCCTTTGAGGTTCTGCATCAGGCGGAGATCGAGGCGGCGAGAACGCAGGCGGTCGCGAACCAGACGCGGGACAATCTGGTGCGTACCATTCAGGCGCAGGGAGCCAGACCGCAGGAGATCGGTTCCGGCGCCGCGGGCGGAGAGAACGTCCCGATGAAAACAAAATGGACACGCGCGGAGGTGGAGGATATGCGCCGCCGCGCGGCAAGAGGGGAGCGAGTGATCCCCTGAGAAAGGAGATAGGAAACCATGTTCAAATCCAAGGTGGGATTTCAGTTTTTTGCTGACGCCGGTACGCTCGTCAACGCGACCGGAAACTATGTAAACGCCGGTACCGGCCAGACCACGGCATTCAGCGGAAACGATACGCTGTCGCCGACCATGAAGACGTTTTACGACACGCAGCTGCTGGAGAACGCGCGGCCCGAGCTGGTGCACGCGCAGTTTGCGGGCAAGCAGGCGCTGCCGCGCAACCACGGCAAGACTGTGGAATGGCGCAAGTGGAACACGCTGAAGGATGCAGACGAACTGACAGAAGGCGTCATCCCGACCGGCCAGAAGATGGGCCAGACCAGCATGACGGCCAGCATCAAGCAGATCGGTACGTATGTGAGCGTATCTGACCAGCTGGAGCTGCACGCGCTGGATAACGTCATTCTGGGCGCAACGGAGGAGCTCGGCGCTTCTGCCGGTACATCCATCGACAAACGCGTACGCGATACCATTGTGGCAGGATCGAACGTGCAGTACTGCGACAAGGTGTCGAGTGCAGGCGCGCATACAGCGGTCACGGGCCGTTCCGGCCTTGACAAGACGGCGCTTTTGACGCCGGATGAGGTCAACAAGGCCGTGACGACGCTGAAGAAGCTGAAGGCGCGGAAGATCAACGGCAAGTATGTCGCGATCATCCATCCGTCTGTCGCGTATGATCTGCGGTCGAGCAAGGAGTGGATCGAGGCGCATAAGTATGCAGCCGTTACGGAGCTGTTCAACGGCGAGATCGGCGAGCTGCACGGCGTGCGCTTCGTGGAGACAACGGAGGCGAAGGTCTTCAACAACTCGACATGCCCGGTCAAGACGGCAGCCTCGGACGGCAACCCGGCGGTCTATTACAGCGTGTACGCAACGCTGTTCCTCGGCGAGGAAGCGTACCGCATGATCGATCCGGAGGGCGGCAATCTGGAGATGATCGTCAAGAGCAAGGATGCGATCGGTGGCCCGCTGAACCAGTTCTCGACCGTCGGCTACAAGGCGGAGATGGCGACGAAGATCGTCTATGAGGACAGAATGGTTCGCGTGGAGAGCTGCAGCGCGTATTCTGACAGCGACGAGGCCAACTGAGGAAGGAGCAAACAGCCATGGCAGAAGCAGTAAAGAAAACGGCTGAGGAAGCCGCAGAGGTCAATCCGTGGGACGTGAAGAAGACCATCTTCCTGCCTCGCGGGCAGGAAAGCGAGGAACAGAGCCGGTTCGTGTGCGTAAACGGACGGACGTTCATGGTGCCGAAGGGCAGGGACGTGCAGGTTCCGCTGCCGGTGTATGAAGTCCTGATGAACGCGCGGATGGCGGAGGAGGAAGCCTTCCGCCGCGCGCAGGCGGACAACTGACAAGTGAATGCCCATGACGGCAGGAAGCAGAGGAAGGGGCAGAAATGCCCCTTCTTTTGGTAAGGAGGAAAAATGAAAATTCGGGAAGCGATCGAGACGGTCGACCGGTTACTGTCGAACCAGTACGAGACGCCGGATAAGGTCCGGTGGCTGTCGGAGCTGGACGGAATCGTGTATCGGGATATCATCTGTACGCACGAGCACGAGAAGGAACCGGAGCCGTTTACGGGATACGGGGAGGACGTAGACTTAGAGACACAGCTTCTGATCCCGTGGCCGTATGATGAGATTTACCGCTGGTATCTGGGGATGAAGATCTGCGACGCCAACGGGGAGACGACAAAATATGCGAACGAGGCGGCGAAGTACAACAGCTACTATCAGGGGTATTTCAACGCCTACAACCAGGCGTACATGCCGAAGCAGTACGCGACACATTTCAAGCTTTAAGGCGGTGAGACTATGAGCGTATATCGAGTAGAGTCGGGCGGCAGGGCCCCGGCGGGGCTTTCGACCGGCGACGAGGTCGTGACCGGCGGCGGCACGTACCGCATCACGGGCGTGAACGCGGACGGCAGCTACCAGTCGCAGCTGGTGAACAAGAACCAGACGACGAGGAACTACGGCGGCAGCTATCAGACCAGGAACAGCCCTTACACCATGTCCGGCGTGTCGGACTACACGAGAAGCAAGCTGAACGGGCTGGAGAGCGGGTACACGCCGTCGGGCAGCGTACAGGCGGCGCAGGCGTATCTGGAGCAGGTCAAGGCCAGCAAGCCGGGCGCGTATCAATCGCGCTGGGACGATGAGCTGACGAGCCTGTATGACCAGATCCGGAACCGGAAGAAATTCAGCTATGACATGGGGACGGATCCTCTGTACCAGCAGTACCGTGAGCAGTATCAGCGTCTCGGGCGGCTGGCCATGCAGGACACGATGGGGCAGGCGGCGGCACTCACGGGCGGCTATGGCTCAACCTACGGTGAGCAGGTGGGCCAGCAGGCGTACAATGCGTATCTGCAGAACCTCAACGACATCGTGCCGCAGCTCCAGCAGCAGGCATATCAGCGGTATCAGGATGAGGGGACGGACCTTTATAACCAGTACAGCCTCGTGAAGGGCCGGGAAGATACGGACTACGGCCGCTACCGGGATACGGTCAGCGATTATTATTCGGATCTTTCGGATGCGCGGAGCGCGTACAACTCGGAACGGTCTCTGGACCAGAGCCAGTGGGAGACGATGCTGAGCTACTGGGCGCAGAAGGCCAACAACGAGAACGCAGCTTATCTGCAGGCGCTGGCGGCGGAGCAGGCGGCAGCGAAGGGCTCCGGCGGCGGTGGCGGCGGAGGAAGCAAGAGCAGCTCCGGCGAGCTTTCGGATAAGGAGAATGAGTCGCTGGCGAAAAAAGCACAGAAATACAGGCAGGAACACCCGGATGTATATCTCGACAGCCGGACGCTTGACAATTACCTGAATAGCCTCGGCTACAACGACCTGCAAGCGAACACCTTCAAGGCGTACTTGCAGCAATACGGCGCGCGGTACTTACGACAGCCAACCTGACGGAGGGAAACATGGGACGAATCACACTGACAGAGGAACAGAAGCGGATCGCGGAGCGCGTCCGCAGCGGACAGGGAGCCAGCGAGGAGCAGGCTCCCTCCGCCTATCGCGGCGGAAGAGTCGAACTGAACCTGAAGCAGATCCAGATTGCCGCAAAATATGGGCGGCTGGATCCTCCAGAGCGAAAGAGCACGCAGACGACCGTGGACGATCCGCTGCATAAGCAGTATGCAGCGTTTATGGCATACCAGAACGCCGTGCGGGAGGCGGAGCTTGCGCAGATCGAGCTGGGGTCTGCGCTGAAGGGCCGGGCGAGCGGGGAGAAGAAGACGGAGAATGCGGGGGCGGAGATCGGCGGGAAGGTATCGCAGCAGGAATACGGACGGTCTTCCGCAATGCAGACGCAGTACGGCTCGTATCAGAATTATCTGCGCGGCGTGGAAGCGGCGCAGGGACGGCAGCTCGGGACGACGGCGCTGCAGCAACAGAGCGCGGCGCTGGCGTTCCGCCCGTCGGTCGAAAGCCAGAAGGATGATGTGAACAAGGCAATCGCGCGGGCGCGGGCGATGAAGACCGTGGAGCGGGATCAGGTGCGCGGGATGCGGAGGACGTCGAAGCTGCTTGAAGGAGAGATTTACAACCGCGAGGTCGAGCAGGCGGACACGCATTTTTCCGGGACGGGTTTGTCTGAAAACGGAAAGAGCGTGACACAGCTGCAGAACGAGATCGATGCGCTGCAGAAGCGCAAGGCGCAGGTCGACAGTCAGAGCGTGCTGATGCGGGCGCAGGAGGCGATCGGAAGCCTGAGCGAAGAAGATCAGGATCTGCTCCGGCAGTACCGCGGGAAGGAGCTGAACGGGTATCAGGTGCGGGCGTATGCGAAATACGACGCGAAGACGGCGCTGAACGAGAAGGGATATGACGACGAGAAGCTGAAGCAGCTCGCGGAATGGCAGAAGGTGCTGGACGACTATGAGAACGCGCAGAAGCTTGACGCGGCGGCGCAGGAGATCGGGCAGCGGTCGCCGGTGGGCGGCACGCTGTTCTCTGCAGCACTGGCTCCGGGGAAGGCGCTGGGCAATCTGGAATCGCTGCGCGGCGTGCTGCCGGGCTGGGCAGGCGGATATCAGAACGAGGATATGCCGACGAACGTCTACAGTCCGGCATACAACGCGACGCGGCTGTCCTCCGGGATCCGGGGGAGCGTGATGCAGGGGATGAACCCGACGGGGCAGTTTCTGTATCAGGCGGGCACGTCGGCGCTGGACAGCGCGGTCAACATGGCGGTCTCGACGGGGCTCGTGGGAACCTTCGGCGGCGTGGCCGGTGCGGGGGCGAAGGACGCGGTTGCGGAGACGATGAACTGGGTGATGGGCTCGCAGGTCGCGGCGGATTCGGTCTATGAGGGGATCCAGAACGGCAAGTCCAACGCGGACGCGCTGGTCGACGGTATCGTCGAGGGCGCGATCGAGGGCTTCACGGAAAAGTATTCTGTGGGCGATATCATCGAGAACATGTTGAGCGGGAAGGCCGTGTGGAGGAAGGCACTGCGGTCGTTCGCGTCGGAAGGCGCGGAAGAGATCGCGTCCAACTGGCTAAACCGTGCGTATGACGTGGTGGCGAAGCATGACCGGGGCGAGGTCATGTCGGCCTACGCGGCTTACATTGCGGACGGCAAAACGCCTGCGCAGGCGCTGGCGGCGATGGTCGGAGACTTCGCAAAAGAAGACAGCCTTTCGTTCCTCGCGGGCGGCCTGTCCGGCCTTGCCATGTCCGGGACGTATGCGGGCGTGAACCGCGTGATTTTGGAAGCAAACGTCACGCAGACGGCCAGAGCGGTCATCGAGGCTGGCGAAGTGCAGGACGTCATTGACTATGGTATGGCGCAGGAAGAGGGCACGAAGGCGCACCAGCTGGCCGAGGAACTGCAGCAGACCGTGGACGACGGAGGCGAGGTGACGCAGAAGGCCGTGGAGAACACGCTGCGTGAGGTGGCGAAGGAGCAGCAGGCGGCCGTGGACGAAGGGCAGGAGCCGCGCGTGCCGGAGACGCTGACCAGGCTCGAGCAGCTGCAGGAACAGGCCCGGCAGGAGCAGGCGCAGACCGAGGCGGACGAGAAGACGTTCCAGATCTACAAGAGCGCGGCGGAGACGGCGCAGGAGAACCAGAGGCTTGCGCAGCAGTACCAGCAGGAGCAGGAGCAGAATCGGGCACAGCAGAGCGTCCAGGCGGTGCAGCAGGCCCAGCAGGCGGCGCAGCGGCAGTACGACCAGGACAGCTTATTTGCGCCAATTCCGGGGACAGAGAACATGGGAGAGTTGGATCCGGTGCAGTATGCCCAGCGGCAGACGGCGGACGCGGAGCAGGAGCTCGATGAAGCCGCGCTGCAGCAGGAGGAACAGTATCTGCAGACGCAGGCACAGAGAGCAGGCTACGACGAGCAGACGGCGGCGTATTTCCTGAACGGGAACACGACGGGCATGCCGGCGGAGCAGTATGCGCAGAGATTCGGACAGGTCTATGAGCAGGGCAGACTCGGCGCGAGTGAGCAGCGGGCGATGCGCTACGCCGAAGGAATGAATCAGGACGTGGCGGCAGCCGCCTATCGAGCGGGCCTTGCCGCAGGGCAGAAAGGGGTAAACAATGGCAGTATCGAGGTTACTGATGAAGGACAAGTCGGGCAGGCTGGTCAGCGTGCCGAAGGACAGGATGGAGGCGTTCGCCAAAGCACAGCGCAGCAGCAAAGAGCTGACGCCGGAAGAAAGAGAGCGCAGGGTGCAAGAGATCTCGCAAAAGCTTGGGATGAAGTAACGCTTTCGGCTCTCGGTTTTGGAGAGAACAACGCGCAAAAAGTGCGCGTCATGCCGAAGGGGCAGGAGGGAAGAAGCGAGGATATCCAGGCGGCGGCAAAGTTCTTCCGGTCGATGGGCGTGCAGAACGCGCGGTTCTTCACCGGGCAGCTGACGCAGGAGATCGATGGGCAGACGTTTTATGCGGATGCCGCCGTGACGGAGGATGGCTCCGTGCTCATCCGGGCAGACAGCGAGGAATATTCCGCGTTCGAGCTGGCGAAGCACGAGGGATATCACCTGCTCGTCAAGCGCTGGCCGGAGATGGCGGCGAAGATCCAGAAGCGGCTGCTGGGCGAGGGCAAGATCACAAAGGAGATGATCGAGAGCTATGTGGACGCATACGCCGGGATCTACGGCGACGACACGGACGCCTACGTCGAGGAGATCATCGCGGATACCTACGCCGGCATGAACCGAACGGACTACGGCACGAACAAGCTGCGCGCGGACGTGAAGATGGAGGTCGGCCAGTGGCAGAAAAAATCCGGCAGCGCGAGAGCGCCGCCGGCGAAGATGTCGATTGCACAGGATTTCAAAAGCAGAGTGGCAGCATGGTACAAGTCCGGGATGTCGGAGGGCACGTCCTTTGTGCTGGGCGAGACTGGCGCGACGCTGCAAGGGCTGGGCGCAATCGAAAGCGATATTTACATGAACGGCGAGAAGATCAGCACCATTCTAAAGGAGCACCCGGAAATGACGATCCGCGAGATCCAGCGGATCCCGGAGATTCTGGACGATCCGGTTCTGATCCTGAAAAGCAGAAACAGCGCAAACGTAAGAGAGAACAGCAGACTTGTTATCTTCGGGACGGTAAAAGCCAGTGACGGAAGACCGGTCATGTGCGTGATGGACCTTCGACCGACGGAAAATGGGCTGCTGCTGGATGATATGCAGAAGGTTGCGAGCGCGTACACGAAAGACAATCATCCAGAAAGATTTGTGCAGAACAGTTTTGTCCTGCACGCAGACAAAAAAAGAACCATCCCGTTACTTAGAACAATAGGCTTCCAAATGCCTATCACTCTGCAACGCTATGGTTCTATGGGTAGTATAACCTACAAGGGGCCTAAAGTCAATCTGTACGGAGAGAAATTTTCAGATGTTGTAAGCGTTGGGACTTCTGCGGAGACGGCAACAAGGGAATTCTCTGCCAGTGCGGATCAGACGCAGGACGAGCAGCAGACGCAGCAGGAGGACGAAAAGAAAAAGGGCCGGTATCGGGATCTGATGGGGGAGAAGGCGGCGCAGTACACCAGGCGGGCGGAAAACTTCCTGCTGGCGAAGATCGCGGGGAATTTCGGCGTTTCGCCGGAGGCGAAGCGGGAGACGCTGCAGCCGTTCACGGAGCAGATCGTGCGGAGGTTTTTGCAGACGGGGGAGCTGGACAATAAGCTCGTGGACGATCTGGTCAAAACGGCGATGGAGATCAGCGTGGAGGAGAACCGGTCGTACTATGAGGAGTACAAGGGGGTCCTGAAATTCATCGAGAATCAAAAGATCTCCATTCCGGCACAGGACAAAGAGGATATCCGATACTGGAATCAGTTCCGGCAGCAGGCGGCAAAGAGCATGCAAATCAGAGACGACGGGATGCCGGTGCGTGACGTTTACTGGACGCTCCACAAGAAGGCGCCGCAGTTGTTCCCGGCGAGCAACAAAACGGCGGGCGCACAGATCATGCAGATCTACAAGGTCGCCGAAGGAATCCGGAAGACGCGCGAATGGATCGAGGGCTACAAGGGCGTGGACGCGGCAGAGGTCAGCAAGGTCAAGCAGGATGTGTTCGAGGCCAGAGCGACAAATGCGCGGCTAGACTGGGCGAAAAAAGACGCGAGGAATGCGGTCAAGGAATTTGCCGCAGATCTGCGGGTCACGCAGCGGTATCTCGACCGGCAGAAGAAGGCGAAGGACCTGCTGGGGCTGGCGATCCCGCAGTCGGCAGAAGAAGCGTTGGAACTCAGCAAGGAGGTCAAGAAGCTCCGTGGGCGTGTGCAGTATGTTATGAACAAGAACCTGCTGACGGCGGAAGACCAGAAGATCGTCGGCGCGCTGCTGCGCGGAGATATCAGCGAGGAAGCCGTGCGGAAGATGAAAAACAGCAAGGGCATTCTGGACGTCTATGAGGCGAAAGCGGCGTATGACGCGCGGATGCTGACGCTGCGGGCATGGCGCATGCAGAACAAGCAGCGGATGCTTGACGAGGTGGACGCGGATCTGGACGCGGCGAAGTTTGACCAGTGGGCCGACAAGGGGTCCGGCTGGGGCTACAACACGGAGACGCCGGAACGAAACTTCGCGGACGTGATGCGGAAGATCCCGGGCGGCGATGTGCTGGCGAAAGAGTTCAATAACAAGTATATCTACAAGATCAAGCAGAACGAGAGTGCACGGAAGAACTTCATCCTTGAAATTCAGGAGCGGGTCAAGAAGCTGGATATCAGCGAGAAGGTCATGAGAGGGAACGCAGACTCCGAGGCTTACGCCGTGCAGCTGCTGGGCGAGGCACAGGAGAACGCGGAGATGCTGAAGGGGCAGGACGCGGAGGCGAAGAAGGACGGAAAGACCTATGAAGAATGGCTGGCTGTCATCCAGAAGCTGAAAGCGGATAACCCGAACATGGACTTCGCAAAGATCGACAAGGCGATCACGGAGTTCCATAAGATCTATGATGAGCTGCTCGACATGATAAACCAGGTGCGCGTGCAGTTCGGCTATGACCCGGTCTCCTACCGGCGCGGGTACTTCCCACACTTCACGGAAAATGAGGAGAGCATCCTTGCGCGGTTTGGGCGGGAGCTGGGCTTCACCGGGACGGTCTCACCGCTGCCGACGACGATCAACGGACTGACGTCCAGATTCCGGCCGGGCATCCGGTATTTCAAGAATGCCAACGAACGGCTGGGCTACGCGACGGCGTACAATGCGATCAAGGGACTTGATCTGTATCTGGATACGGCGAGCGACGTGATCTTCCACACGGAGGATGTGCAGCGCATGCGGGCACTGGAGACGCAGATCCGCTACCGTGCGAGCGACGAAGGCATCCGGCAGCAGATGGACGCGATCAAGGCAAATAACACGCTTGACCCGGACAAGCAGCAGCAGCTGATCGATGAGCTTTCGAAGAATGGGCGGACGCGAATGTCGCACATGGCGGCATGGCTGACACAGTACACGAATGTGCTGGCCGGGAAACGCACGGATCTTGACAGGAAGCTGGAAGAGATCATCCCGCAGAAAATCTATAACTTCATGCGGAAGGCCCAGCAGCGCGTGGGCGCGAACATGGTCGCGGCGAATATCGGCTCGGCGGTCACAAACTTCATCCCACTGACGCAGGCGTGGGCGCAGACGAGCACGGTCAATATGATGAAGGGCATGTGGTACACGCTGGCGAACTACGTGCAGGCGGACGGGCTGGACCAGCAGTCGGTCTTCATCAACAACCGGAGCGGGTATCACGGACTTTCACAGTCAAGCATGGATAAGGCGTCTGAGATCGCGGGATGGGTGATGGAGAAGATCGATGGATTTACGACGGGGTCCATCGTCCGGGCACGGGTGATCGAGAACATGCAGCGCGGCATGTCGCAGCAGAGCGCGCTGGAGGAAGCCGACCAGTTCGCGTCCGGCATCATGGCAGACCGCAGCAAGGGCGCGACGCCGCTCATGTACACGGTGCGCAGCCCTATCGTGAAGATGTTCACGCAGTTCCAGCTGGAGGTCAACAATGAGCTCAGCTGGATCTTCAAGGATATGGCGCAGGAGGAGCGGAAGAAGGGCGTGGCGGCGCTGGCGAAGGCCATGCTCAAATTCCTCATCGGCGCGTGGCTCTATAATGAGGCGGCAGAAGCAATCCTTGGCAGGCGGCCGGCGCTGGACCCGCTGGACATGCTGAACGATACGGTCGGCGACGTGTCGGGGTACAAGGTGCCGAACACGTGGCAGGCGATGGCCGAGTACGGCGTGAACCCGAAGAACTGGGATTATACGACGGAGAAGAAGACGCCGGAGGAAGTATGGAAGGGCTTTGCGAGCCGCGTGGTCGACGAGCTGCCGAACACGCAGCTGCTGGCAATGTTCGGGCTGGACGAATGGATGGGGCTTGATCTGCAGGGCAACCGCATAGCGGTCATCTCGGCGTTCCCGGATATGGAGAAGGTCAACAAGGCGCTGCTGTCGAGCAAAGAGGACATGGCGACGAAGAAGAAAGCACAGGTGCTGGTAGACGAGCTTTCGAAGCCGCTGTCGTATGCGGCGCTGCCGATGGGCGGCGGACAGGCACGAAAGAGCCTGCAGGGCATCATGTCTGTGGTAAACGGCGGCAAATACAAGCTCAACAACGAGGGCGAGCAGCAGCTGCAATATCCGACGTACACAGACCGGCCGGGCGATGTGCCGCTGAAGCTGGCGCAGGGCGTGCTGTTCGGCAGAACGGCGACGCAGGAGGCGCAGGACTGGATCGAAAATGGATTCAAGTCTTTGTCCGTCAAGGAGACGAAAGCCTATCAAGCAATCACGGAGGGAGGCGAGGACCAGAGGAAAACCTACACGTTCGTGCAGGCAATCAAGAACGTCGAGAAGGAATACGACAAGAAAATGCTGCTCAAGAGCTACAGCATCAGCGACACGGCAAAGACGGCGTATTTCTATCAGGTGTTCGCCAACGAGGACCAGCAGAAGGAGATGGACAAGCTCGACGAGCAGGGCAAGATCGACTTCATGAAGAAGTACCTCGCAGAGGCCGAGGACAACCACAACCGGGACGAGCTGCGCGACGCGGCGGTCGCCGGGACGGTCACACAGGAGAAAGCCATCCAGCGGATGGTCGCCAACGACTGGGCAAAGGACGAGGATGACGCGTACTGGAAGTACCGCGAGTGGATCCGGAAGGCGGACGACAAGGACTACAAGATGTACGATGATTTCCTGAACGCGATCGAGGCTGGCGGCGACGTCAAGGAGGCGGCGAGGGAATACCTAGAGCACGGGAAGGAGGCGAAGAATCTCAGCAGGGAGGTCACGACGGCATACAAGGAGCAGTACCTTGCCGCGACGCCGGAGGAGCGGAGAAAGCTCAAGCAGAAGCTGCTCGAGATCTATGCGGCGCTGGGCTTCAACCGGAAGGAGAAATCCAAGGAAATCGACAAATGGGTGAAGGATGCCGCAAAGGAGAAGAAAGACAAGTAAAACAAGAAGGCCGGGGCAGATGCCCCGGCCTTTGCTTCGCGGCGTGGGGTGAATCCGGCGCGGGGGTCTGCTACACTGGATGAAAAGGAGGGATGCGGTATGGCGACGCCAATTCCGGGGGCTTATCCGAGCCCGAGGATCGACAAAGGGGTGCTGCGGTGGTACGAAGGGGACACGTTCTCGATCGTGCTGCGGTTCGACCTGAAGGACCAGGACGGCGAGGCCGTCACGATCGGGACGACGGACAGCATGGCGGTCGTGTTTCTGGACGATACGCGGCAGACCGTCCACACGTTCAGCTTTGCGAAGGTGGAGAATGACCAGGTCACGCTGAACTTCGACGCGACGGTCACGGCAAAATTCACGAAGGGAAAGTACACCTACGATATCCGGTACACGCACGGCGACAAGACGACGCTGGCGAGCGGGAATCGGGCGTTCGTGGAGTAAGGAGCAGGTATGAGGGTAGAAATTCCGAATCAGGTCACGGTGACGATCGGCGGGCTGATCTCCCGCGGGGTAAAGGCCGTGGAGGTTACGGACGCGGGGAAGCTGATTTTCACGCTGACGGACGGCAGCGTGATAGACCTCGGCTCGGTCATGGGCCCGCAGGGGCCGAAGGGCGAGACCGGCGCGCCCGGCCCGCAGGGGCAGACGGGGCCGCAGGGCGCAAAGGGCGACACCGGCGCGGCGGGCGCGAGCATCACGTCGATCACGAAGAAATCGCAGAGCGGGACGACGGCAACATACACGATCGCGCTTTCGGACGGGAAGACATTCGACTTTAACGTCGAGACCGTCAAGGGTGAGAAGGGCGACACCGGCGCGAAGGGTGACACCGGCGCGCAGGGCCCGAAGGGAGAAACCGGCGCGACGGGCCCGCAGGGGCAGACCGGCCCGCAGGGCGAGCAGGGGCCGAAGGGCGACACCGGCGCGACCGGCGCGGAAGGCCCGAAGGGCGCGACCGGCGACACCGGCCCGAAGGGAGAGCCCGGAGAAAAGGGCGAGAAAGGCGAGAAGGGCGACACGGGCGCGACTGGGCCGCAGGGAGAAACTGGCCCGCAGGGGAAGACCGGTCCGCAGGGCCCGGCAGGTCCGCAGGGGCCGAAGGGCGATACGGGAACGGGCTTTACAGTCAAGGGGTATTACGGCTCGGTCTCCGCGCTGCAGGCGTCGGTCGAGAACCCGGAGGTAGGCGACGCCTATGGCGTTGGCGCGGCTGCGCCTTATGACATTTACATCTACGACGGCGTGACGAATGCGTGGGTCAACAACGGGCCGCTGCAGGGCGCGAAGGGCGACAAGGGAGATCCGGGCGAACAGGGGCCGAAGGGCGAGACGGGCAGCACAGGCCCGGCGGGTGCCAGCGGAACGGACGGCATAACCCCGAGCATCGGCGAGAACGGAAACTGGTATCTCGGGACGACCGACACGGGAAAGCCTTCGCGCGGCGAGAAGGGCGACAAGGGAGATCCCGGCGCGAAAGGAGACCCAGGGGTCAAAGGAGATCCAGGTGCGAAAGGTGACACCGGTGCGCAGGGCCCGAAGGGCGATCCCGGAGCAGACGGCGCAAAAGGCGACCCAGGCGAGCGGGGGCCCAAAGGCGAGACCGGCGCGCCGGGCGAGCAGGGTCCCAAGGGCGAAACCGGCTCGACTGGCCCGCAGGGGCCGCAGGGCCCGGCCGGTGAGACGCCAGTCAAGGGCACAGACTACTTTACAGAGGCAGACAAGCAGGAGATTGCGGAGGATGCTGCGGCGCTGGTGGATCTGAGCGGGAAGCAGGATAAGATAACAGCGAAAGGCCCCCTGCAAGGCGACGGGAACGGCAACGTGACCGCTGCCGAGACCACGCAGGCGGAGACAATCCCGATTCCCGCAGGCATCCTGAAGGGCACGGCATCCGGCGGCATCGAGGCGGCGACGCCCGGAACGGATTATCTGACGGAAGCGCCCGTGACGTCTGTCAACGGCCAGACGGGCGCCGTCACAGTCCGTGAGGTGCCCGCCGTGACGGCATCCGACAACGGCAAATTCCTGCGTGTGGTAGGCGGCGTGTGGGCAGCCGTCTCAATTTCTGATGCGAATGGAGGGAGCTTCTGATGAGTTTATCACAGGCTGTGACGGAATATCTGACGAACACGACTGACCTGAAGGCGGTCGCCGACGCGATCCGCGCGAAGGGCGGCACGCAGGAGGATCTGGTATATCCTGACGGCTTTGTGTCGGCCATTCAGGCGATCGAGACCGGCATCACGCCGCAGCTCATCGTCACGACGAGCGCAGGCGCGGCGGTCACAGCCACGAAGGGCTCCAAAACCGTCAGCGGGACGGCGGGCACGGACGGCACGTGTACGCTGGAGCTCTCCGAGGCGGGCGAGTGGAGCGTGACGGCTTCGCTGAACGGCAACAGCAAAACGGAGTCGATCATGATCGGGACACAGACGCTGGATGCAAGTATTCTCTCTGATACATTTGCGGAGAACAGCTGGGCGCAGATCGCGGAGGCCTGCCAGACCGGGACTGTTCCGAGCACCTGGATCGTGGGCAACAGCAAGACCATGACCATCGGCGGAACAGACTATCAGATCGATATCATCGGCAAGAACCACGACACGTACGCAGACGGCTCAGGTACGGCTCCGCTGACATTCCAGATGCATGACTGCTATGCAACGACCTATGCCATGAACGCCACGAACACGAACGTAGGCGGATGGAAGGGGTGCGCAATGCGCAAAACGCATCTGCCTGCCATTCTGGCGCTCATGCCGGCGGAAGTCCAGACCAGCATCCGCGAGGTGAACAAGCTGACGTCGGCAGGCAACACGAGCGCCACCATCGAAACCACTGCGGACAAGCTGTTCCTGCTGAGCGAGGTCGAGGTTTTCGGAACCGACAGATTTTCCTATGATGGCGAGGGAACACGGTACGATTATTATCAGGCCGGAAACACAGCCACCAAAAATCGGAACGGCTCCTACCAGAAGTGGTGGACGCGGTCTCCGTACAAATCCGACGGAGAGAATTTCGGCACGTCTGCCTACCAGCCTGCAGAACCGGACACGAGTGGAGCCAACAACTCTAATGGCGTGGCCTTCGGCTTCTGCTTCTGAGGGAGGGAAACATGGGCATCTTAATCACAGACGGCAAACTGCTGGCCGTGGACGGAAAGCTCACCGAAGCCAAAGCCGCCCCGACTACGCCGTATATGGAAGCGGAGTATGTTGAAGACGTGGATAACTACGGCAACACGAACCACTATATCAAGAGCGCGAAGCTCTACAACCACACGGCAATCTATGTGAATGAGTTCACAGGGCAGGATCGACTGAAAAATCTTGATTTCAGTGATGCTTCGAATAACATCACGGCAATAGAAGCAACGGCGTTCCAATACACATTGGTGAACGGTCTGGTTCTGCCGAATACGATCAGCGTGCTAGGGATTGGATGTTTTCTTTCCGCATACATCACAACGCTGACAATTCCACCGCTCGTGACAGTGCTTCCAAATAGTGCGTTTATGCAGATTCAACCAGCCTACAATAATGAAACGGGGGAAGAACTTCCAATCAACATCATTCTGCCACAAAATCTCACCAAAATAGGAATCTCTTGCTTTGACGGCGCATCAATTAAGCAAATCACCATACCGGATACGGTAACAGAGATCGGAGAAAACGCTTTTAATTATTGCGAGCAACTTGCATTGATTACACTGCCGTCGGGTCTACAAAAAATCTCAAGCAGAATGCTCGCTGGTTGCATGAGTTTGACGTCCATTACAATTCCGGCATCCGTAACTGAAATCGGTAGTCAAGCTTTTGCAGCTTCCGGGTTTACATCCATCACAATTCCATCAACGGTAACGACACTTGGCAGAGATGCATTTAATGACTGTGCATCGTTGACATCCATGGATATACAGGCAAATGTAACAGAGATTCCGGAGAACTTTGCTCGGAACTGCCCGCTGACATCCTTGACATTTCCGAGTACATTGCAAACAATAAGGCAGTCAGCTTTTTTGAATAGCAGCGTATTTCAAATTACAGAGCTTACGATACCTGCTTCGGTAACATCTATAGAAGATTATGCATTTACAGGTAACAACGCAAGTCAGATGGCACTAACAGTGCTGCCGACAACGCCTCCGACTCTCGGAGTGAATGTGTTCACTCTGGCTGCAGGGTCTGTGATCAAAGTCCCGGCAGCCTCTGTCGCTGCCTATAAAGCCGCCGACGGGTGGAAGAATTATGCGAATTACATCGTAGCGATGTGAACGCCGAAAACCGGGAAAGGGCACAGGCTGCTTCTACATCGGCCCGAACACCGTGATCAAAGTCCCCACCGCATCCCTCGCATCCTACAAACAAGCTTACCCCCTATCCGCCTTCGCAGATCAGATCGTGGGGGTTTAAAAACAAACAGAAACAGAAGGGAGAATGAAACCAATGACCACAGAAGAGCGCGTGACCGAGGTGGAGCAGCGGGCGAAAAGCAACTCGCACCGCATCGACGAAATGCAGACCGACCTCAAAAACCTCACAGAACTCACAGCCAGCGTGAAGGTGCTGGCAACCAAGCAGGAGAACGTCGAATCCGACGTCCGGGAGATCAAGACCGACGTCAAGGCACTGACGGAAAAGCCCGGCAAGCGCTGGGACGCCATCGTCGCGGCGGTCGTGACGGCCATTGTCGCGGGCCTCGTTGGCTGGGCGCTGGCCCACGCGGGGCTGGGCTGATATGCGGACGAAGGGCAAATGGAGCAAGGGCGAAATGGCGCGAACAATCGTCGTGTATCTGCTCCAGCTCATCACGACGGTGATCATCTGGGCCTGCGCTCTGAAAACCGTCTCCGTCCTCATTGCAGTCATCCGCAGCCCGGAGCTCGGCGCGTCAGTCGACCTGTCCGACGTGCTCGGCTTTACCGGCTGGGCAACCATCACAGAGCTTGGCCTGCTTGCCTTCAAGCGGGTTTTTGCGAAGAAAAATGAAACAGTCGAATAGCGAAAGGAGTAATTACTTATGGACTACACGCAAATCATCTCGGCAGTGATCGCGCTCATCAGCGCGCTTGTCTCGGCATTTCTGATCCCGTGGCTCAAAACCAAGATCGACGCGGATAAGCTGCAAACGCTCCGCACTTACGTCGAGATCGGCGTAAAGGCGGCGGAGCAGCTGTACACCGCGACGGACGGCGCAGCGAAAAAGGCGTATGTTGTGAACTTCCTCGCCGAAAAGGGCATTCAATTTGATGTGGAAACGATCGACAAGCTGATCGAAGCCGCCGTGCTGCAGCTGCATCACGAGCTGTACGGGAGTGAGCGGGTATGAGCATCAAGATCGGACAGGCCAGCCTCGGCGAGACCGGCGGCTGGAACCAGCAGCCCGGCAACCAGACCGGGCGTGAGCTGAATATCTCCAGCTGGTACAACGGGCGTTGGCTCGGCGTCCTGCGCTATAAGGACCGCAAAAAGGCCGAGCGGGCCGCGCAGACGTGCGAGGCAGCGATTAAAAACCGGAATATCGGTTACGACATGAGCGACCGGAACACGGCGTATGAGGCCGCCAGAGCCGTCGGATGGGACGTGAGCAAGATCACAAAGCCCGTGGAGACGGACTGCTCCGGCCTCATGACGCTCTGCGCCGTGGCTGCAGGCTGCGCGTCGGTCGAAGCGCTCTACCGTCGGCAGGGCAACAGCTGCACGACATACTGCATGCTGCACGATTGGCCCGCAACGGGAGACTTCGAGCTGCTGACCGGCAGCAAGTACCTGACGACAGACGCCAATCTCCTGCGCGGGGACGTGCTGGTAAGCGAGGGCCATACGGTCATGGCACTCGAAGATGGAAAGAACGGAGAGGGGGAAAAAGAAGTGGTCGAAAAGAGCAAGATCATCGTGGACGGTAAGGAAGTCGCCGTTGAACGCATCCTGAAAGACGGCACGAACTACATCAAAGTCCGCGATCTGGCCGCTGCGCTGGATCTCGAAGTCAGCAACAAGGGCAATATCGCTGTGCTGAATCACAAGGAAAAGTAAGCCCTGCCCGGCGGCGGGCCGAAGGGAGTGACGAAAGCATAACTGCGCGGCTGGCTCTGCCGAAGGAGCTGGAACACCTCACGCGCAGCGACTGGGAGCGCGTCACTGACGAGGGCATACTGGATCAGATCGATCAGCAGATCGTGAAGCTTTATATCGTGCGCAGGCTCCCGCAGATGGACGCCGCCGCCGAGATCGGCGTCGACCGCAAAACCATCTCCCGCCGCCTGCCGCACATCTACAACACCGCCCGCCGTCTGACACAAGGAAACCCGCCCTGAGCATACGCTCCGGGCGGGCTTTTTATATTCAAATCATATTTTTTCATCCGAAGGTTGCTCTGCTGGCATGTTTTGCCGCATATACGCATCGATCCATTTGCGAATCAGTTCATTCGGGGTAGTGCCATTGGCTTTCGCCGTAGCCTTAAATTTTTCCGCGATCTCCCGCTTGAGTTTGCAGGAGATCACGGACATGTTCTCAGCGTCCCACTTGTTGCGAGCGCGGCGCTGGGTGTCAGTCGGCATAGCATACCTCCCACGCGCAGATGTTCGCCGCATTCAACGCGGCAGAAATCAGCGCTTCGGCGTCCACGCCCAGAACGCCGGAGATTGACCGCAGAACGCCCAAGACATCCTCCGGGGTGTCAATGGACGCATCGTCCATTGTGCCGTCGGAAAAGCGCCAGCAGAAGCCGTCAGCGGTCACAGAAAAATACACGCGGCTGCCAAAATCGCCGCAGGACGTGTCGTCGGCCTCGACGGTGACAAGCTGGCCGTTAAGGTCGACAACGATACCGCCGGAAAACTGCAAGTAACCTCCGCCATTGTTTGCAGTGCCCGGGTCATAGTGGGGATTTGTCTGCGCTCCCCACGCGGAAACGATATTAAACATGTCTGCCATCCTCCGATTTTTTGTCGTGTTTGTTTTGCTTTGCGTCTATGACTATATTATATACTGTAATACCGTATATGTCAAGAGGCTTTCAAAATATTTTATAAAAAAATAAAAACAAAAGTCCCCACAAATGGTACACAAACGCCCCGGAAGTGTCCCGCAGATGTCCCCCGCGGAAAACGGGGATCCGGTAGACTGAGGATAGGAGCTGGCCAGCTTACTTACTTTTACCGGAGGGATTTCTTATGGAATACGCAAGCAAGGGACTCGCGGGGACTGCGCTGGGCTTTGGCATCGGCGGCGCTGCGCTGGGTCTGGCAAACGGCGGCCTCGGCAATCTGCTGGGCGGCCTCAACCAGAACAAGAGATCGGAAGCCGCTGACGTTGCTGCGGCGGTCACGCCCGCCATGACGGTCGCCGCCATGCTCGCCGCGCGGCAGCAGGAGCCGACGTGCAGCGAGAACATGCCGGTCACGCGCTACGATCTGGAGCGCGAACAGAAGCTGGCCGCGAAGGACAGCGAGATCGCGCTGCTGAAGGCAAACACCTACAACGACCAGAAAATGCTGGAGATGTACGGTTATATCGACGGGCAGCTCAAGGACGTCCGTGAGGCGCTGTGCAAGCAGGCCGTCCACAACCAGCGCACCGAGGACAGTTTCACGCTGGTCAAGCAGGACGTCGAGTCTGTCCGCAAGGAAGCCCTTGGCGCGGTCAAGATGGAGGCCGAGCGCCGCTGCTGCGGCGACAACGCCCTGAAGACCTATGTCAACGCAACCTTTTATCCCAAGCAGGTCGCAGATGTCACCACCGGCACCGCGACCACGGCGCAGACGCTCTACGATCCGCTCCCGAAGTGCTGCGGCTGCTGCAACAACTAAGCCAAAGGGGCGGCAATAGCCGCCCCATCCGAAAACGGAGGATAACTGTATGACAGTGACGATAGATCAGGCCATGCGCGGCGCGATGCGCTACGCTGACAACGAGGTCATCCCGCACCTGCCGGGCGGCAAGGGCATCGGGGCCGGGATCATGCTGGCGCTCATCATGGAGGGCAGCCGCGAGAAGATCCTCGCGCTGCGCGAGAATCCGGCGGTCAAGATGATGCAGATCTTTGACGACGCCGGAAACATCGACCTAGACAAGCTCTACAACGCGGCCAGGCCGCGCTTCGAAAACAAGCTGACCGTGTCCGTCCCACTGCTGGGCGATATGCGATTTGACCAGAACGACGTCGATAAACTCTACCGGTATATCCAGGAGGCATGACGAGATGAAAGAATATATCGAAAAGCTTTACACAAAGCTGCACGAGGCCATGGAGAAGCCCGTGACGCTGGGCAGCGCAGAGGAAGTCGGGCTGTACGCGAAGACGATCTGCAGACTCGAAAAGCTGCACGGGCACCACGACGAGCCGGAGACGGCCACATTTGATCGCGAAACGGCGATGCAGTGGGCAGCCAACATGCAAAACGCCGACGGCACGACCGGCCCGCACTGGACGATGGAACAGACAACGGCTGTGGCCGAGAGCATGGGCATTCAGGCACCTGCGGTCCCGCGCTGGGCGTGGGGCGTAACCATGAACATGATGTACTCGGACTACTACTCCGTCGCCGTAGAATTCGGTCTCAACCGCCCGGAGTTCTACGCCGCCCTGGCAAAGGCGTTCCTGCTCGATAAAGACGGACCGGGGCCGGAAAAGAAGCTCATGGCGTATTATGAGCATATCGCAAGGAGCTGAGAACACAGAAAAGGGGCTGGACACAGAATAAACACAGTTTGCAAATTAACATTGAAAATACAGTGTTTTTTCAGAGTTCGAGTCTCTTCAGGTCCACCAAAGATGAAGACGCAGGAATTTAAATTCCTGCGTCTTGTTTTTTATCTTTTTGGATGGAATAGCATTAAAAAACGGATTATTCATGCTGGAACAAAACTTTTTGCGAGAATTGCAAAGTAGCAAGACGTAGCATATCCTAGCACGAAAATACACGGGTATGAACACAGTGACCGACACAGTAAAAAAGTGCAATTAAAAGGCCGCGTCCATCTGGGCGGCGACTTTATCAATGCGGGTATCGAGGATGTCGGTGTAGATATCCATGGTGGTGGAGAGCTGCGCGTGGCCGAGGAATTTTTGAGCGAGCTTGAAGTCCACACCGGCTTCGTAGAGCGCGGTCGCGTAGCCGTGGCGGATCTCGTGCGGGGAGACGGTGACGCCGGTGCGCTTGCGGTAGGCATCGAATTGGTCGGTGACAAGCCAGCCGGGGAGCGGACTTTTTCCGCCGTCGTTGGAAAAGATATAGCCGTGCTTCTTTTGCGGGAGCGCAGCGGCCAACGCCGGGAGCAGCGGGACGGGGCGGATGCCGGCGGCAGTCTTCGGCTCTTTGATCTGGGGCGTCGGGCCGGTATGGTAGACGCTGCGGCGGATGTAGATCCTGCCTTTCTCCCGGTCAATGTCCTCGTAGCGCAAGCCCTCGGCCTCGCCGCGGCGGCAGCCGGTATAATAGATCAGGAAGGCAAACAGGCCGAAGTCGTCGTTTAGGTTGTCCTTAATCTTCTGGATCTGATCAGCGGGCGGCGCGTGGCGGCGCTTCTGCGGAAGGTTCTTTGGGAGAAGAACTGCCTGCGCAGCGTTAAAAGAGACGTAACCTTCGCGCTGGGCTTTATTCAGGATCTGTCGGATGATCTGGCGCTGGGTGATAACGGTCTTCTTTGCGTGGGTCTTGGCAAACTGGTTGATGTACGTCTCAATCTCTTTGCTTGTGATCGTGGCGACATCCTCCGGGCCAAACTGCACGACGGCGCGCTCATAGGCAGGGGAATAATTGCGCAGGGAATTCGGCGCAAGCGTTGGCTCGATCTCGTTCCACCAGGCGTGGGCGACGTCGGAGAACGGGACGGTCTTTGGCTTCTCGGCTTCGGCGCGGTAGGCCTTGATCTTGTTCCAGACCTCGCGGTCCGTCTTGCCGCGAAACGCTTTGCGCTTGCCGTTGACTGTGATGATGGATTCATGCAGGCCGTCCGGCCGGACATAGTATTTGGGAATTGGCATCGTAAAACCTCCAAGAATACCGCTCCGGCGCTGGGCCGGGGCGGTTTGATTTATGCGCGGAACCAGCCGATCGATGGGCTGAGCACGTCGGCCACAAGCGCAAGGGCACACAGCAAAAGAATACCCAAGAGGATGAGCGTCACAAGCCGGTGCATGCGCAGGGACTTCTGCTGCTGGGCAAGCTGCGCACGAAGCGCCGCGGCCTCGGCACGGAGTTTTTCAGCATCGGCAGTCTCAGCAGGCTCGGCAGGCTCGGCAGGCTCATCATGCGGAATGCCGAAATACTCATCCATAGAAACGCCCATC
>ERZ1034920.281-NODE-281-length-41898-cov-74.257606_pt1 | contig 41898 bp, 46 predicted proteins | sample MGYA00520688_ERZ1034920 | MGnify/ENA primary metagenome ERZ1034920 (study PRJEB33766, sample SAMN09781785) | gut metagenome | biome: gut microbiome | host: Homo sapiens | place: Madagascar | study: EMG produced TPA metagenomics assembly of the PRJNA485056 data... | reverse complement strand
CTTCAGAAGCCTTAGTAGTAGCAATGGTAGCCTGCTCAGTAGCCTTAGTTACTTCGGCTTTAGCTAAGTTAACCTGCTTAGTACCTTCAGTCTGTACGGCCTGCACAGAGGAAGCTTCAGCATCAGTCACCTTCTTTACAGAGCTAGTACCTGCATCAGTAACTCTAGTTACCTGTTTGTTACCTTCAGCAGTAACCAAGGCAGTCTGTTGCTTAGCAATATTGGCCTGCTCAGTAGCCTTAGTTACTTCAGCCTTAGCCAAGTTAACCTGTTTGGTACCCTCATCAGTCACCTGCTTGACAGCTGAGGCAACAGCCTGATTGACTGCCTGACCACCATCAGTCTTAGCCTTGTTGGCATAATACTTAGCAGAATACTCAGTATCATCAACAGTGCCATCCATCTTGTTAGCCCAGTCCTTAGCAAGACTAGCACTACCTGATGCACTCACCTTAGATGCCTGAGCGTTAGTCGCAGAGGCACCAGCATTAGTAGCACTTGTTTCAGCACTCTTAGATGCCTTCTCGGCTCTTGCGGTAAGACTAGTGACAGTGTTAACTGACTCGATAACCGTCTCAAAGTCAGGAGCTAAGCCTGCAACAGTACGGACTGACTCAATGTTGTCTGCAACAACCTTGATGTTACCACCAGTAATTGTCGGTGAGGGAGCACTTGGGTTCCCTAAGTCACCATAGTCATCATAGAGAGTATCTGAAAGAGACCCTGTAAGGTCGTTACCTACAATGTTAATGTTGCCAATACTATTTGAGTCAGTAACAACACTATCAATGTTATCAGCTACTACCTTAATCTCAGGAGCAATAGGGACAATGACATTAGCTACTGAAGTAACTGCCTCTTCGGATTTCTTAGCATTAACTTCAGAGTCCTTGGCGTTCTTAGCACTAAGGACAGCCTCATCAGCTCTTGCTACAGTGATTGCAGTGTTATCTTTGGTTTCCTTATGGAGAACCCGATCCTCTGCAATGATCTCTCTAGCTTCCTTAATGATAGCCCTATTCTCAGTCCTTACTTCATCAGCATGAGTAGAGGCACTTACAGCATTCTCTTCAGAAGTCTTAGCCTTTGTCTCAGACAGCTTAGCATTCTCTTCGGATTTCTTGGAGTTAGTCTCAGCTTCAACAGCTCTGTCTCTAGCTTTCTCTGCATCAAGCTTTGAATGAAGGGCACTCAAGGAATCATTCTTATAGATGCCATAAGTCATAGCATCAGTATCAGCTACAGGAGTCCCTACATTTACAATGCGGCGCCCCTTAGCATCCCAGTTATCCTCTCTGTCTTTAATGATAGCATCATTGATAATGTCTCTAGCTTCTTCAGCAATATGAATAGTCTGCACTGAAGCAACATCAAGGTCATTAGCTTTGAGAACCGAAGCATCCTTAAAGGACACCACACGATCCGTAGCTGATGTATAGCGTCTGATAGTAAGCTCTTCTCCTATCTTAGGAGGAACTTTAAGTCTGACTGTAGTCTTATCTAGAAAGTAATAGTCCTTTGAGGCATCCCCATAGTCACCCCCTTTTAAGAGGGTGATACCAAGGGTTACTCTCACGAACTTCTTTGCCAGATAATCAAAGGGGACGGTAAAGTCAGTCTTGGTACCGTCACCTGTGTAAATAGCAATAGTAGAAGCCATTATTTATCTTCATCCATTAAGTTATAAAGACCCCATTTAAGGAATGGGATATTAGAGAAACTTCTAACAGACTTAGTAAACCTAGTCCTCGCTTGTTCAGCCTGTTTCTCTGTATAGTCGTCGCTAATACTAGACATGACCACATCCTTACCATAGCCCCCCATATTAGCTAAAGAGGCAACTGTAGAGTATGCAGGGAACATAGCTCTAAGGTATCTGTCAGCATCAAAGCCTTTATAGGTCTCTGCCTTGTTAGCAAAGTAATCAATATCAGCCGTAGTCTTAACGCTAGGGTTATAACCCACAGTAGAAGCTACGAGAGCAGGGAATGCCAATACAGAAGATCTCATGACACCATTGATACCAACCTGAAAAAGGGTATCCATAGTGACACCTTCATTCTTGTCATAATCAATGGTCTGCTTAAGGTATTCTTCTCTCTGTTCTTCAGTCATACCTGCCATACCAATACAAGTATTAGCCATAGCACCTACAGTTCCAAGAGCAGTAGACAAGAAGAGACTATAGGCCTGACCCAAAGCGTCCCCTTCAGCGGCTCTATTCATCATCTTTCTAATTCTCTTGTCGTAGGATCTAATAGCAAAGGTCTTGAACTGAAAGAGTAACTGCATGAAGGGATTCCTCTTAGAACCTTCCCAAAGGAAAGTATCACCGATAGTATTCTTCTGGATCACTTCATGAGCAACATAGTCACCGAGCCTTCTTAGAGTAGCAAGCCCCATTACATCACCTGTCATAAGATGTTGCAGGTTAGTAATAGAGATCTCACCTTTCTTACCAACTGTAGTGCTTTCCCTAAGGAGGTTGAGCATCTTATCGAAGTTCTCAACAGAGACTCCATTTCTATATAAGGTCTCCTTAGTAAGGAATCCTTTAGGTCTAAGGGATTTGTTATGAGCATACTGGATGAGTTCGCCCAAGAACATACCCTGTGAGCCTTCAACGATGGAGTTCTCAGTAGACTGGATGAACTTAGTAAAAGGAGAGGCCTGTGCCAGAGACTCACTGGCGGAAACCAACATAGCCTTATATTTGTTACCTTGGAATCTATGGAGCTGTCTCTCGTAGGACTCCTGAGCGATATCCCTGAATACACCAACGTTCTTAACAGACAACCCAAAGATAAAGGACTGAGCATGACGTACATCAGCGTTAGACATGCCATTCTTAGTCCAGTTATCAAAGAGTTCTCTTGCAAGGGGAGTGTTCCTAAGGATCTGCACAGCACCATAGTGCTTCACAGCTTCGCCCTGTTCAAAGATGTTAGCCACGCCCATCAAAGCATTCTTAGAAAGGAACGTAAGGTTTCTAGTAACATCAGCCATAGCTCCAAGCCAAGAACCATTGATGTCTGCTCTACTACCATACTTACCATAGATCATGTCTGCGGTGAGATCAAAGGCTCTCTGAATCTGTTCCTTCGTAAGCTCCTTACCAACAGACGTGTTCATCTCATTAATAGCGAGCTTAGTAAGGTGTTCCCTAAAGGCTTTCTCTGAGTTAAACCCAAGACCCTGTACGATACTATCACCAGTCTTCTTGTTGATGTATGTCTTGATAGTCTCAATAGGATCAGCTCTGAAGTCATCAATACCAATACCACTAGCTCCCCTCTGAGAGGTATCCCAAGGGATTTTAGTGACATTAGGATCATACTTGACACCACCAACACTGTAAACATTGAGAGTACTAGGATTAGACCGGTTCTGGTCTACCCAACCATATGCGTCATTACGAGCATTCTCTCTAACCCACTGATTGATCTCAGCCTGTGAGGGCTTATCAGGAAGAGGTACTGGAGCTTTATCATACTTGTAGTTACGTACAACCTCAGCTTCATCCTTAGCACCCTTCTTCTGGAGATCACTGACTTCTTTCTTAAGCTTGTCTGTTGATTTCTTAGCTTTAGCTTTGGTTTCCTCAAGCTGCTTCTTGTATAGTTCCTTCTTCTTAGCTACCTTTTCTGAAGCCTCTTGCTTCTTAGCCTTCTCTTTTTCAGTGAGTTCAGCAATAGCCTTGTCTTTCTTAGCTTCAGCCTTCTCAAGCTGTTCAAAGGTCTTAGCCTTAGCTACATCCCTCTTATAAACTTCATTAATTTCATCAAGCTTTGCATCAATCTTCTTGTCAATCTCTGCCTGAGCTTTCTTAAGTTCATCAGGAAGCTCATCAATCTTAGCTTGAATTTCAGATGCTTTACTCTTAGCATTGTTCTCAATATCCCTAATTCTAGTGAATTTATCTGAGGATTCTCTAGAGACTTTCTTACGGATAGCCTTTACCCCGTTGACAACTTCAGGGACAGCCCTCTTCTGATGCTCTGCAACCTCTTTCTTATTAGCTTCAACCTTATGCTTGTAAACCTTATCATAGTAATACTTGTCAATCCTAGCTTTAACCGTAGGATTAGTTTCGTAGCCCTTTACAAGAGACTCAGCAATCTGATTAGTTAGCTCATTAACTACATCACCTCTCTTACCATTAGTACCTTGAATAGCATTGATTCTATCAGCTACCTTAACAGGGTCAGAAACTCTCGGGAAGATGCCCTGTGCACCCTCTTCAGCAGTGTAGGGAGCAATCATATCAAGGCATTCTTTCTTGAACGCCTCAAACTCAATATTCCCATCGAGCTTAGTCTTAGCTCCACCTACAGACCTGTAGAAGGAATCCATGACTTCAACATCAGAATAACCTTCCTTACGAAGATTACCCACGTGCTCCCTAGCCTGAGGTTCAAAGTTCTTGATCTTAATCTCTACCTCTTGAAGCTTCTCCTGAGCAGTAATGCCATCATAAGTAGTAGCTACGTAATGACCTTCAGCATCCTTAGTGCCAGAACCTCTGTCAATAAAGATCTTTCTAAAAAGGTCAGCGGATTCTGAGTTCTGTAGTCTCTTAACGACACCCATAACAGTAACTACAGGGAGCTTGTTCTCAAAGTTCTCTCTAAGGTTATTAAGGGTCTTAGCAACCTTAGTAGAGCCTCCGATGCCATTAAATACTTCTGAAGGCAACTCCTTACCGCCAATCTGATAGTCTCTGATAATGTTAGCACGTCTAGCACTGTCCCCTACATAGGTTCCTGCCTTACCCATGCCCTTAAAGGCAAACTCAATACCTGCACCAAACATACCACCGACAATCATATCTTCAAAGATGTCATGTTCAGCACCTGATGTATAGGTTTCCAATTGGTTAGACATGGCGCCTAAGACAGCACCTGTAGCAACTCTGCCTGCCATACCATAAGCACCCACTACAGGTACATAAGACAGAGGGTCTGTAACAGCACTACCAATAGAGGACATGACTGAGGAGAACAGACCTGCCTTAGCTTCAGCCATCTTGTACTCAAGGTACTCTTCATTGACCTTAATACGTCTCTTAACGTCATCAATGCTACCCGCACCATTGAGAACAGCTTGATATCTATCGAGATCATACCCTACCATCTGAAGGATCTCAGCTCTCTCCTCATCATTAGGCTTAAACTGTTCACCAAAGTAGTCCTGAGAGGCCCTACTCATGTTGATGCTATTAATAAGCCAGTTATGAGTCAAGCCTGAGAAGAAACCAACATCAGGGGCTTCAGTTTGATCTGTAGCAGGATCATAGACATCAGACAGGCTAGCCCAACGCTTGCTACGGAAACCCTGTCCCAAGAGGGTACTCCTAGAGGTATTAGTGAGCAGTTGCTCGCGTACAAGCTCCCTATACTGATCATTGGTAAGGTTGTTATTATCTGCCACTTTTACTCCTTATTTATCGTTGAATTGTAGATCCTCGCCAAAGACGATACTCGGGTACTTATCCTGAAGCGTTTCCTGCATTTCAGCACTCTTATAGATTTCATCACCAATACTCTCAACAAGATTTGAAGCCTCAGCTTGACTTAGAGAGAAGATAGCGTTACCAGCACGATCAGCTATGGTGAGCACATTACTAGAGGTATCAAAACTCAGTGTAACATTCTTATCAATATCTGTAAGGTATTTACTAGGGATCTCTTTCTTGATTCTAGCAATGATTTCTTTATCAGGCACTGTGAGTCCACTCCAGCCTGTAAAGAAAGAAGCTGGTACTGAAGTGCCCATAAGATTCTTGAAGGACTTATTATATTCAGCTTCAGCTAAAGCTACAGCATTGCTATCAGTCTCATTCATGCTTCTAAAAGCAAACGTTAAGGTAGTTATAAAAGCTTTACCATTGGAGTCAATGTCCTTAGTGTTACCTAACATAGGATCTTGAATGGCCTTAATAGCACTGTCTCTGATCTTGGTTAGTTCCTTAGTGTTGCCTTCATCCATAAGCTTCTGAAGCTCAGCTTTCCCCCTAATGATATCTTCAATAGGCCTGCCTGAGTTCAACATGACAGACAACGCTCTAGCATCCTCTAAGTTCTTATTTGCACTAGAGCCAGTAATATTGCTGAAGTTAGAGGGATCTGCTTTGTATACTTCAATCAGGGTATTCACAGAAGCCTTAATTTCCTTTGGGAAAGTCTTACTGGTCATAAATTCCTTAGTAGAGTCATTAAGCCACTTCAGTGCATCATTAGCTTGGTTAGTAAAATACTTTCTAGCAGGGTTGTCATTAAACGGAAGGTGGGGATTCTTGGCAATAGCTAGCTGATCTTTGAAGGTGATGCTTCCAGTATCCACAAGGTATTGGTAAGCTGTATCAATATCCTTGTTAGTAAGCCCTGCAACATCCTTAGAAACTACAGGCTCACCTCTGGCAACCGCCTGTACATAAGCTCTAGACGCTGAAGTCTTTAAAAGCTCATCCTGTTGTTTCTTAAGAGCTACTGCATTCTGCTTAGCATTAGCTAACTGAACCTTTACTGCCGCATCGTAAGCCTTTTCAATATCTTTAACTTCATCAGTAAGAAGCCCACCTGACTCTTTGAACTTGGAGTTCCGAAGAGCAAGGAGTTCTGGTGCCTTACCATTGGTGGCCATAACATCAAGGCTATTCTGAAAGTCCAACTTAGCCTGAGCATTGGAAGCATATCTAGCATTAGCATTCTTAAGGACAAGCTCCTTATAGCCCTCCTCGCCAAGGATCTTACCAAAGGTAACTCCTTCAAGGCCGGGGATTTCCCTATCCTTCAGCTCTTTAATAGACTGCCCTGCATTAGGGTTAGCCGCAAGGATCTCAAGACCCGAAGACACCTTCTTAAGGAGATCTTCAGGTTTCTCGTGGGCACCTGTAGTGAGATATTGGTTTGCCAATGTGCTAACAAAGAGGTCTGCTGAGACACCCTCGTGAGAACAAAGTGCACTAAGTTCTGCGGCATTGGCAATAAGATCCTGCTGTTTCTGATAGGCATCCTCAACAGTCTTCTGTCTCAGCATCATCTTGATGCGTTTCTCAGGTGAATCCGAGTAAAGACCTTTATTGAAGTGATAGTCGTTATCAGCATAACCAAAGGCCTCAGAGACACCTGCGGATTGCTCCTTCATGAACTTGAAGAATTCCGCATCGACCTGTTCAGGTGCCATCCCCTTGAACTCATTAGCGTCTACACGATCCTGAAAGTCCTGAGCAATAGCACTGAACAGGATCTTGCCGTGCTTCTGCTTAAGGGAACTCATGGCAAGAGGGTCATCTTGGAATGGGACATTGCCCATCTTCATCTGATGTTGATATTCCTCAAGAGAATGCTTCTGTAGATACTCGTCAGCAACAGTATCAGCTAACTCCTTACGTGCCTCATAGGCACCCTTAAGTGCCTTAAAGGACGCCCCAACAGACCCAACCCAATCATTAGCTTCCTCAATGGTCTTCTGGGGTCTAATTGAAGGAGCAGTAGCCTTGAGTTCACCTAACTTAGTGAAGGCAGAGTTAAAGTATCTCCACTGACCCCACTGGTTTGCAATAGATGAATTCCCTTCTGAATTCTTATAAGCCATTAGTAATAGTATCCTCTACGTCGTTGAGTTGCTTGCTGTACCATGTTGCCATAGTTAGCAATCTGATTATAGAACTTGAAGTACTTGTCATAGGAATCCAAATTAGCACTCACCCTGCTCATGAAGCCCATCTTAGATCCTGCTGAAGATGCCACCGTAGTAGCGGCAGTACCTGTAGAGGCATTAGAGGTGAGAGCGGTAACAGCACCTGCACCTCCTGCAACACTTGTAGCTGACAGCCCTGCACCTGTAGCACCCCCTGTGGCACCACCTGCGGCACCCCCTGCGGCACCTCCTACTGCACCACCAATAGCACTACCTGCACCTGCCGTAGCGGCACCTAAGGCGGCACCCGTAGCAACACCATTGACAAACTGACCGAATGCCTGAGAGCCGTGAATGTAGGATGCACTGAGTTGATCCCTAGCTTGTTCAACTTCAGTCTTAGTAGAGATGTACAAGGCTTCCTTCTGCCCTCTGATGTTCCATACATCGTTGAGGTAGGATTCCTTATAGGCAGTCTTCTGTCTCTCTGTCTGACCACTAATGGTCTGCATAATCTTATTTGAGGATCTACCCTCAGTACCAGTCTCAGCTAATGCGGCTTCAATCTGTGAATTGTTCTGATAGGAGTTAAGAGACATAGTAAACAGGTCAGCCAAAGCTGAGTCATACTTAGATCTCTCTTGTCTATCAAGAGCCGCTTGGTTGTAGTTGTAGTTCATCTGCAGATAGTGCATCTGCTTTAGGAAGGCTTTAGTCTTTTGCTTATTTTGCTTTGAGATGCTATTAAGTGATGAGCCACCACCGATGATACCACCAATAATGGCACCTGCGCCAATTACTACTCCACTCATTCTTTTAGCAATTCCTCTCTGTTGGTTGTTAAGAGCATCCACTCATCAGTGAACTCCTTTTCGGCTTCCTTTACGTCCTTAGAGCCAGTCCTAAAACACATCGTGATGTGTGTATCCTTAATAGCCCTAAAAGCCTGTCTACGCCCTGCCTCAGCCTTGATAACGTTATACCCCTCAAGTCTCCCTACAGTGTTACCCAAAGTAACATAGCAGTCCCCACTAACAATAACAGTGGTAGGGATCTTAATCAAAGCTCCAATAATAGCCACGTCCTTGGGAACAATACAGGTTCTGTAATAAACGCCTTCATGAATGAATTGCTCAATCGGAATGTCTACCTCATCAAAATGTTCAATTGCATACTTAGCCATCTCACAAAGGATATTATTCTGTTCTGGAGTGAGGGGTAGTAACGTCATACTGCTGAATTCCTTCTAATGTAAAGCCCTCCCCAACCACCTGAGATAATATTAAGCGGCTGAGGGGCATTTGAAGCTACACTAATGGCAACCTCATTGTTATCATCTTGTACAGGGAACTTAAACTTGCCTGTGTACAAGTTATTAGCGCCAAGCTTAGTCCTGGATTCACCTAGGTGTCTACCTGTGAATGTATACTTGAAATGCTTATTCTTGATTTCATTGTTAACGTGGCAATCAAAGACACCAGACTTAGAGTAGTTAAACCAATAATATCTAAGCTGAAGTCTTCCCTCATCTTCTGCAACTACGCCCCCACTGTCCGTACTCTTCTTAATGTTCTGCTTAGACAAGACAGTGTAGAAGTAGTAGGAGATACCTATGAATACACTCTTGCCCCTATGGTCACCATAGAGTCTAAGCTTGCCCTCAGCTTCATCCCAATCCTTAAACTCCCATACAGAGCCATCCTTAGCAACTACATAGTATGAGTACTCGCCAGTATTCTTTGAGACATACCCGTAGACATCCTTAAGGGAGATCTCAGTGTAGTCCTCAAAGTCACTGTACTTAGCATTCTCAGGGATCTTGTATTCAATCTTTTTATCCATGAAGAGTCTTACAGGCTCATCAGCGAAATCAAGAGTGTTACCAGTCAACTGTGCCTTATCAAGGAAGAGTCCATTAGGAGAGTTAATAAGAAAGTAAATAGTTGAGTCTACAAACTCTGCAAGTACTACCTCAGTACCCTTGTAGCCGAATACCCACTTAAACCAAGCCTGCTGTTCACTCACACCATTCTGTAAGATAAACTTATAGCAGAACACAGTGTTAGGATTTTCAGTATTCACCAATGTAACAACATTCTCAGTTGTGTTCCCTGACAACCTAGTGACACCCCTAGGAATATACGTAGGTATGTGTGCAGAGACATCTTCAGCATCCTTAAGGTCAGCCACGTCCTGCAACGAATAGTATCTCATAAGAGAGCTATAGTTAACTCTGTCATTGACAAAGAAAATACTCGGCCCAACACTGATAGGTTGAACCATAGGATTGTAGTCAAAGTTAGTGATTTGGTCGCACTTAACACTCTTAGGAGTCATGACACCATCACTAGACAAGACAAACTGGCCTTCTCTAGAGAACAACATAAGCTCTCTAGCAAAGGGAACTGCATGGGTCAGCGTGGCTACTTTGTTAGAAGACACTGAAACGTCAATAGGGTCAGTATCGGCAATAGCGGCTGAAGACTTAAACCAGAAATTAAAGAAGTCGTTAGTAGAACTAAGAATGATAGACTCATCCGAGATTACGCCTAGTCTGTTTCTATAAAAGAAAATATCATTAATGCGGCGACCAATAAAAGACGGATCAGGGTTAGTGTCTTCATTACCAGAACCTCTATCAACCCAAGGTAACTTCTTAAGCTTAAAGGAGCCATCAGACTCTCTTACGATAGCATGAGGCATATTCCTTGGGTTAATCTGATAAGGGATTCTAGGAGCAATAGTCTCCTTCCAAATCTTATCATGACTAGACCACCTCACGTAGAAGTCATCATCTTCAGATTTCTTCTCCCCGGACACCTGCATGATGTAACCATCAGGAGCAATCGGAGGGAGTTTGTTTACAGCGGACACCTTACCACTATATGCAAGAGCATTCTGATTGCCAAAACCGTCCTTAACAAGAATACTAGGAGGTGTCCAACTGCTATTGGAAGTGATAGAGATCATAGAGTCGCCAATCATTTCAATTTTATAGCCACTAACACTAGCTCCTGATCTTGAGTACCCCATAGTAGCTCTGCCCCCTACCTGATTCAGTAGGTCATCATAAGAGCCACCTACGTTTTCGCCTTCAGGGATATAGCTTACACCCTGTGTCATAAGCCCATACAGCGCTCTTGCAATATACGCAGTATTAGTCTGAACAGCTTGCTTTGCTTCACCACCATCAGGAGTGATCACACCACAAATATACGTATTATCAATGTAAACAGCGTAGGTCTTAGCATACTGGGCATTCTTAATATACACAAGAGAAGTGTCCTGCCTACCGCTGTCTGAGATGCCCCCTACTTTGTCAACTACTTTCTCAGTGTTCAGTACAAACGTGTAGTCAGCGACAGTAACAGCCCTAAGGGATTCCTTAGGATTATTTGCAGTAATGTATTGTCTAGCCTCATCATTTTCAAAAGAGCAAGCTCTAGCATTGCCATTAAGATCAAATACTTGAAACTCGCCACTACCTAACTGAAGGATGTACTGCTCTGTTTCATCTCTATTGATGATGTGGTACTTCTTCTTACTGGAATCTACTCTATCTGAGATACGCTTAACGTGGATCGTGGGGGGTCTCTTTTGGAGACCTTCAACCTCATTAGGGAAACCGTTGATAAGCTCAGTAACCTGATCAGGGAATCTGATAATGTCAGGTTGTTGAGAGACACCCCCCTTGAATGAAGGTACACTTTGAGAAACCAAAGGCATACTTTAGCTCCGCTGAATCTGTTGAGAGATAAATGAGTCACCACTGTAGATGTTGTACTCACCGGACATAAGGTCATAGTCTACAATGTCTGAATAAGCAGTAGCTTCTTCATACTGAAGTGAAGCATCAATATCTGCACTAGTCAGATATTTAATTTGGAACGTTCTTGCCGCTTTCACAGTGATGTACTTACGGAATACCACAGGGAGTTCCTCAAAGGGGAGCTTCTTAACAAGTTCTGTGACCGTGAGACCTTCAGGAAACTCATTGGTATTCGTCTCAAGGTCGAAAAAATAGCCCGATCTGTTTACTAGCTTGTAACCTGAAGTAAACACCCTGATATAATCATGGGCAAAAGGTACAAGCCCAGTATCAGCATCGGGCGTAAGATAAATATTATTAAGAGTATTGAAGCGATAACCCCTAGATTGAACTTCAGTGCTCACAGCACTAAGGATGCGTTTAGCATTCAATACATCCACATTAAGGTCGTCCTCAAGTGAGTTTACAGGACTTGAGCCTACAGAGGACAGAATTTCATTCACAGCATCAAGTTCATTACTAGGTGTAATAATCATTACTCTTCCTTATTGTTGTTTAGTGTTATTGTTTTTAGGCTTTCTAGCAGGTCTCTTAGTGGGGGTAGCTTTCTCTTCTTCATTAACTTCATCTACAGGAAGACCAATCTTCTTGGCTTCCTCAAGAGAGAGTGCACTACCCCACTTGCTCAACTGACAGAAAAACGTATTGCTATAAGCCTCGTGGATTCTGTCAAGAGTCATGCTTAAACCTGAGCAGTCTGAACAAAGACACCAACGGCTTCAGGACGAAGACCACCGTGGCCCATCGCGTATTTGGCAATGATCTGATCAGCCTGATATTCAGCTCGGCGAGCACGTTCCATAGCGAGATCCTTCAGCTTAACTGTACCAACAGCAGAGCGGTGGAACACGATGCCCTGAAGGCCAGCGTCAGTGTACTTCGCGTTGAGCGTATGCTTACCATCAACACCTTCATTGAGGAGATGCGGGACTTCAATCACTTCAAAACCGCAGATCGTCTGAAGCTTACCAGAGTTAGGATCGAAGAGAGCCTGATAGTTGGCAGAGTCGGGCATAAGAGCCTTGATAAGAGCAGAGTATCCTTCAGGCGTGAGCAAGCAGTAGCGGTCTCCCATCGGGACATAGTTCTTCGTAAAGGCGGCACGAGCGGCAAGAAGACCTTCAATGATCTTATTACCGTAATCAGCGGACTGCGAAATTGCAAGACCAGTGGCAAATTCGAAAGACTTACCAGTGCCCTTCACTTTATCGGCACCGGTGCCGTTGTCAGGGATATTTTCCGGGACAGTGGCGTCCTTAGCGGCCATGTTAGCAAGTTCATTGATAATAGCGCAGTCAGCAGACTGAGCAAGGGCTTCACCAAGCTGACGGGAGTACTCAACTCGAACGTCATAGTGATTCATAGCATCATCAATATCAGTGATGAGGCAGTCAGCAGTAAGAAGGCCATCAATAGCGATAACCTTTTCAGTGTGTTCAAACTTCTTACGCTGATCATCAAGAGAGTTGCCCGGTGCAAGATACTTAGCACGAGTACGGCCCATAACAGCGAACGAAGCCGATTTTCCATGGTCAATCGTTCGAACCTGATGACGAGACATCATCACGGTGTTACGGGCGAAGGCAGTCAGAACTTCGCCCGAAAAGACCTTCATAAAGAAAGCACCGCGGTCACCAGCAGAAAGTTTCTGACCAGGATTAGAGATACCAGAGGCGTCAAGAGCGGCCATTTTGTTTATAGTTTCCTATTAAAAATAAAAATATTGTTGTTATAAAATAATTAAATATTAGTTGCCCACATCTGTTGTTCAACCATACGGGTGTACTCAGAGTCACGACCATAACGAGGATCAGACATAGCCTTAATCATCTCAGTCTTCGTAGAGTAACCCTTAGGTGAACCCTTAGGGGCCGATGCACCACCATGAATAGACTTCTTGGCAGTGCCCATCTTAGCAACCATCTTAGCCTTCATACCTTCAAGCATAAGAGTGATTGCATTGATGTTGTTGTTATCAATAGCCCGATTAAAGGCATCAATAGACTTCTTATTGAGGTTCTGGGATGCCCAGTTGACAATGCTACGATATTCCTTTTCGCCACCTGCAGACTCATAAATAGCCTTGGTGAACTTTTCTTCCATTGCCACACGACCCTCAATGAAGGCTTCAATAACCTCCTTAGGATAACCCGCATTGCCAAGGGCTTCAATGGTTTCATTAGAGAGTGAACCGTTCTGTTCATACTCCTTAGCAACATCATTGAAGTTTACACCCTTACTCTTAAGGTCTTCCTTAATCGTGCTGACTGCCTTCGAATGCTTGTCTACCTGTTGCTGAAGATCATTGTCTTCATTGTTGTTCTCTTCCTGTGCAGTAGAGCCTTCGTCTTCGTTAGCAGTGTCTACGCTAGTAGATGTCTCTACGTTAGTAGATGTTTCTTCATTAGTAGAAGCTTCTTCCCCCTCAGTTTCGACAGGGGGAACACCTCCAAAATTGTCATCATACTGAATCTGATCTGTGCCTGATTCCATGATTTCAATGCCATTAGCCTCAGCTTCCTGCTGAAGTGTCGGTGTATCATAAACTTGAGAAATTTCTTCCATTATTTACTGTTCCATTTGTGATTTAGCTTCCTCAGTAGCAATCTGAGCTGAGGCGTCAATACCCTGCTGTTGCGCATACTGATCCATAGCGGCCTGCTGTTCTGCCTGAAGTTCCTCAGGAGTCTTCACAAGACCAGTAGCGTCAATGTGAGCCGCGGCAAAGATACGTGTAGCCAAGTTTCCTACATTGAGAGCCTGTAAGAACTCAGGGAACTGTTGCATAATCTGTAACGCCTGAGCAAGATTATTAAGATCCTGACCCCTACCAAGAGCATCCACACCAGTGATAATTGTAGGTTCAATCTCAGCGATACTCTCATCAAGAACGGGAAGCAAACCCTGAGACTGCATCTGATTAAAGACACAGCCAACCAAGGGGTACTGAAGTTCCTGAGACAAGAGAGAATAAACACCACCAAGGGTATCTTCTAGTTCCCCTGCAACGTATCTAATTTCTTCTGCGGTAACTCTATCTCTACCTGCCGCACCACTCTGTACCGCAGAGTTCAAAAGGAACGCGTAAGACAGACGTGATTCAATCTGCTGTGCTGTAGTAAGCACAGTAGACATGTCCATGCTCTTATTCAACTGCATGGGAACAACATCTTCCTGTCGTCCTCTTACGAATGCGCCATTCTCAGCCTTAGCTAAAGCTCTGATGTTCGTCTGACAAGAAGGAGAAACCAAATAGAGAACCTTTGAGGCAACCATTGACATATCTACAATTGCCTTAGATAGATTCTCAAGTGAGAGTAAGTCGCCTAAATAGTCCTCAATGAAGGATCTTCCATAATGTTCTCCATCCTTCTTGTTGAATCTGAGAGGAATCCAAGGAGTCTTACCCGCAGGGTACTGTTGTTCAGAACCTGCAATAACCTCACCTGAGATTTCCTGATAGGTTTCCCAATGATAACCTTCACCTTCAGCTACCCTGTAGACATGTGTATAAATATCTACCTTCTCATTAATAGACTGGTCACCAGTGTCAGGGAGTAACGATTGGATGTTATCAGGGAGTGATCCTCTAGCTACAGTATCCTTAGCGACAAGCTGAAGGACATTGCCGATAGTGTCTCGCTGTACGACATACTCCCTAAGACTATAGCATCTCATGCCGCCCTCAGCAGGAGGAAGGAACAAGAGAGCATTGCCTGCAATGATCAACTGTTTGATTGCTTCAAAGAGAGTAGGTCTGAGAGACTGAGCCTCCATATACTTAACCATCTGCTGTTCCATCAGTGAAAGACTATATTCAATGGTATCTTTCATCTGTGAATCACCTGATTCATTCAGCATGATGGTTGATTCAGAGTCAAGCCCAAGCCTAAAGAAGGGCTGATTCGGAGGTAGAAGAGCCAAGAGAAGTTTAGAGGCAAGGTTGTTAAGACCTCTAGCACCTACAGAGTTATACGGGGTAGTATAGTTCGTACCGCCATCATCAGATTCCTTTGGGAAAAGCATAGGAATCGTATAGGTTGCACACTTCTCAGCTCTCTGAGTATATGGATCTCGGTCAGTAGTAAGTTTGTCATAGGTAACCTTAGCGCCCTCAAGAGGGATATTACCCGCAGTATGTTCAGTATTAGTTGCCATTCCAACCGTCCATTACCAATCCCAACCTTCGTTAGATAATATTACGACCAGCATCAGTAGCAGGGGCGTTATCCTTAGTGATCTTCAAAGCTCTCTTACCCTTACGAACCTTGATCTTGGCAGTCTCTTCCTTCTGCTTAGCTTCACCCTCATCCTTCTGATTAAGTTCAATCTCAGGAGCAGGAGTTGGAGCCTCTACAACACCACCACCGCCAGAACCACCTCTGTAAGCACCTAAAGTAGCAACATGAGCTACCTTCTTAAAGGCTTTCTTAAGCCAACCCATTATTCAATTTCCTTATAAAATGTCTTGTATGAAGAATAACCTAGGTGTTTCTCAAAGGTGTTCTCAAGCATTTTCCTACTGGGGAGATTAGCATTAGAGAACATAACAAGTTTAGCCTTTCTGTCTTTAGCAAAACCTTCAAGGAAATGACCTAAAGCTCTAGACAAACCAACACCACGCTTAAAAGCTACAGTGCACTCTTCATTAAAGACAATGACGCTTGTGGGTGCATACCAAGGACTCCCCCAAGACACAAGGGATGCTCCCACAAGCTCATTATTCTGATCAAAACAACTAAGTAAAAAGTAACCGCTGTCCATTCCATGCTGGACAACGTTTCTAAGGAAGTTGTAAATAGTTTCCTTATCAGAGTACTTAGTGACAAAACTAAGGGAATCGGGATTATCTTTAATCAGCTCGACTCCCTTCTTAAAGATTGTATCTAAGGTATCAAAGTCTTTATCTAAAAGACAAATCTTAACGACCTTACTACAAGGGATTCGTCCCACGTGCAGAACCAACATAGTCAATCCTCAAAGCCTTCTTTCCCTTATTCTTCTTACGCTCTGCACTCTCTTCAGCACCTAATTCAGGGGCTTCAGGCTCAAGAACAGGGTTCTCAATAGCAGGAGCGTTAACTTTAACATCAGGAGCTTTAGGACTCTTAAAGAGAGCGCCCATAATTAGTTATCCTTATAATTGTTAATCATCTTTATTAAGTTGTTTATCATAATGATCTTCAAGATAAGAGATAACCTGTTGGATACCCATAAGAATGTCTCTACTATCAGAGTACCATACCATCTTACGAATATCAAAGTCCTTCTGAACTCTTTCAAGGAGATCCTTAGGGATATAGGGGAAATCCTCATCAAAGTCGATCACTCTGTTTGCTGTGTTTTCCATAGTGTATGTGTTTCCTTAGTCTACTAGGGGATATTAATTAAAATTTGTCTTGTTGTATTAGGAGTACATTTTTGGGCTGTACAGGGGAGGTAGCTCACCTTCAGAGAACCTAAGAAAGTCCTCCTTGTGAAGGATATGGGCCATCGTACACTGGAGAATGGCATCGTCTTCAGTAAGTCCCTGACCCTCATATGCTTTGACCACGGCGTCCCAATAGGATTCCACAGGAGTAGCATCAAGGAGCTTCTTAGCCTTTACAGGGCCATACGTAGGGCATCCCTTGTAGCCATCTGTGGAGTCTCCAATGAGTGTCTGATACATAAGCCAATACTTTGATTCATCTTCAGTAATATCCTTAAATTCACCCCTGCCAAAATCAAAGAATTTAGATGGAATAGTATTAAAATCCTTGTCCATAGACACGATAATAGCGTCTTTATAGGTAGTGGCATAAATACCAATTACATCATCAGCCTCAAGGTATTTAATAGGTTTAACTACTGGATATTCATGGCTATTACAAATCCATTCAACAAGGGCATTATAACAAGTAGGCTTACGGATATTCCTTCGGTTACTCTTATATTCAGGAAGATAGTGTTTTCTAAAGTTATCTTTATCAGAGAAGAAAAACATCATATCTGAAATAGAATAATCTTCAAGAGTAGTTTCTTTTAGGGCAAACAAAATGTTATCTAAAAGATTCCTAAACTGCTCAATGGCATCCTCAAGGTATGCGTGACAAGTCCAAAGGCCGTCACCCCAGTCAATATCCTTCTGTACACTAGAAGATGCCTTATAAGCAAGGATATCCCCATCAAATAATAGCTTGGCCATAGTAGATATCCTTATTGGAGTTGTAAAGCTCAAGACCATCCATAGTAAGATGCCATTTGTTAGTAGGCTTGCCATACAAAAAGCACGTAATGTGACCACGAGATGCGGCCTCAGCTATAAGTTTAGCTGTGTAGCGACAGAAGTCAGACTGGAGCTTAGGAGAATGAGCTTCGATATACCCAAGGAGCATAAGATACCTGTGCATTATCTGTAGTCCTCCTCCTCATATTCACTCCAGTCATAATCAATCTCAAGATCAACATCAGCATCACGAAGAGCATCAACAATAGTCTCTTCAGTTGTAATGTCAGAAAGCCAACGAACCCCTCTAGGGGTATCAAGACGTGCATTAAGGTATTCCCCGTCTTCATCGCGGGCGTACATGAAAGTGATCTTAACCTTTTTAGTCATAATATATCTACTCCTTAGTGGCAAGAATACCAGTTATCTCCAATTTTACCTTCGGTATCCAACTGGCAATTAAACTTAAAGAACTCCTGAGTCTGTCTCATGGACTCCTGAGCAATCCTTACGCAATCCTCTGCGATTTCTTTGGTTCTACAGGCAACCTGAACCTCATCATGCACCCATGCCATCATGGCAAAGTCGCCATCCCAACCATGTTTGTACCCTGCTTTACGCATATTCTCCTCTACAAGGCACACCCACTTCTTGCAAATAAGGGCACCTGCAGACTGCAGAATAGTGTTCAGAGCCGAGTGAGGGCTACGTACATAAACAATGCGGCGATCAAGCCCGAGAATGCTATGAGCAATGCTAAGATTGCTGTTATCAGGATGTACACGTTTCCTCCATTTTACTTTTTGAGTGTTGCCGATCCATTCAGAAGACTCCACAAGAGCCTTATCGACAGAGCTACAGAGCTTCTTGTATGCAGGGACAGCCTTAAAGAACCTTTCCTTAAGAGCCTTGCCGTCTGCTGAAGATCCTCCTACGATAGCACCAACCTTTGCGTCACCTGCACCATACAAAAGCCCATAAATACATTTATGTTCAGAGTAGTTCGCTAAGCTACTCCCGCGTTTATGCGGCTCATAGTCGCCTATGAGATCAGACTATATCTTCACTCGTTAGAGTGCCTACCTTTTCCACCTGCTTAGGTGTACTCCCTTTCGGGATAGTCGTTGCCCTTTTCAAATAATCTATAGCGTTCTCAAGGTTACTAATAGAATCCTGAAATAGTCCCAATGCTCTATTGCAGTTGTGACATAACAGTCCTCTCACAGCACCTGTCTTATGGTCATGGTCTAGAGCAAGCTTTGCTTTGTGTCTAGCCTCATCCATAACCCAACCTTCGCTTCCACAAATAGCACACTTAAAGTTCTGAACCTTTTGAAGGGTCTTGTATTCATCTATTGTAATGCCGTAGGTTCTTTCAAGATACCTTGATTCAATAGCTTCCTGACGACACTCTTCACAGCAATAGAACTCACTAGGAGCTTTTGGAGTAAAGACTTTTCCACAACGCCTACAAGGTTTCTCTTTAAAATAACCTTGAGGATACTTAGACGGCTCTGCAGTTTGAGAACTTTTTGATTTATTGCTATTAGCTAACGAAAATTCCATAGATTATTGACTTAGGTCAGGATTGCCTCAATAAAGAGGTGTCCCCTGAGTTAAATAGGTTTATAGACATCCATTTTGTTAAACGTCTTTGCAAGATCTCTCGTAGGAAGTCCTGCCATCTTCTGATTATGGGTATGAATGTCACCCTCAAGGATTTCCTTTATGTAATCACCTTTGTCGAAAGGATAAAGGAAAGACCCAAAACAACGAAGTTCGAGACCAGAAGCGTCAATACCTGCCTCAAACCATCCTTTAGGTACTGTGAACAGAGATCTGCATTCCTTACCGTAAGGAGACCTTCCCGCAGGAACTTGTGCAACATTAGGATAAGCATGAGTTGCACGACCAGTAACAGCTCCATTAGGGTTGACAGAACCGTGAATGCGGTAATATCCATCTTCATCCTCCTTCATAAGTTTAAGCCAAGCATTATCACCTTCAGCGAGCTGTGCAATACGCTTGTTAATCAACAGGTACTCAAGGATCTTAGGTGTCAATGGGATATTCATAGCAGACTGTAGTGTACTTTCATCAACCTTAGGTGCACCCGTAGGTGTAACCTCAGTAGGCTCCCACCCTCGATCCATAAGAACCTTAGCGATGTGACTACGGGAATTAGGGTTAAAGGTAACCTCTTCATACTGAGGATAAGGGACACCTGCCTTAATACCTTTCTTAGCGTTATCCCTCTTGTAGACCTTATCTCCCTTGTAGACAGTCCAAGAACCCACTTCAGATACAAGGCCATCATAGATCTCCTGCCTCTTGGCAGAGAGGTCAGCATAGAGCTTTACTGCAGAATCCTTATCAAAGACAAAGCCATTGCGTTCTTGCTTAGCCATCACCCAAGCAATGTCATGCTCAAGCTGAATAGCCTTCAGTGGGTAACCCTTAGACATCAGCTTATTGAAGAGCTTGAGGGTAACCACAACGTCCTGCTTATTGTACTCATACATCTCAGGAGTGAATTTGTCCCATGCGTCCTCTTGTTCACCGTAAGTTCCCTTCAGTTCGCCCATACGGTACCCATAAGCCTTCAAGCTATGGGAGCCATAGAGAGCCTTAGGGAGCTTTCCAGAACGCATAAGACCTACGTCAGTGTCCTTAATGTTTGAGTAGATCAAACGAGCAAGCACAAGAGTGTCAATACAGACATCTCGAACATCAAATGCAAACCTAGCCCCCTTAATCTTCTTAAGAGCAGGGATGTCAAATTTGCAGATGTTATGGCCTACGATGTTATACCCACTAGTACCATACTTATTCAGGGCTTCAAAGAACTCATCAAGATCAGTGTAACCAGTGTACAAATCAGTATAAGAGTCATATATCCAACCACACCAAAACCTCTTGGTTGTGTCAAGCAATCCATCAGTTTCAATATCGAATACAATGTATTTGTCTTTAATTGTCAGCATTTTCTATTCCTTAAATAGCTTTGCTAAGAATACTTAGAACTCCGATTCGTCCTCAAAGGGGCATTCAGGGTCTGTAGTATAGTCAGAGAGTCTACCAGTGTCATGATCATAGTAAAGATAACCACTAATCCCAGTGTCTCCACTATGTCTGTTCTTTAACACGCGAATGGTCAACACATTAGGATTATCACCCTGTTGGTTTCTCTCAAGGCCAATCACCATATCAGCGAGTTGTGCAATAGCTCCAGACCCTCTAAGTTGACTAAGAGATACCTGTGCCCCCTCTTCGTGTCCCTTCTTCTCAGGACGCTTAAGGTGAGACACTACGAACATGGTAGCTCCAGTCTCTTCCACAAGGGAACGAAGGTTAGTCATAAGTTTATCAATAGCCTTACGTTCACCCCCATCCTCATCAATGTCCATACCTGAGACAACGATAGAGATATGGTCAAGGAAGATACGCTTGCATCCCAAGGACACAATCATGTACCTAAGTTTACTAAGCAGATTGCCTGAATCAAGAGACCCAAAGTGGTCGTACAGGAAGAAGTTTCCGTTTCCAATAGTCTCTGCAAAAGCTCGGCTTCGTTCATCTTCATCTGCACCTTCAGGATCGAGTACGAGTCGCTTATTGAGATGAATTGACATGAGTTCCAGCCCAGTTTTTCGAGGAGACTCTTCAAGAGCAACAATTCCGCATAGTTCTTCCCTAGTAACACCAAAGAAGTATTCGAGTTCTCTGAGGATTGTGGACTTACCCATACCACTTCCACTTGTGAAGACATACAGTTCGCCATGTCTAGCTCCTTTAGTTTTATTCTGAAGTGCCTTCCAAGGATATTCTACAGAATCCTTAAGGTCGTCAATATCGGTAACGCACTTCTCATACAAATCAGTACCTACAATGATACCATCAGGTCTATATGGTTTAGCATTCCAAATAGCCTGTATTACATCACTACCTTTACCTGCAAGTAGACACTCATTAGGGTCTTTCAAAGGCAGGTTAGCAATGAATGCCTTACCCGCAGGTAATACCTTAGCACACTCTTCACAAGCTTTACGACCAGGCTCATCCATGTCAAACATGAGAACCACTTCTTCAAACTTATCAAGATACTCAAGGTTAGCTTCAATGGCCTTCTTGGCCGCTTGAGCACCATTAGGGATGCTCACAACAGGCCATTTGTTTGACTGAAGCTGACTCACAGTAAGACAATCAATCTCACCTTCGGTAATCACAATCTTCTTGCCTGAAGACCACAACTGAGAACCAAAAAGACGATTAGAGATCTTGCCAAGGACTGCAAAAGACTTGTCAGGAAACCTAAGTTTCTGACCTACGATGTTCCCACTGTCATCATAGTAGTTAGCTACTTGACAGGGAGTACCTTTATAGTCACCTACCATGTACTTGAACTTGGAACAGGTGTCCTGATTAAGTTTCCTTGCAGAAAGATAAGACACCTTAAGGTCATCAAGAGGGATACATTCCTTACTCATAGCACTCTCCTTTTTATGGATTACTTCCCCATCAGCCCTAAAATACGAATTACAAGAATAACAATACCTATGACCATCACTAAAGACTCCACAGGCGTCAGAGGAACCACATTTAGGACAAGGCGCATGGTAAAGAAATGTACTCTCTTGATAGTCGTGCATGATTACGATAAATCTTCGTAAGTTTCAATGAGATAACGCAAGCTCTTCCAACCAGTAAGGTTAGCATGCTTATGATATTCTACATCTCGAATACAAGTATGTTCCATAGGTGACAAGTGCTTACTGTCATAGAGGTGCTTATACAGTTCGAGATCCTTCTCAAGGTTTGGCTTAGAACCATCATGATTATTATAACTCACACGAGCACAACGTGCCGCGGAGACAGTCATAAGATCCTTGTAGTTATCCTTACCAACTTTAGCAATGTCCTCATCAGTAGTGTACGGAAGGGACACAACGGTGTTAACCTTATCTTCATCCGTACAAGCAAAGATATCGGGGCAATGCTTGCGTCTCTCCACAACCTCAATACAGCCAATCTTCTTGTTACGACAACGACTCATCTCCTCGTAGATTGCAGAGGCAAGCTGTCGGATCTCAGGTTGTGCATCAGGTGCAAGCCGAAGAACAAAGAAGTTATTCCAATCAGTAGCCGTAACAATCACCTTAATGAACTGGAAGGGTTCAAGGATGCGGTTAACGTGTTGCTTATGGATACCGAGCTTTTCCATATTCTTAGCTGTCTCAACGGCGTTACGAGCCGCGTCAAGCCAAAGATTATAGAAGTCAGTAGTTACATCAAGAGGAGCTTCGACATCCCCTACCATACCCGCTTTATTCATGTAGACCTTAGGTGGAACTACAGGATTGCTAGCAACCTGCTGGATAACCTTGCTCACAGGGATAGCACGGGAGCTACTAGCATTCCGACTAAACATCCTGTGCGTCATGAACTCACTATGGATGTATCGAGGATAAACCAATTCAAAAGTCCACAGGTTTTCATAGTGAACAAGACACTTAGCAGTACAAATATTCATTCTTTGTCTTCCTCTTCATCTTCTTCATTTTCTTCCTGATCTTCAAGGTATTCTTCATACTCTTGTTCCCACCGTGATTCCCAAGCACGTTCAAGTCGATCAAGTTCTTCAATAGTCTGCATATAAGCCTCTGTCTTAAGGAATTAAAGGCCCCACTTGTTGCAGAATAGCCTCGAAAGGTCAGAGCTGTGTGGGGCACGCTTGCAGGGGTAACCGGCGCCCTAACGGATCTATTTCGGCAGACATCCTAGTCGGGAGCTACCCGACATACTCTGGTCTCTCCTACTGGATTCGAACCAGTAACCCACAGCTTAGAAGTCTGATGCTCTATCCAATTGAGCTAAGGAGAGGAATTCTTGTGTAAGTTAATTATTGCTTCAAGCCGTCTGTTGGTGTCTCTGAGTATTTTAACACCTTCTCCATGTAGCTCTGCACCTTCTGACAATAGCTGTCTACACGCTGTGATTGACTCTGCAGAAGCTCTGTCGGCATGTTGCATGATGGCTTTGTTTCCACTATTGATGTTGTACTGCAACCTGTTAATCCGCTTATCAAGAGCAGATTGCAAAGCATCAGTGGTAGCCATGTCTTTAAGAAGTAAGCTAATCGTTGCATCTTTTCCTTTGGTTACCTCATCAATTTTTGCTATGTATTCCTTTTGGGTTGATACTAAGATCTCCCTATACTTGTTCTCTTCATAAGAAGAGCCTAGAAGCAAACCACCAAAGAAAGCGGCACCAACAAGAACAAATTTAACGTACTGTCCAAACATATTGCTTCTCTCTACTAGGGTACACTAATAGCCTACATAGACAATATCACCCTCTTGTACGTCATCAATACAACCGTTGTATTCTTCAAAGTCTGCCTTAGAGAGGCCAGCCTTCTCTAGAAAAGCCTCTTTATTAGAAAACTTAAGGTACTTAGCCCCCTTACCATACCATGATTTAACATCAAAACAGGGGCAATCCTTATGGACTCCCTCAAAATCTCTATGGCCACATACAGTGACCTCATCTTTATAGATACCTCTCAGGTAATCAATAAGGACTCTAAGCGACTCCTTCTGTTCCTTAGTGAAATTATCAACAGACCTGCCGTTTCTATCAACACCCCCAATCAGGCAAATACCTACGGAATCACTGTTGTGCCCTTTGACGTGTGAGCCTACAGCATTCAGGGATCTACCCTCCTGAATAGTGCCATCAGTCTTAATGACAAAGTGATAGCCAATATCTAACCATCCTTGCTGACGGTGCATCTGATCAATTGTCTTCCAATCATAGGAATCTTTAGGCTGTGTAGCAGAGCAGTGGACAACAATGAATTTAGTTTCAGGTCTTGATTTATAATTGATGAAACTCTTGTGAGTCTCAATGTCTGGTTTCTTATAGTTAACGGTCATTTTTACTCTTCTTATTCTTATCAAACAAGACACCCCTGGGGATTTTCTTTACAGGCTCCTTAAGCCATGCCTCGGGGATCTTTTTGTCTGCATAGGGGATCCCATTCTTTTCACAGAATGATGCGTAGGTAGTCTTAGATCCCTTGTAAATAGGAGTAGCTGACCTACTAAAGACAAAACGAATGTCTAGTTTAGGATGCTGCTCTTTGATGAGCAGGTGTTTCTTTCTATCCTCTGCGTCCCATACCCCTTTGGTTTCTATGATGATACCATTAGGAAGTACGAAATCAGGGGTGTACTTATGTTTACTTTCGGGTACTACATACTCAAGATAATATTGCTCGTATTTAGGTTCAATTGAGAAGGACAGGAGGAGCTTGCTATTAAGCTCCTCAAGACCTGACCTATAAGTACCCGGGTTGTGCCGCCTCTTGTAACTGTAGGCGGCCTTGCGGGTTGTCATTTATGTTATTCCTCTATTTCAGTATTCCTCAGTTTCAGCAGGGATAAACATGATACGCTCAAAATCTTTGAGATCGTAGATACACCTATCTTCACGGAGAACATAACCAGTATCGAACTTATCAATGTACCCTAATCTAAAGGATCGGAAGTTAGTAGTAAAGTTGTCCTCATGCTCAATCTCACTGGGAACCCCATAACAAGCCAAGGCATCGTATGAAAATGCAATAGCTTTATCAAGAACATACTTACCACTAATGAGGTCATTAACATCGTACCAAACGCACGGGGCGATCTCCTCAGTAGGCTCATCTACTTCCGTGATGTCGTCCCAAAATACCCTAAAGGTGTAACTAGGGATAACCCCATCAAGTTTGTTCATCTCAGCATTGTTAAAGGCAACAACATATCTTGAGAGAGGAATGTCGAAGTAGAGGGGTTCATCGTCGGTAGCGTTCTTAACACAATAATCAAGTTTAATGTTAAGGTGCTCGATGGTGTATCCTGTAAGCATTGAGAACCTTTCCTTAATAGCCTTGTCAGTAAGTTTGTACATCATATTCTTATCTCCTAAATTTTAGAAATCAGAGTGGTTTTCACTGTCATCATCTTCATGTTCTTCCCACGGTTCTTTAGAGGGAGCTTCATAGCCTTCCCCTTCATCACTGAAGCCATAGGATTCCGCAGAACCACCTCCAGTAAACTCATGCAGTTCAATTACCTGAATTGCCACAGGACGGAGAGACAAACCACAGGTCTTAGTAGTCGGAAGATAATAGGGTCGAACAGAGAAGTTAACCTTGATTACAGAATCACGTCCAATGTTGGCCGCTTCCATAGGCTTACCACGGGAGTCAAACTGAGGGAGCTTAACGTCGATCTTTTCACCATTCTTCTTTGTAATCTTGGCCTTCTGCTTGAATTTAAGAACAAGGCGCCCTTCTTCGTCTTTCTCAAAGACATCGGTCATAACAACCTTGCGTCCCTTAGCAATGGCCTTAGCAACTTCTTCATCGTTATCATAGAATTCCTCAAGAATCTGCTGGAGCTTTGCAATGAGCTTGCCTGTGACTTCATTATCGTCCATAGCAAGGTTAACCTTGTAGTCACCGTCAGGATTGAACTTAGTATCAGGATCCTTAAGGTACGGATACTGTGCATAGCCCTTCGGAGTTGTAAGTCGAATATCGTTCATAGTGTGTGTTTCCTTTGTGTGTGTACTTCTCTCTACTAGGGTACACAATTGGTTATGTTAACTTAGATATGAAATAGAGAGAAGAACCTTAAGCTCTTCTCTCTACTAGGGTACACTAATTGATTTTAGTTGGGTTAGCTGAATGCTAGTGTACTAGCTGAATGCGTACATAGATTCCTTAGCACATTCAAGATCAAGGTCACCCTTAGCAGGGACTTCAGGCAGATCCTTGAGCATCTTGGGGGACAACAAGTTGCAAATATGATCATGAAGATCTTGCAATACATCATTCTCCGTGTAGGTGCTCACAAAGACCTCTCTAACAGTTTTGAACATGATAGAGCCATAACCTGCAGGGACACCATAAGAGTCATGGATCATAGCGAAGGAATTGACACCCTTGTCAACACAAGCACAGACAGTAAGCATCAAGTGAGAGGCATCCATGCTGTGAACAAAGTTAGGTGCAATACCCTGCTTCTGCTTGCGGCTATCAATCTCTCCCGTAGGTTCCATCAGGTGAGGACGAAGGAATGCACCTTCTTGAACATCCTCAGATTCACCAGAGGTAGTATCAAAGATCTTGATAGATCCCGAAAGGACAGACTTAAGACGCTTAAGTTTCATCTTATTGTACTTCTGCTTTACAGGGAACCCCGCTGGAGTTACCCACGTGGTAGGCAGATTCTTACCTTCGATATTTTTGTCTTTTGCAAGAAGTCCTGAAGCAGTCTGAAGCCATTCCATGGCCTCAACAGCCTTTACCACAACACCCTTAAGTGAATCCCAAATAAGTCCAGCCATGTAACGAGCAGACTGTGAGGGCTTTGAGAAAGACAGAGGCTTATGAGCAAGAGCAGGGTAGATAGTATCCTCAAGAACTTGATCAGCAAACCCAAACTTACTAGCACCGTAGCAAAGGGTCATCGTAGGACGCTTAGTGACACTGCGAGAAATCCCGTGGTCAAGCCATTCCTTGGCGAGGCTCTTAGTACCCTTCTTGAGATAGCTGGAGCCGTCCTCAAGGGTCTCTATAATGTCATTGGTGCCTTCCTCTAAATCACGCTTAAGAAGTTCCTTAACCTTCTTTGCAACAATAGCATAAATATCATGTACATGATCATCAGGCTTGAGGTTGACGGCTTCCCCTCCGACAGAATCCCGAAGCATTGCTGAGAAGTGCTGTAAGCCTGAGCATGAGCCATCAAAAGCTACGACAATCTTAGACTTAAAGGACTCCCCGATTTTAAGATAGTCATTCCATTCAAAGCAGAATGCGAGGAATTCCCAAGGGGAATCAGCTTCAGTCCATTGAAGGTTATCTAAGGGCTTCTCCGCAATATTGACAATCATGTCTGAATTTTCATAAACCCAAGAAATACGCTCTTCAAAAGGCTTCTTATCAAGCCCCCACATGTTGGCACCTTGGAATGCAAGCCACGTATGGCCATCCTTACCAAGTTCTACACCTTCAGAGAACTCAAGCATAGACTTCATAAAGTCATTGCCTTGAGGGTGAATCAAGGTCACAGGATAGACACGCCCACGGAAGTCAAGGTTATGAGGAAAGTAGATAGCTTCATCATCCTTAAAGTCATTAGCGAGCTTGAGAATACAGTTGACAAGAATGCGCTTAGCTTTACGCTTATTATCTTCTTGATAATAATGGGTCATAGACTTCCGCCATTCCCGCTGTACATCCTCGTCAGTATCTGCCTCGATAGGACGCACTGGAGGCTCAGCAGGGTTAGCCGTAGGCATATCTAAGGCATCAGGGATATGCTCCCATGAGCAAACCTCGTTAGCCACTTCCAAGACACGAGAATTGATGTGCCATGCTGTGTTTTGAATAGCATTGACTGCTTTGTACACTTTAGGCATATCAATGTCAGAATACAGTGCATCACACTCTTTAGAAGCCATGCGGACAAGCTGTAGGGGCTTCTTAAGGTTGATGTAGTAACCACCATCAAAGGGAGTAGTCCATGGCTTGGGGGGAATAACCATTGGCCTATGCTCCATCATTAAATCAGCAAGGTAGTTGTCTTGGTGCTCAATGTATGCGGAGATATCAGAATCAAGCTCCACAGAATACTGGATATTTCCATTTACGAAGTTTTTAACAATGCGAATTAGACTAGTATTAACTGCAAAAAGCTCAACTAATTTCATGCCAACAATGCACTTCTCACTACTCCCCCATTTATTCCACAGTTTGAGGCGGCCTTCCTCTGCTAAGTGTTTTTCCTTCTGAATGGCATAACGCTTTTTGAAGTGGAAGGCAATACGCTTATCTATACCAGCCTTAAAAGATTGGACTTCCCGGGATGACATAGAGGAAAGAACACTGTTAAACCTAACTTCATCCTCAATGGCCTCACCCACTTTCATAGAAAGGTGAGTAAGCCCCACTCGGGCCATAGAATTAGACAAAACTGTCTTAGCTACGATAAAGGCAATTTCCTCTGCACTTAAGGTATTAATAAGCGTAGCCGCGGTGTGCTTCCTACCGCTTTTGCCTGTATTGACCTTATCGAACCAGTCCCGAAGGCCCTTAATCATAGCCGGGATGGCCTCAGACAAAAGAACCTTAGTAGTGCCGATAGTTGTTAAGTTATTATCCGCAATAGCCTTATTTCTTTTAGACATAAAAGCATTAAAGGCATTGTCCTTACTCTCAAGCTCAATTTCTATCTCACGATCAACCCTATGCTTACCATAGGTAAGACACAAGGAATCGTATGAATCCTCATTAATAGAGAATTTATCCATATTTTCATAGTAATAAGACATAGGGGATACCTTTTATGAGTCTTTATAAAGATAATTATTAAAGATAATTATTGTAGGTGTTAATGTAAGAGTACCTAGGTTAACACTGTCAGTTAGTCCTTATGTTAACCTTAGGCCCCTTCTCTCTACTAGGGTACACTAATTGTTAATTCCCTAAAGGTACACTAATAGACAGTTGTTTATTTAATCGTTCCCTTATCTTGATAGTTATGAAGCCAATTAGAATAAACAAGAAATTTAGTCTTGTCTTTTTCTGCGGATTCCCCCGCCTTACGTCCCGCCCTGAATGCATACTTGATAGCATTACCCTTCAAAAATCCCTTAAATTCATCAGGGGTAAGGATAGACTGCATAAGCTCGATAGGTTCCACAGCTCCGTGATAGTGCGTGGCTTCATCAGGACTACCTGCGATAGGTTTTTTCTTATCTTCATTCATAATAATATTATCCTTAGCTAGCTTAGATACCCCTAGGGAAATGTTCAGGAATGCCCCGAGAATCCCCCTAAAAGGCCCTAGATTGAACGTTGTGGGTGCTTCCCTAGGTAACACTAGGGTAACAGTCTAAATGAGCTTTTAAGCCCTTTTAATTATTAACCTGTTTCATCATAATTACTTTAGCGGCCTCTTTTGCTGTTTTACCATGGATACCAAAAATGACAGTAATTTTCCTATCACGGGCACATAAACGACACTCTTCACAATTTCTACCGGCATGAGTCTGAGCAGGGCACTGAACACCGACAACACCTGATGCTTTTAATGCCTTTTTTGTTTCCTCAGGATTAACAGAAGTAATAACCGTGTTGATCCCTAAGGCTTTAGCCTGCATAACCTCAGATACAGTCTCACAGCTAGCGTTAATTAAAAAGCCTTTAGAGGCCACCTCATGAATGATACCCGCGGCATATTCACTAATCTCACAGTGGGTATACGTGTACCCATTGAGGCTATCAGGAAATAATGTATTAACATACTTCACGGCATCGGCCAAAATGTTAACGCGGTTAATATCCATAACGGATGTGCCTTCAATAGCCACATCACCGGCGACATTGTGGCGAAACAACACGGGTTTTTTCTTAGGGGAGCCCTTAATATGCTGTATCGTAGCTTCTAAGAGTGCTAACCTCAGCTGATCACGGTTAGCTACATATCGGGGATCTTCGGGGTTATCGCAACGATCCCACAGCTTCCTAGTATGGTAACCCTCAGCGTAGCACCCGCCGGACTTCAGAGGGCACTTTTCAGGGCATGTTGCGCGGCTACTATACGACTGAATAATGTTTCCAGTCTTCGCATTAGAACTACTAGGAAAAAGAATAATTTTGAGGTTAGTAGACATTTTGAAAGTGCCTTATGTAAGTTATAAAGGGGGTGCTAAGTAAATTGAAAACTCACAGTAATAAACTCAGCTACTAAAAATAAGCATCCTCCATAAATAAGCATCCTCCATAAATGGTTACTGTCAGCATTCTAGAGAGGTTTTTACGGATAGACACATTACGGAAAAGCTCCATCCGCCCCCCACGTGCTGATAACACAACGGCCTTCTCAATTGTTTTCAGATCAGCCTTGAAAGTAACAGTGTATCGTCTACACACTTGCCCGCCCCTTCTGCGGTCATGAGCAGTGTACGTAACCGAGAGTGCGTCAGAATCCACCTTAAAACCCGTGAACCAATTACCGGCCGGGGTGCTAATTTTTACATCATAAAAAATGTTAGCCATTTTAAGAATCCTTTTAGGTTATTAAGTAAGTATAATTATTTAGTATACTTCTCAGGCTGTAATCCGCGTGCCTTAAGGAACGCTACAAAGTGCTTTAATGTAGGCGTATCATAGGCACCGTCAAGAAGTTCGATTCTGTATGTTCCCTCATTATCGACAAGGGCCACGGCTATAAAGCCCGTACTATGTTTTAGATATAGTATAGTATCCTCCGATCTGTTTATAAAAGCCCTTTCGTTAGGATAATCAGTAAAATCAATAGCTTTCATGATGATACCCCTTAGTTGCATTCACGTACCTCAATGGCTAGCCCTTTGTTCTGTTCCATCAGCTTATGAGCTAATGTCTCAGCCTTCGCCTTATCATTGAACAATGAGGCGAACACAATGTGATTGACAAAAGTCCCTTCAGTTAAGTCTAGGGGCATAAATCGTTTCATACCTTCAATTTTACCATAGATAATGTAATAAGACATGATGATACCCCCTATTAAAAGCACATACGGACAACCACGAAGCCAAACATCCCTGCCAACAGACAGAGTGCCCCATAAGCCCATTTGTTCTGCTTAATCTTTCCATAGAAAGAGACAACCTGAGTAAGGTATTTCATGATAAAGCTCCAATAGCTTGCTATTCACAAGCATTAAATATTAGTGGTTTAGTGATTAACCTTAATGACCGCTTCAATATTATCCCCTAGTAGTCTTTTAGCAGTTTCAGCGTGCTTTTTAAGTAACTTCAAAGGGGTTGTATTTCTGTACGTATCTCCAATAATCAAAGCTCCATTAACGCAGTACATAATAGACACACTATTAGGGTACTTAGTAGCCTCAGACTCATCCATGAAAGTATTTAAGAGATATTTCCTAATGTATTTCATAATGCCCCCTTTGGGTTATTTAAGTAATTATATTGTTATCCCCTGATAAATCAAGGGATAATGTATAGTTACTCTAGGACGCCTTACAAGTGAATGTTTCGGTATCGCCCCTATGTGTTTTGTATTCTACCGTGATATCCCCCATAAATAATTTAACTGTGCTTACCCTTTGCATAAAATCCTTAAGGTTACTAAATACTTTATGCTTATGGATAAGATCTAAGACAATATCCCATAAATAAACTTCTTCTAAAAAGGCTCGCATATGCTTGCCTGTGGTCGCTGACCAATAGTTTTCAAGCATTACAAAGTTGTCCCCTAAATCACCTTGGGTAACTTTACACATAAGTGTATCGTACGATTGAAAGTAAAACACATCCCAGTCATTGATAATGAACTGGTTAACATGACCGAGCAGATTAGAAACTCTCATGATGTATTCCCCTAAAAGAGATATTTAATAGACAAGTGAATTATACAACTGTAATTATTTAATGTCAAGTCATAACCCTTTAATGTTCAATACTTGCTTGATTTCGTCCCAGTGATAATAAAGAATCCTTTCGAGCAATTCGTCACATTCCCTTTGGAATGCCTTAACAATAGCCCTCTCTGCCTTGTCAAGGCTACAAACCCCGGTGATTTTCTCTTTATCATATTGAGTCATAGGCATCCCATCCCCGTCTATCCATTCAGAACCCCAAAAGACATTAACAATGAATTTTTTATCATATGATAACTCAAGGATAATATCTTTAGTAAAATTGTAGTAAATACCTGAGTGCAGATCGGCATATCCCCTAGCGACTAATTTGTTATCTCTGATAATGAACCTCTGATCAATAACAGCTGAGATAAACTGGTTAGGACCTCCAATAGGCGTGAAGTCAGTAAGAGAGGATACAAAACAACGAATAGACATAATATAGCCCCTTTATAGTCATTTAAGTTAATCATTCATTAATTAACTTAATCATTTATCTAGTAATGCGAATATTAAAGAATAAGCAAATAACTGTCTATAGGGACAAACCCTAACAGGTTTCTAGGACAAACCCTAGGTAGTGATAACTAACACAATAGACATTAGTCGTCTATAGGGACAAACCCTAGGTAGTGACCCTAGCAGATTGATCTTTAGTTGTCTATAGGGGTAAACCCTAGGTAATGGCACTAGCAGATTGTCTTTTGGTTGTCCATAGGTGTAAACCCTAGGCAATGGCACTAACAGATTAGCTATTAGTTGTCCATAGGGATAAACCCTAGGATAACGTAGGGAACTACAGATACAGCCTCACATACCCCTAAAGTGGTACCCACATACCCCTAAAGGATCAATAAATGATACTCAAAGAAAAAAACATAGATAAACCCTACATTATACCTTAGCTCCCCTCAGCTTGTCAACAGCTCCCCTCAGCTAGCTAGCATCAGGATATCAGTTAGTCACCCTTAAGCCCTCAGTCAAGATAACCTAATGATATTCAGCCCTCAGAGAGTAATGGAGAAGTGAGGGGTGCCCACGGGGGTAACTGAGGGGGATCTTTAATTAATTGAGGGTTCATAAATTTTCTCCAGTTTTTCAATCGGGATCTTATGGAGTACCTACAGCTAGCAAAGGATATCCCTACTGTAACCTATAGTTATCTTTGAAAAAAGCCCTAGACAATCTGTGGGAAGCCTAGGGCTAGTTATGGTACACACTATGGAAAATTTATAGAGACTTAAAGAGAACTCACAAGAGTTCTTAAAATAGCATCAATCATACCTGAGTCACCATTCATCAGTGACATGATAAATAGGACAATGATGATGATTATCTTTATGGTGATAAACACCTTATTCTTAGTCCAATTCATCTATGCTCTTTTTATTGTTGTTAATATATAAATCCCCATAAGGGATCTGTAGGATCCCCATAAGGGAACCACAGGATCCCCATAAGGGGACTATAAGTATAACCTACAGTACACCTATAAGGGGACTATAGTATGATATCTTAATATATTGATGGAGAGTTATATACACCTATGTATTCCCCCTCCCTACTAGTACGGTACACTAATTGGCAAAATAGGGTGTTGTCTTTATAAGGTACATTAATTACAATGGACAGCGCCCTAAAACATGTATCAGTACTTAATTTTGTACCCTGAAGTTTCTCTTTTGACACCTTTAGTGGTATTTCTAGATCCTGATTTAGTGTCTTCAGTAACTAGGATGTTACCACCAGTACCTACATGGTTAGTTACGAATCCATAGAATGACTCCATAGACTCCTCTAACCACTCCTCAGTAAGCTCTTGGATTCCAGTGTCTGCATCGACACCCATGAAGTCCACAAGGTATTTGACTCCGATTGCCAGAGCATCCAAGCGGTCATCATGAACAAGGGCACCCCTATCAGTAGTGATACGAGTAAGTTGATAAAAACAAGCATATTTATAATCAGATTCAGGGACAGTAGAGAAGTCATTTCTGATGCATTCAGGGGAGACACACATCTTATGGTTAGAGATTACAGGCTCTAACGTATCTATGATTCTAAGCTCCTTCTGACCTGATGATTTGACTTCAGTTAGCCCACAGTTAGGGTAAGTTTTCTTTAAGACTGGCTCAAATAACTTAAGGTACATCCCGTCACCAAAGTTACCTTCAATGACTACTTCATTAACATTGTACTTCTTAGCTACCTTAGCTAGCTTATTGAGCACCACATCGGAGTATCCCCCTAATAGACCCCCCACTTCCATAACGAAGATGTACCCGTTAAGGTAATACAAGACTGCATAGCCAGACTCATCTTTGCCACGACCCGACGGATCAATACACATCATCTTATAGGAATAAGGCTGAATCTCCCCCGATGCAGTGTGGTAGTAGAAGTATGAGTCCCCCTTAAGTCCCATCACAGGAGCTTCAGACACCGGAACCCTTTTAGATGGGTCAGGGAGCCACGTAAGCTTCATTGGGGCCTCATCTAAGGGGAACATACCTACAAGCAAGTCACGAAGCCTCAGGGGGTATTTATCAGCGTCTGAGAGGGTCGTATCAAGCATGAACTGAAGGGCAAAGCCTGCCTTTCTATAGGACAGCTCACGTTTCTGTAAGTCCTCCTCAGAGAATCTCAATGGGTCTGTAGGTTTACCTGCCCATCTCTGAGGATTCTCTTCATACTTATCGGCAATGATAGAGGCCAATCTATCGCCATAGGAGGCTCTATGAGCGTCATCATAGGGGTACCTAGCAGGGTAGATTACAGCCGAGTACCCACGCTCCTGTAGCTCGTTATAGAGGGACATTTCGTTCTGGGGGGTTCCCAGATAGATGATCTTCTTTCCTGCACCAGGCTTAAGGACAGCATCGAACTCTTTGACGAGCTCAAATAGCTGATCTCTAAGAACCTGAGTAAAGGAGTTACTTGGCACCTCAACGTCGTCTGCTACAATGATGTCTGCACGGGAACCTGTAAGCTGACCCTTAATACCAACAGACTTTACTGAAGGTGAATGGTCGGGTTTAGCAGGGCCAACATCAAAAAGGTTCTGAGTATCTCTTTGGCCTTCACGAGCCTTTAGGTGATCCAAGAAAGGGAGTTCATTAATGATTTTCTTAATGAAGGTAGCATTAGCATCAGCTCTTTCTTTGTTAGCTGAGACAACCATAATCTTCAGCTGAGGGTCTCTCCAAAGACACCACACCACATATGCACAAGTAATGAATGACTTAGCTACACCTCGGAAACCCATAAGGATCATACGGTCATTAGGGGGGTCTTGGAGTAGCTTTGCAATGTCAGACTGCAACGGAGTAGGGGGCGGAAGACCAATTGCACGCCACACAAGAGCAGTAAAGAGAGGAAAGCTCTCATAATAAGGCAAAAGAAGCTCTGCTTCCTTAGTTGATGCTTGCTGAGCCATAGTCCTCCTCAAATCTCTGCTTAGTAGCCTTCAGGAGTCTGCTAAGGGCATTCTCGTCTCCATCACCTGCTTTAGGGATGCAGTTAATCCCGTTACGCTCAAGCTCCTTAATGATAGCATTGTAGAGCTGTGGGGATCTCTTTTCAGGGTTATTAAGGTCTTCAAGCATGTTGTTAAGCAACTCATTCTGAAGGTTGCCTAAGAGTTCTTCAAGATCATTGTAATTCATTTCTTTCGTTTTCTCTTCTCTAACCAAGGGTCTATCCAGTGTTTCTTAATCATTGTACAAATACCTACAAAGGTATACACAATAGTAACTATGTAGACCCAATCACTTAGGGGTACACCTAGGAATATCACACTAGACACTGCTACTGATGGGGTAACTTGTACAATATTCTCTAGGATGGTGTTCTGCTCATCAGCCACGCTTCATCAACTTCTCAAAGTTAGCCTTCTTAAAATGGTCACCCTTAAGGAGCTTACCGTCTTTCCTGTAGATTGCACAGAAGTTACCTTTGTCATCCCACAGCTTGCTAGAATACTCTTTGATAAGTTCATTCATACCTGCCTCAATATCATATCCACAGGCATTCGCATACTGAACACAAACCCAAATGAGGTCACAAAGCTCCTTAAAGTCCTCATGGGTATTTATAGTCTCGAACATAAGCTCCGTATACTCTTCAGCAATCCAGTTAGTATACAGCTTCTTAAAGTCACAACCCTTCTGCTTAGAGTGAGTCATCTCGAACAAAACCTTCAGCTTCTCCTGAAGATCGCCGATAGAGACACTGGTTACTCGATCCATAGTATTTTCCATAGCATTTCTTCCTTTCAATAAATGGTTCGGTGATCAGCACATCCACATGCTTAAGGAGTGCCAGATCTTTAATCTTTTCATACTTTCTACCTGTCCACACCCAAATGGTTTTCTCAGGCATCAACTGCTTCACTAGAGACACTATATAGCCCACTGTGGGCACGTTATAGTCTTCCAAGGGGTCACCCCCAAGTATGCTTAGTCCGCCGATCCACGGGCTTCTGAGAGCCTCTAGGAGGGTATCCATGGTCTCCTTAGTGAACGCTTTACCGTAGTTCTTATCCCAAGCATCCTTGTTGAAGCAACCCTTGCAACGAAGAGAGCATCCAGAGACAAATAAGGATACTCTCAAGCCATCGCCATTTGTTGAATCACAGGTATTCAAACCTGAGTAATTCATTTACATACTCTTTCTGTCTTTGATCTCTGCCATCTTGGCATCATTCATTCGGGTCTTTCCATTGACATTGCTGTAACCCAAGTACCCACAAACACGAGAAATAATAGAGAGGTTGTGAGAACCGCAGTGAGGACAGGTGTTACCAACATTAGTGCTATGCCTGCCACAATCCTCGCAATAAGCCGCATCAAAGTTGACACCTTGGTAGAAACCCATCGACATACCTCTCTGAACAAGGGCTTTAACTGCATCGACATTATCAGGGTTATCCACCCGCACATACTGAATGTGACCCCCATTACACTTGTGAAAAAGTTCATATTCCTTATTCTGCTTCTCAAAAGGAGTTACATCTTCACTAACGTGGAGGTGGAAGGAGTTCGTGAAGTAATCTCCGAAGCGATTGTCTCCTGTGTATTCACGGTATTGCTTAGCTTGAGTCCCACAAAGAGATTCTGCAGGAGTACCATACAGAGCATAAAGATAACCATCTTCTTTCTTAAATTCCTCAATCTTTTTGTTAATGAAATCTACTACATTATTAGCAAATGAAGAATCTTCCTTAAGTGATTTACCTGTAGCAAGGATAGACAATTCATCTAATGCAGTGATACCAAAAGATGCAGTCATGTATTCAACAAGGTCTCCAATCTCATCATCAGGGCTTAGATTACCGTTATGAAGACCCCCTTGAGTGAAGCACATAGGATTCGTACATGCCTTAGTATGACGAATCATGTCATAGCGTTTCTTAAGGAACTCACGGATTACCTGAAGTCGATCCTCAAGGACAACAAAGAAGTCTTCACCTTCATTCTCAGCAACCTTCCAAATCAACGGAAGATTAAGAGAAACAGCACCAATGTTGCAACGGCCAATAGTAATGGCTTCGTTTGTCTTAGGGTCGTGCCACTCAGTGAGATATGCACGGCACCCCATAGGACTCGTGATAGCACCAGTGCGTTGATAGATTTCGCCTACCTTACCATGGTTCAAACTAAGGTAGTCAGGGTACATACACTTACTAGAACATTCCACAGCCTTATGGAAAAGTTCCTCATGATCCTCATCAGCTTCAATCTTATCCTCATCATAGAGGAAGACGAGCTTAGGGAAGACAACTTGCTTACCTCCATGCCCCTTCATACGGGTATCAAGGATAACTTCACCGATCAGCTTCATGATGTCTCTGTCGAGATCATCCGTCATGACATCCCACGTACCAAAGGTAAGTGTAGTGAAAGCGAAGTCACCGCGAGAACACGGAACAGTGTTGAGCTTCAGTTCAAGAGACTGAAATCCCTGTTCAAGTTCACGCTTGAGATCCCCCATAGCCATTGCACAGGATTCATCATACTCCATGTTGCATTGTTCGGAATACTTCTTAAAGGCGTTATCGTAGGTTTTCTTAGCGTACGGAAGGAGAACCTTATCAATCTCTGCAAGTGTGAACCCACCGAACTGCTGAGCAGTAGCCACAAGGGTGATGTCACCGATAACCTGAAGGGCACTAAGGACACTAGTAGGTTCAGTGTACTTCACGTTGGACATCTCAAATCCGCCCTTAAGGACATTACCGATGTCAAAGAGACAACAATTAAATGAATTGAAGATCATGTCTCTAAGATCATGAATGTAGATGTCTCCTCGCTTAACCAGCACCTTCTCTTTATTAGATAGGTAGAATTGCTTATACAATTCCTTAGTCAGGTATCCTTTAATTAGAGAACCCTTAGTAGAGATAAGAGAGCTATCAAAGTTAGCGTTCTCGCGGTCACCCAAGAGGAGCACCGTATCAGCTTCACTCTTGACAGACTCAAAGGCTTTAGCATAGGTGTTCTTGTAGTCTCGGTACTCCTGATAAGCCTTACCAACTTCAGGGAGGTATCTGTTGAGGGCATCAATGACATGCTCATGGAGAGCTTCAGCAGTAACCTCAGTACCATAGAGGGCGGTCTCAATGTAACCCTCAACCTGACCGAGCTTCCGTTCAGTGTACTTAGCATTAGCTCTTTTAGCGGCTTTGTCGATAGCTACCTTAATCTTGTCAAAGCACCAGTCTTCACGAGTGCCATCTTTCTTAATAACGTTGATTTCCATAGTGTGTGTGTTAAATTACTTGTTAGCCTTCTCAATACTGAGCAGATAGTAGATAGCCTTATAGGCATCCTTATACTTTCTAATATCTTCAGCACTGTGATAAGATTCTTTATTAAGCTTTTCTACAGCTTCAAGAAGCTTATGCTTAGACATAGCCATCACTTCTTCTTCCCATTTAGCATCAATCATCTTTGTATTTCTCCATAATGTTAATTAAGGCTTCACCATCAGACTTATCGAACTTAAAGCCAAGATATTCAACAGTACCACTCTTATCGAATGCACTATTGATGAACCCCTTGGCAACTTCGATATCTACCTTATTGTTATTATCGACGATACCTACCTGCTTCAGCATCGGCAGATACTTACCGATAAGGGTATCAGCCTGATGCAGAATCAAGAATGTACTCCCTCCAAGAATCCATTTCATCGTAGAGGGAGCACTAGGCATCAGTCGAGTATCAACAAACTCAGGGAGCACCTGAGAGATCTTACTCAAACTGATTTTCATAGGAAATTAACTCTTAAGCACCAGTAGCAGGAGTATTCGTGGGAGCAGTCCACGAATTATACTTAGCCATAGGAGTCGGGCAGATTGCACTCATAGGAACAACTGTATCGGTGATCTTTCCAAGGGTACCCATCATGTTGGCGATAGTACCATCGAGGCAACTGAACTTAGCCTGAGTAGTCAGAGCAAGCTCATTGACCTTACCGAGGACAATCTGCTCACGGAGTTCCTGCTACGCCACCATTGCCTCCATTATTGAGGAGACCAAGAGCCGTACCTGCGATGCCTAACCCGAGACCCGAGCCTGCAACACCTTTAGAAGCATATTCTGCCATATTATATTTCCTTATAGAAACAGTAACTTAGATTTAAGAAAACCAAAGATGCTCATAGTTACCAAAAGAACATCTTGGATACAACCTTAGACCCCAACCTTAGCGAGGCCCAAGGATTCGGTTTCAGAATCCTTACGAAGGAACTTAGGCACAGCAGGCCAACGAACATTTCTAGGGAAACCTTCCTGAACAGGGAGGTCTCTAAGAGCCTGTCTGTAAACCTTAAGTTCCTCAAGGTTCTGAGGATTCGAGGGATAGTCAGGCATGAGATAGTAGTCAGTCTCAGTAATGAGGCTGTCTCTCTTAGCTCTGACTCTCATAGCAATCTCCGAAGCATCAGGTTCGGGATTCTGAATAATTTGATACCCACCGTCTATCTGTTGGATACTACAGTCACCTCTGGTGTTACACCAAATAGCCGCTTCGGGCGGGTAGATATCAGTAAACTTTTGATTGATATAGAAGTCCATTTATGATCCTTTAGTAACCAAAAGCGTACCAACCATTAAGAGTAAAATAACCATCTGAGTCCCCACCTCCAAGCGAGAACGTTGTAGTGGTCACGTTGCTAGGGAAAACCTGATAGCTTGTATAAGTGCTAAGCACCACCTTAGCTTTTTCTTTGAAAGGCCACAAAAAGGTAACACTAGATCTACCCCAGCGGTCCGCACGCATATACCCTTGCTCAATAAATCCATTAGACCACTTGCGATACCAGTTGTCTCCGTTGCGAGCCGTCTCAATGACATAAGCATTAGGGGTAGGCCCAGACGATCCCGCAGGCCCCTGTGGGCCTCTAGGGCCGGTCTCCCCCCTGTCACCCTTAGCACCCTTAGGAATACCAAATGTAAACACAGGAGCCGCATCAGTTCCTGATTTAGTTACTGTAGCGTCACTCCCTGAATCAAGAGTTTTAGCGGCTACTGAGATAGTCGGGTGTGTTGTCAAGAACCCCGAATCATTAGAAAGCTGAGAGGTCTTAGTAGGAATCTTACCCGTAATGGTATTCAGAGTAGTCTGTAAGTTAGTCACATCAGCTACAGCATGAGTATGAGTCTTGTTGGCTTTGCCTGCAAGACCGTCTGTAAGAGCCTTAGCTGTAGCATAGTCACCTTTAGGTTGCTTACCATCAAGGGTACTCTGAAGGTTAGTCACATTAGAGATACTATGTGTATGACTTTCAGAAGCCATAGGATAGTTAGTACCAGCAGTACCACTCATGCCAACCCACTTCTTCTTTGTCTTATCCCATACTAACTGACCTTCAACACCAGCATAAGCATTGATCTGTGCAGTAGTACCAGTTAATTGTTTTCTTTGTTTAATTGCCATAATTCACTTTAAGGGGTACCTAAGTCCCCGTAATCTACAAATCCTTCAAAAGTAGCAACACTAAGTTTACCATTAAGTGCATCCTGAAGACCAGTCACATTAGCTACCGTATGAGTATGTGATGTGTTAGCCTTACCAGCAAGACCCTCTGTAAGAGCTGTAGTTGTCGCATAGCTCCCCTTAGGTTGCTTGCCATCGAGAGCCGCTTGAAGACCAGTAACGTTAGCTATAGTGTGCGTATGGGATGCATTAGCTTTACCTGCAAGACCATCTGTAAGAGCCTTAGAGGTAGCATAATCGCCCTTAACCTGCTTCCCATCAAGAGCAGTCTGAAGACCAGTCACATCAGCTACAGCATGGGTATGAACCTTGTTAGCTTTACCTGCAAGAGCTGTGGCTGTAGCATAGATACTCAGATCAGGTTTATTCTTAATGAAATCCTTCTGAGTACTATCGGACTGATTCCAGTCAGACTGAAGCTGACCTGCAGATGCCTGATCAGCATAACTTCTAGCTAAGTCTGCCTGTTTCTTAGCTTCAGCTTCAGAAGCCTTAGCCTTAGTTGCAGAGCTACTAGCAGATTCCTTATGGGTAGCCGCAGTGTCTTCAGAGAGCTTAGCCGCCTTAGCTGAGTTAGCACTTGCAGTAGCCTGTGTGGTAGCTGATTCAGCACTCTTAGCAGAACTCTTTGCACTAGCATCTGCCTGACCAGCTGAGGTACTAGCAGAGGTTGCACTAGCTTCAGCTTCAGAAGCCTTAGTAGTAGCAATGGTAGCCTGCTCAGTAGCCTTAGTTACTTC
>ERZ1034920.280-NODE-280-length-42092-cov-57.516640_pt1 | contig 42092 bp, 36 predicted proteins | sample MGYA00520688_ERZ1034920 | MGnify/ENA primary metagenome ERZ1034920 (study PRJEB33766, sample SAMN09781785) | gut metagenome | biome: gut microbiome | host: Homo sapiens | place: Madagascar | study: EMG produced TPA metagenomics assembly of the PRJNA485056 data... | reverse complement strand
CAGAACTGTACTTCTCGATACCGATGATGTCCTTGAAATCTACATTCAGGAGCACATGAACACTGGCATCAGCCATATCCTCGCTCCAGAGGAACTCACGCAATGGCTTACCTGTTCCCCAAAGCACCACCTTGTTGTCGTATATGCCATAGAACTCCAATGCCTTCAGAATGCGCTCATGAAAGTTGCTGCCGTCTACATTACCCTCTCCGATGATTTCGCGAAGCTTATCAGTAGGGTTAATAGGACGCTTGTTCATATCTACCTCGATGCTGTGCCAGTCGCCATCGTGGATAAGCTTGGCAAGATAAATCTTGCGCATCATCGCAGGCATTACGTGGCTGTTCTCCAAGTGGAAGTTATCGTTAGGGCCATAGAGGTTGGTTGGCATCACAGCGATATAGTTGGTACCATACTGGAGATTGTAGCTCTCGCACATCTTCAATCCGGCAATCTTAGCGATGGCATATTCCTCGTTGGTGTATTCCAGCGGAGAAGTGAGGAGCACATCCTCGCTCATTGGCTGCGGAGCATTCTTTGGATAGATGCAGGTAGAGCCCAGGAAGAGGAGTTTCTTTACGCCATGAGAATAGGCGTTACTGATTACGTTGCACTGCATCTTCATGTTCTGCATGATGAAGTCGGCACGATACAATGAATTCGCCATAATACCCCCCACGAAGGCAGCAGCCAGGACCACTGCATCAGGCTTCTCCTCATCAAAGAACTTCTCTACTGCATACTGGTCGGTCAAGTCGAGTTCTTTGTGTGAACGACCCACCAGATTATGATAGCCTCTCTTCTCGAGGTTATTCCAGATAGCAGAGCCCACGAGTCCGTGGTGTCCTGCAATATAAATCTTTGCGTTTTTATCTAAACTCATTTTTTTACTCTTATTTTAATTCATCTTCTCCGTGTTGCGGCATAACCACCAATCACGGCATAACATAACAGTGGGATAAGGAAAGCAACAGCCATGCTGCCTGTGGTATCAGCTATATATCCCATTAATACCGGAGCTATCGCACCTCCCACTATCGTCATGATGAGCAATGAGGAGGCAAGCTTGGTCTGTGTTCCCGCATCTCTCAATGCCAATGAGAAGATGGTGGGGAACATGATGCTCTCTCCCAAATACAAGGCGAAGAACGCTATGAGAGATATGGTTCCACTACATACCACCACTATCAATGTGGCGATAAATGTAAGGATGGCACAGGCTAGAAGTACCAGCTTCGGCTGGATATAATTCATGATGACGCCACCAGCCAATCTTCCGACAAAGAATAATCCCATTCCGCCAAAAGCGAGATAGAGACTAGCAGTCTGCTTCTCTATATGAATGCTCTCCTCGGCATAGTTGATGAAGAAACTGTTCACACCCGTCTGGGCTGCCACATAGAGGAATAAGGTAAGCATACCAAAACCGAACGCCATCACACGCATCGGCTTCTCTTCTGCCTTCTCATTCGTATCTGCCTCATGTGCTCTCCTTGGGTCTGGCAATGTAATTCTTGACAGAATCAATGCCACTAAAAGCACAAAGATACCCACCAGGGCATAAGGAATGGCTATGTTGACACCAGAGAACAGCAATTGTCCGCCAACCAGTGGTCCCACTATCCAACCTATGCCATTGAGCGATTGTGACAGGTTAATTCTACTCTCCGCCTTATCGGGATGTCCCAATACCGTGGTATAAGGATTGGCACTCGTCTCCAAACAGGTTAAGCCGCATCCTATCACGAATAAAGACAATACGAAGAAGTAGAAACTATTGATTTCGCTTCCCGGTATGAACATCAGAGAGCCGATGCCAAAAAGAACCAGACCGGTTATCACTCCTCTGCGGTATCCCCACTTCTGGATAATCCATCCCGCTGGCAGAGCCATCAGGAAGTAGGCTCCATAAACGGCTGCCTGCGTAAGAGCCGACATCGTCTTACTGATATGGAACGATTCCTGAAAATGAGGATTCAATACCTCCAGGATGCCATGGGCAAAGCCCCACATGAAGAAGAGGCTGCTGATAATGAGGAAGGGAACCAGATAGTTATGACCTTCGTATCTGAAGATGGATTGCTTCATCATGATTCTCTGCAAATTCCTTACTATCCTTTACAACCAGGGCAAGATAGCCACCGCCACCTGCGCCCGGCATCTTCCATGCCAGCACATCGTCCAGAGCACTGTAATGATCAATCATCGGCTGCACACTCGCCTCCGGTTCTATCACTCCATTGACAGACGGATTCACCATACCTGGGAACATGGCTATCTGGGCTTCGAAGGATGCCTTGTATGCTGCTACAAAAGCATCAAGATTGTGCGCAAGAATGGCATTCCAGCATGCATCGGCAGCATTGGCTAAAGCCTTCACCTTTGCAGGAGTAATATCCTTGCCTTCTACCACGCTGCATCCCGGACGTCGTGGCTGCATCGGTATCATAACGAGGTGGTCTTCGAGGAAGCGGAGGGTCATCTCATCCTGAGTACTCTCTATCTTCTCTGGCCAGAAGTTGTTGGCATAATAATGACGAGCCAGACCTGGTACGCAGATTCCGATGGAATCCTGGGCACCGGAAATGATGCCGTCGTGACGCTCCGGGTTGTTCTCGAAGCAGAAGACCAGACGGGCGAGCATCTCGGGATCCATCTTTGGGAGCTTCACCGGCCAGATCTTCTTGATCATGTTACGGGTGGATGTGGAGAGGCCACATCTGTCTCGTATCTCGAAGGTTGGATCCAGAGAAATGGTGATTGCCCAACCTGGGTGATACATGCTGACGTATGGCTGGTCGATCCAGGTTCCAGCGAGGTCCAGACGGGTTGGGATGCCCGCATTTTGTGTTGTATTATCAGAAGCAGTCGATAAAGCCTTCTTCAAATCGGATGAAGAACGTGCCTTCAGTCCTTCATGGGGTGTACGCTGGAGTTCTACATATTCTATGCCTCGTTCGGCACAGATCTTTCGCTTCTCATCAGAACCGCCTTCTGCATTTACAACAAACACATCAGGTTTTACCTTATCAAGTGTTGGGAGATAGTCGATGACTCCGCTTCCCTCATTGATATACGCATCCTTCACCGCCTTGATATTCTTGACCATGAAGAGTCGTTCTTCCTGCGGGAACATGGGCTTGCGATGCTTATACTCCAGATAAGTAGCATCTGAGCCTATGCCTACATACAGGTCACCATAACGTGAAGCCTGCTGGAAAAACTCCACATGACCAGAATGTAAAAGATCGTAACAACCACTTACAAAAACTTTCTTAGCCATAAACTTTATGAATAGTTAATAGTTTATAGTTTACAGTTAATAGTTAATAGCATGCTGTAAACTGTAAACTCTTACTTAACAATACCCTTCTCCAAGTATTCTGCAAGATTGCAGCGAACCTTCTCGCCGGCAGCCTCAGCAGCTACCTTAGCCATATCACTCTCTACCATAATCTTGACGAGATCCTCAAAAGATGTGGTGTTAGGATTCCAGTTGAGCTTAGCCTTAGCCTTTGTTGGGTCACCCCAGAGATTCACCACATCGGTAGGACGATAGAAGTCAGGAGAAACCTCAACGAGTGTCTTACCGATGAGTTCCTCAGGCCCCTCAACGCAGATACCCTTCTCGTTCTCTTCCTTGCCTTCCCACTTCAATTCGATTCCTACATAGTGGAAGGCCAGCTGGGCGAACTCACGAACTGAGTGCTGCTTACCTGTTGCAATCACGAAGTCCTCTGGCTTCTCAGCCTGGAGAATCAGCCACATACACTCTACATAATCCTTGGCATAACCCCAGTCGCGGAGTGAATCCAGATTACCGAGATAAAGCTTGTCTTGCTTGCCCTGCTTGATGCGGGCTGCAGCCAATGTAATCTTGCGGGTTACGAAAGTCTCACCACGGCGCTCACTCTCATGATTGAAGAGGATACCTGAGCAGCAAAACATGTTGTATGCCTCACGATACTCCTTGACAATCCAGAAACCATACTGCTTGGCAACAGCGTATGGAGAATAAGGGTGGAATGGAGTGTTCTCGTTCTGAGGAACCTCTTCTACCTTACCATAAAGCTCTGATGTTGAAGCCTGATACATGCGGCAAGTCTTCTCCAAACCACACTGGCGGATAGCCTCCAGGATACGGAGCACACCTGTGGCGTCAACATCGGCTGTAAACTCAGGAGAGTCGAAGCTCACCTGTACGTGACTCTGAGCAGCAAGATTATAAACCTCTGTTGGCTTCACCTTGTTCATTACCTGGATGATGCTCATAGAGTCACCGAGGTCGGCATAGTGAAGGTGGAAGTTTGGCTGACCTTCCAAGTGAGCGATACGCTCACGGAAATCAGTTGATGAACGACGGATAGTTCCGTGAACATCATAACCTTTTTCCAATAACAACTCAGCCAAGTATGATCCATCCTGACCTGTAATACCCGTAATAAGGGCCACTTTTCTATTATCCATGAAATTTTTGATAGAAATTAATAAATATTTGTGTTGATTTTAATGCCTATTAGTATAAACAGTTTTGGAAAAGTTGAATTACTTTCCGAATTCCTTGATTCTCTGTTCTTCTTTCAATGAGCAGACAAGTAGTTGTCCATTCTTCTCGGCTACGATATAGCCATCCAAGCCTTGAACTACCACCTTGCTTTCATCGGCTGCATGAACCACGCAGTTCTTGCATTCATACAAGCGGATGTCCTTGCCTACCTTGGCATTACCAGCCTCATCTTGTGGGAGTAAGGTACGGAGGCTGCCCCAGCTACCTAAGTCGCTCCAGCCAAACTCGGCTGGCAAGGTATAGATTTCCTTCGACTTCTCCATCACAGCATAGTCAATGCTTATCTTCTCGCAGGTTGGGAAGAGTTTGCCTACTACCTCTTTCTCCTTTTCGGTATAGAAAGAAGGTGCCATCTCATCCATGATGCTGGCAAGATTCGGTTGGAAGGTACGGATTGCCTTGCTGATGGTACCAATGTTCCATACGAAGATGCCAGCATTCCAATAGTAATTGCCAGCGGCAAGGTATTGCTCGGCTGTCTCCTGGTTTGGCTTTTCCTTGAAAGCCTCAACCTTGTAGATTTCATCTACAGATGTTGGCTCTGCTGAGGCTATATAGCCATAGCCTGTTTCTGGGCGGCTTGGCTTGATACCGATGGTCACGATGGCGTTCTTATCGGAGGTATAGCTCAATGCTTTGCTGAGTACTCGCTGATACTCCGAGGTGTTGATGACCAGGGCATCGGATGGTGTCACCACAATGTTAGCATCAGGATGCTTCTTCTGGATCTTCCAGCAGGCATAAGCAATACATGGAGCGGTATTGCGAGCCTCCGGCTCTGCTAATATGTTATCTACTGGCATGTCAGGGATTTGCTCCTTGACAATGCTAATGTATTTCTCGTTTGTCACTACCCACATGTTCTCGACAGGACAGATTGGCTTCAATCTATCTACTGTCAATTGTATGAGGGAACGGCCGACACCCATCACATCTATGAACTGCTTTGGGTAATCGGGGGTTGACATGGGCCAGAAGCGGCTGCCTACGCCGCCGGCCATGATAATGATTTGTATGTCGTTGTAATTATGCATAAAGCTTTTTCTTTTACCTCTTAGTCTCCTTAAAGGAAATGTTTTTTTTCGAAAACCTACCCGTCCTTCCTTACCGTTAAGGAAGGCTCCACCTCTCATCTCGGTCTTCTCCCCTCAGGGAAGAAGAGGAAACCGCTCCTCCTCGTCGCTCTTAACCGCTACGCTATAAGGTTGGCGGACCATCAAAGGTCTACGCCAGGTTGTGCGGGATGGGACCGCATGGGAAGCGATGCCCCAAACTATACTACATGATGTTCTACATTAGTTTACATTATCAGCTTCTCGCAACTCATTTATTGATTGCTATCATTCTTTTTCAATGTCTATTTGCAAATAAATAAAATACTCAATGATGATAATATTATTAAGATACCAAATAACCAACATTTTGCCTTATCATACTTATCCTTAACTGCAAAATAGCCCAAACAGACAAAAACTATCAATATACAACCTAATGCTACAACATAACGCATTTTTTCTATAATGGAAACTTTTGCATCATTCCCTATAAATATAGATAACAAGCCAACAAGGAATGTGGTTATTGTAATAAACAATCCCATCTGCTCCATGTTCTTACGCTCCATATTGCTTATTTTAGATTTGGCATCTAATATCATTTTTCTATTTCGCAGATTTTTCGACTCGTTTTCCAAGAATGCAACTTTACTAGCATATGCTACTGTTTGTTCATCAAGATCTTTAAAACGCAATGGACGACAAAATGAAGATGGACAATATGTCTTAAAGTCACAATCTTCAAATGTTATACATGAAAAATTAAAGCGTAGCTGAACTAAGTAAGGTTGATATTTTTTACACCAAACAATGTTTGACTTAAATTTTTCAAAATACATCTTCAAATCACATACATATTGACTAACGCCTTCAAAAACATCAACATTTTGCAACTTTGACTCTATTTCTTTTATAGTAAAATTAAGGGCAGTCTGATAAGGATGATAATTATGAATAAATGTATCAGCTTGAATTTTTTCTATTTGTCTTAAATCAGCCTTCATTTGCTCATACGAGTAATCCTTGTTACACTGACATTGAAAAGAAAATTTAGAATTATACATATAATTCAAAAAAGAACGATCAGCACAAACATTTACATTGTTTTCATCTGCCATATTTATAGATTCTTCATGATGTCTAACCGCTAATTTAAGTAAATTTTCTATTTGCTCAATGCTTTTTGTACATTTAGTGTAATATCTCATCAAAAAAGCCAATTTCCACATGGAAACATTTTTTTTCAATGAATCTCGCTGCCATTCTGATATAGTAATCTCATCTAAAGTTGATGGCTCCAAATATTTTTGAAATAAAAAACGAAAATCATCATTTTTATATTTATCGCATTTATCTAATTCTATGGTTTCTAATATTAAATCATGATAATATGAAATTCTCTTATTTTCAGAAAATGCAGACAATTTGCCTAATAACAACTCTATTTTACAGAAAACTGCATTAAGTACAATTTTTAATTCTCCTTCACTTTCATCTCGGTAATACGACAGATACTGACGATTAACAAGAAGTTGACGTATAAAGTTATCATCATATGAAAAGTTATATTCATTCTCACAAGAATCACACACCAAATCCATGACTCTAACCAATTTGTGTCGATTTCTTTCAAGAGGAATAAAATTTCCTGAAATGACAATATTGTTTGGTTGAAACTTTTTTCTTGTCAGCCCTATGTGATTTTTTACCAATCGTATTATATCAATCAAATCCTTTAGCATTGATTGATATTCCATGGTAAGTCTTACTTTTAAAGTTTTTCGAGGTAATATATCCTCAATCTTCCCATTAAGATTCGTTAAAAGTTCATCCAAAGATTTTGTATCATTTATCAAGTGATCTCCTGAAAGAACTAATTTTGAAAGTTGAACAACAAAACCTTCACGAAAATTATTAATCTCCTGCATTCCTTCTGCAAAAGCTTGCCTGGCAGAACTTGACCATTTCAAAGTTTCTATCCAGGTATCCGAAAAGGCTTTATTAAACCTATCCAACGCTTCCTTTGTATATTTTGATTCCATAATTAGAAAGCCTTAATAGAACTACAGCAAATACTTTTCACTGACATTTTTTCAATTTTCTTTCCAAAAAATATAGCTATATCCATTGTAATCCTCCAAGCAGACCACCTATGAGTTATATCAACTAAATCAAATACAGGCATGGTCAAATACTTCCGATCATTTTTTATAAAGTCGTCCATAGCTTCGTCAATCCATTCCCTATGTACTCTGGATATAGAAGTAAACATATCAGATTCTAGTTTACAATAAATGCAATCATTACCATTAAAACTGATATGCTGAAAAGTTTGATTACTCTTCATTGCATCATATATGTCTATTTCGACGGGTCCATATGGTAGAGCATAGAATTGATTAAATATATTCAACAACTTGCGATTTGTATTCTCAACATTCCAAGCACATACAAGAAAAAGGATTTTCTGAAGACGCAACTTTGTAAACGCCGGAACCTTCTCATTCCTTTTCTCTATTTTTTTCTTCCATTCATCCAAACGGAATACTAAATATTCAAATAACAAATTCTTATTCATAATAAAAAGCTATACAGCATTATACATCACCATCTATTTGATAAAACTTTTTTGCAAACGACATTGATGTATGAGATATTTTCTTATAACTAATATTTATTACTTACTATCTTTTTTTTGATTTAACTTTGGTCGAAAAAAAAGCAACCTTTAGATGCCCTAAATCTTCTTTTTAATCATAATGCAATATATTATTACTCTATAAATTCCGTATTGCATATCGCAAAATGAAGTAGCATCCTTGCATAGCAATATTACTTACTTTCACTTTGAGACAAGCATATGAGGTTTAGCCTATCAGATTTACTAATGGAGATTTGATTGTAAACATCTTATTTCTTTTCATCAAACTTCTCGTTAGAGGCTGTTGCATTTAGCTGAATACCCATGTTTTGCAACATCACTTTTGCAAAAACATTTGCCATATTGCTTTGGTTTTGCATATTCTGATAAGATTCCAAATCCCAAAATAGATAGGTATCCCAAATACCTAAATCTATCTCTTTCTTTAGAGTAGTCATTTTCTCTGGAATTGCCTTTCCATTAGCATCGAAATAAGTATCCCAATTGGTACGTAGTCTAAAGACGCTTATAACATTAAACTCACCTGGGGTAAACAACTCTATAGGAAAATTAGGATGATTAATGACATTATTCGTTTTGTCATAATCACATTTAGAAAAGTCTATATCTACATATTTTTTAGCTACAGCCCTAACTGCCAACAAACGAGAATTGGAAGAGAAATAGGCTTCAACATCTGAGAAAAATAATTCATCACAATTACCCTTATTGATTTGTTCTATCATCAAATTGATCGTATCTCGGTCAATTTCCTCGTGCTCAAACCGAACATGTTCAATACAAAACACATCATCAACAGGTTTTACAATAGGAATACCAAGCTTACATAAAGCAACTAATATTGCTCTTTTCTCTACTATGTTAATCTTATTGTTAAATTCCGAAGCAGCCAAGTCATAAGTCTGTCTTTTCTTTGCATAATTCAAGAAGATTTCCAATGCCTTGATTGCTATACGACGTACCTTGACGATTTTTCGGCTTTGGAATCGGTAAGAAAACCATGCTCCAAAGAAACCACCAGCGATAGCAGTCACAATTATAACGATTATTTTAACTAATATAGAAACCATAATATTCCTCCTAATTTTTATATTTGTTTTTTAAAGCCCATTACATACACTAAATGAGTTTGTGTAGGTTTATTTCCACTATGCATACTTTTCTATTTTTCTTGCTATTATCGCAAACTCATTTATCTTATTGTATATCCACATATAAGCTGTACCGTAAGTATCCGCTCAACGCCGTATTGCATATCTCAAAATAATATTGTAACTTTGCACGGCGGCATCATTTTTCTAATTTTGAGACAAGAATACAAAGTTTAGCCCTCCATCAGCACAAGCTAATGGAGGTTATACCTTAATTTGACTAAATTTGAAATTCATTTTTATTGTTCCTCATCTTCCCAGAACTCAGGAAAAAAAGTATAAAGCTTATTCTATTTTTCCACATTCATGGAGTCGTTGTTTAACACCCTGCAGAACCATCTTCGCCCACTCTTATGATTTCGTTTCATTGCCTCATTAATTTTACTGCATACTCAAAGAAATCCCCAACATTTTTTAAATTGTCAAACTGTTGGCAATACATACAGGCATAAGGCTCAGGGAAGCTTTGGCGAATATCTGACATTATCATATTATTGTTCGAAAACCTACCCGTCCTTCCTTACCGTTAAAGAAGGATTTTTTCTACCTCTCCGTCTCTCCTGCAAGGAAAGTTCCACTTTTCTCACCAAGCCTCTCTTTCCTCAGGAACGAGAGGATGTAACCGCCCTCCAGTGCTCGAAACCGCTACGCTATAAGGTTAGCGGACCATCAAAGGTCTGCGCCAGGTTGTGCGGGATGGGACCGCCTGGGTGGCATAGCTTGTCTGTGTTATATATCCCCCAAAAAACCTGGGAGCGTGTCGGTTATATACAAACTGGAAAACTTTATATTTTCACCAATATGCTATTATAAATAATCTGCAAATAATCTTTTAATAATTTCAACATTATCTATATAGCAAAAAGATTGAGGCGCTCTAAATTTTGAATCTATACTAGACGGATCAAGTGGCTCTTTATAAAGATTGAATTTTGAAATTTCAATTCCAAAAGCAACTGTATGATTTTGAAAATAATCAAAAAACTTATCTCTAGAAATTGATCCGCATTTCGAATATTTCTCCCAGATATAATCCGGTGTCCCTTTTTCAATATGACTTACTAAAAAACTACCTATTATTTTCTGCACTGGTGAAGATGAATATACGAATGCACGTTCTACAGTTTCTGAAAATATACGTTTTCGAAACTCTACCTTCTTAATACCATTTGCTATAGCAGAAGCATATTCCGGTTTAATTGATAATAAAACATATTTATGCTTATAAGGAACATTAAAAAAATATTCATAGGAACCTCTTCTATACAAAGACTTGACTTTATCTTTTAGAACAAATCCACGTTTTTTTAAAAAAGAAGAAAATTCCTTCATATGTATGCCAGAAACCGTTATTAATGGTTTATTTTCCTCCAGCAACTCTACGGATTTTTGTAGTAAACAAGATCCTATTCCTTGATTTCTATATGACTTAACTACACGTAGAGTACATATTTTTTTTTCATCATTAGTCTTCTTTAATATAGAAACACCTTTTATATCAAAAATGCCATTATCACAACACAATAAAATGAAGCGACTATCAGTCATAGTCAGTTCTTTAAAAACCTTTTCTAACCATTCTGTAAAAAATGGATATTCAAAAGCTAAATCTGCTAAAAACAACTTCAACTTAAATAAAAGGTTATCAGCTAAAACTGAATTTATTCCCTTTTTAATTATATGATATTCCATTTATTTTTTTTTTTTATACTTCCCAACAAAAAAATGTTGAGCAAAAGGACCAACCCTAAAGTCACTACTAACCAAATACCCCAACAATACTCAAAATCTTTTGGAATCAAAGAATCCACAAATGCAACAATAGCAGATGCTACTGTTCCCAATAACACTACTATCAGTATATATATAAACAAACGCATTTTTTGACAATCAGAAAACTCTGTCTTAAAAAACAAAGTAAAGTTCTTCACAGACTGAATAGAAGGTTTAAATTGAAGATTTGGATTTTTTAGATCTTGAGTATTCACTTTTTCGAGCCCAAACTTTAATTCTTCTTTACGTTTCCAGTGGTGAGCTACGTTCTCTGATACAAATTCTAATTTATCACCTAAATAAGAATGCCATCGTTCGTTTTCCAACAATCGCTTATCTAGCTTTAAAGAGCTCCCATTTTCAACACTTTCTTCAGAATCGGCCATATAGAAAAAATGAACCTTAGAAAACTTAGGTAATTTAAAACCATTAAACTCAACTAGCTCTTTCTTCTTTTTGGATAACTCTCTAACATCATTCAAGCGAATATCAAACAAATATGAACTTGAGAATGCAGACTGAAGCCAATCATTAGAAACTTTTTTCTTTTTAGCGAAAGCCAAAAAGGATTTTAACAGGATACGAAATCTAACAAATAATCGATAGTCACTAAATGATTCTGTATTAAAATCTGAATTAATCGTTACCGTTATTTGCGTGACTCCGGTTTGTTCATCATAAGTAAATTCCTCTATGTTTTCCTTAGATAGCTCATACATTAATAGTTTTATCTTTCCACCTTCTATGGTATGATAGCTTTTTGATGGTTCTGATGTACTTTTAAGATCCTCATTGAATACTGTACATAACAGATCAGTATCTAACGACAAACATCTAACCAAGTCATGAAACTCAGATATATCTGCTTTAAAAGGAAGCAAAAGAACGAATTTTCGAATAGACAAGGGGCATACAATACCAAAATCTACAGCTCGAAATCTATATTTTTCGTTCGTTACTGTTGACTTCACATCTGAATTCCAGAGATTTATTTGGAACTCAAATTCATCACCAGTTTGTTCTTTGGAGGCAGAATTAGATTGCGTCGTATCATCTTTAAGATGAGGACATTTTCGACAGCATTCATATTCCTCCTTACTATTCGTCCAAAAGAAGCCTATACTTTTCATAAGAAACACATTTTTATTCAAAATCACTATCTTTAAACAAAGAAGGCATTGACATTTCTACTTTTAAACGTTTATATCTCTTTGTCTTATGTAAAATCTGGTTTCCATCATCCCAGGATAGTATATTTGAGATCTCACGCTCATAAGTAGTCTTTGTTGGTTTACCATAAGCATCATAATCTGTCTTGGAAGTAACCTTCAAGTCACAGTTTAAAACTGTTCCTGTAGTAAATCCTATTTCTTTCGCATAAACCTGTTTTAAGAACTCCTTATCTACAATTTTAAAATTAATTTCTTCACCATTGAATATTCCTTTCCATTTAGCCTGACAACCCTTCAATAATACTGGGGAAACAACCAAAACAGAAGTACCTAAATAATTACTCGTCACACTATTAGTAGATCCCTTTATTATTTGACTAGAGAAATCCAACTTACTTATCCTTGCTTCATTCAGCTTAACATTTGGTGTTTTGCTATTATATGAAGAACAAGAAACACATGTTACATGAGGTTCTTTTACTAACTCTGTATAATACTTATTTCTATTTATTAAAATGTCAGGATCTCCTTTAACCAAGAAGCGTATATCCTCGTCTGTAAAATCTCCTTCTTTAATCTTCTTCAACAATTCGGCCCGATTCAATTGTTTTTCAGATTCATCCAACGATGGAGAGACACAGATAAAATGATTTATCAAAGCACCTGCAAGCAACATGAACAGGTTTTTGAATGTCTCACTTTTAAATACAATTTTAAATTTATCTATGAGACCACCTTCCTCTAATGCAGATACATCTATTTGGATATCTTCCCCGAAAAGATCCCCAAGATGATTTAAAACTTGTATCATACTTGCCTCACATTTATTATGAATGGAAGCGTCCATTTCATGACGCTGTTCATCATCCATAAAATAATGTAAGTCAATTCCTATAGTAATCGTAGAATCTTCCATAACGTATTATATTTCATAGCTTAAATCTCACACCAAAAACATTCCAATATATGCACCAGCACAACATAGTAACGATATGTATATCACCAATACAGCGTCACCACTATATTACAAGTAGTTACACGTATCAGCTTTTGAAAAAAGATATTTTTGCTCCTCATTGCAGTATCGCTCTGCACTGGTCGTCGTTCGAATGAGGAATATTCAGGATGTGACAGCAGTAGCTACGCCACCTTTATTGGTTTAAAATATTCAACAACTCAGCAGGAGTATAAACGGGTAAAGAAGAATTCGTAAAATCCTTCTTGTTACGAGTTACAATACAATCCCCCTCACCTTGCAAAGCTGTGGCATTTTGAGTTGCATCTTCATAATCCTTCCAATCAGAAGAGAGCATTTCAATTACCGTATTACCTTGCAAGTCCAAAACATCTACAAAATTCGACACCGCCAGAAGAGTTTCTTTTACATTTTGATACTCATACTTGTGTGCTATATACATGGCTGTAACATAAGACAAAGCTGATGTCATCAACTTTATGTCTCCTGTTATTCCAAGGGCAAATAGTTTATCTGCATTTTCAGAAAAGCCCTCACGATTTACAACGAAATCTATTAAGATATTCGTATCTATAAAAACTCTCATAATGCATATTTTTTATCAACCAACGCATCTAAGCTATTTTCATCTGCCGGTATCGGCTTGCCACCTTTTGCCTTTAATGTTTTAACATAAGACAAAGCATCATTAAACTCAGCAGTTTCTAATAGCTTTTGCTTAGGTTGTACCTTTTGCAAAAACAAAGAAATCGCCTTTTCTATTGCAGCTGTCACACTAATATTATGTAATTTAGCATAACTTTCTGCACCTTTATATATATTGCTGTCTATTGCTATTGTATTCATAATTGTATCTCCTTTTTTGCCTGCAAATATAAGAGTTTTCTGTGAAACAACCAAATTTTTGGTGGAGTTTTTGCTTCTTGCTCTAATCTCCCCTAGATTAACGTATATCACCAACACAGCGTCACCACTATTTTACAAGTAGTCACACCTATCAGTTTTTGAAAAAAGTTATATTTTGTTCCTCATTGCAGTATCGCTCTGCACTGGTCGTCGCTCGAATGAGGTTTTTCGAAAATCACCCCGTCCCTCTTTACCCTTAAAGAAGGAGTCTTTCGAATCCCTCCGTCTCCCTTTAGCCAAAGGGAGCTCCACCTCTAACCAAGCCTTCCTCCTCAGAAGGAAGGATGTAACCGCCCTCCGGTGCTCGGAACCGCTACGCTATAAGGTTGGCGGGGCATCAGAGCCCTCGCCAGATTGTGCGGGATAGGACCGCATGGGTATTAGGCATATCACCAACACAGCGTCACCACTATTTTACAAGCAGTTACACGTATCTGTTTTTGAAAAAAGTTATTTTATTATCGTTCTTAGGGTGAAGGATTGCTAAGCACACTCCTTCACCTCATCGGATTTCTCAACATAGTAATATGGAAGCATAGTTCGGTAGTCCTTATCCCCATCTTTCATAATACATCATTATGACAAAGACCTTACTAAATAATACCGAATCTCTTTTTTTCCTTGTTCGTAAGAGTCTCGGTTGTTTTGAGAACATCAAAAATGCCTTGAAGGTCTGAATCGGTCAGAGAGCCGAAGTACTCTCCTTCCATGAGTTTCTCCAACGGAATGGAAAAAAGCATACCACAATCTACATAACTTTCATACTTCAAGAATTCAGGGTAACTTGACGAAGATTGTCGAGATAAGCCTTTTGTAGTTCCCTTAAATCCATGCCAAAGCCTTTTGAACAGACTGGCGCTCACGGATAACTGCCAACATAGCCTTGCTGGCACCAGCAGCATCAGCCATGTCATACATAGTAATCTTGGTGTCCTCACCCGTTTTGTCAGCTTGACGCTTCGCTCGTTTCCAAGCTTTATCCTCGTGGGACTTGTCCGACAAGTCAAAAGAATCTACATCCTTACATTTGTCAATCCACTTATCAAGCATCTTGACGTCTGCTACTGAAAGTTCGTCCATATCACAAACTGCATTCTTTGAAGCCAAAATAAGTTGATGACCTTCCTTAGATAGTTCAACATCCAAAGAAGCGGCAAAGTCTTTCAATTCTGAAGAAAGTTCGGTCTTTCCTTCTACACCACGCAAGACCTTATAGGTCAACGTTGGAACTGGTCCATGCTTTCTTGCCACAAAAGTATCATAGACGATTGGCAAGCCATACTCTTTTAGCTGATTCTGCTGGGCAAAATACATTACCTTGAAGAGGTGGATATAATCCACTCCTTCTGGAAATGCCTTCAGAATGTAAAGCACCACAGCCTTAATCTTTAATATTTGATCTTTTGTTTTCATTGTCTTATTCTTCTTGAATTTGATAAAGATACAACTTTATTACTAAACCGCCAAGGATTTATCGGATTATAACGTATCTTATTCCATAGGTAAATCTGTATATTAGATGGGATGCGTACATTTAGCTATATTTTTTATAGTTTCTATCTAAATGACGCAATAGGCTTCAACTGCTTATGAAGCCTATTTCATTGCTCCACGAAATAGGCTTCATTGACTATCGAAGCCTATTTCGTTTTTCGAGGCTTTTTTTGTCAATCTTTTCGCACATTGCGTAGGCTCTTGTTGTTGAATTCGCGAGGCACTGTACTTGGCGAAACGGTCTTGGCTTGTATCAGATTTTTGGTCTTGACAAGTTCTACTTCCAAGCCTTTTTGCTCTGCTACTTTTTGCTCGTATGTCGTTGCCAACTCCAACAAGGTATAAAATTGACTCAACTCACCCTGCAACAAGCCTTTCTTATAGATAAGGTCTTCTATCGCCTCTGCCATACTGCTACGTACATTTCCCAGCATCTCGTCGAGCACTTTCCGTGCCGTCTTGTATTGGGAGTGTAAGCTACGCAACTTTGACTTGAGATGCATCTTCTTTTCCTCGTCATTGCGGAGTATCAACTCCGATTCCTTGATTTGGAACGTCAGCTCTGAGATGATACGTTTCGCCTGCGCTATGCCAGTCTTGTTCTCAATGGGCAATTTGCAAAGGCGGCAAGTTCCATCCGGCACGTCCTCTGGCAATGGAGACAGACATTCCGGACAATACTCCAAGCGCAAACTACCCAATATCTCTCGGGTGTTAGCGGAATGCTTCAATGCCTGTTTCTTCCTTTCCAACTCGGATATAAACATCGTGGTGTCCTCTATCTCATACTCCAACAAGTCAAGCTCGTCTTCCACCGCCACACTCTCATGGTTCAAACGGCGAACCTCTGCCTTTTGTCTGTCGGTCTCAGTTTTTTTCTGCTCTTTGATTTCCTCACCTTGCCTCTTCTTGGTGATTTCTTCGGATATTTTGCCTATCTCTTGATTCTTGTATTCAATCAGTTGGCTGATATGCTCCACCGACCGCATCTCAGGCGATAAGGAGGATTCGAGGGAACGAAGGGAAGCCTTGGCATCGATAATGGCTACCTCCAACTCCTTCTGGCGTAGCTTGGCTGCATAAAGGTCGGAGTCGAAGTTGCCCGTCTCGGTAAGCACATAAAGTCGATTGACAAAGAAATTAGCAGCCATCGTATTTTGATTCTAAAAGTTTGGTGCGATATTTCAATCCATAATTTCCATTGAGGGGTGTGGTGCGAAAACAATAGCACAGCCATGATATGATGTTGCTCTCAGCAGCTGGCATCATCTCCAACTGTGACAGTACTTGCTGCATCTTGCCGTAGTCTATGATCTTGACCCGATACTCTAAAAGCTGAGAAGGACTTATCAGTCCATAGCTTGCCAAATGGCTGAGTGCTATCATCTGATAGGGTCGCAGACGCTCGAAAAGCCGGCGATCATTGGAGGATGTGTTATAGGGGTTCTCCTTTTTCTCAACGTACTGGGTCAGACGTTTTCTGAAGTTTTCCTCCGTCCGCTTAAAACGTATCTTATAGGTCTTGTAGGGAAAGAGAAGATAGAAATCGTAGATACGAAGACGGTCAACCTCTATGATTTCGCCTACTCCGAAATGGCGAAGAATATTCAGCATGCGATAGATGCCATTAAAGGGATCGAAAGCGGGATTATACATCATAGTCGGTCCAATTGATATGACAGTTGCCTGTCAGATAATATAGCATTCCATAGATGTCGTCCTCGTTGTAGCAGAGACAGGCATCCGCTGCTCCATTTTCGTTCAGTTCATTCATGATAGGAAGTATGACCTGCTCATAGACAGCCCGCTTGATATCGGCAAGGGGTGTCGCCTGCTCGATGAGGGGCATCACGTATGTATCGAAACTGCTGCATACCTTAGCAAACAGGTAGCTGTCGATGCGCTGGGCTGATTCATAATATTGAAATTTAGTTGATTTCTTGGCAAAATACTGTTTCAAGCGACGTGCCTTCTCGATGGCTTTCTCGGAGAATCCGCCATCCTTCAGTTTCTGATCCAAACCTATGGTATGGGGGAGCTTGGTCTTGTAACGTCGGATGTCGTCGAACTTCTTCTTCAGTTTATTGTCTTTCTCAAATTCGTCATTCAACTTGCGAAACCAACAGGCCAGACGACTTTCTGCTTTATCCTGATGGATAGTATTGAATATGGCCTGCTTTGCATTGGGACTGTAGTTGTCCACCTGCTGTATATGCACATCGTCAAAATGATTGCCTGTGCCAGGATCTCCATTGATATCTATTTCCATGATAATTAGTATTTAAGGGTCAGGGGGATATCAGACTGCCAACAGGTCTCTCACCTTGGCTGCTATGGTACTGTCGGTAGGCTGTATGCCCAGCTGACTGCGCACGGAATGATCCTTGTCATGCTCCAAGGCTTTGGTCAACGCCGTGACATTGTGCTCAACTATGACATTCTCCCTATACATTATATATATTATATTGGCAATGAGATTGCGGTTGAAGGTGGTGTTCTTCTGCTTTCCGGGTTTATAGACTACAGCATCGACCTCGGGTATAGCAAGAATGGAGCGCCACAGGGTTTCATAACGGTTCTTCCACTCCTTGCTGACGTAGGGCTTCAAATGAGCTACATAATCCATAATCTCTGCCTTGCACTGTTCCTTCTCTGCATCTCCCATGGCTTTGTCGCTTGGAGATACGGGGTTCTGCTTGTCACCATAATTATTATTGATGACGGTCGTGGCATTGGGATTATAGTTCTGCACCGTACCTATGTGTATCTCCTGAAAGGTGTTGCCTGTTCCAGGATTGCCTGTTATGTTGATGTCCATATTGCTTTCTTTTATTTGTCATAAGATGTTGTATTTCAAGGTGAAAGAAAGAAGAAACTTTCATGCGACTTTCTTCCTTGCTTTCGGCTCTTGAATGTAGTACCTTTGCATCGCAGTTCAGAAATAAAGTTTAACTTCTGCCGGACGCATTGACTGCATGTGAAAATACCAAGTCCCATACCGGCGATGGGCAAATGTATGATTAAGTATTCAACTTACATGTTGCCAAACCCTATCCATCCTGAGAAGGGATCTCTGGCTTACGCAAAGGCTCAGGTGAACGAGGTGTTGTCGTTCAGAAAGTTTGTACAGCACATTGCCGACCATGGTGGTTACACCCGAGGTAAGGTGAAGGGCGTACTCTCTGATATGTGCACCTGCTTGGTGGAAATGCTCTTGGAGGGTAAGAAGGTGCAGCTCGATGAGCTTGGCGACTTCTGGATTTCTCTCTCCAGCGATGGAGCTGAGAGCTGCGAGAAGTTTACCGCCAACAACATCAAGGCAGTGAACATCGTTTTCACTCCGGGTGTTGACTTCGAGAACTTGCTGAGCAAGGCTGAATTTGAGACCGTGGCCAGCCGCAGTGCTCAGTCTGCTACCCTCAAGGCTGAGAAGACTGGCAAGGGTTCTGTCGATTTGGAGGCTGCCAAGAACAAGGCCAATTCCTCTAAGAATGAAGGTGACGGCGACAACACTCCATCTGGTGGCACTCCTTCCGAAGGCAACACTCCATCCGGTAGTGAGGGCAGCGAAAACTCTGGCAACACCGATAACGGAACAGGTGAAGACAACGAGCTTTAGTAAATGCCTTGCCGTGCCCGACTTCGTGTCGGGTGCGGCTACCGCTAACAAATTCTTATTTTCAAAATGATGTTTCACTTTTAATTCTATATGTATATGAGTAATCAAAATGAAAATCCTAACAATGGTTCCAAGAAGATTTCTTGGGTTTCAATCGTGAATGCTGTTGTTCAGGCGCTTATTGCTGCGCTGACAGCATTAGGAGTAAGTTCGTGCACGAACTTACTCTAATGAGAAATGACAAATGAGAAATTACTTTTCTGAAATGAGGATGATTAATAATAAATTTCCTTTGAGTATTGGGGAGGAGATGGTGCGGAATGAACGGGCACTCCTCTCTAAAGTGGAGAACGGCAAGATGATGATGTCTGCCGACTCCGTGAGATTCTTGGTGTTGCATTGCTCGGCTACACGACGCAATCAAGACTATAGTGTGGAACAGCTTCGTCGTGACCATAAGAGTCGTGGTTTCTATGACACTTGCCTGGCACTACGCCGAAGGAATGTCCTTGTCTGGATGCTCATGATGTTTTCGGGTGGATAGAAGAGTTGTGATTAGAACAGATATTCATATTGCGATAAGATTCTTTGATAATCATTCTCATATCTGATCTTCTCGTTAGAACTGATATGAGGACTATGGATAATCTGTTCCATTTCTTGGAGTACCTTGCCTCCTTCACACATGATGGGGTCGAGGTGTTCCTTGAACTGTTCTATGAATGGTGAATAATAGTAGCCAATCTCCTCAATAATGAAGGAATAGATATTCCATGTGTCATTGATGGTAATGCGGTTGTGCTCCGCTTCGCCCAAGGCATACTTTCTCAGATAATCGATATTTTCAGCCTGCAACGCAACTTCCTTGTCATCTTTCACAGGATGGAAATAGCGGTCTATCAGTACTTGCCGCTCTTGCAGGTTGCGCTGGTAAAAGATATTCTCATGGGTGATTGAGGTTTTGCCTTGCTCCACTTCCTCAAAGTGCTCGGCATGAACACCGCTGATGGCTACGCTCATTCCACCGATGTCCATCACCAGACGCCGATCTCGGTCTATACGAATGATGTAGCCTTCCAATCCAGCCATTTCACCTGTGGTGATACGGAGTAAAATGCGGTTGCGAGCATAATAATGATAAGGGTGGAGCAGGAAACGGATTCGCTCAGGAGAGGTTTCCGTGATACGCATGAATGGTTGCATCTGTGAGTCGGGTATCTCTGCCACCTTGCCTGTGCTACAATTCTTACACAGACGGGTGTTAGGGAAGTACTCATCGAGATAGGCTTGTATTTCTACGGGAGAACCTTGGAAGAAGACAAGTCCGCTGACTGTGGGTATTTCTCTATGCTGAACCTTTTGCTTGCCCAATTTCTTGAAATAACGCACGGTCTTATGCACAAAATAGGTTATCTTGTCCTTCTCCAACCATTCTTCCATCTTCTTCACTTTACTGTTGTGAACAAAGACGTAAGACCATGTGGTTCCGTTCGATTGATGACACTTCTTTATCGCAGAACCAGTCTTTGCGTCTGGCTCTGTAACGTGGTTGCCCTCTGGAGAAACAAGTTTCTCGTCGGCTGTAGAAAAAGAATTCGTACCATCCGGTTTCATAAATTCTATTCTACTTTATGTCCTCAGCCACAACCATACATGATGGTTGTTGAGATATTGTTAATTTGTTATTGTCGTGCATCATCTTAATCATATTTATGAGAATCCGACATTGCTGCCTTTGCACATGTATCTTTATTTTACATTCATTACACTTTTCTTTTTAAGAAAGGGCGAATTCGTTGCAAAAATACGAAAATTGGTTGGAATACGTGTCAGATTTTATCATTTTCTGTCTGTGGTAACCCAAAATTCACTCAATTATTTAGCAAATCGGCCTTGGATGCTTCCGGTAAATAGCAGATTTGCACCTGTTTTGACTTTTCCGCTCTTTCTTAATAAGAAAGCGGGAAATTTGCTAACCCTTTTACCCCATCATTTCGGGATGGTGCAATAATGACAATCTGTTTACAATTCTTTCAGGATCTTTTGATTTAGGCCTCATGGTCGGCAATACAAGTCAACTTTTTAAATGCTTTGGCAGGACAAATAAAAAGTATTTTTGACTTCACATTCTCTGTTAAACTTTGATAAAAAGAAGTCATAAGTCATACAACTTACATCAAAACGCCATATATTTGCAATCAATATTAATTAAAATAGATAAAGTTATGGCACAGACATCAATGACAGTCAGAATAGACTCACAACAAAAAGCAATGTTCGACAGCCTCTGTGAGCAGTTTGGCATGAGTGCAAATGCAGCAATCAATGTATTTGTCAAGGCGGTAATCCGCACACGAAGTATACCTTTTGCCATCAAGGCAAAGGAAAGCAAAGAAGACAAGGTTACAGCCGAAGCAATAGAAGCTTTTGAAAACATGTGCAAGGCGGCAAGAGAAAACAACATAGAAATGTCTCTTGATGAAATCAATGCAGAGATAAAAGAAGTCAGACGATTAAGAAAAGAACGCAATGGTGTACGCAGTTATTGATACCAACATATTTGTATCAGCTTTTATCACAAAGAATGCCACAGCCTCAACACGCCGAGTTATCAACAGCCTTTTTGCAGGAAAAATCAAACTCACCCATCTCTATATCAACCACCAGGGCAAAAAAGAATAAATCACATAGGGACTGCCTGAAAAATCCTACTGAGCCAGCAGCGTCATTTTTCTGTCCACTCATACCACCTCCATTGGAACTATATAACATATACAAAAGAAGAAAAATGAATTTTTTTTCTTTCATTTTTAATACATATCAGATTTTTTTAGTAATTTAGCGCAGTAATTGAAAACGAATTAAAATTATTATATAAAATGGATAATTATAAATACATCAAAGCAAAAGTCTTGCGCGCTGATGATGAGGAGCACAAGTTTATCATCGAATGGGAAGGTAAAATTTATAAGATAGCCCAACTTGCATTTCAAAGGAGGCTACCCCTACCCGATTTTCTTGACTGCAAGCTGCTGACAACGTCAAGTGGCAAAATCTTTATCTCGCAAAATATCGACCTCCTCATGAGAAGCTATTATCATGAAAATGAGGAAGTGGATTTTAAAATCAAACTGACTCTTACCGACAAATACCAGTTGGAAGATCAATATGGTTTAACGGCAATGATGGACCATGAAACTAATATCAATGCCGCTCTTACACCAAGAGTAAGATGCAGGATCATGAAGTTCAGACAAAACTATATGGAGGTTAAACTCGTTGAAGTGCTGGGAGCTGAGAAATCAGAATTCTCGCTCTCTGAAAATGATCTGCAGGAAATATTTGAAGCCATCCACCAGAAAATTCTGCAAGAAGATACGCAGAAAAAGGAAGAAACTGATGAATCAGACACAAATTCAGAAAACGATAAAAAACAAGAAGGAACAGATATTGCCAGCTGGAATACAGAGAATTTCAGAAAACTGATGTTGGGTGATACTCCATCTGATATGTTCGATGTGGAATGTCATCGCTGGATTTCAAATATCTCCCAAAATATTTCCCAGAACCAACTTCAAGCTTTACTCCAAAACATACGCTATCATTGCCTCTGTACCCTGCAGAGTAACTTACTACTGCCCCGGTGCAAAGAAGCAGAACGCATATTATTAGAGCAAAGATTTACAGATGTTATCGAGCTGCTGTCTTATTATATACAGGCCATCCAAATTCTTAAGGAAGGAAAAGCAGAAGATACCATCGAGCATATCCTCTCTACACTCGCAGACTGTGCCTACATCTACCAACCAAGAAAGCAATTCTGCATCATGCAGTGTATTTTCATGCTTGATGTCTCTATCATGGAAAAACAGATAGGCAAAATCCTTTCCACACTCCGTAAGCAGGAAGTATATCTCTGGACACGTACACCATTCCAGATGCAATGGCTCAAACTGCTACAAAGTTACGTGGATTTTACTTATGCGCAGACCGACAAACTTACCAGCGATCCTGCCACAAAGGAGACTATGATTCAGGTATTGGTGACAGAACTGATGCTCAGTAACCATTCTACTCATAAGATATATGATTCTCAACTCATCCAGGCACTACTCTACCGACTGGTATCTCTGATGAACGTGAGCGATCCTAACAAAACACTGCAAAAAGCATTCCGATCACTTTTCACGGCAACAGAATTTGATGCTACCCTACCCTTCAATTGTGATGATGCATTCATCATCGCCAATATGCTCTGCTCGCAGGAAAACAATGAACCGGTAGAAAATTTCGAATCCGCTAAGTTCGAAGGAGAACAGACCATTCTCACTGTCAATGAACAAACCATTGCCATACAACCGAAGAATCTCAACAAAGAGAATCTCTATCTGCCTTTCCCTTCAAGAATGGGATTGTGGCACGGACTCAGCATTCATCTGGACGAGAAACCTCCAGTAAACCTGAGAGGAAAAGTGGGTACTACCATCGAGCACTACAAGCAACTATGGATGTATATCAACCAATCACTCTTTTCCAATAAGCGAAAATCAGACAGTAATAAGAGAAGGAAACTCGATATAGACGACGAAACAAGCATCATTATAACTAAGCAATTAGCCGGACAGCTCATGTTCGAATGCCAAGTTATTGAGGAGGGATATGAATGCACAGGCGCCCTGAATGTACTGGAAGATGTGGTACCATACTATCCCGGCGAAGTAAGCATTAAATCCTTCCAATATCTCGACAAGCCACTCGTGCTCAGAGCCTATGTAAAAGACATAAATCCAGATGGAACATACGTGTTTGCCTTGAGCGAAATGATTGAAGATTATGAAGAAGAGGTGCGCGTGAATGATATTTTCTATAACTCCAGACTCACCTGCCTGCTCAATAATCGTGGAGCCGATATCGGGCGAGTACCAGCCATCAGCAGTGAAGGTCTGTCCGTTTCTGTCTCTCCTGCGCAGGACATGACTGTAGAGGAATTGAGAAAGGGAATGATCGTAGAAGTGGAAAATATCTCGAAAGGTACAAATGGCTATTTGAACGCCACCTTTGTGCGTGAGGCTCCTGAAAGCCGATTTAATGCAGCAGAAGCCTTTCACCAGCTGATGCTGGGGTATAGCAAGAAAGAAATATACAACCCGCTGGCTGAAAAAGATGAATGGGCAGCATCCCACCCGCTTGAGCCTGTCTATGTGAGTGAATTAATGTGCATCATTGAAGCCAAAGCTACCCTGGAAGAAGACAATCTCAAGGCATACAATTATCTGAATTTCTGCCGGCTGATGGCCATTATCCTGGAAAACAAAGAGCGGATCAGCTACTATGACAGCCGATTGGCCCTCTTGGAGATTCTCAACGATTTTGCCGTATTAGACAAAGTGGATACAAGCAAAATACAGCATATCGCTGATACAGACCCGGAACTCTTCGATAGAAATGCCATCCTGCGACACGATTTCATGCAACTGCGCATCATCGGCTGTCTCGACTGTGAAGACCATTATGAAGAACTTTACAGGTGGAGCTGTTGCAATGAAGATCCGCAACTGCAGCAACTCGCCTCGCTCGTTCTCTCTCATAATTTCGTCAAAAAGTCGGGACTATTGTCACAAGCTGTTGATATCTTGGATAAGATCAGAGCGCTTCTCAAACTCCAGAAATCGTCCTCCAATAAGAAAAACTATGGAAAGGAAGATTTCCATACCGAGTTTAAAACCTCTATCATCTATCCGGAGAATTCCATGCGGGTAGATGTTCAGGCTCAGACTAAAAAGATCATGCAGGAATTGTGTGCTTTCCTCAATGCCGATGGTGGACACCTGTATTTGGGAGTATCAGACATTGGGTATGAGATGGGATTGGAGGAGGATCTGAAGAATCAACTTTTTAAAGGATCTCGCGATAAGTATGAGGTATATGTAAATAATCAGATTGTCTATTATCTGGGGCAAACGGGTGCCCACTACATCCATACTCATTTCGATGAAGACGTGAAGAATGCAGTGCTCATCATCGATGTTGCCCCATGCCCTACCCCTATAGCAGTAGGCAACGAGTATTTTGAACGCATGGGAACATCGGCCCGAAAGGTAAACGACAACTATCGTGACAAGTTCCTTGCCATCCGCCAGCAAAGAGCCCAAGAGCTTGCGCCTCATATAGAGGATAAGAAAACCGATTCCGTCATACCAGAAACTGTACCGGAAAAGGAAATCGTAAAACCTGTGGAATCTGCACCTGTAACTGATTTCATCCAGACTTCACGCATACGCAACAATGCCCTCCACGAATACGAGGAAGGTTGGAGACCATCAACGGCCGTCATCTGCCTAATGGGAACCGACGAATACAAGGTACTCGATGAAGATGACTGGCAAGACTACCGCCTGAAATTAGCTGTACATGAAGATGAAGAAGAAGGATGGCTGATTCTTGTTTACGAAAGCGGAAGGGTGTGCAAGGTATCGGTAGAAGAGCTCTTGCAGCGAGAAAGAGGCAGAGTGTTTAAGCGCAATGCCGACGAAAAACTGATATTCGCATCCATCGCCACCAATGCCGACTCTGTCTGTGTAGGTTTCATAGATGGCAAGAATAATCGTTATGTACGTTTCGATGACGTAGAAAGATTCGGTCAATCCAAAATGCAGGGCGATGGTACCTTGCCAATGGACGTACCTAATTCGGGAGTACACTATGTGGAAGTGATAGCAATCAATAAAGTTCCTATCTTACGCAACATAGGAAGAAAAACTATAGGATGCATCCTCAAAACAGTAGAAGGAAAACGCTGCTTAGCAGTTTTACCGGACTGCAAAAGTACTATCCGGATGTGATAAAAAAATATCTTAGGATACTTGGGAAAGTAACCTAAGATATCTGTTTCGGATTATTCTTCCTTTATTTTCCATTCGCTGATGGTACGCTGGGTACTGTCAAAGCTGATGCCTATTTTTACCAGTCGCTTGCCCTCAGAATGATAAGGGAGCATGTAGCCTTTTTCATCTATCTGGGCCAAAGCCTCCTCGGCACTTTTATCTACCTTCAGTTCGAAGACGTAGATAGTATCAGGCATGTGCATCACGGCATCAGCCCTGCCGATAGCACTCTTTACCTCCGTACGTATATATATATTGAGGAAGCTGAACATCAGATAGAAAATGGTCTGATAATGCTTCTCGCTATGATTCTCCAAATCGTATGGTATCGTAGCCATATACGTGCGCATGTGTTCCAATGCCGCCTCAATATCATTGCGGTAAACTGCCTTGCAGAAGCCTAAGAGGAAAGCATCATTATCGGAACGGCGAGGGTTTACATAATGAGGAATCAAGGAATTGAGTAAGCCATTACGTACCTCCCCGTTTGGGATGCCTAAAGTATATTCCTGAAACATCGGATCATATTTCTTGATGGTCAGGTAGCCACTCTGATAAAGCAAAGGCAAGGCATCTGTCATTTCCTCCGTTGATTGGTCGAAAGAGCTGAGTACTGCCTCCTGACTTTCCAATGTAGAAAGATTGACATGATATTTATCCAATAGTTTCAAAAGGAAGGATGGAGTGCCGGAACCGAACCAATAAGGGGCTATCTTGCCTGCATTCAACGCCTTCACCAGACTGAACGGGTTGAAAATATCTTCCGAATTCTCACTGAAATGATAGCCGTCGTAGAATCGTGTCAGCTCTGCCAGGCATTCCTCATACGTCATGCCAAGCGCTTCGCCCATTGCCTCTACATCCGGTTTCATCTGCGTGGTTAGTTCCGTCTTGCTGATGCCACAGATTGCCGAATACTGGTCGTACAGACTGATATTATCGAGGTTGTTGAGTTCGCTGAAGATGCTGAGCTGCGAGAATTTAGTGATACCTGTGATAAAGGTAAACTCTAAGTATGGATCGAGCTTCTTCAATGGGCTGTAGAAATTCTGCATGATACGACGGAGCGGTTGCAAATTCTCCTTCTCATGCACTACATCCAATAAAGGGGCATCATATTCATCGATGATGACCACAGCCTTTTCTCCCGTTTGCTTGTATGCTCGCTTTACGATTCCTTCCAGTCTTTCATTAGGATATTTTTCACCTTCTCCCTTACCATAAAGTTCTTCGTATGGCAAAAGTTCCAGATTCAGATAATTATTCAAAGCATCAGCATCAAAATGCTTGGCTCCACTCATGTCAAAATGAAAAACTGGATGTTTCACCCATTCTTTCTCATAATCAGCAATGGCTAATCCTTCGAAAAGTTCTTTTTTCCCCTCAAAATAAGCTTGAATGGTAGAGGCAAAAAGAGATTTTCCGAATCGTCTTGGGCGACTCAGAAAGACATACGACATCTGTTTTTCTCGGAAATCCACGATGTATTTGGTCTTATCTACATAGAGATAATTGCCTTCACGAATCTTCGAGAATGTCTGTATTCCTACAGGATAGAAATTTACTATTTTTGCCATAATCTTACATGTCTTACGTTTGCGCTGCTAAATTACAAAGAAAATCCGAATTAGCCAAATATAAATTCAAATAATTATCCTCCACTTTTTCACCAGCTACCAGTTACTCTCCCTTTTCCTGATTTTCTGACACTATCATGCGAATCAATTCCTCGTTAGTTTTGCTGTCAAAAACTAAAGGGATATACTGGTTTTCAAACTATCCGCATGTATGAATCGTGAAAACGAATTATACTTTCATGTCATTTCTGACTGCTAAGTTTAAATTAATTATATTTTGATGTCAGTTTTGCAGAGTCTCTTGCCATTTTTGTCAATATCTGTTCACTTCAAACAGACAGATTGAATTGGCACATAACTTGCTCATATATAGAGTGAAAGCGGAAGCCGAAAGGGCAAGGGGAACGATAAGAACCCTAAGCAATGACATTTGAGGGTTTCTTGAAATCCTTGAGCCTCGAAAGCCGAAGCAATCATTAATTTAAAAGGATAAATATAATAAACAATTAGAAATCCCGACAGAACCGAGAGGCGAAGAGAGGACGAGAAAAATAAAATTTGGAGGTTTTTCATTATGTTGTTAGCTCGTAGAAATAACAGTGTTTCAAATTGGTTGAACAATTGGTTTAATGACAATTTCTTTGATACAAGCTTGATGCCACATATGAACGCCACCGCTCCTGCAGTTAATGTCAAGGAAGATGAAAACGCTTATACGATGGAGATTGCAGCTCCTGGTTTGAAGAAAGATATGGTCAAGATGAACATTGACAAGGATGGTTATCTGAATGTATCTATCGAGAACAAGGAAGAGAAGAAGGAGGAGAAGAAGGAGGAGCATTACTTGCGTCGTGAATTCTCTTACAGCAACTATTCTCAGAGTTATGCTCTGCCAGAGAATGCCAATCAAGAGAAGATTTCTGCTGAGGTCAGCGATGGTGTCTTAAAGATTGAGATACCTAAGGTAGCCAAGGAAGAAAAGAAAGACGATGTTAAGCACATTGAGGTGAAATAATCACTCATAACGTGCTAACCCGTTTTCTGGATGATATTTCATAAGCATCGGGAAAATAATTAAAACGAGAGGGTGTGTCATGAATTTATGGCGCACCCTTTTTTTTATTTTATCAGGTTCTCACTATCGCAAACCTGACAAGAATAAGACTTTAGGCATGCTGACACAATAATAATCAATCTTTTTGAAAAGCACAAAACAAGTATTTAACGAATATAGCATAAAAAAATTAATTGGTTATCAAACCACATTTAAAAGTAAGAAATCTATTTTTTTAAGCTTATCTCAGTTTAATTCTGTAGAATATTACCTCATTTATGGTAAAATATTCATTAAATATATATTTAATCTCTAAAAAAGTGTTATCTTTGCAAAGAAATATAATATTAATACGAGAATACTCAATTTAGATTGTAACTTTATGCAAATAAACAATTTAACTCCATGCGCTTGCCGCTGGATTTTGCTGAGTTGTTGTCTTACCCCTCCATTCTTTCAGTCTGCATCCGCACAGAACGTAAATGGAGAAACAACTCCACAAACAGAGATCGCTGTGAAGCAAGGATTTGTTGAGGGTAAGGTGTTTGATGGCGGTGACCATGAACCGATGATTGGTGTTACTGTGGCAATCGAAGGTACTACAAACGCTGTAACAACGGATATCGATGGACATTTCTCCTTGCCAGTCAACAAGGAATGCAACATCGTACTGTCTTTTATCGGTTATAAGAAAACAGTCATTCGATATACGGGTAACAACCAAGCCGACTTTGCCAAAATCATGTTGAAGTCGGAAGCTCAGAATATCAAAGACGTGGTGGTCACTGGTGTCTATCGCCGTAAGAAGGAGAGCTTCACTGGTTCTTCTGCTACTTTCAAGGGCGATGAACTCAAGAGCGTGGGTGCACAGAACGTGCTCCAGAGCTTGAAGACCCTTGACCCTTCTTTCAAAATCATGGATAATGCCCTCTCCGGTTCCAACCCTAACAAGATGCCAGATGTGGAAATCCGTGGTAAGTCGAGCGTGGCTGGTCTGAAAGAGGAATATGGTTCTGACCCTAATCAGCCTCTCTTTATCCTCGATGGTTTCGAGACAACTCTGGAAACCGTGATGAACCTCAATATGAACAGAGTAGCCTCAGTTACTCTGCTCAAGGACGCTGCATCTACTGCCATCTATGGTTCCAAGGCTGCAAATGGCGTGGTAGTCATCGAGACCAAGGCGCCTGTTAAGGGTAAACTGCAGATTTCCTACAAGGGAGACTACAGCATGGACTTTGCCGACCTCTCTGATTACAACCTGATGAACGCTCGTGAGAAATTGGAGTTTGAGAAATTAGCTGGTGTATATAAGGACAATACCAACGATCCTTTCAACCAGATTAAACTGGATAATCTCTACAATTCCCGTCTCCGCGACATCGAGCAGGGTGTGAATACCTATTGGCTCAGTGTGCCGCTGCGCACCGGTTTTACCCACAAGCACAATGTATATGCTGAGGGTGGAGAAGGTAACGTGAGATATGGCATTGGATTGAACTACGGAAAAGTGAACGGTGTGATGAAGGGTTCCGACCGACAGACTTTGGGCGGTAACCTCGACCTGATCTACCGTACAGGCAAATTCCAGTTTAGCAACAAACTCTCCATCGACTATCTGGAGACCAACAATCCTACGGTAAGTTTCGCTGAATATGCCCAGGCTAACCCTTACTACAAGAAATATGGGGAAAATGGCAAGATCAACAAATATCTCTATTATCCGGAAGATGGATTGAACGACTATCCTGTATCAAACCCTCTCTGGAATGCCCATCTCAACAATTATGACAAGGGACAGCGCTTCGGCTTTACCAACAATTTCATCGCCGAGTGGTTTGCTACAGATGACCTCCGCGTGCGTGGCAAGTTTGGTATTACCAAGTATGATGATACCCAGGACCAGCGCCTCTCACCAGAACATACCGACTTCGATGATAAGGAAGCAACCCAGAAGGGACTGTTCAAGCACAGCCTGCAGAAATATCTCTATTACGAAGGAGACCTTTCTGCAACTTATGGTAAACTGATAGCCGAAAAGCATCAGATTAACGCCGTTTTGGGATTCAACTTCAGCAATACCAGCAGCAAGACTAATGGCTATTCGGCTACAGGTTTTACGGACGACCAGTTTGACGCTCCATCCTTTGCCAACAACTACCCTACTGGTGGCAAGCCAAGTTACCGTGAAAACATCAAGCATGCATCCAGTTTCTATCTGAATGGCGGATATGCTTACGACAACCGCTATCTGCTGGATTTCAACCTGCGTAACGACGGTGCCTCTATGTTTGGCACCGACAACCGTTTCCGCACCACCTGGTCTGTGGGTCTGGGGTGGAATATCCACAATGAGAAGTGGATGCAGGAGAATGATATCTTCCAGATGCTGAAGCTGCGTGCCTCTGTGGGTAACCCAGGTAACCAGAACTTCTCGGCTTATCAGGCTTACACCACCTATATGTTCAATAGTCTGATGACTAACGTATTCGGTACCGGTGTCATCATCAATGGCTTGGGTAATAACGACCTGGCTTGGCAGGAAACCATCAACTACAACATTGGAGCTGATATCACCACCTTGGGCAACCGTCTGAACCTGACGCTTGATTACTATATCAAGAATACAGACCCATTGCTCGCCATCATTACGACCCCAGGTTCTATGGGCGTAACCAGCGAGGCTCTGAATGCCGGTAAGCAGAAAACCAACGGTTGGGAAGCCACCGTTAAGTTCTCTCCTATCTACATGCCACACGAGCGCATCAACTGGAACATCTCCGTGAGCGCCACTCATTCCAAGTCGAAGTATGCCAACATCGGCAATGCCTTCAGTGCTTTGAATGAGAGCGGAAAGACGGGTCTTCACAACACCACCCGCTATTATGACGGTGGAAGTCCTACCGCCATCTGGGCAGTGCGTTCTGCGGGCATCGATCCAGCCACAGGTAAGGAGCTCTTCATCAAGCGCGACGGAACCTATTCGTTCACCTATGATGCCAACGACGAGGTGGTATGCGGTGATACAGAGCCGGATGTAGAAGGTCTGTTGGGAACCACCTTCTATTATAAGGGATTCTCATTCAGCTGCTACTTCCGCTATCAATATGGCGGCCAGCTCTTCAACAGTTCGCTCTTCGACAAGGTGGAGAACATCGGAACAGCTGATGTATATAACAACCAGGACCGCCGTGCTCTCTACGACCGCTGGAGCATCAACAACCGCAATGCACAGTTCAAGGGCATCTCTATGGTGCAGAAGACCGATAAGTCATCCCGCTTCGTGATGGATGAGAACACCCTCACCTGCGAGTCAATCAACTTAGGTTATGAGTTCCCACTCAACATCGCCAAGAAATTTGGCATGCAAGCCCTTTCCGTTCAGGCCAACATGAACGACATCTTCCGTTGGTCAACCGTGAAGGCAGAGCGAGGCATCGACTATCCGTTTGCCCGTACCGTGTCATTCTCTATAGGTGCAACATTCTAAAAAGCAAGAAATGAAAAAGATAATATATTCAATGATTATAGCCTGCAGCACGCTGATGGTTTCGTGTGACAACTGGTTGGAGGTAAAACCTTACGACCAGATTTCGGAGGGCGAACTTCTCAAGTCTGAGGAAGGCTATCAGAAAATGCTCAATGGCGTTTATATCGATCTGAACAGTACTGCGCTCTACGGTCAGTCTCTCTCGGTAGAGATGATCGAGGTGATGGGCGGTGCCTACACCATCGGCAGCGACAACAGTGTATGGGGGAACTACAAGGACCTGGCGTCCTATCAGTATGCTACTGAATATTGGCGCAACCGATTGGATCAGACCTGGAACAAGGCATACGCCCTGATTCTCAACTGCAACAAGATTCTGGAGACCATTGATGGCAACCAGAACCTCTTCAGCGGTGGCAACTATTACGTTGTCAAGGGCGAGGCATTGGCTTTGCGCGCCATGCTTCATTTCGACATGCTGCGCCTTTTCGGTCCGGTTTATTCCAAGGACAGTGATAAGAAGGCTATACCTTATTATAATAAGCAGACCAATTCGCCAGAACCAATCCTTACCGCCAAAGAGGTGGCAGAGAAGGTAACGGCTGATTTGGAAGAAGCACGCACCCTGCTCGTCAACGACCCAGTGAAGACAGAAGGAACCCTGATGAGCGGTTCGCAGGACGGCACCAGCAACTTTATGCGCTATCGTGCACTTCGCCTGAATTATTATGCAGTGGAAGCACTCCTGGCTCGTGTATATCTCTACATGGGCGACAAGCCCGATGCGTTCAAGTATGCCACCGATGTCATTAAGACAGCCGACCAGGGCATCTTCCCATTTGTAGATAAGAGTCTTGTAACCGGTTCTCCAGCCGATCCAGACCGCATATTCTCGTCGGAAGTACTCTTCGCCCTGACCAATACCAGTCGTGGAAACATCCACAAGAATTTCTACGATCCATCCCGTCTGCCAAACTATGTATTCCGCATGGATGACAACCTGATGAGCAATATCGTATATGGCGGAGCTGCAACAACTGGCGGCTATCAAGACGACTACCGCTATCGTGCCAACTGGATAGCTACGGGAAGCAACCGATATTTCTACAAGTATAGTGACATGGTGGCCAACGGAAGCATTCAGAACACGATGATTCCGATGGTAAGATTGGGCGAGATGTTCCTGATTGCTGCAGAGAGTCAGAGCGACAATCTGGCTAACGGCTTGCAGTATGTGAATGCCCTGCGCAGAAACCGTGGTGTAGCAAACCTGCAGACTCTGACTCCAGACTTGCTGAAGTATGAGTATATCAGAGAGTTGTATGGCGAGGGACAGTTGTTCTATCTCTACAAGCGATTGAACTGCGATATCATCACCTCTTCTAACAAGAACAAGAATCCAAAGGCAAGCGACTTGATCTTCGTGGTTCCATTGCCAGATTCTGAGACTGAGAACTGATCAAAAATTAAGATTAAAAAGTTCAAAGTCAAGCGTTAATAATTAGGAGTTTTCCAGATTAATTTAACATACGAAATTATATGAAATATCAGATAAAAAACCTCTTGATTGGGGCGATGATGGTCATCGCATTCGGTTCATGCAGTGAGCAGGAGCCGGATGTATTCCAGGATATCAATGGCGTTTATCTCAACAATCGCACCAATACCAATATCCTGCAAGATAAGACTAACGTGACCTTCGTTTATGAAAAAGGCGACGAAATGCAGGTGCCGGTGAAGACTCAGTTGGTGGGCAGACCTTCCGACCAGCCTCGCGAGATTGCGCTGACAGTAAGTTCGGAGGATGCACAGGAAGGCGTGGATTATGTCCTTCCAGAGAAGGCTGAGTTGCCAGCAGGCGAAACAACCTTGGAGTATATGATTACCCTGAAGCGTACTGCCATTCTGAAATCGCAGCAGAAGCACATCCAGATAAGTTTACAGCCAAATGCATTCTTCACCCTGCCCGTGACAGAGGAAACCACAGCTAATGGCGACGTGGTGACCACCCTGTCTTACGAGATTATCTTCTCCGACCAGTTTACCACAGCACCAAAGGCATGGAAAACCGATTTGCTCGGCGACTTCACTCAACAGAAGTTTGAACTGGCATGCAAGGTACTGGATCTCGACCCAGGCGATTTCAACGATGAGTCGAAAATGACACTTGCCATGCAGAGCTATGTAAGTTCTGAAATGCAGAGCTATGTGAAGGAGCAGCAGAAGCTTCGCAACAGTGGCAAGACCTACGATGCCGATGCCTTCGATGCACAGGGCAATGCTTTAGCATTCTATGGTGAGTAAAGCCATGGGCAGACATTTACGCTCAAAGAAGTATTAAAAGAAAAACATTAAGAATTATGAGAAATTATAAAATATGGGCAATGGCTCTGATGATGGCTACCATGTTAGCTGGTTGCTCGCAAGACGAGGGCAACTACGACTATCACAGCCTGAACGAGCCTACTATTACGGGCGTGCCAGAGAACATCTCAGTACTCACCCATGCCAACATCGACCTCGATCCAAATCTGGGCGATAACATCACCGACCTGGATGCCTACAACTATGAATGGAAGGTAATCAACAAGTCGGGCGATAATGAGGTAACGGTACTCAGCAACGAAAAACATCTCTTGCAGGAAATGACACTTCCTGCAGGAGAATATATCCTCTATTTCACCGCCACAGAGAAGAACACCGGTCTGTTCTGGCGACAGAGCTACAAGCTCACCGTGAGTGACACTACATCAGAGGGTTGGATGGTGCTTTGCGATGTAGATGGCAAGACCCGTCTCGACATCGTTTCAAAGATTACTGGTCAAACCTATTTCGATGTCCTCAAGACTACCGGAATGCCAGAGCTGAATCATCCTTATCGCATCCAGTATGCACCCAATAGCGGATATACAGACTCTCCATTCTATCTCTTTACAGCCGATGGCGCTACCCGTCTTTCAAAAAACAGTTTCATGTGGCAGAAAGACTATGCCTTCAAGTACGAGGTGGCGAAGCAGCAGGATCTGCATCCTCAAAGCATGGTATGCGACCAGAGCGGCATGATGAGAATGATTGTAAGTGATGGTTATGCCTACTCTGCTTCCAACATGGGAATCCAGGGACTCTTTGCTGCTGTCAATAAACAACCAGTGCTTGCCCCTGCCGTGGGAGCCAACATCGGAGCCGCCTCTTATGCATCCATCTATCTACTTTATGATAATGTAAACAAATGCTTCATGTCCTGCTGTCCGTTCCTGCCAGGATTGTCGCTTTCAGACGCCTCTTATCACACCATGAAAGAGATGGAAGAGATTGCTACGGGCTATAAGGGTTCTGAGATGGTAACGGGAAATGCCTTTTCGGAATACCCTACCGGTATGGACTTCGTTTATATGGAGAATACTAAGTATGACCCGGGAAATGCATTGATGGGCGTCACCTATACCATACTCCACAGCGGAAAGAAATATGAAGTGTATGGCATCCAGTTGGGCGATATGCTCTGTTATGCCGACTGCACATTCGCACTGGGCAAGGCTTACTATGGCGACCTGAGCGACTGTACCGACATCGCCAAGGCTACCTGCTTCGCCTTCAGTTCGCTGAAGAACTATATGTATTATGCCGTGGGCGGCACGGTTTATCGTGTGAATCTCTCAGAGAAGCCATTGAAGGCAGAGCGCCAGTTTAGCTTCAGCGGCGAGACCATCACGATGATGAAGTTCAACTTCTATCAGAATTCCGCATCAGCCAATGATTACGATCTTATCGTGGGCACAGAGAGCAGTAAGGGTTCCGGCACACTCCGCATCTACAACGGCATGAGTTCAGAGGGCGACTTCTCTAAGGTAATCCCTACCAGCTATTCAGGCTTCGGCAAGATTGTGGATGCTACCTATCGCGAGCGTACCAACTAATTACACCTTATTATATATAAGATGCTTTCAACAGAAAGAAAATTTTAAAACAAAATGAAAATGAAGAATAAGATATTGTCATTGCTTCTGTTCCTGTTTGCAGCAGTGAACATGCATGCCGCTGAAGGCATTACGGTGAAGTTTGATGTCAAGAATCCGGTATTGACCAATGTGGTATTGGTTTACCACATGAGTGTCAACGAGTTTGCGCTCACCGACGGCAAAGCCACAGTACAGCTCGACGGCATGGACGCACTCTATGCCAATGTATATTATGGCGAGAAGTTCAAAGTAGTCTATCTCCAGAAGGGCGACGAGATGAACATTTCCTTCGATGCCCATGATTTCGACAACACCTTCACTGTGAAAGGCGGCAACGAGAAGGCTGTTGATTACCTGAACAAGATTCAGTTGACGGCTCTTCCTAATGAGGCTTATGCCCAACCATGGAGCGAGTTCAAGGCAGCTGTGGATAAGAAGATGGCTTCGATGAAGCGCCTGTTGAAGGCACGCAAGTTTGCAGCCGACGACAAGTTCCTGAAGATGGAGGAAGGCAGAATCACTTATTTCTATGCCAACATGATGCTGATGTATCCTGTAAGTCATACATACCTCACTCAGGACACTACAATGGTACTGGGCAAGGAGTATTACGATGCCATCCGCCAGTATGTGAAGGAGGATGAAGATCTTGCCGACATCGATGAATACCGCAACTTTATGATTGAGACGGCTCATATCTTCGACGAGGCAGGCAAGGACATCCGCCAGTATTATCCAAAGGTATTGGCAGAGATGAGTTATATCGGCGAGAACATCCAGAGTGATAAGGTTCGCGAATCACTGATTCACTTCCTGGCATTCACCTACGTAGAGGGAAATGGTGTGGAGAACATCACCGATCTTCAGAACCTCTATTATACCTACGTTACCTCACCTCGCCTCAATGCCATCTTCAAGCAGGCTTGTGCCAAGTGGGACAAGGCAGCCGTGGGTCGTCCATCACCAATGTTTAAGGGTGTGGATGTGAACGGTAAGGAGATGACGCTCCGCGATTTCCGTGGCAAGTATGTATATATAGATATGTGGGCTACCTGGTGCGGTCCTTGCCAGAAGGAGTTGCCATTCCTCAAGAAGTTGGAGGAAAAGTACAAGGGCAGAAACATCGTGTTTGTGGGCCTTTCTATAGATCAGGACAAGGCAAAGTGGGCTGATCGCGTGAAGAGCGGTGCTCTGAGCGGCACCCAACTTTACATCGGCAAAGGCACCAAGTTCCAGAGCGACTATCGCATCAGCGGTATTCCTCGCTTCATCCTCCTCGATCCTAATGGAAGAATTGTCAATCCTGACATGACAAGACCATCCAGCGAGGATACAGAGAAGATTCTGAACAGCCAGCCAGGTTTGTAATATAAGGCTTTAGGTTAAGCAGCTCCCCTCTTCGAGGGCTGCACCCATAAGAAATGAGAGTTTAATAATATTATATTCATTAATTTAAACCAACGATTATGAAAAAATTGATTTCAATGATGCTGATGCTTTGTGCCATCATCACATTCTCAGCATGTTCGTCAGACGACGATGGTCCAAGCAACCCAGTGAGCAATCAGGTGGTTCCATCTTCTGCAAAGATTGGTTCCGAAGTAACTGTTCAGGGAAATGGTTTCGCTTCTGGTCAGACTATTTATCTCCAGCCTGAGCAAGGCGCAGAGGTAAATGCCAATGCCAAGATGACTTCTAATGGTGCAACATTCACCATCCCTTACACCATGACTCCTGGTAAGGTAAATGTAGTTTTGAAGGTGGCTAATGACAGCTTCACCTTGGGCAGCATGAATCTTCTTGCAGCTGACAATCCTATCTCTACCCTTTCATTGCCAGCCGACATGGCCATTGGTCAGGAGGTAACTATCGCCGGTATCGGTTTTGCTCAGGGCGATAAGATTGTTGTTGGTGACAAGACCATCGATGCTACTGTTACAACAGATGGTGTGAAGTTCTCTGTTCCTGCAGATTTGGCAGATGGCGAATATGCAGTATCTCTGGTTCGTGGCAATTCAACATGGGAATTGGGTAAGGTATATGCATACCAGCAGCGCCAGGTGGAGAGCATCACTATTACAGATAATGCGTTTCTCACCATGATGGCATCAAAATTTGGGCTTACAGAAGGTGTTTTAACACTCAACATGGCTTACAGTGCTGATGGCTCTCTTCAGAAAATTACTTCAAATGGTAATCTTTCTTGGGATTTCAATTACAATGGAAAAACTGTGACTGTTGATGGGTATACTTATACTCTTGATGACCAGGGGCGCATTGTCAGCAGTACTGCTATGGATATGCAGACGGGTAAAGAAGAAACTTATACATGGAGCTACGATGCAAATGGTTATCTAACAAGTGTAAAACAGAATGGTGCAGCAGATGATGCTGATGCAAATTTCCTGAGCACCTATACAGATGGCAACTTGTCTGCTTATACCTTGAGCTTAACCAACGATTTCACAACAGACAAGAGTATCCGCACATGTCCAAACACTGTAGAACCTTTTTATTTGTTGAACACATTTAATTGGTTAATGAGCCGTGATGATTTATTCATAGGTTTCCTCCTCAACCGCAACGTAAAGGTATCTACCAACGTTCCTTCACAGATTATTGCTGATGACTTTGATTATAATACAGGAGATATGGGCAAAACCACATCTGGTATTGAGAGTTCATTTGCTAATAATACTTTGACCATGCAGGTTGCAGGTGTAGCAATTTCACAGGCACAAGGTCTTTATGCCAACAAGGTAGTTGTTACTTATAAGAAGAAGTAATTTTGTAGTAACATACGAAAACAAATAAAAAATTTAAGAGGGTGTGTCATGAATTTATGACGCACCCTTTTTCTATCTCTATTTTCCTACAAGAAGAGTTAAATTATACTCTTTTTCGATGACACTCTCATTCCCCCAAATACTCTTTAAATTATTATTATCTGCTGGGGTAATTTTTTCTCCCTGCCCACGCAAGAATTTTTCCGTGGGCAGGGAAAAATAAAAGTGGGTCAGGAACGGAAAAAATGAAAGCTAATTTAATGAAATTTTTAGACAGATGAAGAAGCGTTTCTTTGCAACTTAAAGAAGCGCTTTATTAACACTTAACGAAGCGCATCATGAGACCTTAATAAAGCGCATCATTAAACCCTAACGAAGCGCATCATGAGACCTTATTAATGCGCATCGTTAGATTTGATAAATATACTTTCTTTGAGGAAATGCTTTCTCATCGGTTAGTGTGTCAAGATTTATGACTCCCCCTCATCCTCTTCTCCATGAAAGATGTTATTAGAAAGACTAACAAATATTTACTAAAAATCATATAAAACAATCTAATTTTCGAGAATTAAAGAAGAGTTTCGTATTATTTTCATTATATTTGCAACAAATTGAAATCAATGATGATTGTAATGACATTTGCAACAACAAAACATATATCAAATAAACTCCAAAGATGTAATGTTCCCCATTACATCCTGCATTGTAATCTTCGGAAATAATATCTATCTCATTTCAGATAACATATTATTAACGAATTAAAATTTACATGGGTTTAATTATTTTATATTTTTTAGGTGCTCTGTCACTATCCTTTTTATGCTCTGTCCTGGAAGCAGTGTTATTATCAACTCCAATGTCGTTTATCTCGATGAAGGAGAGTCAAGGCAACAAGACAGCCTCTTTGATGAAACAGTACAAGAACAACGTAGATCGCCCTGTGGGTGCCATTCTTTCGCTCAATACCATTGCCCACACCATCGGTTCTGCCGGTGTAGGTGCTGAGTCTATCAAACTCTTTGGTGAAGAATACTTCGGTATCATTTCCGCTATTCTTACCCTGCTGATTCTGGTGCTTTCTGAAATCATCCCGAAAACCATTGGTGCATCCTATTGGCGCTCATTAGCCATGTCATCTACCAAGATTATCAGGGTGCTCATTTTCATCACCTATCCATTGGTGCTGCTCTCAGAACTGATTACGAAGATATTTACTTCTAAGAACCACCAGGCCACCATGAGCCGCGAGGAAGTGTCAGCCATGGTGGATGTAGGAACCACAGAAGGTATCTTCCGTGAATCAGAAAGCAAGATCATCAAAAGCTGTATTCGCCTGGCTGGAGTAAAGGCCAAAGAGGTAATGACTCCATCCATTGTGGTAGAATCTGCCAACGTGAATCAAACCATCAAGGAGTTTTACGAACAGAAGGAATGGAAATTCTCTCGCATCCCTGTATATGACAATAACAAAGACTACATCGTGGGCTATATCCTGAAAGACATGGTGCTCAAGGAGGTTTCAGACGACAAGTTCCAGACCAGATTATCAGAGTTGGTGCGCCCGATTCTTTCTTTCAATGAAGATGAATCTCTATATCAGATATGGGAAAAGATGCTGGAAAAGCGCGAACACATCTCTATTATTGTGGATGAATACGGTTGTCTCCGTGGCGTAGTTTCTATGGAAGACGTGATAGAAACAATGACTGGCGTAGAAATTGTAGATGAAGACGATGTGGCAGTGGATATGCAGGTTCTGGCCAAAGAAAAGTCGCGATTGATGATGAAGAAAAAGGGCGCATAATAAAATCTGTCTTGGCGAAACCTTCTACTGCAAGTATCTGATAGCAGGCGCATTGGCTACTTGAAGATTATAGGCGCCAAGGCAATCCTCCACCACCAATTGTTCCGCCTGAGTCGTCGGCATTAAAAATTGCTAACACTATACAGATGATTCCTATTGCCAAGGAGCCAATATATAAAGGCACAAAAAACAAGAAGAAGCATATAAACAATGAAGTATTCCACCATCAATAGCGACAGAACTATTGCAGGAAAGAGATTCTTAGAAGGAAAGAGATTAATCTTTACATTTTCTATTTTACACTCTCCTGCATTGATTTCAATTCTGTATCAGTCATTTGTACATAGATGGAAACGCCATAAAGGGTTTCTCCATTGGATTTTACTCCCAATGGGTGAACCATGCAGAAAGTAGGTTGCTCACCCCTTGTCCAGCCAGTGATTTGAATGTATTTTTTATTGTCAAGCAATACGACTGTGCGTGACGTTCCTTTGTATTTACGATTGAAAGTATATGCTACTTCACTCTTCTTTATAGCATTTCCAGCCGTATTTGAACGATAGTAAATAGTTAATTTAGTGTTGCTATCAAAATAGTAATTATCTGGAGATACACCAATTATGTTGTGATAATATTCGAGAGGCAGTCTTTTGCCATACTTGTCTATTTCCCATGTGCCGTAGTGCTTCCAGCCATGACCAACAATCACTTTGTCAAAGTTTTCTTTGCCGATACCGCCACCATCACCAAAACATTTTCCATCGTCACTATAGTCGTAGTTGCAGCCATGATTATCCAATACCGAAGCCCATTGTTGCTCTAATGTTTCTTCGACATCATCATTGCAGGATACCACAAAGAAGGATGCAAACAGTACGAATGCCAATCCAACAAAAGATTTAATTGTCTTCATATTTATCACAATTTATTGTTCTTTTAAGTATAACGTTTCATCGTCTATTTTATTACGTCAGAAGAGCACTTTTGCCTCATTTTGATGAGACAAACATGCAAACAAATAGGCAAACAAACAAGAACACAATATGATTTTGTCCACTATTTTCCGCATGTCGTTGGGTGACAGGGGTGACAGGCACCTCCACAAAAACAGTGAAAACTCGTGTCACTGGTGTCACCCAACAAACTGGCTCCAATAAAGGGCT
>ERZ1034920.279-NODE-279-length-42098-cov-6.073686_pt1 | contig 42098 bp, 33 predicted proteins | sample MGYA00520688_ERZ1034920 | MGnify/ENA primary metagenome ERZ1034920 (study PRJEB33766, sample SAMN09781785) | gut metagenome | biome: gut microbiome | host: Homo sapiens | place: Madagascar | study: EMG produced TPA metagenomics assembly of the PRJNA485056 data set... | reverse complement strand
GAGCACGACCTTGCCAAGGTCGGGGTCGCGGGTTCGAACCCCGTCGTCCGCTCCAACTTCACAAGCCGCCTTCGGGCGGCTTTCTTTATGCTGCCGCTTCGGTCACGGCTTCCGCGCCCCCACGTCGTGCCGTTGGCACGGCGATCCACCATCTCGCCTCCCCGGTATAGAGCAATCCAGTCGCAACGCCCTGTCGCTATGAACTCCTTTGCTGCCGCATCCCAGCCATTCGACGCGAACAAGCATCCTCCCCGACTCCCCGATCCAGGATTCGGGTGAGGCAGTCCACTTTTGGGGGATATTGCATAGAGGAAGCGACCTGCGAGATTACGCTTAGCTCGATAGGCTAGACCGACCTGGGCAAACAGATCCGCCTAACCCGGTTATTGCCGGCCGTCTCCTGAATCAGGCCGCTCATGACGTTTCCATCTATGCAAAACGCGCGATTTTTGGAGCAACGAGGTGATATTCGCGTTCGAACAGCCATGCACACGCAATCGTCTCGTCTGGCGCGGCATCGCCGCCGAATGCAAACGTCGCAGCCGCACGGCAGCGCAACGCGAACGGACGCCGGCGTCGATGCCCATGGCACACGATGTGTCCTACAACCCGCAAACGCGAAGTTGCAGTGTCCCTACACGTTGAACTCGATATCGGCTGACCGCATCCATAACGTCATAACGTTCGTCGCCCCAAGCGGTCGTGCCCAATACGCAGAAAGCCGCCCGGAGGCGGCTTTCAAGTTCAAGAGCAACAAAAAAGTGCGAACCCTGAAAGGGTTCGCACTTTGCTCTTCTGGTGTCGGAGGCGGGATTTGAACCCGCACACCCGAAATGTGGGCACAAGCACCTCAAGCTTGCGTGTCTGCCGTTCCACCACTCCGACATTGGGTTGCTGAAATGCAACGTCCGATATTCTAGCCTAAGCACCGCCGCTTGTGAACCCCTGAATTTCAAAGGATTTCGACGATCTCATCAAAACGCGAAACCGTGCGAACGCCGCAGGCAGAGAATCAAAGGATCCTTACGCGATCGTACCGTGCGGGTAAATGACCATCAGCACGAGCAGCGACACGAGGAAGACGACCGCGAACACGATGGTGATGCGATCGAGGTTCTTCTCGACGATGCTGGTGCCCGTCTGGGAGGAGTACACGGAGCTGGCGATCATGTCGGAGATGCCGGTGCCCTTGCCGGAATGCAGCAGGATGAAGACGATCAGGCCGACGCCGGACACGACCAGCAGGATGAGGAAGATGATAACGAGAGGATTCAACGCAGTTCCCTTTTCTAGTTTCTCGTAGATCGAGCGGACGCTTGACCGCTCGATCCATTGCATGCAAGTTACGTATATTAGCCCAAACAGCGACCCTCGTGCAAGGCCCACATAGAAGCACTATTTGCCGACGAGACTCGGCTCGTCCATCTCCTCCGGAATGGGAAGCCCGATGATGTCGAGAAGCGTGGGCGCAAGATTGCAAAGCGCTCCCTTATCGCGTGAGAACCGGAGATCCCGGCCCGAGTAATCCAACAGGCACAGCGGCACCAAAGCCGTCGTATGAGCGGTGAAGGGAGAGCCGTCCTCGGCGAGCATGCGGTCGGCGTTTCCATGGTCGGCGGTCAAAAGTGCCGTGCCGCCTTTGCGCTTAAGCGCCGCAAGCACCTTGCCCACGCCATCGTCGACCGCCTCGACGGCAGCAACCGCCGCGGGGATGACCCCTGTATGGCCGACCATGTCGCAGTTGGCGAAATTGACGATGTAGACATCCGCCTCGTCGGCATCGATCGCGTCGGCGAGGGTCTGCGCCACCTCGGGCTCGCTCATCTCGGGCTGCAGGTCGTACGTCGCCACCTTGGGGCTGGGGACGAGCACGCGCCGCTCCCCCGCCTTGGGCTCCTCGACGCCCCCGTTGAGGAAGAACGTCACGTGGGCGTACTTCTCGGTTTCGGCGATGTGGTACTGCTTCAAACCGGCATCGGCCAGCACGTCGGCGAGCACATTGCGCGGGAACTCCTTGGGGAACGCCACCGGAGCATCGATATCGGGATCGTACTCGGTGAGGCACACGAAAGAGGCCTTGGGAACCTCTCCCCTGTCGAAACCTGCAAACGACTCGTCGCAGAACGCACGTGTGAGCTCACGGGCGCGATCGGGTCGGAAATTGAAGAAGACGACCGAATCGCCCTCGCAGACGCCGCGCTCCTCGAGCGCCTTCGGCACGACGAATTCGTCGGTCACGCCTCCGTCGTAGGAATCCTGCACCAACTGCGCCGCGGAGCCTTCGACACGGCATGCGCCGTGGGCGACGGTCTCCCACGCCTTCTGAACGCGATCCCAACGCTTGTCGCGGTCCATGGCGTAGTAGCGGCCCGAGACGCTCGCGATGCGGAAGCGGATCTCCCCCGCCGCGTCGTTGAGCGCATCAACCTTGGCCTGGAGCTCCTCGACGTAGCCTTTGCCGCTCGAAGGCGGCACGTCGCGTCCGTCGAGGAAGCAGTGGATCATGACCTGCGGCACGTTCATCGACGCTGCCATATCCATGAGCGCGTAGAGGTGCGCGTTGCTCGAATGGACGCCGCCGTCGGACAGCAGCCCCATGAGATGCAGGGCGGAACCCTGCCGGCATGCCGACTCGAACGCGCCGATAAGTACCTCGTTATGGCGCAGGGACCCATCGGCGCAAGCGCGGTTGATGCGGGAGAGCTCCTGATGGACGATGCGCCCGGCGCCGATGTTGAGGTGGCCGACCTCGGAGTTGCCCATCTGGCCCGCGGGAAGGCCCACCGCCTCGCCCGACGCCTCTAGGCTGATCGTCGGATGCTCGGAGAACGCGGCATCGAGATGCGGCGTCTTGGCCAGCGAGATCGCATTGCCCGGACCGGGCTCGGCCAGGCCGAACCCGTCCATGATGATGAGCGCCGCGGGAAGATGCAGGCCCTCCCGCGCGGCGCGATCGGTTTCGACCATTACAGGCACGCTTTCACCAGGTCGATGAAGGACGACGCCTTCAGGCTCGCGCCGCCGACGAGGCCTCCATCGATGTCGGGCTGCGCGAGCAACGACTCGACGTTTCCGACGTTCATCGAGCCGCCGTAGAGGATGCGCAGGCTGTCGGAGAGTTCGGCGCCGAACAGCTCCGCCAGCGTCGCGCGGATGGCGGCGCAGACGGCCTGGGCCTGCTCCGGCGTCGCGGTGCGCCCGGTGCCGATCGCCCAGATGGGCTCGTAGGCGACGACGACATCCTTCGCCTCGTCCGCCTCGATGCCGGCCAGCGCCGCGCGCACCTGGGCGCACACGAACTCCTCGGCGGTGCCGTCGTCGCGTACGGCGAGCGACTCGCCCACGCAGATGATCGGCGCGATGCCCCCATCGATCAGCGCGCGCACCTTGCGGTTGACGTTCTCGTTGGTCTCGCCGAACATCGTGCGGCGCTCGGAATGGCCGACGATGCAGTACTCGCAGCCGATCTCCTTGAGCATCGCGACGGAGATCTCGCCGGTGTAGGCGCCGGAGAGCTCCCAGTGGACGTTCTGCGCGCCGACGGCGACCTTGGTCTTGTCGAACTCGAGCACCGTCTTGGCGGGCTTGAGGTCGACGTACGGCGGGCAGACGACCACGTCGACGTGATCGGGCCAATCGCGCTCGAAGTTGTTCGAGATCTCCTGCGTGAGCACCACCGCCTCGCCGACGGTGTTGTTCATCTTCCAGTTACCTGCCATCAAAGGCTTACGTGACATTGTTTCAACTCCTTCAAAGACACATGTCGTTCGTAACGTCAGCGAGAGGGGCTGTGGCGAGTGCGGATGGCGTGAAAGGTTTTCGAAGCGTACTGGTGTACATGAGAAAACCTTGGAGCGCCATCCGTGCCGCCACGGCCCCTCGCAGCGTCGGGCTGTTCCGACGGCAGTTATGCCGTCGGAACTTTCAAAGCCTCAACGCCAGGAAGCTTCTCGCCTTGCACCAGCTCCATCGACGCACCGCCGCCGGTGGAGATGAAGGTCATCTGGTCGGCGAGGTCGAACTTGTTGACCGCCGCGACGGAATCGCCACCGCCGATGATGGTGTCGCCCTCCTTGTTGGCCGCGACGGTCTCGGCGACCGCCTTGGTGCCGGCAGCGAACGCGTCCATCTCGAACACGCCCATAGGGCCGTTCCAGAACACCGTCTTGGCCTTGGAGATGGCTTCCGCGTACATGGCAGCGGTGTCGGCGCCGATGTCGAGGCCCATCATGTCGTTGGGAATGGAGTCGACCATGACCGTCACGTGATCGGCATCCTCGGCGAAGCGGTCGGCAACGACCACGTCGACGGGAAGCAGCAGCTCAACGCCGCGCTCCTTGGCCTTGGCCAGCATCTCGCCGGCGCGCTCGACCCAATCCTCCTCCTTGAGCGAGGTGCCGACGGAAAGGCCCTGCGCCATCAGGAACGTGAAGCACATGCCGCCGCCGATGATGAGCGTGTCGCACTTGTCGATGAGCGCGTCGATCACCTTGATCTTGTCGGACACCTTCGAGCCGCCAAGGATTGCGACGAACGGGCGCTTGGGCTCGTCGAGCATGCCGGAGAGCGTGGAGACCTCGCGGGTCATCAGGTAGCCGGCATACGCCGGCAGAAGCGCCGCGACGCCCGCGGTGGAGGCGTGCGCGCGATGCGCCGTGCCGAACGCGTCGTTGACGTAGACGTCGGCGAGCGCGGCAAGCTGCTCGCAGAAGGCGGGATCGTTCTTCTTCTCGCGCTTGTCGAAGCGCAGGTTCTCGAGCAGCAGCACGTCGCCGTCGCGCAGCGCGGCCGTCTTGGCCTGGGCATCCTCGCCCACCGTATCGCTCGCGAACACGACCGGCTTGCCGAGAAGCTCGGACAGGCGCAGCGCGGCCGGACGCAGGCTGAACGCCTCCTCGTAGCCGGTGCCCGCCGGACGTCCCAGGTGGCTCATCAGGATGACGCGCGCGCCGTCGCCGACGAGCTTCTCGATCGTGGGCAGCGCGGCGCGGATGCGCGTGTCATCGGTGACGACGCCGTCCTTGACCGGCACGTTGAAGTCGACGCGCACGAGCACCTTCTTGCCCGCCGCCTCGAGCGAATCGATCGTCTTGATATCACTCATGTTCATTCTCCATCGAACGTTTCCCCGCAGCGATCTGCGCCTTCACCTCGTTGAGGGAAGCGGAGATCTCCGCAAGGGATTTCTTGGATTCGTACAGCCATTTCACCGCGAGGAGCGCGAGAACGAGAGGCGCGATCGAAAACACCGCCACTCCCAAGGTCCAAACGAGCTCAACGGGTCCGACTCCATGCATCGCGCACCTCTCTTCCTTTCCCCCTCAAACGAAAACGGGCGGCGCGAGGCCGCCCGATTTTGCCATCACAGGTTGAACCTATGTCAGCGAGAAGCCCCGAGGTGCCCGAGATTCGCGGGATCTCGAAGGCGTAGCGTACTTCGGTACGTGAGCCTTCGAGATCGTGCGAAGATTGGGTGCCTCGGGGCTTCGCAGCGGCAGCTAGAAATTCTGCTCGTTAGAGCAGAATTTTAACCAGATCCTTCACACGGTTGGAATAGCCCCACTCGTTGTCGTACCAGCTGACGACCTTGACCATGTTGTTCTTCTCACCCATGACCATGGTCAGCAGGCTGTCGAAGATCGAAGAGTGGGCGTTGCCGACGATATCGATCGAGACGATCGGATCGGTCTGGTACTCCAGGATGCCCGCAAGCTCGCCCTCGGCGGCGGCCTTCATGGCCTCGTTGATCTCCTCCTTGGTGACTTCCTTCTCGAGCTCGACGGTCAGATCGACCATGGAGCCGTCCGGCGTGGGAACGCGGGTGGCGAAGCCGTCCAGCTTGCCCTTGAGCTCGGGGAGCACCAGCGAGACCGCCTTGGCGGCGCCCGTGGTGGTCGGGATCATCGACATGGCCGCGGCGCGCGCACGGCGCAGATCCTTATGGGGCAGGTCGAGGATCTTCTGGTCGTTGGTGTACGCGTGGATGGTGTTCATGTAGCCGCGCTTGATGCCGAAGTTCTCCATCAGCACCTTGGCCACCGGCGCCAGGCAGTTGGTGGTGCAGGAGGCGTTGGAGATGATGTGGTGCTTTTCCTTGTCGTAGTCGCCGTCGTTGACGCCCATGACGATGGTGATGTCCTCGCCCTTGGCGGGACAGGTGATGACGACCTTCTTGGCGCCGGCCTTGATGTGCTTGGAAGCCAGCTCGCCGGTCTTGAAGATGCCCGTGGACTCGACGACCACATCGACGCCTAGCTCGCCCCAGGGAAGGTTCTCGGGGTCGCGCTCGCAGAGGACCTTGACCGCATGGCCGTCGGCGACGAAGCCGTCGTCGGTGACCTCAACGTTGTCATAGGCGCGACCGTGCACGGAGTCGTACTTCAGAAGATGCGCCATCGTGGGGATGTCGCCCAGGTCGTTGACCGCCACGACCTCGATCTCGGGATCTTTGGCCATTGCGCGGAACACCAGGCGGCCGATGCGGCCGAATCCGTTGATGCCTACCTTGATTGCCATGCGGAGCTCCTTTCGCAGATGAATCGCATCCGCCCTTTTGGCGGAATTGCTCGCACCATTTCAGTTTACCTCATAGCGGCCCGGCCCGCATGGCAGAGCGCGCGGATGGCGCGCTTTACCGGGTCGAACGTCAACAGGAGGCGGGCGTGACGCGAGATGCGGAGGAGCCGCTGCGCATCCTGTGGGAGATCGGCTACCGCTGGGCGCCGGACGCCTCGCGCGCGAGCTGCTCGATGCGCCTCACGCGATGATAGACGGCCGATTTGGACAGGGGCGGATCGGCCATCTGGCCGAGCTCCTTGAGAGAGGCGTTGGGATTGGCGACGCGCAGCTTGATGAACTCCTGCAACGCGGGAGGAAGCGTCTCGATGCGGCGCTGCTCGAGCACCGTTTTGATGGCAAGCATCTGGTCGAACGCCGCGCCGGTCGCCTTGGCCTGGTTGGCCACCTCGGCGTTGATCGTGCGGTTGACGTCGTTGCGCACGCTTTTGATGACGCGCTGGTTCTCCATCTCGAGCGCCGCCTGGTGGGCGCCGGCGTACGCGAGGAACTCCATGATCGCGGCGCCGCTTTTGAGGTAGACCATGTAGGAGCTGCGGCGCGGCATGATGCGCGCGCTGATTCCCTTGCGCGCCATGAGCTCGACGAGACCCTGGGCCATCGCCTCGGTTTCGACGGTGATCTCGAAATGGAAGTCGCCGCGCGGGTTGGAGACGAACCCGCTGCCCAGAAACGCGCCGCGCAGGTAGGCGGCGGCGCAGCACTGCTTCTCGACGAGCGCGGGCTTGACGCCGGCCTCCAGCCCGCCGTCGGACAGCACGCCCATGTCGATGAGCGCCTCTGCCAGCTGCGGCTGGGTGGGAACGTTGATCAGGTAGTTGGGCGTCTGGTGCAGCACGCTGCGCCGGACCGTCAAATCGGTCTTGAGATGGTACAGGCTGTGCAGCTGGCCGATGACCAGGCGCGCGACGGACGGGACGTCGGTCGCGACCTCGACGCGGTAGCGCCCCTGCCCCGACAGGAACAGCGTGCCCTCGATGCGCACGAGCGCCGCCAGCGTCGCCTTCTCGCAATGCGAGCAGGTGGGCGGCACGTGGGCCAGCTCGTCTTTTACCTGCGACGTGAACGACATAGCTTCAACACCCTTACGAACGCCTCGCGCAGCGCCTTGGGATCGTGCCACGTGGGCCGCTCGGGATCGACCAGGTTGCGCGCGAGGACCACGGTCCCCTGCTCCTGGATGGCGCGGGCATCTTGGTACGTGATGGTGACGGGACGGATGCGCTGGGCATCGGGATCGGACGATTCGCGAGCGCGCCGGGATCGGGACTGCTCGCCCACCGCCGCCGCGAACGCCTCGTCGGTGAGGCCTTCCAAGGACAGCGCCTCGGGCACGTGGACCAGCATGTAGTCGACCAAACCGCGCATCCCGTGGTCGCAGAGCGCCTCGTAGTGCTCGCGCGCGGTGAGCCCCCATGTCTCCCCCTGCATGTCGGCGAGCGAGCAGACGAACACGCACGCCCCCTTCGACTCGCGGATGGCGTCGATGACGCCGGGGACGAGCAGGTTCGGGATGATCGAGGTGAACAGCGAGCCGGGGCCCAAGACGATGAGGTCCGCCGCGCGGATCGCATCGAGCGCGGGCCGGTAGGGCTCGATGGACTCGCCGTTGAGGCGGACGCGCTCGAGCGCCGTGCGGGAATGGCACGCCACCGCCTGGCCGACGAGCTCGCGGCCGTCGCGCGTGCGCGCCGAGAGCGTCACCCGCGTGAGCGTCGAGGGGTAGACCTTGCCGCGCGCGCCGAGCAGCCGCTCGCAGATGGCGATGGCCTCGGGGAACGAACCCGTCGCGTCCTCCAAGGCGGAAATCATGAGGTTGCCGAGCGTATGGTTGCGCGCGAACGTGAAGCGATACTTGAACGCGCGGGTCAAGGGATCGTCGGGATCGGCCGCCATCGCGGCGATGCATTTGCGGATGTCGCCCGGAGGCGTGACGTTGGCCTCCTCGCGCAGGATGCCCGTCGAGCCCCCGTCGTCGGCCATGGCGACGATGGCGCTCGTCTGGGCGCCGAGGGATAGCAGCGTGCGCAGGGACACCGGGGCGCCGGTCCCCCCGCCGATCACGACGGCGCGGACCTCGCCATCCGACGGGTCGAGGCCCGCCGCCTCATCCAGCGCCGCGAACGCGGCGGTCGCGGACGCGTCCTTCACGAAGGGCGCGTCGTTGGGACTGGGAACGAACTCCATCGGGAACTACTTTCCTTCCCCGCCCTCGTAGGCCTTGTTATTCGCCACCAGCGATCCGTCGGCGCGCTCGGCCAGGCTCAGGTCGCGGTGCGCGATGCTCACGCGGTAGCCGTGGGAGCGCAGGTAATCCGCGGTCGCCTCGGCGATCGCGACGCTGCGGTGCTGGCCTCCCGTGCAGCCGACTGCGATGGCGAGCTGCTGCTTGCCCTCGGAGACGTAGCCCGGCATGACGCAGTCGAGCAGCGCCTTCCAGCAGATCATGAAGTCCTCGGTCTCCTTGCGGTACATGACGAAGTCGCGCACGGGGGCGTCGAGGCCCGTCAGCGGACGCAACTCGGGATCGTAGTAGGGGTTCGGCAGGAAGCGCACGTCGATCACCAGGTCGGCGTCGAGCGGGGCGCCGTGCTTGAAGCCGAACGAGTAGACCGTGACGGCCAATCCGACGCGCTCCTCGCCCGGAGCGAACAGCGCGCGGATCGTCGCCTTGAGCTGCGGCGGGAGCATCGAGGTGGTGTCGATGACGTGATGGGCGCCCTCGCGCAGCGAGAACAGCAGGTCGCGCTCGCGCTGGATGCCCTGGGCAATGGAGGCGCCGTCGGTGCAGAGCGGATGGCGGCGTCGGCTCGACTTGTAGCGGGCGATGAGCTTCTCGTCGGCGGCGTCGAGGAACAGGACGCGGTAGTCGATGCCCTGGTCCTTGAGCGCCTTGAGCTCGCCCATCAGGCTCGAGAAGAAGTCGCGGTTGCGCGCATCGCACACCACGGCCAGGCGCCGGTGCTCGTTGGGCTGGCCCGGCAGCCCCGTGATCGCGAGGAGCTCGCCGATGAGGCTCGCGGGCAGGTTGTCGACGCAGAAGTAGCCGAGATCCTCGAACGCGTGCATCGCCTCGGTGCGGCCCGCCCCGCTCATGCCGGTGACGATCACCAGCTCGGGCATGTCGGCAAGGTCGATGCCGGCGCTCTGCTCAGCGGCATTGGTCTTCTCGGTCATCCTTCGCTTCCCTTCGTCGTGGGTCCATCCGATTCGTCGAGCGGGGAGGACGCGCCCTCCCCCGACGTTTCATTATACTGCGTCAGCACGCGATGCACCTCGCAGGCGACCTCGCACGGGACACCCTTGACGGCGGCGATCTCCTCGAGGGGGGCTTCCCGTAGGCGCTTGAAGGATTTGAAGTGCTTCATCAGCGCCTTCTTGCGGACGGGGCCCAACCCCGGCACCTCGTCCAGGATCGAGGAGGTCATCCCCTTGCCGCGCAGCTCGCGGTGGAACGTGATGGCGAAGCGGTGCGCCTCATCGCGGACCTGCTTGACCAGGTACAGCGACGCCGAACCGCTCGGCAACACAACCGGCCCCGTGTCCTGCCAGGGAACGAACAGCTCTTCATCGCGCTTGGCGAGACCGCACAGCGCGATGTCGTGGACGCCCATCTCGTCGAACTGCTGCAGCGCCGCGGTGAGCTGGGGCTTGCCGCCGTCGAGGATGATCAGGTCCGGCTTGGAGCCGAAGCGCTCGTCGGCCATGCGCTCGGGGCTGTAGCGGCGCCCGAGCACCTCCTGCATGCTGAGGAAGTCGTTGGCCTCGTCGAGCGGCGTCTTGATCTTGAAGCGGCGGTACTGGTTCTTGTCCGGTTTTCCGCCAGTGAACACGACCATCGAAGCCACCGTGTAGGAGCCGTGGATGGTCGAGATGTCGAAGCATTCGATGCGCATCGGCGGCGCCTCGAGCGCGAGCGCGCTCTCGAGCTGGAGCAGGGCGTCGTTGATGCGCTTATCCTCGTAGTTGGTGCGCACCTTGTAGCGCATCAGCGTGTGCTTGGCGTTGGTCTCGGCCATCGCGACGAGCTCCGCCTTCTCGCCCTTTCGCGGGGCGCTGAAGCGCACCTTGGCGCCGTGGGCGCTCGCGAGCTTGCCGGTGAGCCACGCCTCCATCGCCTCGGCGTCCTCGGGCGCCTCGCGCACGATCACCTCGTGCGGGATCGACGTCGTCGCATCGTAGTAGCGCAGGAGGAACATGTGCAGCAGGTCGTCGTCGGGGATGTCCTTGCCGCGGTTCAAGACGAACTCGTTGGAGTTGATGATGCGCCCCTCGCGCACCATCAGCACATGCACGCCCGCGATCGTCTCCTCGCGGAACAAGCCGATGACGTCGGCATTGAGGTTGCGCGACGAGACCGCGTGCTGCTTGTCGGAAAGCGCGTTGATGGTGTCGATGCGCGCCTTGATGCGCCCCGCGCGCTCAAAGTCGAGTTCGGCGGCCGCCTCGCGCATCTCCGCGTCGAGCTCCTCGAGGAACTCGCGGTGGTTGCCGGAGAGGAACCGCTCGATCTTGCGCACGTTGCCGGCATACTCCTCGGGCGTGATCTGGCCGCAGCACGCTCCCGGCCCCAGGCCCACGTGGGCGTCGAAGCACGGCCGCGCGCCGCGCCGCATCACGGCGAGATCGTCCTTCTCGAGCCGGCGCTTGAGCTGACGCCAGTCGGCGCAGCTGGCCGCGCACAGCGGCACCACCTTGCGGGCGATGTCGACCATGGCGCGAGCCGCTCGGCTGTCGGTGTAGGGCCCGAAATAGCGCGTGTCGGCGCGGTGCTTCTCGCGCGTGTACTTGATCGCGGGGAACACGTCGCCTTTGGTGAGCGCGATGAAGGGGTACGATTTGTCGTCCTTGAAGTCGGCGTTGAAGAACGGGCTGTGCTGGTTGATGAGGTTCTTCTCGAGCACCAACGACTCGTGCTCGTTCTCCACGACGATGTAGTCGAAGCTGTCGATCTGATCGACGAGCAGCGGGATCTTGGCGCGGTCGTCCTGGAAGTTGACGTACTGGCGCATGCGGGCGCGCAGCTGCTTGGCCTTGCCGACGTAGATGACCTGGCCCGCCGCGTCCTTCCACAAATACACGCCGGGAAGCGTCGGGACGCTGTCGAGCTCGTGCTTGATGCGCGCGATCTTTTGGTCGAGCGGCTCGGGCGCGCCGGCGGACAAACGCTCGATGCCGCCGGCATCGGGATGCTCCGAACCGTCCGGCTCGGCCGCATCCGCAGAGGATTCCGCGACGCGCAGCTCCGCTGCTCGGCTTTCGGCCTCGTGCGCTGCGCTACTGCAATCAGATGAATTTATAGATGGTGTGCAGACGGTCGCTCCATCCTCCGCAGACGCGGCCGAGCCTACATCGCCATCCTCGACGTTCGTGACTCTGGGATCCATCGGCTAGTGCGACTCGGGGGGCTTGGGCGCCGCCGGGACGGGCGTCTTCAGCTGGCCGTGGTGGTGCTGGCTTTCGAACAGGCCGTCGTAGGCGAGCTCGTCCACGCCATCGATGAGGTCGATCGCCTTGAGGTACGACGTGCGGCGGCGGCGATCGTAGCCGGTGAGGGATATGTAGGATTCCATGTCGGCGACATGCTGGACGAGGTCGGCGCGTTTGACGCGCGCCGCCAGCCCGTTGTCCCTGATGCGGATGATGTAGTCGAAGAACTCCTCGGCTTCCCCGCGACGAAGGACGAGGCAGGCGTCGAGCGCGGCATCGGACAGGCCGACGGCGCGCAGGTCGTCCTCGGTGACCTTGCCGCTGTTCAACGCATCGCAGAGCAGCGCGACGCACGCCTCGTCCTCATCGTCGAAGGACTGCGCGACGACGCGGTAATGCTCCAAGGCGGGCTTGCCGGTGCGGTCCGCCTCGCCGCCGAAGGCCTTCTGCGCGAGGTTGGCGGCCGCGGCGGTTCGTTTGGTGTTGATCATGGAGGCTCGATTCGCTCATGCGGACGCCGCGGCGCCCGCTTCCGTCTTTCGCCACAATGGTAGCACGAATCCGGATCGTTCCGCCGTCCCCGCGGCACGCGGCGCGCAGGTGCGGTATCGTAAGCCGAGACATATTTTCGCCCCAACGCACCGTCCAGGAGAGCCATGAAGCTGCTGCACATCGCCGACCTCCACATCGGAAAAGTCGTCAACGGGTTCCCCATGATCGACGATCAGAAACACGCGCTCGCCGGCATGCTCGAAGCAGCGTGCCGCGAGCGGGTCGACGCCCTGCTGATGGCGGGCGACCTCTACGACAAGAGCGCGCCGAGCGCCGAGGCGGTGTCCGTGCTCGACTGGTTCCTGACGAGCGCCGCCGACAGGGGGATCCCCTGCTTCGCCATCCCGGGCAACCACGATTCCGCCGAGCGCGTCGCCTACGCAGCCGGACCGCTTTCACGCCAAGGGATCTATGTGGCTCCCCTGTTCGACGGCGCCGTGGCGCATTTCACCCTGGAAGACGAGGCGGGCCCGGTCACGTTCTGGCTGCTCCCGTTCCTGAAACCCGCGCAGGTCCGCCCTCATTTCCCCGAGGCGGAGATCGGATCCGATTACACGGCGGCGCTCAAAGCCGTCCTGGACGCATGCCCGCTCGAGGAGAGCGAGCGCAACGTCTTGCTGTGCCACCAGTTCGTGACCGCCGGCGGCGCCGAGCCCGAGCGGTGCGATTCCGAGCTTTCCGTCGGAGGGCTCGACAATGTGGATGCGAGCGCGTTCGACCGGTTCGACTACGTCGCTCTGGGCCACATCCACCGCCCCCAGCGCATCGGGCGCGACGCCGTGCGCTATGCGGGTTCGCTTCTGAAGTACTCCGCATCCGAGGTGGACCATGTCAAGAGCGCGACGCTGGTGACGCTGGGCGCCAAGGATGCCGACGGCTGCCGAATCTCCTTCGAGACGGTCCCGATCGAGCCTTTGCACGACATGCGCCGGATCAAAGGCCCGCTCGACGAGCTCATCGGGGCGGATGTCGTCGGCGCCGCCGACGCGGAGGACTACCTCCACGTCACCCTCACCGACGGGCAGCCCATCATCGACGCGCTCGCACGGCTGCGCGCCGTCTACCCCAACGTCATGTCCCTCGAATACGAGCGGACGCGGCCCGATGACGGCGCTGCGGACACTGCGCCCGACATCGCCGTGGAGCGGCTCGACCCGACCGATCTGTTCGCGCGGTTCTACGAGGAGCGCACCGGCGCGGAGCTGACCGAGGAGCAGGAGCGCATCGCGTTCAAGGCGCTGCGCGCCCAGATGGAGCGGGGATCGCAGGACGAGGGGGAGATGGCAGCCCCGATCGCCGCGCCCTCCCCCGCCGAGTCCGAAGGGGGGATCCGATGAAGCCGCTGCGCCTGACCATGAGCGCCTTCGGGCCGTACGCCGGCGCCGTCGAGCTGCCCTTGGAGCAGCTGGGCTCCGACGGGCTCTACCTCATCTGCGGCGACACGGGCGCCGGCAAGACGACCATCTTCGACGCGATCGCCTTCGCCCTGTTCGGTGAGACGTCCGGCAGCGCGCGCGGCACGAAATCGCTGAGAAGCGACTTCGCCGACCCCGAAGCCGACACGTTCGTCGAGCTGGAGTTCGCCTACCGCGGCAAGACGTACCGCATCCGCCGCTCTCCGCTGCACGTGCGCGCGAAGAAACGCGGGGAGGGATGGACGACCGTCACGCCGACCGTGGAGTTCGAATCGCCCGACGGGACGGTCCTCACGAAGATCCCCGAGGCCAACGCCGCCGTCGAGGAGCTGCTCGGCATCGACCGCGACCAGTTCTCCCAGATCGTCATGATCGCCCAAGGCGAGTTCAGGCGCCTGCTCACCTCGTCGACCAAGGAACGCTCGGCGATCTTCCGGAAGCTGTTCGGCACCGAGTACCTCGCGCGGTTCCAAGACGACCTGGCGCAGCGCCGCCGCGAGCTGCAAAACGACTACGATGCCCTCAAGCGCACGACCGATACCCTGGCCGACCAGGCCGATTTCGGCGACGCGACGCCGCGCGCCCTGGAGCGCCAGAGCCGGCGCGCAGAGGAAACGCTCTCGACGGACCGTCTGCGCGCGATGCTCGACGCGCAGGCAAACGAGGACGCCGCCGCCCTGACCGCACGGGAGGAGCGCATCGCCGAAGCGCGCGAAGCGCGCGACGAGGCGTCCCGACGCGTCGCGCTCGCCCAGGAGGCCGCCAACGCCCAGGAGCTGATGCGCCAGGCCGAGCTGCGGAAAGCCGAGGGCGAAAAACGTCTCGAGCGCGCGAGGAAAAACCTCGCGGCCGCACGGGAAAAGGATCCCGAACGCGACCGCCTCGCCAAGGCGATAGCGGCGCAGGAGGCCGCTCTCGAGGGCTACGAGCGCCTCAAATCGGCGGACCTCTCGCTCGCAGAGGCGCAACGCGGAAAGAACGATGCGCAGAACGCCGCCGACAAGGCGGCCGAGGAGTACCGTGAGGCGGACGCCCGCAGCAAGGACGCGCGCAACGCCCTCGCCGCCTACGAAGGCGCCGAGGCGGCGCTCGCCCGCGCGCAGGCGGCCCTGCAGAAGGCCGAGATCGCGCGCCAAGAAGCGGATCGGCGCATGGAGGCGTTCGCCGCCTTCGGCAAGGCGAAACGCCAAAGCGACAGGCTCGAGGCCGACGCGCGGCGGGCGGATCAGTCCCTGCTGGAGGCGGAGCGGTCCCTCGACGAGGCGAAGCTCAGCGCGGATCGCGCCCGCGCCGACGAGCAGGAGCTCAAAGACGCCCCCGCCCAACTCGCCTCCGCCCGCGCCGCGAAGGATATGGCCGATGCGGAGCTGCGCGGCATCCGCGACCTCCAGAAACGCTACTACGCGCTCGCCGCAGCGGTGAAGCGCGCCGAGACCGACGCGGGCGAGGCGCAGCGCGCTTACCTCGAAAGCGCCGAGGCGCACGAGAGGGCGGCGGCCGAGCACCTGGCGGCCCAGCGCCGCCGCCTCGACGGCCAGGCGGGCGTCATCGCCCAGGCGCTCGAACCCGGCGCGCCCTGCCCCGTCTGCGGATCCCCCGACCACCCCCATCCGGCGCCGCTTCAGGAGGACATCCCCACCAAATCCCAGGTTGAGGAGCTCGGGCGGGCGGCAGATGTCGCACTGGATGCGACCCGCAACGCGGCCGAGGCCGCCTCCGCCGCCCGCGCGCTCGTCGAGAAGCAGCGAAGCGACCTCGACGCTTTCGTCGCCGAGCATGGCGGGGAGGACGCCCTGACCCGCTTAGAAGCCGAGGCCAAGTGGACGCTCGCGCAGGCGAGCGAGCAGCTGCGGCAGGCATCCGCGTCCGCCGATGCTTTGACGGCCGCCCAACGCGCGACGCACGCCGCGGAGACCGTCGAGCAGACGGCGCTCGAAGCCGTCGAGGCCAGGAAGACCACCGCCCATACCGCGCAAACCACCTGGCAGGCGGCGCTGGCGACGACCGACACCCTCCGCCTTTCGCTGCCCGATACCTCCGAGCAGCAAGCCGAGGACAGCAAGGCGCGCGCCCACGAGGACGAGAGGAACGCGGCCGAGAAGGTGCGCAGCGCCGAGAAGCGCGTCGCCCAGCACGACCGGGCGAAGCAGCTCGTCGACTCCCTCGAGATCCGCATGCAGGCTGCTGCGTCGGAGCGCGAGAAGGCGCTCACGGAGCTCTCGCGCGCCCAATCCACGCTGAGCGCCGCCCAAGCCGCGCGCACGGAGGTCGCGGCAGGACTCGCCTTCGCCAGCCTCGATGAGGCCCAAAAGGCGCTGTCGGATCTGCGGGAGCGCAAGCGCGCCCTCGACGCGGAGCTCGCATCAGCCGAGGACGCGGTGCGCGCGGCGGAGACGGCCATCAAAGACGCCGACTCGCGCCGGCTCGCCCTCGCCGAGCAGATCGAGGGGACGAGCTCCATCGACAAGGAAGCCGAGCTGGCGCGCTTCGCCGAGGCCGACCGCCAGCTCGCGCAGCTCGAATCCGACCGCGACGCGCTCATCATGCGCCTCAACGCGAACCGGCGCATCGCCTCCTCGCTCGACGATATCATGCGGCGCAGCTCCTCGATCGAAGAGCGTTTCGGCGCCATCGCGCAGCTCGCGGACGCAGCATGCGGAAAGCTGTCGGGCGCCGACCGCGTGACGTTCGAGACCTACGTGCAGGGAATCCACTTCGACCGGATCATCGCCGCGGCGAACCGGCGCCTGGGGGTCATGACCAGCGGGCGCTACGAGCTGCTGCGGCGCGGGGACGCGGCCAACCGCAAGGCGCAGTCCGGCCTCGACCTGGACGTGTTCGACAACTACACCGGAAAGGCGCGCGACGCCTCCTCGCTTTCGGGCGGCGAATCGTTCCAGGCGTCCCTCTCGCTTGCTTTAGGCCTCTCGGATGTCGTGCAGAGCTCCGCCGGCGGCGTGCAGCTGGACACGATGTTCATCGATGAAGGGTTCGGATCGCTCGATCCCGAGGCCCTCCAGCAGGGGATCAAGATGCTCTCGACGCTCTCGGGCGGCGGCAAGCTCATCGGCATCATCAGCCACGTGGAGGAACTCAAGGAGGCGATCGACCGCAAGATCGTCGTGACCGCCAGCAGATCCGGATCGACGCTCTCCTTGGAGCTCTAGCGTCCGGAGCGCCTACGCGCGCTCTTGCGCCGCAGCCTCGAGAGCGGCGACCGCGGCCAGGCGGAGGCGGTTCTCGCGGTTGAGGTCGGATGCCTCGGCGTCGCAGTCGATCACCGTGATGCGCATGCCCGGGTAGCGGCGCGCGAGGCGGCGGAGGGATCCGCGCACCGACACATGGCCCTTGAGGCACCCGAAGCCCAGAAGATGCACCACGTCGCGGATCCCCTCCGCGTACCAGCGATCGAGCTGCGCGATGCAGCGGACGTCATCTGCTAAGAGCAGGGAGGGGTCCGCGAAGACGGGCTCGCACCCGCAGGATTCGAGGACCGCGCCGGCGTTGCCGTTCAGCGCCGGCTCGAAGCAGAGCAGGGCGTTTCCCACGATGCCGATGCGGAGACGCTCTCCATCGCGGCACCGGTCCCCTTTCGCCCGCCGGGAAGACGGAGCGCGTTCGGGCCACGCAGCCGTCCATTCCACCGAGCACGCGCATCCGCAGGCGGTGCCCACGATGAGGGGCAGCGCGTCGAGCATGCACGAGCGGCACACCTCGGGAAGCCTGAGGATCACCGGGCGTCCCTCTACGCCAAGCGCGCTCACGCGCCGAATGGCACGAGCCGCGAGCATCGCCGCGGTGAAGCACAGATCCGCAGGGACGTCGCGACGCGCCGTCTCGATATCGGCTGAGCCGAACGGCTCCCCCAGGACGTCCACAAGCGCAGGAGGCGGATTGTCGACGCGACCTGCAGCGTTTGAAATGGCGTCATCCGCGATCGAAGCCGCCTGCGGGCAAACCTTCGCAGGGCGGTCAGCCGCGCGCGATGCCGAGGCATCCCCGACGGGGTGCCGGATCGCGACGTTCTCCGCGAGCGTCCTGAGCCTGATGCCGACATGAGCCGTGTCGACGATGTCGTCGATCTTGACGACAGTGAACGGCTTGCCGGCCGCTTCGAGCACGCCGCGCGCCTCCTCCAGCCCGACGGCATCCATGACGCAGCCGAACGAGCGGAGGAACACGGCATGGAGCTGCGGATGCGCCGCGACGACGCGCGCGAGCCCGACGAGCCGCTTGGAACCCGACCATACCGCGCGCGGCTCCCCGGCATCCTCCCGCCTCGCAGCGACGAGGGGATGATCGGGCGCGATGCGCATCAGCGCCTCGATCGCGAGCGGCGTCAGCACCGCGAAGCCCAGACGCGTCAGCATCCCGTCGATCCCATGGAGCACCTGCGGGTCGATGTGGTAGGGCCGGCACGCGAGCAGAGCCGCGCACCGGCGACGATCCGCGGCGAGCCAGCGTGCGACCGCCTCGGCGCCGTCGGAGAGCGTCCGCTCGAACCTCCGCTCCGCCGCGACCGCAGCCTCCCACGCCGCAGCAATCTCCTCCGGGGCGATGGCGCGCCGCCGCCCGTCGATTCCTTGGAGCGCTTCGATCAACCCGTCCCGCTCCTCGGCCGACCACCTCGCCCTCGCCGGATACGGGGACGAAAAGCGCGGCGACAGCAGCGGGACGCCCGCGATCGAAAGAGTTTCGGCGTTATCCTCCGCACCGCGCAGCGCTTCGGCGTACCCCGCGAGCACGGGGCAGCGCCTCCCCCGCTCGAAGCGCGGCATGAAAACGGCATCGACACCACAGCGGACCAGGGAGAACAGCTGCGGGTGCGCCTGCTTCGCCGGGTAGCAGACGCTTTCGGAGGGGATGCTCTCCAGCGCGGCCGAGGATTGACGCTCGTCATCCAGCGCGGCGGGGACGGCGACGCCGAACCCGAGCCCCGCAAGCAGCGTATGCCAGAACGGAAGCGACTCGAACCCCGCGAGGGCCGTGATCAAGCCGATCCGCGGGGCGGTCAGGTCATCGGGAGACGTGTTCGAATACGCGGAAAGAAGACCCTGCTCGAGCTGGGCGAGGTTCGGCGGGCGCAGGGCCGGCACATCGGCCGCCATCGCGTGGCGGGATTGCGGATCGACGGCCGGCCGCGCCCCGCGGGAGCAGCGGTTGCCGCTCACCGAGCGCTTTCCCGGACCGAACTCGACGATCGTGAGCAGGCACGCGTTGGCGCAGCCATCGCAGCGCGTCATCGTCCGCACGGGGTTGATCCTACGAAGCGCGTACGCATCCGCAAGCCCTGACGTAACCTCGGAACCATCGCGGGACTGCAGCTCGCGCCAACGACGCGCCGCCACGAGCGCGGCGCCGATCGCGCCCATCAGATGCGCGACATCGGGCCGGATCACCTCCCGTCCGCAGACGAGCTCGAACGCGCGGGTGACCGCATCGGACTTGAACGCGCCTCCCTGCACCATCACGCAGCCGCCCATCGAAGACGCCCTGTCGGCACCGACGATCCGGTACAGCGCGTTCTTGACGACGGAATACGCGAGGCCCGCCCCCAAGTCGGGAAGCGCGGCGCCGATCTTTTGGGCATGCTTCACGCGCGACGACATGAACACGGTGCACTTGGTTCCCAGATCGACAGGAGACGTCGCGCGCAGCGCCGCATCCGCCAAGGCGTCGGGCGTCGACCCCAGCGCGTAGGCCGTGCCCTCCAGAAAGGCCCCGCACCCGCTCGAACACGCTTCGTTGAGGACAGCGTCGACCACTGCGCCGTCCCGCACCCAAAGCGCCTTCATGTCCTGTCCGCCGATGTCGAGCACGAAAGACGCGTCCGGCCGCATCGCGCAGGCCGCCTGCGCATGTGCGAGCGTCTCCACGACGCCCTCATCGACGCCGAGGCCCGCTCGGAGCAGATCCTCTCCGTATCCGGTCACCGCAGCCCGGGCGATGTGCGCCCCGTCGGGAAGCGAATCCCACACATGCGCGAGCATAGCGCTGGCGATGGAGAAGGTGTCGCCGCGCGTGGAGCGGTACTCGCTGTGGACGAGGTTTCCGTCTTCGTCAAGCAGGACGAGCTTCACGGTGGTCGACCCCGCATCGAAACCGAGGAACAGCGGACCTGCGCACTGGCGCAGCGGCACCCGCTGCCAGCGGCATGCGGCATGTCGTCGTTTGAACGCGCGGATATCCCGCGCATCCGCGAACAGGGGATCGAGGCGCGCGAGCCCGTCATCCGAAAGGGCGATCCCCTCGCATGCGCGGGAAAGTTCAGACAAGGACGTGCGAAACCCCTGCTCCGACGCCTGCAACGCCGCCCCGCGCGCGGTGAACAGATGAGCCTGGTAGGGTTTGATCCCGGTCTCCTCCGTGAGCCCCAGGCGGATGCGGAACCTCTCGACGAGCGTCGGGATGTGCTCGAGCGGACCGCCGAGGAACACGACGGTCCCCTTCAACGGGCGCCCGCAGGCCAATCCCCCGAGCGTCTGCCGCACGACGGCGTCGAGCACGCTCGCGGCGATGTCCTGAGGGTCGGCGCCCGCGTTGAGCAGCGGCCTCACATCGGTCTGCGCGAAGACGGCGCACCGCGAGGCGATGGGATAGATCCTCCGGGCGCGCCACGCCAGCCGGTTCATGCCCGACGACCTCACGCCGAGCATCCCCGCCATCGTGTCGATGAAGCCGCCGGTGCCGCCTGCGCACGTCGCGTTCATCCGCTGCTCCAGGCCGTCTGAAAGGTAGACGATCTTGGCGTCCTCGCCGCCCAGCTCGATGAAGGCGTCCGCATGCGGGAAGGCATCCCGCACGGCGGCCGTCGTCGCGACGACTTCCTGGATGTGAGGGGCTCCGAGCGATTCGGCGAGCGCGATGCCGGCAGATCCGGTGAACGCCACGGGGCCTGATACATCCCCGCCTTCGTCCACCATCTCGCGCAGGATGAGCGACAGGGTCGTTTTGATATTGGCGAGATGGCGGCGGTACACGCTGCGGACGATCTCCCCCCGCCCGTCGAGCACCACGACCTTGATGGTCTTGGATCCAGCATCTATCCCGATGCGAAAACCCACCGCCGCCTCCTGTGGATCGTGCGCATAACGCGTGCTTGGCATTCGATCATAGCATCACACGGCATCGGAGGCATCATCCACACACCGTGATGCGCCTAGGAGGATGCGGCTCCAAATTCCTCCTCGCGTTGGGGCGGTCGATGCGCTACAATAGCGTCCGCGCATTTGTAGCGCGAGCATGCGGGTGTGGTTCAATGGTAGAACCGAAGCCTTCCAAGCTTCTGACGCGGGTTCGATTCCCGTCACCCGCTCCATCGAGAGCGCGCAGGTCAGGTTGATGATTCGCCTGACCTGTTTGCTATATCGGCACTTCGGGACGTGGCGCAGTCTGGTAGCGCGCCTGCTTTGGGAGCAGGATGTCGCAGGTTCGAATCCTGTCGTCCCGACCATGAAATCGCAAGGCCGGAGGTTCGCAGCGAGCCTCCGGCCTTCTTCGTTTACACCAAGCTCACTTCTCGTCGAGCTTCGCCTTGAGCGCGCGCAGGGCGTTGCCGCGATGCGAGATCGCGTTCTTTTGATCGCCCGGAACCTCGGCCAGGGAAAGGCCCTCAAGCTCGTCGGGATAGAACAGCGGATCGTAGCCGAATCCGTGCTCGCCGCGCGCTTCGTAGCCGATGCGGCCCTCGATCGTGCCGCGTGCGTCGATCTCGACGCCCTCCTCATCGAGGTACACGAGCGTGCAGACGAAACGGGCGGTGCGCTCCTCGTCGGGGGTGTCCGCGAGCTCTTCGAGGAGCTTCGCGTTGTTGCGCGCGTCGTCGCACGGCTCGCCGGCATAGCGGGCGGAATGGACGCCCGGGGCGCCGTCGAGAGCGTCGACCTCAAGACCCGAATCGTCGGCGATCACCGCGCAGCCGCCGCACGCCTGCTGGGCGGCATGCGCCTTTATGCGGGCATTGCCCAGAAACGTCTCGGCATCCTCGACGGGATCGGATTCGACGCCCATCTGGCGCAGCGTCTTGAACTCCCATCCGGGAAACGGCAGCGCCTCGGAGATCTCCTGCGCCTTGTGCGCGTTGTTGGTGGCGATGACGACGGTTTTCATGCTTTCGTCCTTTCTACCGGATGGTTTCCGGGTTCTTCGCGCTTCCAGCGAGATGGCTGCCGGTTGTCCAGCAGCCCGACGCATCCATCAGCCGAGATCGAGATGCTCGACGGACTCGAGCGGCTGGCGGAAAACCCTGCCGCCGAACGAGCGAAACTCGTCGATGTCGTTTCCCGTGGTGTAGAAACGACGGACGGGCACGGTGCCCTCGGGTGCGAGCGCGCGCTTCCTGTCGAGGATCTCCCTCACGTCGCGCGCCGCCTCCTTGGCCGACGATATCAAGGTGACATCGCGGCCGACCACGGCGCCGATCAGCGCTTTCAGCAGGGGGTAGTGCGTGCATCCCAGCACGAGCGTATCGATCTCGCAGCGGCGCAGCGGCTCGAGGTACTCCTTGGCGATCTCCTGGAACGCCGGGCGGATGTAGACCTTGGAGGCCAAGGAGGTGTAGTCCTCCACGGGCCCTTCCGCCATGCGGATGCCGCGCTCGGCGATCTCGACGAACCGCGGCGTCGCGGTCGAGAACACGGTGATGCCCGCGTCGATATGGCGGATGGCCTTGGCGTACGCGCCGGAGTCGATGGTGCCCTTGGTCGCGATGACGCCGACGCGGCGGTTGCGGGTCGCATGCACCGCGGCGCGGGCCCCCGGCTCGACGACGCCGATGACGGGGACGGGGAACGTGCGCTGCGCATGGGCGAGCCCGGCGGCGGTGGCGGTGTTGCAGGCGATCACGATCATCTTGACGCCTTGGGCGACGAGCCACGCGCCGATCTGCTGGACGAACCCGTCGACCTCGCCCAGATCGCGCGGCCCGTACGGGCATCGCGCGGAATCGCCGACATATATGAGGGACTCCTGCGGCAACGCCTTGGCGATCTCCCGCGCAACGGTCAAGCCGCCGAATCCCGAATCGAATACGCCGATGGGCGCGCATGAGTATGCTTCGTTTGCATCCATGCGGGCTAGTATACCGCAGCGTCGCGATGCGCCCTGCCGCGCGGCGCGCAGCCATAGTATCTGCTAATATCCACGCAGGCAGTGCAGACGAGGGAGGCGCTTTCGCATGGCGAGAGATCACGACAAGAAGACCAACGCGATCCGCGAGCTCGACGCCGTGAAGCTCCCCTACCAGGCGCGGTTCTTCGAAGGAACGGAGGCTCTCTCGGGCGTCGAGGTGGCGCGCAAGCTCGGCCTCGATCAGGATCGCGTGTTCAAAACGCTCGTCACCCGCGGCAAATCGGGCACCTACCGCGTGTTCATGATCCCCGTCGCCTGCGAGCTCGATCTCAAGAAAGCCGCGTCGGCCGCCGGAGAGAAGGCGGTCGCCATGATCAAGTCGAAGGAGCTTTTGCCGTTGACCGGCTACGTGCACGGCGGCTGCTCCCCCATCGGCATGAAGAAGCCCTTCCCCACCTACATCGACGAGACGGCGGAGCTTTACGAATCGATCTATTTCTCAGGCGGCCGCATCGGCTGCCAATTGGAGATGGCGCTTGAGGATCTCCGGGCAATCGTCCCGGTGGAAACCGCCGATCTGACGGTCGTCGGCTAGGGGAAACGAACGAGGCCGGCACGCCGTGAAGGCGGGCCGGCCTCGCGTTCAAGCACTCTGGGCGGATCCTACCAGTGGGAGACCACGCAGTCGCCCGGCTGGAGCAGATTGTAGAGCTCGGCCGCCTTGCCGACGGGCAGGTTCACGCAGCCGTGGCTGCCGTAGCCCTGCGCATACATGCTCCCGCCGAAACCGGGCTGCCAGCTGGCATCATGCAGGCCGATGGAATTGCCGTCGAAGGGCATCCAATACGACACCTCGGTCTCATAGATCTTCTTGCCGTTCTCGTAGCCGATCAGCATCGAGGGGCTCTCCTTGCCGTTGAGCCAGAACACGCCGACCGACGTGTCATGCGCGCCGTCGGGCGTGCCCGAGATGCAGTCGGACTCCCAGATGAGCGCACCCGACTCGTCGTAGAAGTAGACGTGCTGCTCGGCGAGGTCGATGTCGACGTAACGGCTGCCCCAATCGCGCTCGCCGGGGCCGTTGTAGGCCGAGCCGTGCGAGGCGCAGGGGATCTCCTGCGAAGCGACCGTTCCCGCCTTGACGGCCTCCTGCACCTGCGAAAGCAGCGCGTCGCGGTCGACCTCCCAACCGTAGGGGCCGCCGGAAACCGTGATCACCTTGCCGTCGGGACGGGTGTAGGTGCGGGTGGTACCGACCGTGTTGCAGTTGGCGGTGAGCTCGTCGACCCAGGCGACGAGGGCATCCTGGTTGAGCGTTGCCGAGAGGTCCTCCCCCAGCACGATCCACTGCGAGATCAGCGGGGCGTTGACCTCGGCGGCAACATCGCCCGCGAGCGTCAGCGTGAGGTTAGCCGTGATCATGGCGTTGGCCTGGTCGGCGGCCTGCTGGAGCTTCGGCTCCGTCGACAGCAGCGTCGGCTGCTGCAAATCCTCGCTCGTCAGCTTGGCGGATTCCTCAAACGAGATCACCGCGTCGTCGACCTTCTTGATAACCGCCTCGACATCGAGCGCCGTGCCGGCCTGCTCGGGGACGACGGCGAACGCGCCGAGCGATTCGTCGAACGCGATCGTGGCGTTGACCGGAGCGGCCTTGTCCGCATTGAACGCGTCCACCGCGGCACGGACCGTCTCGCCCAGGCCGCTTTCGTTGTAGCTGGCGGCAAGCTTGCCCGTCTCGTCGTGCGTGCGGAACAGCTCGACCGGCCATGCCCACGGATTGGCGTCGGCGTGCATGCTCTGGACGACCGCCGCCGTGTCGGCGTTGATCCCCGTCTCCTCGGCGGAAAGCTCCAAGCGAAAGCCCTGGCCGGTGACGGTCAGCTCGTAGTCGGCGATCGCCTGGTCGAGCTGCTGCTGCACCTCTGAGACCGGACGCATCGACAGGTCGGTGTCGCCGGTGAAGGTGTTGGGAAAGAAACGCCCCATGAAGAAGATCGCGCCCGCAACGTAGACGATCGCGAGGACCGCGACGATGATGCCGATGACCAGCGCGACGACCTTGCCGTGCTTGCGCTTGGGTTTGGCGGCCGCCGCCATGCCGAACTGCGCCCCGCCGAACTCGGCGCGATCGACCTCGTCGAACGAATACGCGCCCTGCGAGAAGACGGTATCCTCCGCCTCCACGGACGTCGAATCCATAACCTGCGTCGCCTCGACATCGGGCGCGGGCGATTGATGCTTGCCGTGCTTGGGCTCGATGTTGTCTTTCCTGCTCACCATGTTCGCTTTCGCCTCGTTTGCAATCTAACATATTGTACCAATCTTCATGACGTTGGGGCCGGGATTGTTCCCATGCGAGCGGCAGCGGAAGCAATTCACACACGAGCAGCAAACCTTGGTTCACATGCGGTTTCAAGCTCGCTCCGATGAAGCGGCGATCCACTCCGAATGGACGGAGAGCGTCCATCCGCCCGACGGTTCGGCGCAGTGCTATCATGTGCCGCATGACAAGCGAAGCGGTCAGAAAATCCATGCAGGGCAACAAACGCTGCGACACCAAGCCGGAGCTGCTGGTGCGCGCCCGTCTGCGCGCCGCCGGGCTGACGGGATATCGCCTCCAGTGGAAGGTTCCGGGGCATCCCGATGTCGCCTGGCCGGGAAAACGCGTCGCCCTGTTCATCAACGGATGCTTCTGGCATCGCTGCCCGCGCTGCCAACCGCGCGTCCCCAAGACCAACGTCGAGTACTGGGTGCTCAAATTCGAGCGGAACGTCGAACGCGACGAGCGGACGCATGCGCAGCTGGAGGAGATGGGCTGGCGCGTCCATGTCGTGTGGGAGTGCGAGCTCAAGAAGAAGACGATCGACGACACCATGGCGCGCCTTCTGCCCCAGCTGGCCGACGAGCTCGGCAAGAAGCTCGTCGTTCCCGACGAACCGGTCGAGCAGACCGCCGTGCGCGGCGCGGACGAAGAGGCCGAGCCGATCGAAGCGCAGGACGAAGACGGCGAGAGCGAGCCGATCGCTGCGCGCGCTGCCGACGGAGAAGCCGAAGCGGACGGCGCAAGCGAAGACGCCGCGGCGAACGCCGTGAACGAGGCGCGGCGGACCCGTGGGGTTTCCCCGGATAGCCCCACCTCAAGCGTCGCCTAGACGCCCTCGTGGTATCATCATGCCGTATCAACGACGGCCTCTCGCGCGCACCCGCGTCCGCACCCTCGGGTGCGAGGCTGCCGCGCAACGCACGATCAAGGAAGGCCATGCAAACCTATATCGCCCACTCCTCATCTCCCGCCGCATCCGACGCGCGCGCGAAGGGTCTTTTCGAATTCGAAAGCGAATCGCGTGCCGGATCCAAGGCCAACCTGCACGACGCCCGCGTGAAGATGCTCGAGCTCTACGGCAGCAAAGCCGTCTCGTGGAACATCGTCAAAGTCGAGCGCAAGCAGGCCACACGCGAGGTATGCGACGAGCAGATGGAGCTGGATTTCCGCGCGCCCAAACCCGAGCGGAAACGGGCGAAGCGTAAGGAGTGGTGGTAATGAAGACCAAACACGAGCGTTTCCTCAAGCAGCTGCTTGAGACGCCCTCTCCCACCGGATACGAGGTCCCCGTCGCCGACGTGGTGCGCGAGCGCCTTTCCGGCACCGCAGACGAGATCCGCACCGATGTCATGGGCTCGGTGCACGCCCTGCTGAAGGGCAACGCCGACGGGCCCTCGCTGATGCTCGCCGCGCATATGGACGAGATCGGCCTGATGGTCACCTACATCTCCGACGACGGCTATCTGTCCGTGGCGGCCATCGGAGGCGTCGACGCGGCGATCCTGCCCGGATTGCGCGTCGACGTGCACACCGACTCCGGCACCCTGCGCGGCGTCGTCGGACGCAAGCCGATCCACCTCATCAAAGCCGACGAGCGCAAGAACGTCACGCCGATCGACCAGCTCGTGATCGACCTCGGAATGCCGGGCAAGAAGGTCAAGGAGCTCGTGAGGATCGGCGACGCGATCACGTTCAGCGTCGGCTATGAGCGCTTCGGCAAGCACATGGCGGTCTCGCGCGCCTTCGACGACAAGGTGGGCGTGTGGGTGGCGGTCCGCGTGCTCGAGAAGCTCGCCAAGGCGGGCCGTGCGGCGGGCGATTTCATTGCGACGGCGACCGTCCAGGAGGAGATCGGCACGCGCGGCGCCACGACCTCCGCGTACGGCGTGAACCCCGATGTCGCGATCGCCTTCGACGTGACGCATGCGACCGACTACCCCGGCATCGACAAGACCAAGCACGGCGACTTCGTGTGCGGAGGCGGCCCCGTCATCGCACGCGGGCCTAACATCAACCCGCTCGTCTACGAACGCTTGGTGGCCGCCGCCGAGAAGGAGGGCATCCCCTACCAGATCGAGGCCGAGCCGAGCGTCACCGGCACCGACGCGCGCGCGATCCAGGTCGCCCGCGGCGGCATCCCGTGCGGGCTCGTGTCCGTGCCCCTGCGCTACATGCACACGCCGACCGAGGTCGTCTGCCTGAAGGATCTCCAGGCGACCGTCGACCTCCTCGTGCGCTTCGCGCTCGATCTCGAAGAGGATGCCTGCTTCGTTCCGGGAATCGGCACCGTCGCACGCGCCGCTCAGGACGACGAAGACGTCGCCGAGGAGGAAGACCCCGGCATGTTCGACGCCGAGGAGCGCGACGCGCAGGCGGAGGACGAGGCCGCAAACGCATCTGCCGACGCCGTCGATGCTGACGGCGAACCCGAGGAGAAGGAGTAGCCTCACAGATGAAAGGCGAGGCGAAGACGATAGCGAAGAACCGCAAGGCCCTGCACGAGTACGAGATCGTGGAGACCCTGGAGGCCGGCATCGAGCTGACGGGCACCGAGGTGCGCTCGCTGCGCGAGAACAACTGCCAGCTCACCGACTGCTTCGCGCTCATCCGCGGCGGCGAGGTGTGGATGCACGGCGTCCACATCCCCCCGTTCGCGCAAGGAAACATCTACAACGCCAACCCCGACCGCAAGCGCAAGCTGCTTTTGCACCGCAAGCAGATCCGCGAGCTCGACCGCAAGGTGAGCGAGAAGGGCATGGCGCTCGTGCCGCTCAAGATGTATTTCAAGGAGAACTCCCTGGTGAAGGTGGAGCTTGCGCTGGCGCGCGGCAAGAAGCTCCACGACAAGCGCCAGAGCATGGCCGAACGCGACACCAAACGCGAGATCGAACGCGCGCTCAAGCAGCGCTCGCGATAGAAAGCCGAGGTTGACGATGTTTTTCAAGCGCCGCAAGAAGAAGCACGCCGAAGAGGCGGTCGAGCAGGAAGAGACCGTCATCTTCGAGGACGAGCCGATGGAGACCCCCGCCGAGATCCAGGAGACGATCGACGCCGCGGAAGCGTCCGAGGCCGCTGATTCTGACGAGACTGCCGATGCCGACGAGGCGGTCGAGGCTGAAGAAGAGGTGCTCGAAATCGAATTCGACGAGGACGACATCCAGTGCTACCTCGTCGACGAGGACGACAACGAAATCGGATTCGTGCTGCTCGACGAGGACGGCAACGAGGTCGAGTACTACTACGCCGAAGACGACGCGGACGTGGGAGAGACCGAGGAGGACGAGCCGGCAGAGTCGGCTTCGAGCAAGGTGGCCGCGAAGAAGAAAAGCGGCAGCCTCGCCTACAAAGCCGGAGCCGCGGCGGCAGGCGCTGCCGCCACCGGCAAAGCCGCCGCGAAGACGGGCGTCGCCAAGGCCAAGCAAGGCGTCGAGAAGGCGCGCGGCTGGGCGGACAAGTTCCAGCCCAACGACGACGGCGAGTACGATCTCGGCATCACCCGCGAAGGCGTGAAGGAAGCCACCGCGGACATGAACTCCATCTACCATGAGGGCGTCGAGACGATCGCCGAGCTCAAAGAGGCCTTCGACGACATCAACGAAAGCCTGCACCTGGACAGCTTCCTCGGCAAGAAACGCCGGCGGTAGGGTTTAGCGAAACCCCGCCCGTTCTCCCTTTGCTGTGATGCTTTCCAGATGGCTCACCTGTCCAGAACGCATCAGAATGCCGAGATATTCCCCTTTTCCACCCCTCGGAATCATCTTTTGAGCACTTCTTCCCAAACCGACCCTTTCGAAAGGCCCAATTTGGGAAGAAGTGCTCAAAAAGGGGAACTGCGCCCCGCCAACCATTATTTCCCGCGGATACCCCGCAAACGACGAAGGGCGAGCCCCCTTTCCGGGGACCCGCCCTATTTGCTTGTGGTGGAGGCGCGGAGAATCGAACTCCGGTCCATACTAGATCGTCCGCAAGGCGCTACAGGCTTAGTCGCTGGTCGGGATTCGGAGAGGTTCGGTCCATCGACAGACGTTGCCTTTCCTAGCCGGTTCGATCTTTGCCGCGGCCATACCGGCTACGTGCCGCAGCGCATTCCCCTTGGTTGATGCCGAACCCGGAAGCGGGGAAGATCCCGGGACGACAGCCAGGCGCGATTAAGCAGCCATGGCGAGCGCAGGAGCGCTCTGAGTGTTGTTCTTGCCAATTAACTTGACGGTACCCCTGTTTAACGTGGCGAGGAGACCACGACCTGCTCCTCACTTCAGACCTACCATGTCGAAACCAGTCGCCCCCGATTTCAGTGGATCAAGGTAGATCAAATCAGGAATACTACCCTCCCTCTGCAGAATGTCAAGCATTCATCGCCCAAACGGCGCGATTGAGGCGACTTTAAACACAAAACTAGCCGTTCTTCAGGTTTTGGGCATGGCGAAACCGCCCCTCGGCTTTCCATACTGAAAGTGCGTGAATTTAGAACTTCCCGCGCACATCGAGGCGCGGTTCTCTTGGCACCTTTGTCCCGACATGGCGGAAAGGAGGCGTGTTCCCACCGAGAAGCAAACCGAAGGCTGTCCACTGCTCCCATAAGACGAGAGAAAGAGGAACCAATGGCTGAAACCGACAACATCGAGGTCCTGCGTGCTGGTTGCTTCTTCTGTCACGTCCGCTGCGGCGTTCTGGTCACGAAGAAGAACGGTCGAATCGTGGACATCAAGGGCGATCCGGATTGCCCCCACAACAAAGGTTTTGTGTGTTCCCGATTGGACAAGAAGCGTTATCTTGACGGCTTCGTGTACAACCCCAACCGTCTGAAGAGACCGCTGAAGCGCGCCGGCGAGCGCGGCGGCGGCAAGTGGGAGGAGATCACCTGGGACCAGGCGTTCGACGAGATCGCCGAGAAGCTCTCCGACCTCCGCGACAAATACGGCGCTGAGACACTTGCCTTCACGGAAGGAACCGCCCGCACCTGGAGCTGGCTGCACTACAAGTTCACCAACCTGTTCGGCAGCCCCAACACCGGCGGCAACGGCACCATCTGCTATAGCTCCGACATGTGGCTGGAGCCCTGCACCTACGGCGGCTTCTGCTCCGACAAGTCCGACTGGGTCGGCGCCGATCTCGTGGTGCTGTGGGGCCGCAACACCATCGCCTCGGAGCCGCTGCTGTGGCACTGGGTTGACACCAACATGAAGGAGCGTGGCGCCAAGCTCATGGTCATCGACCCGCGCTTCAGCGAGGTCGCGCAGAAGGCCGATCTGTTCCTGCAGATCCGCCCCGGCACCGACGCCGCCTTGGCACTCGGCATGATCAACGTCATCATCGAGGAGGATCTCTACGACCACGAGTTCGTCGATGAGTGGTGCATCGGCTTCGACGAGCTGAAGGAACGCGCCGCCGAGTACCCGCCGGAGAAAGTCTCCGAGATCACCTGGATCCCGGCCGACAAGATCCGCCAGGCTGCACGCATGTACGCGACCGCAACTTCGGCCTGCCTGCCGTGGGGCCAGAAGGGCGGCGACGCGAGCGGCATCAACGCCTCCAGCGCCATCCAGGCCAAGGCGATCCTGCGCGCCATCACCGGCAACCTCGACAAGAAGGGCGGCGACCTGCTGGCACCTCCGTCCCGCTTCCCACCGGCGTTCTACGAGCACTACGCTCTGCCGCAGGAGCAGCGCGACAAGATGATCGGCAACGACCGCTTCCCGGGTCTGACGTTCAAGGGCTGGGACATCATCTCCCAGGCGTATCCGTCGTTCTACCCCTACTCCAACGCGCCGCTGCTGTTCCGCGCTATGCGCGACGGCGACCCCTACCCGGTCAAGGCCCTCATCGTCCAGGCCGACAACCCCGTCATGGCGTTCTCGAACACCAAGCTCGTCGTCGAGGCCCTCATGAACCTCGAGCTGCTCGTCGTCCATGACTACTTCATGACGCCGACCGGCGCGCTCGCCGACTACGTGCTCCCGGCCGCCACGTGGCTGGAGCGCCCCGACAACTGCTACGCGGTCATGAACCATCGTCCGATGTACTTCGGCGCCCAGGCGCGCGTCATCGACCGCTTCGAGGGCGGCACCGACGTCGACTTCCGCGATGACTACGAGTTCTTCTACGGCCTGGCGATCCGCCTCGGCCAGGAGGACAAGTGGTGGGGACCCAAGGCCGAGGACATGCTGGACTTCCAGCTCGCCCCGATGGGCCTCACGCACGAGAAGTTCTACAACGATGTCAGGTACATGGCGGGCCAGAAGAAGTTCGAGAAGTACAAGGAACCCGGATTCAAGTTCCTGACCCCGTCGGGCAAGGTGGAGCTCAAGAGCTCCGTCATCGAGATGCTCGCCAAGGAGACCGGCATCGACTTCGATCCGCTGCCCCACTTCGAGTACCCGGCGCAGAGCGTCGAGAAGCATCCGGAGTGGAAGGACGAGTACCCGCTGGTCATGATCACCGGTGCGCGCTTCATGCCGTTCTACCACAGCGAGCATCGCCAGCCCGGCCCGTATCGCGACCTGCATCCGGATCCGATCTTCGACATCCATCCGGACACCGCCATCGACCTTGACATCCGCGACGGCGACTGGTGCTGGATCGAGACCGCCATGGGTCGCATCAGGCAGCGCGCCCGCAAGACCTCGATCGTGGACCCGCGCGTCATCAGCGTGCAGCATGACTGGTGGTTCCCGGAGAAGGAAGAGGCGTATCCGAGCCTGTTCGGCGCCTTCGAGTGCAACGCGAACGTCCTGCTCGACGACTCTCCCGACACGCTCGACCAGATCATCGGCGCTTGGCAGCAGACCGGCGTCGCCGCCAAGGTCTACAAATGCGAGAAGCAGGATTGGTAGCGAGCGGCACCTGATCAGGCACGCTAGCTAGATTCGAGCCGCATAGGCCGCGCCCTCATCGGACGCGGCCTTGGCGCTTGCTTCACAGAGGAAAGGAAGATGCGGTATGGCTGATATTTCCACGTTGTTCGGCATGGACCCCGAAGTCGCCGAGAAGCTCAAGGCCGAGGGCATCGAGACCATCGAAAAGTTCTACGACGTCGCCAAATATCCCGATTCCCGGGCGGAACTCTCGGAGAAGATCGGCGTCGACTCCTTTAAACTTGAGGAATGGTCTTCGACGGCAGGCAATTTCATCTTGATGCAGAATTGCGAATGGTAAGGGGGATGCATCATGTGCTTCAGACCGCCTTCGGCGGAGGCAGGCGAGATCATCTGCCCGCATTGCTTCATCGTAGCCGAACCGAATCCTGACGGAACCTGCCCTGAGTGCGGCGAGATGATGAGGCAGGGTTCCGATCCTTCGGGTGCCGCAGCGCCCCCCGCGCCTGCCGCTCCGGCAGCGCCTGCTGCGCCCGAGGCCCCGAAACCGCCCGAGGCGTAAACCCGGCATCAGACGCGACGGCGCGCGCATAGCAGCGCGCCGTCGCGTTGCATGTTCAGTTTCGTTTGCCCGCCATTCAGGAATCGCATGCACATGATGAACCAAAAGCACGTAGAAGCAAAACTGCAACTGGCGACCGCCTTCGCCGAGCTTGCCGGCCAGACGCCCCCCCGAGCGCATCACCATCAACATGATCGTCGATAGGCTCGGCAAGCATCGCAAGACGTTCTACTACCATTTCAGCGGAAAGGAGCAGCTGATCATCTGGCTGTTCCGCTACGAACTCGGCTGCGCGCTGTCCGAGCGCTTCGAGGAGAACCTCCTCGTGTACGAACCTGAAGGATCGAGCTGCTACGCCGATTTCCCCTACTACGTACACAACCTCAAGGAATCCGGACGAATCTACCACGCGCCCTTCTTCAGCGTGCTTGCATCCGTTCTCGAAAAAAGGCGGACGTACTACCGCGCGATCCTGTCCACGCGCGGACCCGCCACGCTGGACCAGTACCTGCACCGCCTCTACTATCCTGCCATCAAGCAGGACATAGAGTTCCTCGTCCAACGCGAGCTGGAAAAGCTTGGACCGATTCAGGCGGCAGGCGTCTCGACGATCCTACAGAAGAACGACTGTATGGACTTCCTCGCGCAATTCTACACCGATGCGTTCCTCTCCCGCTTCGCCGAACGGCTGTACTACTCATCGCGAAGAAGAGGCGCGCACGACATCTACCCCTTCGAGAACGTCGTCCACGATTCGCTGAAAACGCTCGTGGAAAGCCAGGTCAAACGTCTCGTCGAGGACAATTTCTAAGCGTTCGCCATTATATGCGCGTGCTCCTTATCGACATCCGCGCGATCCGGGACGGCAGAAGCGGGCTTTCGATAGAGGAACGTATAGCAATGGGGGCAGCTGACGGCATCCGGAGGGACGATCTCGCCGCAGGAGGGGCAGCGTCCATCCTCGACGCCCTGCATGCCTTCTCCATTCATGCACGCGCCACACATCACGCACGGGATGCACATAGCCAGGCCTCCTTTCCCTTTACGGGCTAGAGTATAGCCCCGATCCTGCACGCAAGCACTAGGCAGCAGGCGCTTACTGTCCCATCATCATGGTCCGAACGGCGGCGTTGCACAAACAAAGCCGGCACAGGCACCCTGCACGCACTAGACGAGGCCCTTCGCAAGCTCCTCCGGCTTGAATACCCCTCTGTCAGTGACGATCGCCGTGATGAGCTCGGCGGGCGTCACGTCGAAGGCGGGGTTCCACACGTCGACGCCCTCGATTGGACGCGGCAGGACCTCGCTCGGGTCGCGCTGCTCGATCGGGATCTGCGAACCGTCCTCAAGCGCGAGATCGACCGTGCTCGCCGGAGCGGCGACATAGAACGGGACGCCGTGGTGCTTGGCGAGCACGGCCACGCCGTAGGTTCCGATCTTGTTGGCGGCATCGCCGTTGGCGGTGATGCGGTCCGCTCCGACGATGACGGCGTCGATCTCGCCCTGCGCCATCAAGCTCGCTGCCATGTTGTCGCAGATCAGCGTAGTGGGAATGCCGACGCGCGACAGCTCCCACGTCGTCAGGCGCGCGCCCTGCCCCACCGGGCGCGTCTCATCGGCGTAGACGCGCTCGATCTTGCCCTGAGCGGCGGCCGTGTAGACGACGCCGAGCGCCGTTCCGTACAGCACGGTCCCCAGGCTGCCGGCGTTGCAGTGGGTGAGCACCTTCGTCCCGGGGCCGAGCAATTCGGCGCCGTATGCGCCGATCGCACGGTTCGATGCGATGTCCTCGTCCTCCATGCGGAGGACCTCCTCGACCATGGCATCGGCGATCTCCCACGAAGACCCTGACGAAGCGGCAGCTTGCCGAGCGAACCGCTTCATGCGATCGACCGCCCACATAAGGTTCACGGCGGTGGGCCGGGCGGAGCGCACCTCGTCGGCCACAGGCTCCATCAGCTCGAAGAAAGCGTCCCTGTCGCAGGCACAGCCATGCCCAGCAGCGGACCTCGCGCCCTCCTTCGATGCCCATACCGCGAGCGCGGCGGCACCGGCGATGCCGATCGCGGGCGCGCCGCGCACGGCGAGCGTCTTGATCGCATCGACGACCACGCGCCAATCGGACGTGGTCTCGAATCGCACCTCGTAAGGAAGAAGCCGCTCGTCAAGATAAGTGAACGCTGCCGCGCCGTCAGGCCCGCGCACCAGATCGACCGATCGGGGCAGCGCGTCGATATCGACATTGATTTCGGAAGATGACCCTTCGCTCATGTGAGTTCCCCTTTGACAGCAACACGCAACGCCTCATCGGCTCTGCGGTCTCGAGTCCAGATCGGCACGGCACGCATCGACGGTCTCCTGGATGCGCTTTCTGTAAATGGAATTGTGACCGTAGAGGGCGGCGCAGGGATTGTTCATCGTGATGTGGTCCTTGCCCGCAAGCGTGGTCGTGACGGCCGCGGAGTGCTTGTAGAACAGCGCGTCGTGCCCGACGCACAGGCCCACGACGACGTTGAGCTCGGTGCCCGCCTCCTCCAGAAGGCGCGCCTGCATGATCGGGTTGCAAAGAATGGTGTCCTGGGAACCCTCGGACACATGGACGGCGAGATCGGAGCGATGGTTGCTCTCGATTTTGCAGGCGACGCCGTACGTCTCGAATCCGGCATCGCGCAGGATGCGCGCGAAGGTGCGTGCCTCGTTGAGCATGATCGTGCAGGAGGCCAGGCCGATCTTCCTGACGCCGAGGCCACGCGCGAACTCGATGATCTCCTGCACACGCGTGAGGTTGGAGCACAGAGCGCTGGAGCGCACCGACGCCTCGTAGATCGCATGGACCTCGGGGTCGAGATAGCGCCGGCGCACCTCTTCGTGGATCTCGGGGGTCACCGAGCCGCCCAGGCAGTAATCGGGATTGTCGCCCGTCGCATGCTCGCAGGGCTCGCCCGTGCAGTTAAGGCAGGAACGTTCGTCAACGGCCATCATGGATCCTCTCTCTCGGATGCTAGACACAATCTACCACATCGGCGTTCCGCAGAGGGTGGCGGATAAGCGCGGGCCGCGCGCGAGAGGAAGCGCAGCGAGGGGCGCAGCGAGAGGAAGCGCGACGAGGGGCGCAGCGAGAAAAGGAGATCTCCCTTTTTTTCTTTTTGAAACGCCCCTCTCGAAAGGAAGACGGCCGCTGGTCGCGAACAGCGTAAATGAGAAAAAGTGACTGTCCCTTTTTCTCATTCAATGAAGAAGCCGCCGTCTTGGGGGACGGCGGCTTCGGTTGGGTCACGGACGGACCGTCATGATGTCAGCAGGCTGCCTACTTGTCGATCACGTGGTCGGTCTTGTCGGCGATGGCCGCCTGGCCGGCTGCCAGACGCGCCACGGGGACGCGGTACGGGGAGCAGCTGACGTAGTCCAGGCCGATCTTGTCGAAGGTGTGGATCGACTCGGGATCGCCGCCGTGCTCGCCGCAGACGCCGCAGGTGATGTTCGGGTTGCCCTCATGACCGAGCTTGACGCCCATCTCGACCAGCTTGGCGACGCCCTCGTCGATGGTGGCGAAGGGGTTGCGCGGCAGCAGATGCTGCTCGAGGTACTGCGGGATGAACTCCGCCTCGACGTCGTCGCGGCTGAAGCCGAACGTCGTCTGGGTGAGGTCGTTGGTGCCGAAGCTGAAGAAGTCGGCCTGGGTGGCGATCTCGTCGGCCGTCACGGCGGCGCGCGGCAGCTCGATCATGGTGCCGACCGGGATGTCGAGCTCGACGCCCTCGGCAGCCGCGACCTCGTCGATGACCTGCTCGGCGACGCCGCGCAGCTTCTCGAGCTCGGCCTTGACGGAGACGAGCGGGATCATGACCTCGGGCTTGGGGTCGAGGCCCTCCTTCTTCAGGCGTGCCGCGGCGGTCGCGATCGCGCGGACCTGCATCTCGGGCAGGATCGGGAACACGATGCCCAGGCGGCAGCCGCGCAGGCCGAGCATCGGGTTGGCCTCGCTCATGGCGTCGATCTGCTCCATCAGGCGCGTCTTCTCGGCGATGACGGAACGGTCGCCGCCGGTGGCCTCGAGCTTGGCGATCTCGACGTCGAGCGCGCGCGGGCTCTCGAGGAACTCATGCAGCGGCGGATCGAGCAGGCGCACGATGACCGGCAGGCCGTCCATCGCCTTGAACATGCCGTAGAAGTCGCCCGTCTGGGCGTCGAACAGATCGTTGACCGCCTGCTCGCGCACATCCTCGTCCTCGTTGAGGATGAAAGTCTGGATGATCTGCTTGCGATCGCCCAGGAACATGTGCTCGGTGCGGCACAGGCCGATGCCCTGCGCGCCGAAGTTGCGGGACAGCTCGGCGTCCTCGGGGTTGTCGGCGTTGGCGCGCACGCCCAGGGTGCGGAACTCGTCGGCCCACTCCAGGATGGTGTCCAGATCGCCAGTGAGCTCGGGCATGACCAGCTCGACCGCGCCGAGGACCACGATGCCCTCGGTGCCGTCGATCGAGATCATGTCGCCTTCCTTGATGACGATGTCGGTGCCGGTGACGGCGGCCTGCTTCTTCTCGGCGTCGATCTTGAGCGCCTCGACACCGCAGACGCAGGGGGCGCCCATGCCGCGGGCGATGACGGCAGCATGGCTGGTCTTGCCGCCATGGCTGGTCAGGATGCCCTCGGCGGCGATCATGCCGGCCAGGTCGTCGGGCGTGGTCTCCCAACGCACGAGCACGCACTTGCGGCCCGCCTCGGCGGCGGCCACGGCGTCGGCGGCGGAGAAGACCGCCTCGCCCACGGCGGCGCCGGGGCTGGCGTTCAGGCCGCGCGCGACGACGTCGTACTCGGCGCTCTTGTCGAACTGGGGATGCAGCAGCTGGTCGAGCTGCTCGGGGTTGACGCGCATGACGGCCTCCTCCTCGGAGATGAGGCCCTCGTTGACCATCGAGATGGCGATGTGCAGCGCGGCCGCGGCGGTGCGCTTGCCCACGCGGGTCTGGAGCATCCACAGCTTGCCCTGCTCGATGGTGAACTCGATGTCGCACATGTCGCGGAAGTGGTTCTCGAGGATCACGAACACTTCCTCGAGCTCGCGTCCGGCCTCCTCGAGGCCCTCGACGTTTTTGAGCTCGGCGATGGGGCTGGTGTTGCGGATGCCGGCGACGACGTCCTCGCCCTGGGCGTTGACCAGGTAGTCGCCGTAGAACTCCTTCTCGCCGTTGGCGGGGTTGCGCGTGAACGCGACGCCGGTGGCGGAGGTGTTGCCCTTGTTGCCGAAGACCATGGACTGCACGTTGACGGCGGTGCCCAGGTCATCGGAGATCTTGTTCTGCTTGCGGTACAGCGTCGCGCGCGGGTTGTTCCAGCTGCCGAACACGGCCTCGATGGCGAGCTTGAGCTGGACCATCGGATCCTGCGGGAACTCGACGACGCCGTCGACGACCAGGCTGGGATACTCGTCGGCGGACACGTTCTCGGAGAAGATGTCCTTGAACTCGCGCACCAGCTCCTGCAGGTCCTCGGCGGTCAGATCGGTGTCGGACGCGACGCCGCGGATGTTCTTCATGGAGGTGATGGCGTTCTCGAACAGGTCGCCGTCGAGGTTCATCACGACGTTGGAGAACATCTGGATGAAGCGGCGGTAGCTGTCCCACGCGAAGCGCGGGTTCTCGGTCTGCTTGATGAGGCCGTTGATGGACTGGTCGTTCAGGCCCAGGTTGAGCACGGTGTCCATCATGCCGGGCATGGACATCGGCGCGCCGGAGCGGACGGACACCAGCAGCGGATCCTCGGCATCGCCGATCTTCTTGCCGATGCGGCGCTCGAGGTCAAGACGGTACTCGTGGATGGTGTCAAGCGCGCCCTCGGGCCACACGTTGCCGGCGTTGGCGTACTCCATGCAGGTCTGGCACGAGATGGTGAAGCCGGGAGGGACGGGAAGTCCGATGTTCGCCATCTCCGCAAGGTTGGCGCCCTTGCCGCCAAGGATCGCCTTCATGTTGGTGTTGCCCTCGGTAACGTTGTTGCCCTGGGCGTCCTTGCCGAACGCGTAAACGCGCTTCACTTCTTCGGTCACCACATTTTCTCCTTAAAACGCGACTACCCTTTATACCCACCCAAGCCATTTGGGATGGTCACCTAGTGCATAACGCCTGATGACGGATGCACGCGCTCATAGTAACGCAAAATTTCCTGAGCGGTCTCTTCAAGTGCCTTATTTTCGGTGTGCACCACGATGCACCCCAGTTTGCGCATCAGCGCGCGTGCGCGCTCGAGATCCTGGTAGACGTATTCGGGGTCGGCGTACTTCGACGCGACGCCGCCGGCGTTGCCCAGGCGCTTGCGGCGGATGCCGACGAGCACCTCGGGCGTCGTCATCAAACCGAACAGGCGCGTGCGGTCGACGTCGTAGATCTCGCGCGGCGGCTCGGTCGAGGGGTCCAACGGGATGTTGGCGACCTTGTAGCCCTGCTGCGAGAGATAGATCGACACCGGCGTCTTGGAGGAGCGCGACACGCCGAGCAGCACGATGTCGGCGCGCGTGAGCTCCTGCGGGTTGCGCCCGTCGTCGTGCGCGATCGTGAACTCGAGCGCCTCGACGCGCTGGAAGTAATGGCTGTCGATGGCGTGCAGGCTGCCGGGCAGGCCCGCCGGGCAGCGGCCCGACAGGTTCGAGATCGCCTCGACCGCATCGGTCATCAGATCGACGAGCACGAGCTCCTCGTCTTCCTGGGCGTACTCGATCAGCTGGTTGCGCAGCTTGCGGTCGACGAGCGTGAAGAAGATCAGAAGGCGGCCGTCGCCGGAGCGTTCGAGGCGCACCGCCTTGTGCATGTCGATGAAGGCCTTGATGTCTGCGAAGCGCTTGGCCTTGGACATGACCTCGATCTTGGGGTTGTTCTCGCCGAACTGGGCGGCCGCCGCCCGCGCCACCGCCTGCGCGGTGACGCCGACCGAGTCGCTGATCACGTGGATGGTCGGAATGGGGTTGGTGATGCTCTCCTGCACCATAGCGCTTTGATCCATGATCCTCCCCTTCTGGTGAACCGCCGATGCCCGCGGAGCCTACGCCGCCGCTCCGGCCTCCTCCTTGTCGCGCTCAAGCGCCTTGCGGAAGCCCGCGGACATACCGGCAAGCTTGCCGTACAGATCGACCTTGGGCGGGTTGGCCAGACCGGCCTCGATGTAGCGGCGCATGACGCTGATCAGGATGAACGGCTTGACGAACGCGCTGTGGATGCCGCCCCACAGAAGCAGCGCCACGATGACGCACAGGATGATGAGCGAGGTTCCCGCAGGCACCGCCGAGCCGTCGTCGAGCGTCGCGGAGGCATCGAGATCGGCGAGGACCGCCGTCAGCGACGGGATGGAGCCGAATGCGAGGTAGCCCAGCCCGAAGAACGCGCCGCCGATGACGACGAGCGAGACCACGGTGATGCCGATGACCTTGCCGGCGTTCTGGAGCAGGGTCTTCCAGTTCTGAAAGTAGACGACGGCGCCGTCGCAGGTGCTCTTGAACGGGGACTGGTTCGCGTTGAGGAACACCCATCCCAGGCTGCAGTAGTTGAGGTACTCGAGCACGACGCTGATCACCGTGGAGACGATGCCGGCCACCGTGGACGCGGGACCGGCGTTGTTGCCGGCGTCCGCGACGCGACCGAGGGCGTTGAGGCCCGCCGTGATCTGGTTGGTGATCGCCTTGGTGATGCTCCACAGGGCGAAGTACACGCTCGCCGTGACGAAGCGGCGCTTGACCGCCTGCTTGCCGGCCGCGTACACGTCGTCGGGAAGCGTCCCCTTGGAGACGCCCTCGGTGATCATCGCGACCTGGGCCGCGGTGAACAGGTATCCGCAGTAGCGGATGATGAGGACGAACACCACGATGCCCACGATGAACGCAACGAAGGTCGCCACAGCGCAGGCGACCTCGCTCATGCCCGCCGTGACGAGGAAGGTCGCGAGCGGCAGCGCCACGATGATGAAGATCCCCAGAATGGTGACGAGAAGCCGCATCACGGAGAACCGCAGCGTCTTGCGGTAGATCTCAACGTTGCCCATTGGACTCTCCTTCCATTCAGTTGTTCCGTTTCTCTACGAAAAACGGGCCTCGCGGCCCGTTTCTCGCAACATCCGATTTGGCTAGCGGGCCATCTTTCCGAAGTCGGCTACTCCCTGGAAGACGCCGACGAAGCGGTTGAGCAAACGCAGGCGGTTCTCGCGGAGCTTCTGATCCTCGTCCATGACCATGATGCGCTCGAAGAACATGTCGACCGGCTTGCGCAGGCCGGCGAGCTCGGAGAGCGCCGCCTGGTAATCGTCGGCCTCGAGCGCGCGGGCCACACGGCCCTCCGCCTGGACGACGGCGCAGAACAGCGCATGCTCGACCTCGTTGATGAGGCCCTCGTCGACCTCGGTGCCCAGCGACGCGTCGCGCAGGTTGTTGGCGCGCGCATAGGCGGTCGCGAGGTCGTTGAACGTGTCGGGTGCGTTGTTGCGCGCGTCCTCGAGCGAGCGCACGCGGCGCAGGATCTCGGCGGGCTCGGCGACGCCGGCTGCGAGCACGGCGTCGATCGCATCGGACTCGCAGCCCGAATCGCGCAGCATGACGCGGGTGCGCGTGACGAAGAACTCGATCACGGCAGCGCGCACGGCGGCGCGGTCGAAGGAGAGCCCCTCGGACTCGTACGAATCGAGCGCGCGGTCGATGGCGCCCATCAGCGACACCGGCAGGCCGTCCTCGAGGATGGCGATGATGCCGAGCGCAGCGCGGCGCAGCGCGAACGGGTCGGACGAGCCGGTCGGGCCCTGGTCGACGGCGAACAGGCCGCAGATCGTGTCGAGCTTGTCGGCCATCGCGACTACCTTGCCCACGGTCGACGCGGGCAGCTCGTCGCCCGCGAAACGCGGACGGTAGTGGTCGGCGATGGCATGCGCGACCTGGTCGGTCTCGCCCGCGGCGGCGGCGTAGTAGCTGCCCATGATGCCCTGGACGCTCGTGAACTCGACGACGGCGCCCGTCACGAGGTCGGCCTTGCACAGATGCGCGGCGCGCGCGGCGTCGGCGGCGTCCTGGGCGCTGAGCGCGGCGTCGGCGGAGAGGTGCTCGGCGAGCTTCTCGACGCGGGCCGTCTTGGCGCGCACGGTGCCGAGCTGCTCTTGGAACACGACGGTGTCGAGGCGCTCCACGTAATCCTCCAGCGGACGGCGCAGATCCTCGTCGTAGAAGAACTTGGCGTCGTAGAGGCGCGCGGCGACGACGCGCTGGTTGCCATCGACGATGTTGGCCTCGAACGCCGGATCGCCGTTGGAGGTGATCAGGAACTTGTTGGAGAGCGTGCCGTCGGCGTTGAACAGCGGGAAGTAGCGCTGGTGCATGAGCATCGCGT
>ERZ1034920.276-NODE-276-length-42324-cov-49.178334_pt1 | contig 42324 bp, 42 predicted proteins | sample MGYA00520688_ERZ1034920 | MGnify/ENA primary metagenome ERZ1034920 (study PRJEB33766, sample SAMN09781785) | gut metagenome | biome: gut microbiome | host: Homo sapiens | place: Madagascar | study: EMG produced TPA metagenomics assembly of the PRJNA485056 data... | reverse complement strand
TGCTGAACAAGGATAATTACAAGGATTTCTCCGGTGTGGAAGCTGCCGTGAATGCTGTTGTCCGTGACAAGAACATTACCAAGCAGGGTGAAGTGGATGCAATGGCGAAAGCAATAGAGGATGCGATTAATGCTCTTGTTTACAAAGATGCAGACTATACTAAGGTTGATGAAGCTATTGCAAAGGTAAATGTGCTGAACAAGGATAATTACAAGGATTTCTCCGGTGTGGAAGCTGCCGTGAATGCTGTTGTCCGTGACAAGAACATTACTGAGCAATCCGAAGTTGATAAGATGGTCAAGACAATCGATGATGCGATTGCCGCTCTAGAGAAAAAGCATGCCAGCACAAAGCCGGGAACATCCGATAAGGGTCCGCAGACAGGTGATACCAGTAACCTCGCTTTGTGGTTTATCCTGCTGTTTGCTAGTGGCTGTGCAGCCATCAGTACAACGCTTGTAAGCAGAAAGAAAAAGTACAACAAATAACTGAATAGTGATTCTTTGCTCGTAAGATAGAGTAAGACGAAAGCGTCGTAGTAATACGGCGCTTTATTATTGTATTCATATTATTTTTTGAGCTGTCAGTAATTTGTTCTAACATGCCGATACTTTCAATAAAACCCTTCTCAACAGGAGAGAGTGTATCATCCAGACGATTCTTATATTTATCATATTCCGCATGAGCTTTTTCAATAGCCTGCTTATGGCTGATATGTCCGCTGTTGGTAAGAATATCACGTCGGGTCATTTTCAGATAATCGTCAATGGTTTCCAGCCGGTCTTTCATGTACATTGGTTCTTTGTTATGAGCGTGTACCTCAGCAATATCAAGGTAAGCCCCATATTTTCTTTTTCTGCATCGGCACGCTCATAGATTACTTCTGCATCTGTATGCTTGTGGGCAGCCAAGTGCATTTTGTTTTTGAACCTGTTTGAAGAACAGAACAGAGCTTTCAGCATGGGGATCATACTCAATGCAGGTTGCATAGATTTCCGGAACCTTTCTCCAGAATACTTTTTCGGAAGAACGGATGTCTCTGATACGGGCAAGCAATTCGTCAAAATAGTTGCCTCCGCCTAGTCTTTTTAGTCGTTCATCATCTAAGGCAAATCCCTTTTTCATGTATTCTTTCAGGATTCCCATAGCCCAGATACGGAACTGTGTACCACGATGGGATTTTACACGATAGCCTACGGAGATAATGACATCAAGGTTGTAGTAATCTACATGATATGTTTTTGAGTAGATTTATCTCTTTGAAAAAGCTCTGCCATTTGCTCTAGTGACAGCCATACGGCATCTTCATCAAAGGTAGTTTCCATCTTGGTTAAGCCATCTTCGGTTGTGTACATAATTATGCTTGAATTTCCCATACAATTAGACCTCCTGTATTGGTATATTATTTTTTTTCACCCTGCTCGTATATACATTGTACTGGTTCTTGCATTGTGGGAAGCAGAATTCCATGTTTGATCTTGTGGCGGTAAATGCCTTGCCGCAGTGTTTACATACTTATCGAAAGGGAAGAAGCAGGACAGATATCTTTCCGTCGAAATATTTTCTTCTTTGATGAAATGATTTTTCGGCAGATAGACTGCTTCATATGTAATAAAATCCTGTGTGGTGGGAAGTGCTGTCATAAATCCCAGCATACCGTACTCGGACATAAAGGCCATAATGACTTCTTTTAATTCAGATTCACTTGTTTTGTTCATGGCAGCAGTACCGATATTGATTGCGGTCAGCATAAACTTCTCATAATTCTTGATAGGATTGTAGATGGATGGTTTCCAGCTTTGCCTGTCCTCTTGCAATCTTTCTCACCATAACACCAATCTTTTTTTACGAGGGCAAGTTTTTTTGTCAAGTTTTTCAGGGGCTGTCGGTATTTTCCCTGTCGATTTCGTGATAGCGTTCTTTTTGTTCACGGTTGTACTACGGATGAGCCCTTTTAAATATAAAAATATTACTTCAAACATTAAAAGTGAAATGATTCATACAATCAGTATTATATAAAACAAACGTATGTTCTATAACTATTTGATAAAAAATTGAAAACGGTTCAAAGGCAAGGAAATAAGCCATTTCTTGGCTGAAAAAGTGCTCTACTACACACTTACTACATGTTTTTTGAGAAATAGCTCGGTATAGTTACTTTAAATGGATAATTGACATTATGGTATATATGCCATATAATATTTACAAAGGAGATTATATGACAGAATTTAAACTGATAGCATATGAAAAAGAAAATGGAGAAGTTCCAGTAGAGGAATTTCTTGATTCTGTTAATCCTAAAATGCGAGCTAAGATATTTGGATTATTGAGGATTCTTCAAGAAAAGGGAAATATGCTTAGAGAACCTTACAGTAAACATCTGGATGACGGAATATTTGAATTGCGTTGCAAATTCGGAAGTGATATTACCAGAGTCTTATATTTTTTCTATTATGAGGGAAAAATAATACTGACGAACGGATTTGTTAAAAAAACACAAAAAACTCCTAAAGAGGAGATTCAGATTGCAAAGGATAGAAGAAAAGATTTTATAGAAAGGGTGATGAAGGATGAGAACATTTGATGATATGCTTTCTAAGCAGTTAAAAGATGATGAGTTCAGAAAAGAATATGAAGCTATTCAGCCTGAGATGGATGTTATAAGAGCTATCGTGGATGCCCGTACTTCCCAGAATATGACACAGAAGGAACTTGCTGAACGTACTGGTATTAATCAGGCAGATATCAGCAAGCTTGAGAATGGAACACGAAATCCTTCTGTTAATTTGCTTAAAAGATTAGCGGATGGTATGGGAATGGCTCTTAAGATTGAGTTTGTACCTAAACAGAAAGCACTTTATCAGCTTATGAGCAAGCTGAATGAAGCAGAAATATCTATTCATGAGGAAGGAACCATATCAGCAGATGATTTAGAAAAAGAATTGTGTAGGAATGGACAGGAACAAGTCAAATGAGCCATGCGAGGAATAAATGTAATTTGTTATCTTTTAGTACAATGCTATAAGCCTTAACCTTGTAAGCTGCGTTTACTATGTCGCTAGTGATAAGCAATATATTGGTGAATACTGTGAAATATTAGAAAGTTCAGATAAAGTCTTTATTGGCAATGATTTTCCGGATGAATTTGCTCATTCTAGGGCAACAGATAAAGCAGAATTTCCTGATCATAATAAATTCGAAATTATGTCCGATGGTATGGTGTACCTTTTTGTGTTTTTGCTCAAGGGTGTAAAAAATGCTATTTGCACTTTCACATGCGCAAATGTTAATATAAACTGAAGGAGTGCATCCTGCTATGATCAGAGAATTACGAAAGACAGATATCAATATAGTTGCAGATATATGGTTGGACACCAATATAAAGGCCCATTATTTTATTCCTGCTCAATATTGGAAAAGAAATTTGGAGCTTGTGAAAGAACTGCTGTTGCAGGCAACCGTCTATGTATATGAAGATAATTATGAGATACAGGGCTTTATCGGAATGAATGGTGAATATATAGAAGGCATTTTTGTTTCTGAGGCAATGCAGTCGCAGGGCATTGGCAAAATTCTGTTGAATTATGTAAAGGATATAAGGAGCAAATTGCTTTTAAATGTATATCAAAAAAATATACCGGCCATATCTTTTTATCAGAGAGAAGGATTTGAGATTCAGTATAGCGGTCTGGATGAAGCTACCGGGGAAAAAGATTATGTAATGGTATGGCGGCAGAAATACAAATAATTCAGTGATAAAATAACGTTACTAAAATTTGTGCAAATGCACAAAAACAAGGAGCGACACTATGGAGATCAAGAGAGACTCATACCTTGAACAGTTAAAGATAAGAAAAGATAATGGAATGATTAAGATTATTACAGAATACTTATTTGACCACATCATTAAGATTGCTTTAGATGGCATTGAAAATGGAGAAATGAGAGATCTAAAGAAGTTTTTTTTTATGTATTCTTTTAATATTCCCATAGCCCAGATACGGAACTGTGTACCACGATGTAATTCACCTTCGCCAGACTAAAAAAAGTTCTTTTGCTTGATTGTTAGATAATTGTATGATACAATATCCGAAAATACGGAAAAAAAGGGATGTTGAACTATGAACATATATGAAAGAATCTTTGATAGACTCGAAGAACTGCATATGAGTCAGATTGAATTATCGCGTAGAACCGGCATTGCTACCAGTACGATAAGTGATTGGCGTAAGAAAAAGATTAATCCGCAGGCAGATAAGTTAGTTACCATATGCAAGGCACTAGATATGTCACTTGTGGATTTACTTTGTGGTGAAGATGATAATAAGAATAAAGTATTGACTCCGGAATACGTGACAGATGATGGTTTAATGATTGAAACTATAATGAATGCTTCTGATGATATTAAAAGAAGAGTAATCGCTTATTATTACCTAATTTGCGACAAAGATAATAGTGATAAGCAAGATAGAAGTATTTCAATTATTCAAGATGAAAATGGAAAAAGTATAGTTTTGATTAACGATATTCGTTACAAGTCTAGAAGAAGTATTGATTGGAGCGAGATTGAGATATATCTTAAGCAATATATTGGTGAATACTATGAAATATTAGAAAGTTCAGATAAAGTCTTTGTTGGCACTGATTTTCCAGATGAATTTGCTCATTCTAAGGATACAAAAGATGTAAAAGGTGCCAATGAAAAAGCAAAGGCAAATGCAGTTACTGCAATCGCAAACATAATTGAAATAGCAACAGATAAAGCAGAATTTCCTGATCATAATAAAAAGCATGGAAGCAAAGCTAAATTTGGTTGGTATCGTTATACAACTCGTTTTGGAATTCCTGTTTATAACGATGAAGGTATATTGGAAAGTTATAACATTTTTCGCGCTAGAATATTAGTAAGACGTGATGCAGATGGAAAATTGTATTTATACGATGTCGTAACAATAAAAAAAGAAACGAGCAAGCCGCTTGAGTCATAGACCGTACGGTAGTAAACTTCGTTTCCTGTTGCTGATACTAGCATAGAAATAATCGATTGTCAATCCGATTATTCGAAATTATGTCCAACGTATGCAGTAAATCAAATATAAGTGAACATATAATGTTATTTGTTACAATTTTGATATGATTATCTCTTTTGGATACTGTATTAAATCAGTGATTGCAACAAGATTCAGACAGTGGGCAACAAAGCGGTCAAGAATATTATTGAAGGAGAAATGGAGAGAGAAAAGCATGAATAGTGTTTCTGTAAATATAGTTATGACATATCCGGTTCACTGGACGAAATATCAGGTGCTTCGGGATTTTGTTCAAAATTTTTATGATGCAGTAGGTTATAATGATTGGAGACAGAGGTTCTGTTATGAGTATGAGCACTCTGTTTTATCAATGTGGATTGAAAATATATCATTTAATTACGAATGGCTTATGCATATCGGCGCATCCACAAAAACCGGACAGTCAAAGGATTATGCCGGCTTTTTTGGGGAGGGATTCAAAATTGCTTCGTTATGTGGGTTCAGAGACTGGGGCTGGGGTATACAGATGATGTCCAGAGACTGGCATATAGATGTAACTGAAATGGAACAGCTTATTGATCAAACGTATGTGAAAATGTTGGCATACAATATTTCCTCTGTTCATAAAGCTGAAGAAACGAGACTTGTCCTTAATAACATCACTTTATCAGATTATGAGATATTTAAGACTGTTCTTGACAGTTTTTTTAGTGCTGATAATCCTATCATGGGGGAAAAAATATGGATAGGAGCTGAAGGGGCAGTCTTTCTGCGAAGCATGACTGAAATTAATTCAAATTTACCAATGACAAGTGAGTTTGGCAGACGTGGTGCTGTCTTTTGCGGATATCAAATGCTGGGAACAAATCCTTTTGATCTTGTGGTTTGCCTGCATAAGTACAGGAAAAATGATAGGGAGAGAAGGAGTTTGTATACATTTAATGTAATCGAGGTATTTGAGGAAATATGTCGTTACATTGATCCTGCCTGTGCAATGATAATGCTTGAGAAGATGCGTAGATATTGGAACAGTTACTCGCATAAAATAATAGATATTGATAGCTGGAGCCGAACTATTGACATGCTAATAAGGAAAGTGTCAAGTTCAAAAGAAGTCAAAACGGCTTTTTTCTCCAAGTATAATAATCTTTTGACTTTGAAGAGGATACATACTGTTGGTGAGAATAATCGTAGATGGCAGGCAAGGGCATGGCTGAAACAACAGGATAAAAAATATATTCTGGTCAAGGATTCATTTAGCCTGATTGGCTATCCACAATTAGAGGAAGAGTGCGAGAAAAACGGAGGTTTTGTTGTGGATGATAACGTAGATAGAGTTCAGAATTGTTGCTTTATTATTCTGGAAGATGTTTGCAGGGATGTATTTAAAGGTTTCTTTGAGACTGAAGAATTGCCTGAAAGAAAAATAATCACAAACCCGTGTGCGGCTTATCATGGCATGGCAGTTACGTACAAAAAGAGACAATCGAAATTAAATAAAAAAGGTCTGACTATAAGATATGATATTGGAAAAATATTTTTGAAATCAGAAGTGTTTAGATCAGAAGGCTATTATGATGCGTTGTCGACATATGTGCATGAAATGTGTCACATGTTCGGAGGAGACGCAAGTGCCTCGTTTAGTCAGGCACTGACATTTGCTACCGAATTATTGTTGGAAAATCATGAAGGAGTAACGAAAGGAAAAATCAAGTGGAACCAGGCTTTTGCTGCGGATTCAAATTCGTAGATGCTCTAAGACCGGGAACTTGTCACATATGAAAAAAAGGTTCTGAACAAAGCCTACAATGGTCTACAAGGTTGGGTAGACTGTTTTGAAAAGAGTAATATTACTGAGTCTTTGCGTGTTAGTTTTAACTGGGCTTGCAGGATGTAGAGGAAAAAATTACTGACAAATCGGCAATCGGTGATGAGAAAGAACTTATGGAAGAAGCTGGCAAAGGAGATGTTAGCAGAACTTTTGTCAAATGGGGATATCACTTTAAAAATAGTAATTGCGAAATAGTGGGTAAATAGGAGAAACAATATGAACAAAACTCTATATGTATCCGATTTGGACGGTACATTATTAAGAAGTAACCAGACTACATCTGAATATACCAACGAAGTTATTAATTCCTTAACCGAAAAAGGCATAGTTTTTTCTTATGCGACAGCAAGGTCTATTTACACATCATCCAAAGTGACCAAAGGATTAGATGCTAAAATACCGGTAATTACATATAATGGTGCTTTTATTGTGGACAATTGTACGCATGAAGTGCTGCATGCAACCTATTTTGACAGTAATGTGTATAATTTATTACGGGAATTGTTTTCAGAGGGGGTATATCCGATTGTATATTCAATAGTTGGCGGCAAAGAACGATTCTCATATTATCCCTCAAAAAGTTCACAGACCATTTTGGATTTTGCTGCATCAAGAAATGATGAGAGAAAAAGAATTGTGGATTCGGAAGAAGAACTTGTGGCGGGTAATATTTTTTATATTACCTGTATTGAAACACCGGAAAAAATTAAACCGTTTTATGATAAATATAAAGACATATATCATTGTGTTTATCAGAGGGATATTTATTCTGATGAGCAATGGCTTGAAATTATGCCAAAAGAAGTCACAAAGGCAAGCGCTGTTAAAAAACTTAAACAGATTACCAAAAGCGATTACGTTGTGGTATTTGGTGACGGAATAAATGATTTGGAAATGTTTGGAGCTGCTGATGAGAGCTACGCTATGGCCAATGCCGAACCTGAATTAAAAGCAGTAGCTACAAAGATAATAGAGAGCAATGACAATGACGGAGTTGCCCATTGGTTAGCAGAAAAGGAGATTTAATGAGTAAAATGAAAAGCTGGAATGATGAACCGGCAATACAACAAAAAGAATATTCACAGGAAAAATATAATAAAAAGAAAAGAAAATCACTTAGGGTTGCAAAGTTATCCTGCTATTCAGCAGAACTGATGGTAGTTATTGGCTGGAATATGATGTTATCTCTTATTCTGTTTTTAGTGCTATGTTTAGGTATACCGGCACTTCCATATATAATGGATGTTAATATTGATTTTACACCTGAAACATTTTGGTGCAGAGGTGGTATATATGTTAATCTATGCATGGTATTGGCTGTTTTATTTAGCATTGCAGGATTTACGTATGCTATTAGTTATAAAGTAACAGAAGTTATGTGTATACATCTGGATGGTGGATTAGATGGAGCTATGGAAGTAAATGATGCTGCCATGAGAGCTAATCTGAAAGGACAGGCAGCAAAGGCAGCTGGATTGGCGTATGTAGATGCAAAAGCACTTGCAGGACCGGTGGGTATTTTGACCAGATACTGTATTCAAAATAATATAAAAATGTTAACGCCACGTTTCTTTAAGGTTTTGCACAGAACATTAGTCATTGTACAGATTCTTCTTGCATTTATCTGTATATTTGTATTGTTACATTAATTTTTTTATGAACATAATATTAGGAGAAATTGTGAGAAAAATATGTTTAAGAGTTTTTTGAAACTGTTATTATATGAAAGCTTAATGATGATGGTGCTGACAATAGCTGCATGTATTGCTGTATTAATTCAGATGTTGTTTGGTGTAAAGACCGGTACAGACAGTTCATTTTTTTTTAGCAGTATCTATTATGATTATAATTTGTTAATGTACATATTGGGATTAGTAATCTACTTTTTTGTAATGATTACCATTATAAAGAAATTTGGTGGCAAGCTGGATCTTATTAAGAAGCTTGGAAATGCATATAAGGTAATGGCATGTATATATGACCTGATTTGGGGATTTGCAATGTTTGCTTTTTTAGGTTTGCTTCATTTCCTTGTTTTAGGTATGACAATCAGCTATAAACCGGAAATACTTTGCTTGTTTTCTTTTGTGGGATTACCGGTTATCACTGCTTTAAGTATTGGCTTTGTTTTGATAAAATTATGTCTGAAAAAATAGAATAATATTATAAAATTAAACTCCGGTCATAACAGGTGACCGGAGCTTTTTATTTATAACGATTCTATGCCATTCCATTTGCTGTCTTGTATTTATAAAGCATTTCGGCATGATTCTGCTCTTCAATCTGGATATCAGCAAGTAATTTCCTTATATTGCTTTTACCGAATGCAAAAACATCACTATTGTATTCTCCTGATACCAGCTTTTCTGTTCCGATACAGTCTGTTGCAAGGAAAGCGTCATTCTGTTTGTCATCGGAGTTGGCCATATCGTTGTAGGTGGCTTTTGGTGAATAGTCCTTGCCGGCACTGTCGTTGCAGTCACAATCAGGAACGGTGCCGGAAAGAACCTGGCCTAAAGAATCATAGTGTTTCTGCTCCTGCTTATGAAGTTCTTTAAAAAGGGCTTTTAATTCCGGATCTTTTGCAAGGCCGGCATACTTTGCGTACTTTTCCATACAGCTTTTTTCCTGATTTTGTAAATCTTCAATTACAGAACGTTCTTTTTCTTTTAATACCATTGCGTTACATCCTTTCCATATAAGAGTGTTTATACAAAGGTATTATTCCGGTTTTATTTTTTTATATTCAAAAAAAATTATTCAAAGACTTAATAAATGTATGTGGTGTGACGTGATATTTTTTCTTAAATGCCCTGTGGAAGTAGGAGAGGTTATGAAAACCCACGGACAAGGACACATCAAGTATGGAGGTGTTCCCGTGTTCAAACTGCTCAACGGACTTTTCAAGACGCAGGTTATTGATATATTCAATACAGGTCATGTTCATATGTTTTTTGAAAAAACGCATAAAATGATAATCACTGAAGCAGCATAATTTTGCAAGCTCTGATACAGAGATGGCTTCAGGGTAGTGAAGCTCAATATGGTCCAGCACAGATTTTAATTTATCGGTTGGTGTTTTTGACATACCGGTTATGTTTTTGCTGCTGTACTGCATCAGAAGAAAAACAGCCTGTAAGAGCAGGGATTTTAAGGCTAACTCATATCCCGGAATTTCATTGCTATGCAAAGATGAAATCTGGCAGAAACATTTATACAGGGAAGCATACACGGGATGCTTCGGAGTAATCAGATATGGTAAAGTAAGCTCCTGATTCATAATCGGTGTGAGGTAACGGGTGGAACATATGTCGGTTGCGTTACCGCCAAGGAAATTCATGTGAAAAACATAAGTATCCGAAAAATATTCATCGCAATCGCGAATGGCAATTGAGTGTAAAATCTGTGGCGGAATAAAAAGAATATCTCCTTTTTCAGCCGAATATTCCTTGAGATCAATATGGTAGATGCATTGTCCCTTCGTTACGAGGGTCAGTTCTGCTTCATCATGCCAGTGATTGGGAATAACGGGGTAGTCCGGTGCCAGTCTTGTAAAATATTTTCTTACAGGGAAAAAGGCTTCGCCATGCTTTGCATTTTCTTTCTGTTCGGGAGAAAGCTCTGTGTTTTTTTTCATTATGGTAAAAAACTCCTTTGATATAGCATAATTGTGTTATAAAACGAAAGTATATTGCAAGAATATATACTTAAATGTATTTATAATAGCATTATAATACATTTTATAAATAATGAAAGGACAAAAATATGAGCAATTCAAAATGGTGGAAAAATTCAGTTGTATATCAGATATATCCAAGAAGTTTTCAGGATAGTAATGGTGACGGAATAGGCGATATAAAGGGAATAATCGGGAGAATGGAGTATCTTGGCAGATTGGGAATAGGTGCTATATGGCTGTCCCCTGTGTGTAAATCACCACAGAAAGATAACGGATATGATATTTCGGATTATCAGGACATTGACTCAATGTTTGGAAATATTGAAGATATGGAGAACCTCATTAATGAAGCTAAAAAATACAACATCCGTATTATGATGGATCTGGTATTGAATCCACATCGGATAAGCACAGATGGTTTGAAGAAGCAAGAAAAAGTAAGGACAATCCATACCATGATTACTATATCTGGAGAGACGGAGAAGAAGGTGTTCTGCCAAACGACGTAAAAGCTGTGTTTGGAGGAAGTGCATGGACATGGGAGCCATCGCTTAAGCAGTATTATTTTCATCAGTTTTTACCTGAACAGCCGGATCTTAACTGGGAAAATCCTAAAGTAAGAAAAGAAATATATGATATGATTTTATGGTGGATGAAAAAAGGTGTCGGCGGTTTCAGACTTGATGTTATTGATCAGATTGCAAAGGAGCCAGACCTTGGAATTACCATTAACGGACCGAGACTCCACGAATATTTCCGTGAACTTAGCAAAGAAACTTTCCAGAAGGGCGATTTGATAACTGTTGGCGAAGCCTGGGGAGCTGATATTGAACGTGCAAAGCTTTACAGTAATCCTGACGGAAGCGAATTTTCAATGGTATTCCAGTTTGAACACATAGGTCTTGACCAGGAGGAAGGAAAAGAAAAGTGGGATGTTGTACCATTACCGTTTTTAAAATTAAAAGAGGTTATGTCACACTGGCAGAGAGAACTGCATAACTGCGGCTGGAACAGCCTGTTCTGGAACAATCATGACCTGCCAAGAATTGTATCAAGATGGGGCAATGATAAAGAATACAGAGTAGAATCCGCTAAGATGCTTGCCATACTTTTACACGGAATGCAGGGAACTCCTTATATTTATCAGGGCGAAGAACTTGGAATGACCAATGTACGATATGACATAGAAGATTACAGGGACGTTGAAATCCACAATATGTATAAGGCGCGTATTGAAGCCGGTTATGATAAAGAAGATGTCATGAATTCAATATATGCAAAGGGAAGGGATAATGCCCGTACCCCTATGCAGTGGGATGATTCGGAAAATGCAGGATTTACAGATGGTACCCCATGGATAAAAGTCAATGACAATTACAAAGAAATCAATGCAAAATCACAGGTGGATGATGAAAATTCAATTTTTAACTGTTACAGACAGCTTATTAAATTCAGAAAAGAGTATCCTGTATTTGTTGACGGTGATTTCACTTTGCTTTTAGCCGATGACGAGAATATTTTTGCATATAAGAGAGAATATGCAGGTAAGAGCATGGTTGTTGTATGTAATTTCTATGGACAGACTATAGATATGCCTTTAACCGAAGAATGTAAGGATATGGAACTTCTCATAAGCAATTACGCAAAAGGAGACGAGGCGGTATTAAGACCTTACGAAGCAAGAATTTATATGAAATAAATCATTGATATAAAATAGCTGTTATTGTAAAATATATTTATCTTTAGAAAAGAAGTGACGAGGAATGAAAAAAGGTAACAGTGATTTTATAAATAAACATAAAAAAGGCTGCATTAATGCAGCCTCTGTTTTAATGTTTATAATTATTGCAGGAATTGTTGTATGTATGACTTCTTGCGGTAAAAAGGACAGGCAGGAGGTGACTGAGCCGTCAACAACGGAGACCGAACCTGCGACAACTGAGCATCCAACAACAGAGGCTCCCACAGAGGAAGCAGAGGAGGGCTATATTAATCCTTTTACCGGTGAAAAGACGGATACGGATTACTCAGGAACAAGACCTTATGCCATAATGCTTAACACAATAAGACAGGCACTGCCACAGAGTGGTAATTCAAAGGCTGACATGTATATAGAAATGACGGAAGAGGGCGGAATAACCAGAGTTCTCGGCTTTTACAACAGCCTTGAAGGAGTAGATAAAATCGGTACAATAAGGTCAACAAGGGAATATTTTTTATCCTGGGCCATGGGATTTGATGCAATCGTTGTTCATGCAGGCGGTGACCCATGGATATTTGATAAGATTAACAGGTCAGGTTATACCACCCTTAATTGTGTAGGCAATGCGGGAATAGATGCGGGCTCCGCATTTTTCAGGGATGATTACAGGATGCATAACGTTGGACTGGAACATTCCTTATATACGACAGGACCTAATCTGTTAAAAATTATTTCAGACAAAAATATAAATACGGCACATACAAGGAATGACTATACAAAATTTAATTTCGCAAAAGACGGAGAGGGTACACCTGACGGAGAAAGTGCGGTTAATGTTAAAGTAACTTTTTCCGGTTATAAGAATACAAGTTTTAAATATAATTCTGATGCAAATGACTATTCCGTGGATTTCTGGAATGAACCGTATATTGATGAGACTAACAGCGAAAATATAAGGGTAAGAAATGTAATTATTCTTCCTGTACCTAACTGGACAGAGAAAGATTCACAAGGAACCGTCCGCCAGAAATACAATATGGCAGGAGGTACCGGATATTATATCAGTGGTGGAAAATATATAAAGATTAACTGGACTAAGGGCGATTATAATGACGACAGCCAGTACGGTAATGCGTTTGTTATGACAACAATGGACGGCAAGCCGCTTGAAATCGCAAAGGGTAAGACATACATCTGTATGATGAATGAAAAATACGTGCCTGAAATAAATTAAGATGGGAGAAAGATAATGTTAAAGACAGAAAGCGTTACATTAGCAGTCAAAATCAAATCTAAGGAAATAACAGGAGACGAATATAATAGGGAATATCTGGTAACTATTACCAGAGCCGACGGAAGGGACATGGTGCTTAGTGTCAACCGGAGTACATATGACGAATGTAAAAAGGGAAGAAGAGCTATTTTTGACATTGATGTTGTAATGGAAAAGGAGGGTGATATCAATAATTATATCAGGGAACAGACTTATGTTACCGGAATAACATATTTAACAGAAGACCGGCTGGTTAATAAATTTTCCCAGATAAAGGATGAAAATTATACATGGCTTTCAAGGTATGCACCTCCGCTTAAAAAGAAGAATGACAGACCTGTTATTCTTTTAATGGGAATTGTGTTTTTCGCTGCCGGTATTTTTGCTTTTATGTTTTTGCCAAGAGTAATTGTTAAAAATATAAATAGAGCAAAAGATTACAAGGATTATGTGCATACGGTAGGAGAAACAACTGACAGAGGTTCTACAAGCAATTCATGGGATTCAGACAGTTACTACCATTATGCAACGCTTGTTTATCATGCAGATGGCAATGCATATATGGTTGATTATGGAGAAAGAGGAAAATTTACAGACCGGTTAGCAGATAATTATGATATCATTTATAAAAAGGACGAACCCGAAAAATCGTATGTGGCAGAATATGATACCATTACCAAAATGTATTTACCCTCGGATTATGCGTACAGCATGATGGATTATGTGGGGTATGTTTTAGTGAGTCTGGTAATAGGCATACCGTGTATAGCAGGGGGTTCGTTTTGCCTGATACAGGGAATCAGAGGAAAGGAAATATAGGAAAATTATAAGAAAAACCGTATTCTGTTGAAATGAATCTTGAAGAATGATAATATTATATGCGAAATACAGGGAAGCAATCCCGGATAAATCGGAGATAATATGAATTTTTTAGAAGAAAGAATAGTGAAAGACGGAATAGTTAAGGAAGGGAATGTACTCAAAGTTGACAGCTTCTTAAATCATCAGATGGATATAACGCTATTTGATGAGATGGGTGCCGAATTTAAGAAGAGATTTGAAGGCAAAAATATCAATAAAATATTGACGGTGGAAGCATCAGGTATCGGAATTGCGTGTGTTGTTGCAATGCACTTTAACGTACCTGTTGTTTTTGCGAAAAAATCAAAAAGTATTAATATAGACGGTGATATGTATATTGCGGAGGTTGAGTCTTTTACCCATAAATGCAAGAATCAGGTTATTGTATCAAAGAAGTTTTTAAATGAAGACGACCATGTGCTTATAATTGATGATTTTCTTGCAAATGGCTGTGCATTACAGGGACTTATTTCAATTGTGAACCAGGCAGGAGGCACTGTTGAAGGAATCGGTATCGCAATCGAAAAAGGTTTTCAGGTCGGTGGTCAGATTATAAGAAATCTCGGATATCAGCTTGAATCTCTTGCTATTGTTGATTCAATGGATGCAACTACAGGAACAATTAACTTCAGGGAGCAGTAAGAGGAGAATACAATGGCTAAAGAAAAAAAGAATAAAGATACTGTCGAAGCGTTATATTCGCTTGACGGAAAGATTAATTTATTAAAGGCGTTTCCGTTTGGATTACAGCACATACTGGCGATGTTTGTTGCCAATATCACACCTATTATAATCGTTGCGGCTGCCTGTGGACTTGGGGCAAAGGACACGGCCATGATAATCCAGAGTGCAATGATTATAGCCGGAATAGGTACTTTTATACAGCTGTTCCCTATATGGAGAATAGGTTCAAGACTGCCTATAGTAATGGGAATCAGCTTTACGTTTGTATCCCTTGCCTGTACTTTAGGAGCACAGTACGGATACGGAACCCTGATGGGTGCAGTATTAATAGGCGGTATTGTGGAAGGACTTCTGGGACTTTTTGCAAAATACTGGATAAAAGTTATTTCGCCGATTGTAGCAGCAACGGTTGTTACGGCAATCGGATTTTCACTTCTTTCTGTTGGTGCGGCTTCCTTCGGAGGAGGAACGGGAGCAGCAGATTTTGGTTCTGCCAACAACTGGATACTTGGAATTGTAACCCTTGTAAGCTGCATTTTATTCAATATACTTGCAAAAGGCTATTTAAAACAGCTTTCTGTTTTATTCGGACTTGTTGTGGGATATATTGTGGCACTTTGTATGGGAATGGTGGATTTTTCAGCACTTCATAATGTTGATATTATCGCCCTGCCTCATTTTATGCCTTTTAAAATTGAATTTAATGCCAATGCAATATTTTCTTTTATACTTATTTTCCTGGTATCGGCAACGGAAACTATCGGTGATACCTCTGCCCTTGCATCATCAGGACTTGGAAGGGATGTTACGGAAAAAGAAACCTCAGGTTCCATTGCCTGTGACGGTTTTGTAAGTGCACTCTCTTCAATTTTCGGATGTATGCCGATTACCTCTTTCAGCCAGAATGTAGGACTTGTTGCGATGACAAAGGTTGTAAACAGATATGCCATTTCTACAGGAGCGATAATCATGGTAGTAGCGGGATTTTTCCCGGCAGTAGGAAGTATTCTTGCCACTTTGCCGAGTGCGGTGCTTGGCGGATGTACGATAATGATGTTTGGTACAATCGTTGTAAGCGGTGTCCAGATGATAGGAAAATGCGGGTATACACAGCGCAACATTACAATAGCAGCTCTTTCTCTCAGTATTGGATTAGGCTTTACACAATGTCCTGATTTATTTAATATTTTTCCTGATATTGTAAGGTCCGTATTTGCTGAAAACTGTGTGGCACTTGTTTTTGTTACGGCAATATTGCTTAATATTATTCTTCCTAAAAGGATGGGAGAAGAGAAAGCACAGAAAAATAATTGAGGATAAACTATGGAAGTTAAAGTTTATGACTATCTGCAGGAGGATGCAATGAATATCAGACGTGATGTTTTTATGTCCGAGCAGGGCTATAAAAACGAGTTTGATGAAATTGATGAAAGGGCTTTACATATTGTTATATATAACAATGAAAAGCCTGTTGCCACATGCAGAATTTATAGAGAAGATAATACATATATTCTTGGAAGAATTGCGGTAGATAAATCATATCGTGGATTGCATCTTGGAACGGTTATTCTTGCGGAAGCGGAGAAAATCGTTTCTCAAAAGGGAGGTAAGGAGATAATTCTTCATGCAAATCAATAATGTTTCTAACCGTTGTGGGAATCCGGAATTCTCACAGCGGTTTTTTGATATAAAGATTACCTATAACAAATCATAAATTTTAAAAATTATACAATAAACGTCTTCTGTGATAATATTTTTACAGGTAATAATCCTAGTAAAATAGTAGGAATAAAACGGAGGACAAAATATGGCAAGAGGAATTAATACACGATGTTTACATTTAGAAGAACTTGAGGGAAAATCAGATAACTACGGAGCTATAAGCTATCCTATATATCAGACGGCAACGTATGCACATCCGGGAGTAGGACAGAGCACAGGATATGATTACAGCAGACTCCAGAATCCTACAAGGGAGGTGCTTGAAAAAACAGTAGCCAATCTTGAAAACGGAATTGACGCTTTTGCACTGACAACTGGAATGGCAGCCATTACGCTTACAATGGAACTTTTCAAACCGGGTGATAATATTATCGTTGAAGCTGATATTTACGGCGGAAGCACAAGATTATTTGATAATGTATGCAGTAAAAATAACTATGAGATAACATATCTTGACTGCTCCCGTGAAGACATTGAAAGCAGAATAAAAGAAAATACAAAAGCCATATATATTGAAACTCCTACCAACCCTATGATGAGAGTATCCGACATTGCCAAAATATCGGAAATCGCAAAAAAGCATAATTGCCTGTTAATAGTGGATAATACTTTTTTATCTCCTTATTTCCAGAATCCCCTTGATTTGGGAGCAGATATAGTAATCCATAGCGGAACTAAATTCCTTGGCGGACATAATGATACCCTTGCGGGATTTATAGTGACCAACAGGGAAGAGATAAGGGAAAGACTCAGATTCCTTATAAAAACAACAGGAGCAGGTCTTGCTCCTTTTGACAGCTGGCTTATTTTAAGAGGAATTAAAACCCTTGGAATTCGCATGAAAAGATCATCGGAAAATGCGGAAAGAATTGCACTCTGGCTTCAGAAACAGAGCATTGTAAAAGAAGTATTTTATCCGGGGCTGCCTACACATCCGGGTTATGAAATATTAAAAAAACAGGCAAGAGGTTTTGGTTCAATGCTTACCTTTTACGTTGATACCAAGGAACATGCACTTAAGATACTTGAAGGTGTCAGAATGATTAAGTTTGCTGAAAGCCTCGGAGGGGTGGAAACACTCATAACGTATCCCACAACACAGACACACGCAGATGTCCCTGTAAAAGTAAGGGAAAAGAACGGAATAACCGAATGTACTTTAAGAATGTCTGTGGGAATAGAGGATTATGAAGACCTTATAAATGAACTTGAAGAAGTATTTAGAAAGGCTGGTGAATAATATGGCAGAAAGAAATCTTAATTTTGATGAGATAATAAACCGTAAAAATACGGATTGCCTTAAATATGATTTTGCAAAAAGAAGAGGCATGCCTGAAGATGTACTTCCGTTATGGATTGCGGATATGGATTTTAAAACTTCATCTTATGTGGAAGATGCGGTTATTGAAAGGGTAAAACACGGTATTTTCGGCTATAGCGAAACAGGAAAAGAATATTTTGAGGCTGTTGCAGGATGGATGAAAAGACATCATAACTGGGATGTGGAAGAAAGATGGATTATTAAGACACCGGGTGTAGTGTTTGCGCTTGCAATGGCGGTTAAAGCATTTACAGAGCCGGGAGATGCCGTACTTATAGAGCAGCCTGTATATTATCCGTTTTCGGAGGTTATTAATGACAATGGCAGAAGAATTGTGAGCAACGACCTTGTACTTTCTGAAGACAACAGATATCACATAGACTTTGAAGATTTTGAAAAAAAGATAGTTGATAATAATGTAAAACTTTTTCTCCTCTGCAGTCCTCATAATCCGTCCGGCAGGGTATTTACCGGAGAGGAACTTTTAAAACTCGGAGATATCTGCCTTAAACATAATGTTATTGTTGTAAGTGATGAGATTCACAGCGATTTTGTGTTTGAGGGCGAGCATACGGTATTCTGTAATGTTAAAAAAGAATTTGAAAATATATCCGTAATATGTACATCACCAAGCAAAACATTCAATCTTGCGGGAATGTTAATATCCAATATATTTATACCTGACAGGACACTCAGAAAAAAATTCAGACATCAGGTGGATGCGGCGGGAATAAGCCAGTTAAGTCCGTTAGGACATGCTGCGGTAAAGGCGGCCTATGTTAACGGGGAAGAATGGTATAACGGTGTTATTGAATATATCAGAAATAACAGGAAATATGTAAAAGAATATACGGAAAAAAACCTTCCGGGCGTAAAGGTCATTGATGGTGAGGGAACATATCTTACATGGCTTGATTTCAGAGGAACAGGCATAGATTATGAGGAACTTGACAGACGCATTATATACGAGGCAAAGTTATGGCTTGACAGTGGAAAAATATTCGGTGCGTCAGGTCAGGACTTTCAACGAATTAACCTTGCCGCACCGAGAAAAATAATAGAAGAGTGTATGGAAAGACTGAAAGGCATTGTCAGTCATTAGGAATGTCATGAAACCTTCCGGCAAGCTCTTCTGTTTTAACAACATTAATAAAGGCGTGAGGATCAACCGAATGTATTAATGGTATCAGTTCCCTCCTTGCGTCTGTATTAATTACGGAATATATCATTTCTTTTTCTTTTGCTTCATAACAGCCGATACCGTGGAAAAGAGTGGCATCATGGTTGGTGGTATCTTTTATAAGACGGTATATTTCATCGGCTTTGTCGGATATTATGAAAAGTGTTTCTTTCTGGTAGCGTTTGTAGAGCATTTGTATTATCTGAGTGCTGCAGAACTGGTAAATAATCGAATAAAGTGCGATTGACCAGCCGAACATTGCACCTGCAATCAGAAGAATTATAACGTTACCGAAAAGAATATAATTCCATGCGTCCATTCCCTTCTGCTGGGACATATAAATACTTATAAAATCGGTGCCGCCGGTGGTTGTGCCGACATTAAGGCATAATGCTATTGCAAAACCGTTAATAAGACCGCCGAAAATACTTATCAGAAGTATGTCGGTTGTAAATATATAATCAGGCAGTATATCTACAAATATACTAGATAAAAGGATGGTCAGTATGGAGTACAAAGTAAATTTTTTACCGATATATCTGAATCCTATATATACAGGAAAAAGATTTAGTAGTATATTAAATACTGAGTAGGGAACGGTAACATGGAAAATACTTTTTATTATATGCTGGAGCAGAAGGGATACTCCTGAAATTCCACCGGGTAGCAGGTCAGCGGCTTTGGCAAAGCAACAAAGATTCCACGCATACAGGAGAGATGCGATTATCACAATGATTATGCGGAAATATTGATAAAAGTGTGGATGTTTCCTTTCAATTGACTGGAACATAAAATGACCTACCTTTCTTTATTATTTTGTATCATTATAACATATAATGTGCCACATGAGAATAATGAAGGAACGTATTTATGTGGTTTATATTTGCAGTATTATTATTTTATGAAAAAACAAAAGAGACATTAAAAGAAGAGGTATATAAAATGGACGTTTTGGAACTTGCAGATAAAATTATTAACGGAAAAAGACTTTGCAGAGAAGATAATACAGACTTCTTTGCATCCTGTGATCTTGAAAAATTATGTACGGGGGCCGATAGAATCCGTAAACATTATATGGGTGACAGAGTGGATATGTGTGCGGTAATAAGCGGTAAAGGCGGAAGATGCCCTGAAGACTGTAAATATTGTGCACAGTCGGTTTTTAATAAAACAGGGTGTGATGTATATGATTTTATACCGGAAGAAGAGATTGTAAGAGCCTGCAAAGAAGATGAAAAAGAAGGAATCCACAGATTTTCCATTGTTACCGCAGGAAAAGCACTTACAGGCGAAGACTTTAAAAAGGCAGTACATGCTTATAAGACCATGAGTAAAGAATGTAACATAGGTTTATGTGCCTCAATGGGTTTTATAACGAAGGAACAGCTTGAAGAACTTAAAGAAGCAGGGGTTACATATTATCATCATAATATAGAAACCTCTGAAAGCTATTTTCCCAAAATATGTACAACACATACATTCGGTGATAAGTTAAGGACACTTAAAAATGTAAAAGAAACGGGACTTAAAATCTGTTCAGGTGGAATAATCGGTATGGGCGAAACATTAAAAGACAGGATATCTATGGCATTTTCACTGGCAGAAGCAGGCGCGGATTCAATTCCTGTCAATATTCTTATGCCTGTTAAAGGAACTCCGTTAGAAGCTGTTGAGACATTAAGCGAACCGGAGATATTAAGAACCATTGCAATGTTCAGATATGTTAATCCTGATGCGGATATCAGGGTGGCAGCCGGCAGAAAATTCTTTACAGAGGGCGGAAAAAAGGCATTTTTGTCGGGGGCTTCGGCAGTCATAACAGGCAATATGGTTACCACATCGGGAAGTACTACGGTATCCATGGACAAAAAGATGTTTGGAGAAATAGGAAGAATAATTTAGCCGATATACATATTCTGTTTACCGTATGATACAAGAAAAATTATTTTATATTACAAAAATTTTACATAGATATATCAATAAAATTTACAAAATGCTGGTATACTAATTCCAAAAGTATATTGGATGGAAGCACTACCAATGGAAAGGACTTAATATGCGTATAGGAATGCTTACGAGCGGAGGAGACTGTCAATGTCTTAATGCTACAATGGAAGCAATTGCAAAAGTTTTATATAAAAAAAATAAAGATATTGAAATATACGGAATTCTTGACGGCTTCGCGGGACTTATTAACGGAAAATATAAGAAAATGGAAAAGGCGGATTTCGATAATATTCTTTTATCCGGGGGTACGATTCTCGGAACTTCAAGACAGCCTTTTAAGACCATAACCAAACCTGATGAAAACGGGCGTGATAAGATTGAAATGATGGTTAAAAATTATGAAAAATGGAAGCTTGACGCGTTAATCGTGCTTGGAGGAAACGGAAGCCATAAGACTGCCAATCTTTTAAGCGAAAAAGGCCTTAATGTCGTGACCGCACCAAAAACAATTGACAATGATATATGGGGAACCGATGTTACATTTGGATTTGACAGTGCTGTTAAGGTTGCAACGGAAACTATGGATAATATAAAGACGACAGCTTCATCTCACGGCAGGATATTTGTTGTGGAAGTAATGGGGCATAAGACCGGCTGGGTAACCTTGTATTCAGGAATTGCAACAGGTGCCGACATAATACTTATCCCTGAAATTCCTTATGATATTAACAAAATAATATCATATATAGAAAAGAGCGATAAGAAATACCTTGTAATTGCTGCGGCAGAAGGAATAGTGGAGAAGGAATTTTCTTCCTTAAAAAATAAAGAAAGGCGACAGCTTCTCAGTGAGAAAAATTTAAAATCACAGGTTGAGAAACTTGCACTTGATATCCAGGCGGCAACAGATAAGGAAGTGCGTATTACAATACCGGGACATACACAAAGAGGCGGTTCACCTACTGCGAGGGACAGAATTGTGTCAATGCAGACAGGTACGGCGACGGCTTTGAACATCATTAATAAAAACTATGGTGTAATGGCTGCGGTTATAAACGGAAGAATTGTTAATGTACCATTAAAAGAAGTAGCAGGTAAGCTAAAAGTTGTACCGGCTGATGCAGAAATAATTCTCCAGGCCAAGGAGATGGGAATTTGTTTTGGAGATTAAAAAAGATGAAAACAGAAAATAAAATATATATGAACAGAGAGCTTTCCTGGCTCAAATTTAATGAACGTGTACTGGATGAAGCGAAGAGAGAAGGAGTGCCTCTTTGCGAGAGACTTACATTTTTATCGATTTACCAGACTAATCTTGAGGAATTTTTCAGGGTAAGGGTCGGCTCACTTCAGGACCAGAATCTGATATGTCCAAATGACAAGGAAAATAAGACCAATATGACCCCTGCTGAGCAGATTAATGCAATTTTTTCAAGAGTAAGGGAACTTAACAGCAGAAAAGATGCAATATATGATGAACTTCAGAATCGTATTGCAGGGTATGGAATCAGATTCGTCTCATTTAAAGAACTTAATAAGGATGAAGAAAGTGCTCTGAAAAAGTATTTTAACAAGGAAGTTTTACCTTTACTTTCGATAATGATAGTTGCAAGAAAACAGCCGTTTCCGTTTTTAAGAGGACAGGAAATATATGCTGTTGCAAGTCTTGATAAAAAGAATGGTAAAGAACGCATAGGCATCATTCCGTGCAATATTGATATGGTACCAAGAATGATTGGAATAAAAGGAAAGAAAAATACATATATTTTGAGAGAAGAACTGATTCTTCATTATATGCCGATGGTTTTCAAAGGATATAAAATAATAGAAAAATCGGTTATGAAAGTTACAAGAAATGCGGATATTGATGTTGTAAAAGTATATGATGAAGACCTTGATTACAGGGATCATATGGCTAAGCTGATTAAACAGCGCAAAAAACTTGCACCTGTATTAATTGAGCTTACAAGAGATATAGATGACGTAATGGTAAACCAGTTATGCGATTATCTGGAACTTGGAAAGGAAAATGTTATTTTTTCAAAGTCTCCGTTGGATTTTTCCTATGTATTTGATATACAGGATATTTTAAGAGACAGACAGGAACTTTTCTTTGAAAAACGTGTGCCGAAAGAACCCGCCTGCGTAGACGAAAACAGACCGATGATTCCACAGATTATTGAAAAAGACATGCTTTTATCTTATCCCTATGAAAGCATAAAACCTTTCTTAAGACTTCTTCATGAAGCAGCCAATGATAAGAATGTATTGTCAATAAGAATGACATTATACAGACTTGCCAAAAATTCAAAGATTGTTGAGGCACTTGTCGAAGCTGCCGAAAATGGAAAACAGGTTGAGGTTCTTGTTGAACTTAAAGCAAGATTCGATGAAGAAAATAACATAAGCTGGAGCCGTCAGTTAGAGGAAGCCGGCTGTCATGTTGTATACGGAATCGACGGACTTAAGGTTCATTCAAAACTCTGCCTTATAACTGTTAAGAGTGATGACGGAATACAGTATATAACCCAGATAGGCACAGGCAATTATAATGAGAAAACAGCGAGATTGTATACGGATTTGTCATTGATGACAGCAAATTATGAAATAGGTGATGAAGCAAGAAAAACTTTTCAGGAGATACTGATAGGCAATACCATTGACAGGACGCAACATCTTCTCGTGGCACCTAATTCTCTTCAGCAACCGGTTATTGATATGATTGAGGATGAAATAGAATATGCGAAGAAAGGTGAACAATCATATATAGGAATTAAGGTTAATTCCCTTACTGATAAGAAGATTATGGACAAGCTTGTGGAGGCATCAAAAGCAGGCGTTCATATAGATATGGTAGTAAGAGGTATATGCTGCCTTATTCCCGGTGTTGAAGGGGAAACGGAGAATATACACATAAGAAGTATAGTAGGAAGGTACCTTGAACATTCAAGAATATATATTTTTGGAACAAAAGAAAGGGATAAAATATATATATCTTCTGCGGATTTTATGACAAGAAATACTTTGAGAAGAGTTGAAGTAGCAGCTCCTGTGTATGATGAAGGACTGAAGGAACGTATAAGAAATATGTTTTCGATAATGCTCAAGGATAATGTACTTGCAAGAACGGCTTTACCTGACGGCAGATATGAAATTATTGATGATGGCAAAAAGAAACTTAATTCACAGGAATATTTTATAGAAGAAGCGTACAAATAGAAAATTCAGAAATTAAAGTATGGAGAACTCCGGAAAAATATGGTATTATTACAGTATCAATTTTCCGGAGGTTTTTTATGGAAGCAATAGAATGTATCAAAACAAGACGTAGCATAAGAAAATATGAGGATAAGCCCGTTGACAGGTCATTAATCGAAGAAATTATCGAGATTGCAAGATTTGCACCAAGCTGGAAGAATTCACAGTCAGTAAGGTACATAGCAATTTATGATAATGATATCAGAAATAAGATTGCCGGCGAATGTATTATGGGACATGAAGGCAATAAGAATAACATACAGGGCGCACCTGTTCTGATGGTTGAATTAACTGTAAATAAGAGAGCCGGATATGAAAGAGACGGAAGCTATTCAACATCTAAAAAAGATCACTGGCAGTCGTTTGATGCGGGAATGGCAGCACAGGTATTTTGTCTTGCGGCACACGAAAAAGGACTCGGAACCGTTGTTATGGGTATTTACGATGAAGAAAAAGTAAAAGAAGTTCTTGGTATCGGCGAAGATAAGTCAGTATCGGCATTGATAGCATTAGGTTATCCTGCTGATGCACCTGCAGCACCAAAGAGAAAGGAAGTTGCAGATCTTCTTACTTTTATGTAGGATTAAAGTATAATATTAAGCAAAACAGAGAAGCATTCTGATTGTGCTTCTCTGTTTTTGTGATTATTCTTATATATCGATATCTTTTTCCGATGCTTTGGAAATATAGCTGGCAGAATCGGGATATACTTCATAACCTTTAGTTGAATCGGCTGATTTAACAAGGTATATGTGAAGATCCCCGGTGGTACCGTTATATGTGACCATCCATTTCAGGTTATGGTTCCATTTAGAAACAGGAATAACCTGGCCAAAATCTTCAAAAACCGCTTTCGCAAACGGATTCTGGCTTACATCATCGGCTGTTGTGCCGGAGTCCCATACGAAAGAGTAGTTGGATGGGGTATCTCCTGAATAAGTATAGTAGATGTCTGTGTCAGTGGATAATACTCTGTTAACGGATGCAGCAATCTCATGTGCGGAATTTGAATCCACGGAACGCTTTGACTTGCTTGTCTGTTTGACAAGAGTTGGGATAAGTATACCCATTAAAACAGCCATAATTGCAACTACAACAATAAGTTCCACCAATGAGAATCCGCAATTACTTCTGGTTGATTTCATACTAGTTGCCTCACCTCAATTCTTATTTTATATTTACATTCTATAACAACGTGACATTTTACACAATATCTTTTTGCATTATAAAAGAAAAAATGATATAGTTAACTAATCAGTTTTAAAGGAGAACAAAGATGTTAGAAAAGATAGGAGCTTTTTTGGATAAGGTTGATAATATTGTATGGGGCGCACCTCTTATTGTTCTGTTGCTCGCAGTGGGTTTGTTCCTTACAATAAGACTTAAAGGAATCCAGTTCAGAAAGCTGGGACACGGACTTAAAAATATGTTTTCAAAGGAAGGAGAAGGACACGGGGAAGTATCAAGTTTTGGCGCATTATGTACTGCACTTTCAGCTACAATAGGTACAGGTAATATTGTAGGTGTTGCAACGGCTATAGTGGCAGGCGGCCCGGGTGCATTATTCTGGATGTGGGTTGCAGCACTTGTAGGTATGGCGACGAAATACGTTGAGTGTCTGCTTGCTGTCAAGTACAGGAAGGTATCTGATGATGGACATATTGTAGGAGGACCTTTTTACTACATAGAAAATGGCATGGGACCAAAGTGGAAATGGCTTGCCAAGATATTTGCGGTATTCGGTGTAGGCGTAGGATTACTTGGAATAGGAACATTTACACAGATAAATGGTATTTCCAATGCAGTTAAGTCATTTTTTGATCCGTCAGAAAGCCATACTGTAAGTATATTCGGTACACAATATTCATGGGCAGTAATAATTACAGCGATTGTGATAACATTATTTGTGGCACTGGTACTTATCGGAGGACTTAAGAGAATATCTTCTGTTGCACAGGTAATAGTTCCTTTTATGGCAATTATTTACGTTTTGTTTGCATTGATAGTTATTGTTTTGAATATTAAGGCAGTTCCGGGAGCATTTAAGTTAATTGTCAAAGGTGCATTTAATCCGTCTGCGGTTACAGGCGGTGCAATCGGTTCGATAATTGTAGTTATGCAAAAAGGTATTGCAAGAGGTGTTTTCTCTAATGAGGCAGGGCTTGGTAGTGCACCTATTGCAGCAGCCGCCGCACAGACTAACGAGCCGGCAAAACAGGGACTTGTATCAATGCTCGGAACATTTTTCGATACAATTGTTATATGCACGATGACCGGTCTTACAATCGTAATTACCGGTTCATGGAATGTAGGACTTGATGGTTATGCTGTTACTGAACGGGCATTTGGACAGGGACTCCCATTCCCTGAACAGGTATCATCTTTTATATTGATGGTATGTCTCGTATTTTTTGCATTCACTACAATACTCGGCTGGAACTATTACAGTGAAAGATGTCTTGAGTATCTTACTAAAGGCAGATTACATATTGTAAAAGGATATAGGATATTATATATTACCTGCGTATTTTTCGGCCCATTTATGACAATTAAAGCAGTATGGACAATTGCCGATATATTTAACGGACTTATGGCAATCCCGAATCTGATAGCATTGGTAGCATTAAGTTCGGTTGCGGCATTTGAGACTAAGAAATATGTTGATAAATTAAATAATAAGAACAGTAAAAATGCACAAAAATTATAATGGGTGTTTTTAGTTATAATCACGAAAATTTATGTTAATAATTAAAATGACTGGAAATTTTTTTCAAAAATGGGTATTATTAATATAAATAGGAAGTGAATGATATGTTTCAAATTAATGATTTGGTTGTATATGGTAAGAATGGTGTATGTTCGGTTAAAGGGATAGGAACTTTGTCACTTATAAATAATGACAGGATATATTATACATTGGTACCCGTTTACAATAAAGAGGAAATAATATATGCCCCTGTTGAAAACGGCAGAATAGTAATGAGAGAGGTTATCTCCAGAGAAGATGCAAAGGAACTGATAGATATATTTCCTGATCTTGAAGAGACTGTTGTAGCAGATGAAAGAGACAGGGAAAACTGCTATAAGCAGACTTTGTTAGGATGTAATTGTGAAAAGCTTGCTTCAATGATTAAGACCATATATAACAGAAAATGTAAGAGAATAAGTGAAGGAAAGAAAGTTACTGTTGTTGATGAGAAATATTTCCGTCAGGCAGAAGAACAGCTTTTTGGCGAACTTGCTTTTGCACTTGATGTTGATAAGACAAAAATCAGCGAAATGATTTCAGAAAGGTTCTGACAGTTTAATACAAAGTAAAGAATAAGAGCTATGGTACGTTATGATGGGTACCATAGCTCAATTTTTTATACGGTTCCCGTGACTTTAAGAACGCTTACACCCGGAGTAAGAGTCCATATTCCTGTAGCAGGATTTTGTGTATAGGTTGCGGCAGGAACGGTTATCTGACCGGCTACGGTGTTAAATACACCGGTTGTAGTGTCATAGCTGTAATTTGTTCCTACCGTCCACGTAACATTATCGAATGTTACGGTAATAGGGTTAAGGATAGGATCAAATGTATCACTGATTACAACGTTATCACTGGCCTGTGCTGCTAAAGAGCCGGTATTCTGGATTACAAAAGTATAAGTCAGCTGACCATTTTCAACAACACTGTCGGGGCATACTGACTTGGAGATGCTTAAATTGGTTGCAGCTGCAGCAGTAATTGTGGCAGAAGCAGATAAATCGTTATATAAGGAATCTCCCGAAAGATTTGCAGTATTGGTTATTGTACTCAATGCCGTAGGATTTGCATAATCATTTACCTTTGTTTCGTATAACAGGGTTGTGTTGCCTCCTGCAGGTACGGAAAGACCTGTAACAGATAAGCCTCCTGCGATTGTAACAACAGGGGAAGCCTGACTCACCCCATTGATAAAATACTGGATGGTATCTTCAACGTATGTCAGCGGAACGAGTGTATTGGCATCAAGGGTATAAGCACCAAGGTCATCTTTAAGAGTAAGTCCCGTCAATGCTGCTGTGCCGGAATTAACTATATTGATAACATAGGTTACGTTGTCTCCCGGTTCGTAGTTGGAATTTAATGCAGTTTTGGTAATTGTAAGGACTTCAAGCAGCTCTCCGGTTACAACATTGGAATTTGCTGTTTTATTGTTGTAGGTTAACGTAGCCTGGTTGTAAAATATAGGCATGGAATGCTCCTTAAGATTTTTTAGTATAATATATGCTGGTATAAACAGGTTGTTAAATTAAAAATAAAAAAAATTAGCACTCACCTATTGACAGTGCTAATTAAACGTGATACTATACCAACATAGAAATTGTTCTACAACATATAGAACACTAGAAAGGAAGTGTTGTTATGAATATTCAGAAATTTACTCAGAAATCAGTTGAAGCAGTACAGGAATGTGAGAAGCTTGCGTATGAATTTTCTAATTCAGAGATAGACAACGAACATCTTGCATATGCCCTTGTCAGAATTGAAGATAGTCTTATACTTAGTCTGATCCGTAAAATGGATATAGATGAGAAAGCGTATATTGCAGATTGTGAAAAGATTGTAGATAAGAAGCCTAAGGTATCAGGAGATGTCCAGATAAGGATAAGCCAGGCTCTTAATAAGGTTCTCCTTTGCGCGGAAGACGAAGCTAAGGCAATGGGTGACAATTTCGTATCTGTAGAACACCTTTTCCTTACTTTGATTAAGTATCCTAATAATGAGGTAGCCCGGTTATTTGCAAAATATAATATTACAAGAGAGCGTGTGCTTCAGGTTTTACAGGGTATAAGAGGCGATAAGTCAGTAACAACGGATAATCCGGAAGCAACTTATGAAACCCTTGAAAAATACGGTGTGGACCTTGTGGAAAAGGCAAAAAAACAGGAAATGGATCCTGTAATAGGCCGTGATAATGAGATTAGAAATGTGATAAGAATTCTTTCTCGAAAGACTAAGAATAATCCTGTACTTATAGGTGAACCCGGTGTAGGTAAAACAGCCGTTGTTGAAGGACTTGCACAGCGAATTGTAAGAGGCGATGTTCCGGACGGACTTAAAGACAAGACTGTATTTTCCCTTGATATGGGAGCCCTTGTTGCAGGTGCCAAGTATAGAGGTGAATTTGAGGAAAGGCTTAAATCCGTTCTTGATGAAGTAAAGAAGAGTGACGGTCAGATTATTCTGTTTATAGATGAACTTCATACAATAGTCGGTGCAGGTAAGACAGACGGTGCAATGGATGCGGGCAATATGCTTAAGCCAATGCTTGCAAGAGGTGAGCTTCATTGTATAGGTGCTACAACACTTGACGAATACAGGATGTATATAGAAAAAGACCCTGCACTTGAAAGACGTTTCCAGCCTGTAACGGTTGACGAACCAACAGTAGAAGATACTATATCAATCTTAAGAGGTATCAAGGAAAGGTATGAGGTGTATCATGGTGTAAAGATAGCCGATAATGCACTTGTGGCAGCGGCCGTACTTTCCCACAGATATATTTCTGACAGATTCCTGCCTGATAAAGCTATTGACCTTGTTGATGAAGCATGTGCACTTATTAAAACAGAGCTTGATTCCATGCCTGCCGAACTTGATGAATTATCAAGAAAGGTAATGCAGCTTGAAATTGAAGAGGCAGCACTAAAGAAAGAAACAGATGAAATCAGTAAAAAGAGACTTCTTGAGTTACAGGAAGAACTTGCCGAAAATAAAGAAAAACTTGATGCAGGCAAGGCAAAATGGGAAAGCGAGAAGTCATCTGTTGATAAGTTGAGCAAGATCCGTGAAGAGATTGAAAGTGTCAACGGACAGATTCAGCAGGCACAGAGAGAATATAATCTTGAAAAAGCTGCAGAACTCCAGTATGGCAAACTCCCTGCTTTACAGAAACAACTGGCAGAGGAAGAAAAGATTGTCAAAGAAAGAGAACTTACTCTTGTGCATGAGTGTGTAACTGAAGATGAAATCGGTAAGATTGTATCAAAATGGACAGGAATTCCTGTTACAAGACTTAATGAAAGCGAACGTAATAAGACTCTTAATCTGGGAGATGAACTCCATAAGAGAGTTGTTGGACAGGATGAGGCTGTAAGAAAAGTTACGGAAGCTATTATGAGGTCCAAAGCGGGAATTAAGGATCCTGGCAAGCCAATCGGTTCATTCCTGTTCCTCGGACCTACCGGTGTAGGTAAAACAGAACTTGCAAAGACGCTTGCAGCCAGCCTTTTTGATGATGAAAATAATATTGTCAGAATTGATATGAGTGAGTACATGGAGAAATATTCAGTGTCAAGACTCATCGGTGCGCCTCCGGGATATGTAGGCTATGAGGAAGGCGGCCAGCTTACGGAGGCAGTAAGAAGAAAACCTTACTCAGTTGTTCTTTTTGATGAAATTGAAAAAGCACATCCTGATGTATTCAACGTACTTTTACAGGTACTTGATGACGGACGTGTAACCGATTCAAAAGGACGTACCGTAGATTTTAAGAATACAATTATTATCCTGACATCTAACTTAGGTTCACAGTACCTCCTTGATGGTATTGGTGAAAACGGTGAGATTAAGCCTGAATGTGAAAAACTTGTTATGAATGATTTAAGAGCATCATTCAGACCGGAATTTCTTAACAGGCTTGATGAAATAATAATGTTTAAGCCATTGACAAAAGACAATATAGGTAACATTATTAATCTTCTTATGAAAGAACTTAATGCACGTCTTGAAGATAAAGAAATAACAGTAAAACTTTCTGACAGTGCCAAAGCAGGAATAATAGCGGGAGGTTATGACCCTGTATACGGAGCAAGACCTCTTAAACGTTATCTGCAAAAGACAGTAGAAACCCTTTGCGCTAAATTAATTCTTGCGAATTCCGTAGCACCGGGAGATACAATTCTCATCGATGATACGGGAAACGGACTGACAGCTGTCAGACAAACTGATTAATGGCCTTGTTATATATATAACCGGCTGATTTAAGTTTTGAAATGATTAAAGCCTTGTCGACTTCGTATTTATCACAGAAGCCGTCAAGGCTTTTACATTCGTCACGAAGTTTGGTATTTATATAGCTTAATAATATAATTGGATCTTCCGGAAGGTTCATCTGCAATTCTCCTTAACATTATGTTTTATAATAATGTATCATTCCGGCTTTTTTTTTACAAGTCTGTATGTTATAATTCAGGGAGCCGGAGGTAAAGATATGGATAAAAACAAGAAAGTTTCTTTTGATATAATAGTATATTCAATGATGATTGTGGCTGTAATATATGCCATTGTCCAATCGCTATCGGGACATAATAATGAAATTTATTATAAGCTGATACTTGGAATATGGATTCTTTTAGCTGTGGTTTTAAGCGATTTTGTTGAACCTATGATTAACAGGACATTTGAAGAGTTTTCAGGAAGACAGATGTACAGATATATGGCATATGCGATTACGGATGCGGCATCATATATGGCTGTGTACATATTTGTAATTAATGTGGGAATTTATAAAGAACCGTTCCATTATATATTTCTTGCTGCCGGGGTACTGCTTTTTATCCTCAAATTTATACTGTATAAGAAGTTTGAAAAGAAGGATAACAGGGAAAACCGGATAGATGAGATACTTAAAAAGGAACGTGAAGAAGAGGAAGAACTGCGCAAAGCACGATTTGAATGTGAAAAAGAAGATGACGATGTGGAAGTTGACACACTGGATGATGAGGATATTTTGAAAGTTTTTAAGTCTCATGACAGAAATGGCGGCATATAAATTAATAAAAAGTATTTTTTGGTTATTATGAAAAAATTCTGTATGGTATTGCTTATACTTGCGTGTCTTATAGCATTTCTTTTTGTATGTGGGACCATTGATAAAGAAACGGAAACTAAAATGAAATCCGTTTCGGTATATGATGAAAAAACAGTAGCTGTTACATTTGATGACGGACCGGGAGCAGAAAGCACAATGATGCTTCTGGACGGCCTTAAAGAAAGGAATGTAAGGGCTGCTTTTTTTCTTGTAGGTGAAAATATTAAGGGACACGAAGACATTGTTAAAAGGATGCATGATGAGGGCCACATTATAGGAAATCATACATATACCCATGTTATTCTAACAAAGATTCCACAGGAAAAAGCACTGGAGGAGATATACAATACCAATAAAATTATAGAGGAAATAACGGGTGAAAAGGTAAAATATATAAGACCACCATGCGGCGAGTGGAATAATGATATGTTTTTTCAAGTGGATTTGCAACCGGTTTTCTGGAATGTTGACCCGCTTGACTGGAAAAGAAAAGACGTAGGCGGAATAGTTGAGGATGTAGTTAAGAATGTAAGATCCGGAGATATTATACTTTTACATGACATATACGATACGTCTGTGGCAGCTGCACTTGAAATTATTGACAGGCTTAAGGATAAAGGATTTGTTTTTGTAACTGTGGATGAAATATTAATTTCATGATATAATTAAGTGTTGAGGTGAACAAAAATGGATTTGTTTGATTATATGAGAGAAAATAATATGGCAAAGGAAGAACCTCTTGCATCAAGGATGAGACCTAAAACGCTTGATGAGGTTATGGGCCAGAAGCATATTATCGGAAAAGATAAACTGTTATACAGAGCCATTAAGGCTGATAAATTAAGTTCCATAATATTTTATGGACCTCCGGGAACCGGAAAGACAACGCTTGCAAAGGTTATTGCGAATACCACAAGCGCAAGTTTCAGGCAGATAAATGCCACGGTTGCAGGAAAAAAGGATATGGAAGATGTGGTAAACGGAGCAAAGGACATCATGGCTTCCATGGGTCAGAGGACCATATTGTTTGTGGATGAGATACACCGTTTTAATAAAGGACAGCAGGATTACCTTCTTCCTTATGTGGAAGACGGAACAATTATACTTATCGGAGCAACTACGGAAAATCCTTATTTTGAAGTCAATAAGGCTTTGATATCAAGGTCTGTTGTTTTTGAGCTTAAGCCGTTAGAAAAGGAAGATATATTGTCAATTATCAAAACAGCCGTTTATGATACCCAAAGGGGTATGGGTAATTACAATGCGGTAATTGATGATGATGCAGCTGAATTTCTTGCGGATATGTCAAATGGAGATGCAAGAAATGCACTTAATGCCGTTGAACTTGGAATAATGACAACAGATGCGGGAAATGACGGCATTATCCATATAACTCTGGATGTGGCATCGCAATGTATACAAAAAAGAGTCTTAAGATATGATAAAGACGGAGATAATCATTATGATACCATATCTGCATTTATTAAAAGTATGAGAGGGTCAGACCCGGATGCGGCACTTTATTATCTTGCCAGAATGATTTATGCAGGAGAAGACCCTAAGTTTATAGCAAGAAGAATATGTATATGTGCCAGTGAAGATGTGGGCAATGCCGATCCTTGTGCGATACAGGTGGCGGTATCCGCATTTCTGGCGGTGGAAAGAATCGGAATGCCTGAGTCACAGATAATACTGGCACAGGCATGTACCTATGTTGCAACAGCACCTAAGAGCAATACGGCATATCGCGGAATTGACCTTGCAATGGATTATGTGGCAAAACATAGGACTGCACAGGTTCCTCCGTATCTGCAGGATGCCCACTATAAAGATGCGGCAAAGCTTGACAGGGGGACAGGTTATCTGTATGCTCATGATTATAAAAACCATTATGTAAAGCAGCAGTATCTTCCCGATGAGGTTGTGGGAAATACTTTTTATTATCCGTCTGATAACGGATATGAAGAAACAATTAAAAAACACCTCTACAGGATTAGAAAAGAAGCAGAGGAAGATAATGAGGAATAAGAATGGAAGAAAGCATTGTTAGAAAGAAAAAAAAGAAAACAGGTACAGCAAAAAAAGTCAGAACTATAATAGGGAGAATATTTGCTGTTATAGGAACAACCCTGGGAATGATGATTTTATGCATATATCTTATAATGGTGGTGTGTACCCATGGACCTTCCAAAGTAGCAAGGGATTTATTTGTATTGTCTGTAAGAGAATCAAGCGCAGGCGGTTTTTTAGCTAATATGGTTGTCAGCAAATCGACCATAAGAAAAATTGAAGAAGGGAATAAAGTGGCAGATACAAACGATACAACAGATACGTCACTCATTGTCTTTGATAAAAAAAATAATCAGAATGCTGTTACGGATGACCTTGATAAAAGCGGACATACCCCATATCTTGAAAAAGACGGACTGCTTTTTTATGAAGTATCGGGCTCTACATTTGCGGGAACAATGGTAGTAGTTACCGATCCGTCAAGAGTATTTGTGGGAACTTCCGGAGATTATAAAGGAGAAGCAGGAATTAATGTGCCCGCCATATGCGATAAATATGGAGCAACACTTGCCATTAATGCAGGTGGTTTTGAAGATATAGGCGGTGTGGGAAACGGAGGAACACCTCTTGGAATTGTTATGTCTGAAGGACAGTTAAAATACGGAAATGTCAATTCAAGTTATGACCTTATAGGATTTGATAACAACAATGTGTTTGTAATAGGACAGATGACCGGACAACAGGCAATTGACCGCGGTATCAGGGATGCTGTTTCTTTTGGACCGTTTCTTATCCTTAACGGAACACCCCTTGAGGTATCGGGAATGGGCGGCGGACTTAATCCGAGAACAGCAATAGGACAGAGAGCTGACGGTGCTGTGTTACTGCTCATAATTGACGGAAGACAGACTCACAGCCTTGGTGCATCAATGAATGACCTTATAAACGTAATGCTGGATTTTGGTGCGGTTAATGCGGCTAATCTTGACGGCGGCGGTTCCACAGTGCTTTATTATGACGGTGAAATCAAAAACAAGATTTCTTCCATATACGGCGCAAGAGGAGTACCTACAGCCATAGTAGTAAAGTAACCGGATTCGGAGGCATAATATAATATGAGTACAGGCAAAAAGAAAAAAATAAGTGCAGGAAAAAGAAAATTCAGAAGATTTCTTCGTATATATGCTTCAATACTTGGTATTGCAACTATTGTTGTATGCATTATAGTCTGGGGCAGACTCAAAAATTATCAGGAAAGCTATGATAATTCAAAATCAAAGCACAGTCCTGACAAATTTATGAATGAATTTGTAGATAATCTTGATTACGAAAAAATTCTGGGATATGTGAAGAATTACGGAATTAATGTTGAAACAGGAATTAATCCGAAAGAAAATCATGCGGCATATTTTGCAGCCTGCGTTGCGGCGGACGGTGCAAAGTATGATAAAAATGATAAATATACATCGGTTATGCCGGTGTATGATGTATATGCCGGAGATACAAGGATTGCGGTTTTATCACTCAAGGCTGATGGCAAAAGCGACAGTTTCGGATTCCATGACTGGAAAATAAGAGATATGGCATTTGACACCAATGAAATAGATTATGAGACAACCACCGTGACCGTAAACGAAGGTATGGTGCTTAAATATAACGGACAGGCAGTAGGTGACGAATACAAAATTGATTCAACGGATAATGATGCGATAAGAGCTAAGGCAAGGGCACTTGGAGCAAGTGTTCCGGCTGTTGAGACTTATGTCATAAAAGATACGTTCGGCAGCAGGAATATAACAGCAACAGATAGTAACGGAAATTCCTATACGGCTTTTGTTGAGGGAAACACATACGATTTTACAGGCTCAAAGGGCACAAAAGCACCGGAAGACATAGAACAGAGGGTTTTTGATACCATTGATTCATATATTCTTACAATATATAACCATAAGTCATTTGATGAAACAGCAACATACATTGAGTACGATTCGGACGCATACAGGCTTATAAAAGATGTTCTCGCATCTGTTATATGGGGATGGACTCCTGATACCGTTGACATACTGGAACAGAGCGTGACGGATTATGTTGCATACGGCGACAATCTGTTCTCGTGCAGTTATTATGGAAAAATATATAAGTATGAAGAAGGCAAGTCGGAATCCGGAGAAGAGACATTTAATTACAGACTTATCTTCAAAAAACATGACGGAAAATGGTATTTGAATTATTTTATAATTGTATAAAACACTTGTTTAATGTATAATATAATGGATTATATTTTAGTGGTGGGTACGCATGAAAGAGAAAATCAACAGATACGCCAGAGGGGTATTTGAGTTTGATCCCCAGAAGGTTGTTACAGATGAAAATAATATATTTGCAATAGTTGATAAAAATAAAGAATTCAAGGGAACTTTCTGCATTTACGAGGAAAAAGGAAGGGAACTTAAAGGCCTTGTATACAGTGGCGACGACAGGGTAAGGATAGCTGAGTGTTCGTTTATCGGAAGCAGGGTTAATATTGACTATTGTGTTGAAAGTGCGGACTCGGATGACGGCGAAGTAATTGATAACTGCTTTTATATTGTAAGTAACGGCGGTGAACTTACAATACCATATTCATTCAGGATAGAAGCCGGATGTTACGAAGCAGGAGATTTTGAAATCAGAAATCTTGACCAGTTTGCAAGACTGGCACAGGATGATAATGAGGAAGCAATAACACTGTTTGAGGCAGATGATTTCAGAGATATATTTCTTATGAAAGATCTGTCTCTTTGTTGTGTTTATGATAACTTTGAAAAAGGCATTGATGTAAGAAATAACATAGAAGAGTTTCTTATAGCAGCAGGGAAGAAAAAAAGACCGGATATTACACTATCATGTTATAACAGGGAATACAGGGATATAGAAGAGAATTTTAAGGATACCGTTGTCATTGAAAAGGATACATGGGGATATACCAACGTTAAAGTGAATGTTGATGCTCCGTTTATAAGGATTGAAAGAAAAAATATTGAATCCGATGTATTTACAGGCAGCAAATATGAATTTTCTTATGTCATTGATGCATCAAAACTTCACGGGGGCAATAATTACGGCAGAATAACTTTTGAGACAATCAATAAATCTATGACACTTACAATTGTGGCATCAAAGCCGTTTACAAAGCCTAGAACAAGAGCCAAAGAGCATAAACTTATATATGACCTTATTACCCTTTACATAAGATTCAGGACAAGGGCTGTTCATGTGAGTGAGTGGATCCGCGAATCAGGTATTGTAATAGAAGCCTTGCTTTCAATAGATGAGGACAACGTATTTTATAAACTTGCAAAGGCACAATTATATATTGCAGAGAAAAAGGATGATAAAGCAAAAGCAATAATAGATAGCGTCAAAGACGATATAGCAGCTGAAAATGAAAAAGAATACATACTTTACTGCTATTTTATTTATGTAAATACTCTGTATAACAGGGACTGGGCATATTCAAAAAGAGCATCTTCAATGATAAAAGAATGTTACGATAAATATGATGACTGGAGAATATTATGGACTCTTTTGTTTATCGATGAAGAACTGGAGAGCAATCCAAGCCTTAAATTACTCAGAATGAAAGAACAGTTTAACAGGGATTGTAAAAGTCCTGTGATGTATCTTGAAGCGTGCAGGACATTTAACCAGAATCCGGGACTTTTAAGGGTTTTAAACAACTTTGAAGTGAACGTATTATTATTTGGGGCAAAGAATAAGTTCCTTGAGGATAAACTTACGGACCGGGTTTTATCACTTGTAACGGCTATCCGTAATAAGACACCGCAAATTGTAAAACTAATGCTTCTTATATGGGAGAATGATACTTCAAACCAGGTGCTTGAATGCCTTTGCAGGACACTTGTAAGGAACAATTATGTGGGAGAAAAGTATCTTCCGATATATAAAGCCGGAATAGAAGCCGATATAAAAATCACACAGCTTTTTGAATATTATATGGCAAGCAGAAACCAGACGGATATGTCGCCTCTGCCTAAAATGGTCACAATGTATTTTGGATATAATAATGATCTTGATTACATAAAGAAATCATATCTATATGCGGATATAATTAATAACAAAACGGATAATCCACAGACCTACAGGACATATCTGCCCCAGATGGAATTATTCTTAAAAGAACAGCTTATGGCAGGGAATATTAATGACAATCTTGTGGTCATATATAGGGATTTACTTAAACCTGACATGATTAATAAGGATAATGCCGCAGCAGTTGCAAAACTTTTCCATATAAGGCGTGTGACCGTTAATAATAAGAATTATGCCAAGGTAATTGTAAGGCATAAGGAAATAAAAGGAGAAACGGAATTTCCGGTATTGAAAAACACGGCCTTTATACAGACATATACCGATAATGTATCGATTTCATTTGTAAGTAACAGAGGAAACAGATTTAACGGCGGGAAAGATTATACCATAACAACACTATTTGATGATGAAAGTATTGTAAAGAGATGTCTTGAACTCAATCCGGATATGGAAAACGTCATGATAGGATATTGCGACAGAATGTTAAAATATCCTAAACAGTCAGTGGATTCCATTGAAAAAATCAAAGAGACAATAAGTTATGGATGCATAAGCGAACCATATCGCAAAAAACTGATAAGCCGCGTGATTGAATACTATTATGATGGTTTTGACGCAGACGGTTTTGAAAGTTTTATTAAAACCATAGACGAGAGTAATTTATCCGGTAAAGATGCGGTAAGAATTATGGAAATAAGAATTATCATGGGTGAATATGATAAAGCATACGCACTATTAAAAAATCATTCAGCCATGAACATTGTTCCGAAGCGTCTTATGAAAATGTGCTCTAAGAAGATTTCCTGCGTAGAAGAAGAGAAAAAGAGACTTGTCGAGATTGCATATATTGCTTTTTCACAGGGAGCCTATGACGATAATATACTTAAATATCTTATTGCATACTATAATGGAGCAACGGATAAGATGGTTGAGATATGGAAAGCAGCAGGAGAAATTGAAGAAGATACGTTTGAGTTTGAAGAACGTATTCTGGCACAGATGATGTTTACCGGAAAAATAACAGATATTTCAACCCATATTTTTTCACATTACTGCAGCAGAGGACCGAAGGACAGAATTGTTAAGGCATATCTTTCCCTTAATTCGTATCTGTATTTTGTAAAAGAGTGCAGTATGCCTGAGGAGCTTTTTGAACTTATAGAAGCCTGGTTTGAGAATGAAAAGAGTCTTTCCGATGTATGTAAGATGGCATTGCTCAAGTATTACTCATCACAGGAAAAGCTTACCGAATACAGAAAAGAGCTTGCATCCGTAAATCTTTATTACCTTGCCAGAAAAGGGATTGTATTTCCTTTTTACCAGAGTTTTGAAAAATGGATACATCTTCCTTATGACATTTCGGACAGAACCATGATTGAATATAAGGCGGACCCGAAAAGCCGTGTTGTCATACATTATATGTATGAAAGCAAAGAACATAAGAAAAAATATGTTGCGGAAGATATGAAGCAGGTGTATGAAGGCATATTTGTAAAGCAATTTGTTTTGTTTTATGGTGAGACAATGCAATACTACATTTCCGAGGAAACAGACGGAAAGAAGAATGTAACGGACAGCGTTACCATTTCAAATAACTGTATAAGACCTTTGAAATCGGAAGGCCGGTATGAGATGCTTAATGACATTATTGCAAGCCAGGATACTCACGAACCGGAAGCCCTCAAGATTCTTGTACATTCGTATGCGGTTAATAATGCAGTTACGGAACAGATGTTTACTATGTTGTAAGTTTGGAGATAAAGGATGAATATTAAGAAGCCTGTATATGTAGGAATTGATTTTGGAAATGAATATTCACAGGTAAGTTATTACAGCGATAAGGAAAAGGAACCGGTCTCACTCGGACTTTCAGGCCCTGAAAACGGATACTATATACCTACGGTTATCAGTAAAGCAGTGGGAAAAAGCCAATGGTTTGCAGGGGATGAAGCGAAAAACAGTACAATGCTTATGGATACGGTTATTGTAGATAATCTTGTAATGAAAGCTATGGACAGAAATCCGGTTATGGTTGACGACGAGAGTTATATGCCTGCTGAACTTATAAGTATATTTTTAAATGAGATTGTCCAGGCGGTAAAAATAGCAGCGGGAGTTCAGAATATAGCGAAGATATGCATTACATTGGATAACTTTAAGATATCCTTGCTGAACGTCCTTTCAGAAGCTTTAAACAGATTAAACATTCCAAAAGATGATATTATATTTTCAAGTCATACAGAGAGTTTTGTTTATTATGCGATGAACCAGAAACAGGAACTCTGGACCAATGATGTTGCATTATTTGATTATGGAGATAACGGACTGGTTTACAAGCTTATGAGCATTATTCCATTCAGGGGACAGAATCTTATAATGACAAAGGATGAAGATTTTTCATCAGAAGTTCCTTACAGTCTCTCAGAGAATAAAACAGCCTGTGAATATCTTGACGGTAAGCTATCGGAGATAGCTTCAAGACTGTTTTTTAAGAAAACAATTTCATCAGTATATCTTACGGGAAAAGGCTTTGGGGACAGTTTTAATGCACCTGATTTTTTCAAGGTTATATGTGACAGAAAAAGAGCATTTTCAGGGCAGAATCTCTACGTTAAAGGAGCTTGTTATCAGGCAGTTGGAACGACAGAAGGGTCAATGCTTAGGAATTATGTTTTGTGCTGTAACGAGAGAATAACAACGGGTATAGAATTAAAGATTATAGAGAGAGGAAAAGAAAAGATATTAAGGCTTGTAAAACCGGGTGTAAACTGGTATGGGGCCGATTGTTCATTTAATCTTATTGTTGATGAGGCAAAAGAACTTGAAATGTTTTTATCACCGGTTGACACAGTGGAAAAACAGCTTGTAAAAATTCCTCTTACGGATTTTCCAGAAAGACCAAGGAAAACTACACTTATTAATTTTAAAATTTCATTTACAAGTGACAAAAGATGTTACGTTATGGTTATAGATAAAGGATTTGGAGAGTTTTTCCCGGGAAGCGGAAGAATCATTAATGAAGAGATAATGTTATAGGAGCAGTTGTATGGCAGGTGTGATTTTATCAAGAAGTAAATATGCGGAAAAACCGTATTATATTACCAATATGTCAATAAATATATATTCACTGGAAGAATTATGTTATTACATATATAATAATATTTATCTAATAGGAACAGACCTTGTTGATGACGGACTTATTTCGTATATTGATAACGAACTTGAAGAACCGGAGCTTGCGAAACAGCTTCAGTTCCTTGTATCAGAGGAAGCCGGACTGTCAGAGATTGTGATGACGATTCTTCACTATGTGGATTATTATGATAATGATGAAATAGAAGAACTGAAAGAAATAATTGACGGGCTCGATAAACAGAATGCTACAGAACGCCTGAAATTAAGAGCTGATAACTTTCTTAACAGCAGAAGATATGACAGTGCCATAAGAAATTACGAACTTATAGTATATGGCAGAAAAGATGAATCACTTCCTGTAGATTTTTACGGTAATGTATGGCATAACATGGGAATTGCTTATGTGAGGATGTTCTTTTTCAGGGAAGCCGAGGTGTGTTTTAAGACGGCTTATGAAATTAATAAAAACATAAGTTCCCTAAAGTCATCGGTTGTAGCAAAGGTCCTTGGTGAAAATGGCAATATGGAATTTGATGATGAAATGTCCTATGTGACTGCCAAGGAAGTTGAGACCATAATGGACCATATAGATGAGGAAGTCTCTTATGCTCCTTTGCTTAACGCAATTAAATTAAGGGAAGAAGGCAGAATGACAGAATATAATGATGCTGTAAATGAAGTAATTGATAACTGGAAAAACGAATACAGAAATTATATGAAATAGATATTGATGGTAGGGATATGTCACTTTTTAAGAA